>Ga0310811_10002890_pt1 | contig 21559 bp, 26 predicted proteins | sample YCmetagenome_FD_207642 | JGI IMG/M metagenome (GOLD analysis project Ga0310811, IMG submission 207642) | Soil microbial communities from experimental microcosm in Duke University, North Carolina, United States - YC | ecosystem: Engineered > Artificial ecosystem > Soil microcosm > Unclassified ...
CAGCTTCCAGCGCCCGCGATTTCTCGATTTATCTTGCTCCACGTCGGAATCCTGTCGCTATAAAGAAGATCAAGGCCATCGCCGCCAACGCATACCATTGAAATGCGTACGCGCGGTGCCGTTCAACATCGACTGCGGGCGCGGGCCAGCCGCGCAGCAGACCATCCGGCAATTCACTCGTCTGTTCAACAATAAAAGGTAGCGCGTTCAAACCGCTCGCATGCGCAAACCCAGCAACGTCAATGTTCTGCACAATCGCATTCGCTCGCGGCGGATCGAGCGCGCCAAGTTGCATCACATGTCCGATATCGCTGCGCACAATGCCTTCGATTTCAACCGTGCCGGATGGTGTGGCAATTGTCGGCATTCGCGTTCTGTCCTGCACATTGCGCGGAAACCAGCCGCGGGCAACCAGTACATACAAGTTGCTCGACGCAATTTTAAACGGCATCAGCAAATAAAATCCGGCCACACTTTGATGCGGCCGGTTGTCGAGAAAAATCGGCCAGTCCGGCAGAAAGCTCCCCTTCAGCAGTACGCGGCGATATTCCAATTGTTCCATCCGTGCCGACGGCCGCGTATCCAGACGAATCGCCGGTGCAGCCTGCCGCGCGCGCAAGGTCGCTTCCAACGCAAGCTTTTGCTCAGCGCGGCGCGTCTGCCACTGCGCCAGCGAAATGCCAAGCGCTACAAGCGCGACTGTGGCAATAAAGGGAATTAGCCGGAACCGGAAGTCGAGCCGCATTACAATGTCCGTTCTTTCAGTGCGCGCAAGGCGCCGCATTCATCTCAACCGTATCGGGCCCGTCATGAAAATCGTTGTCGCCATCGCTTTCATCCTGATACTCGGCAGCTTGGCTTCCGCGCTGTTCTTCCTGATGCGCGACAAGGGCAAGAGCGACCGCACGCTCAAAGCGCTCGCGATGCGGGTCGGCTTCTCGATCACGCTGTTCATCCTGATATTGATCGCCTACCGGCTCGGCTACATTCAGCCGACCGGCATACGCTGAAACCATTGCGTCGCATTGTATCTCCCGTCCGCGCAATAAAAAAGCCGCATTCAATGCGGCTTTTTTATTTATGCGATTAGGCTAACGGCGATTGGTCTAGAGCCAGTAGACGACTACATACAGACCGAGCCAGACGACGTCGACAAAGTGCCAATACCAGGCCGCGCCTTCGAAAGCGAAATGATGGTCTGGCGTAAAGTGCCCTTTCAGCAAACGATACAGTACGACGCTCAGCATGATTGCGCCCATTGTGACGTGGAAGCCGTGAAAGCCCGTCAGCAGGAAGAAGGTTGAGCCGTATACGCCAGAGCTCAGCTTCAGGTTCAGTTCGGTGTACGCATGGTGGTATTCGTATGCTTGGAAGCCCATGAATACCGCACCAAGCAGGACCGTCAGGAACAACCACACCGCGGTCTTGGTGCGATGATTCGCGCGCAACGCATGGTGCGCGATCGTCAAGGTCACGCCGGAGGTCAGCAACAGCGCAGTATTGATCGTCGGAATCCAAAACGGGCCCATCGTACCGAAGGGTTCCACCGTGCCGGCCGGACCAACGTTGCCCCAATGCGCCGCAAAATCTGGCCACAGCAGTTTGTGATCGAGATCGCCGAGCCACGGCATCGTGATGCTGCGTGCATAAAATAAGGCGCCGAAGAATGCGCCGAAGAACATGACTTCGGAAAAGATGAACCAGCTCATGCTCCAGCGGAACGAGGCGTCGATACGCTTGTTGTAAAGGCCGCCTTCGGATTCGGAAATGGCGTCGCCAAACCAGTGGTACAGCACGGCGATCACGCCGATCAGGCCGAGCACATTGACATACGGCCCCCAAGCGGCCCCGTTCACCCATCCCGAGGCGCCGACCATCACTAGCAGCATCGATATGCCCGCCGCCACCGGCCACTTCGACGGACTAGGCACGAAGTAATAAGGTGCGTTTGTGTGTTGACCACTCATCTCCATCTCCCGGATACAGATTCAAACAATGACGATGCCGCCAATCCGCAACCGCTTCTTCATCGAAACGGTTCGGCTGCAGAACGATTCCACTCTTGGTTCAAGCCTTTTGTTCAACTCTTTGCCGCGGCAACTGCAGGCGCCGTAGCTTGCTTCGCACTGCCACCTACTTCGAAAAACGTATAGGACAAGGTAATCGTCTTTACATCCGTTGGCAGCGCCTTGTCCACAAAAAATACTACCGGCATCTGCTTGGCCTGGTTCGCTTCCAGCTTCTGCTGCGTAAAGCAGAAACACTCGATCTTCTTGAAATGCGCGGCGGCCTGTTGCGGTGCATAGCTCGGTATGGCTTGTGCGTCGACGGCATGCGCCTGCGTATTCACTACTTCGTACAACACGGTATTCAGCTCGCCTGGATGCACCTGCATGCTGTTGACCGTGGGGCGAAAACGGAACGGCCCCTGCGTATTTGCATCGAACTCGATCGTGACTGTCCTGCTTTTGTCGATTTGAGAATTAGCGACTGGCTTGACCGTATCATCCTTCGTTGTCAGTTGATTGATGCCTGTCAGTTCGCAAATCTGCTTGTAAATCGGGACCAGAACATAACCAAAACCGAACATCATCACCGCGATGACGACCAGCTTGCCCAGCATTTGTGCGTTCAGCTTGCGCGGCGATTCTTGCTGGTCATCCATGGCGTCACCTAACTAAACCACATGCGCTTTGCGATCACGCTGATCATGAAAACCGCCGCGACCGCCGCCAGCAACAGAGCGGTCCGCACATTGCGTTTTCTCAGGTCATTCATGCGACGTGATTGCTCGGTAGTTACTTGACGGTCGGCGGCGTTTCGAATGTATGGAAAGGCGCCGGACTCGGAATCGTCCACTCCAGTCCTTCCGCACCCTCCCAAGGTTTGTCAGCCGCAGGTTTGCCGCCGCGGATCGCTGGCAACACAACAGCCAGCAGGAAATACACCTGCATCAGGCCGAAACCGAGGCCGCCGATTGACACGATCATATTGAAATCCGTGAACTGCGCCGGATAGTCGGCATAACGACGTGGCATGCCGGCCAAGCCCAGGAAGTGCATCGGGAAGAACGTTACGTTGAACAGGATCAGCGAGCCCCAGAAATGAATCTTGCCCCGCGTCTCGTTGTACATGAAGCCCGTCCACTTCGGACCCCAGTAATAGAAACCGGCGAACAACGCGAACAGCGAACCCGCCACCAGCACGTAATGGAAGTGCGCGACCACGTAATAGGTGTCCTGCAACTGGATATCGATCGGCGTGACGGCCAGGATCAGGCCGGTGAAGCCGCCCATCGTGAAGACGAAAATGAACCCGATTGCGAACAGCATCGGCGTCTCGAAGCTGAGCGAGCCGCGCCACATGGTGGCGACCCAGTTGAAGATCTTCACGCCGGTCGGCACCGCAATCAGCATCGTTGCGTACATGAAGAACAGCTGCGCAGTCACCGGCATGCCGGTCGTGAACATGTGGTGCGCCCACACCATGAACGACAGGATAGCGATCGAAGCCGTTGCGTACACCATCGACGCATAACCGAACAGCTGCTTGCGCGAGAAAGCCGGAATGATGTGCGAGATGATGCCGAAGGCCGGCAGAATCATGATGTACACCTCTGGATGACCGAAGAACCAGAATATGTGCTGATACATGACAGGATCGCCGCCGCCAGCCGCATTGAAGAATGAGGTGCCGAAATGGCGGTCAGTCAGCGTCATTGTGATGGCGCCGGCCAGCACTGGCATCACAGCCAGCAGCAGATAGGCCGTGATCAGCCAGGTCCAGCAGAACATCGGCATCTTCATCAGCGTCATGCCGGGCGCGCGCATGTTCAAAATCGTGACGATGATATTGATCGAGCCCATGATCGACGAGGCGCCCATGATGTGCAGCGCGAAAATCGCCATGTCCATGCCCGGCCCCATCTGCACCGACAGCGGCGCATACAGCGTCCAGCCTGCGGCAGTGGCACCGCCCGGCACGAAGAAGGAGGCAACCAGCAGGATCGCGGCAGGCGGCAGCAACCAGAACGAGAAGTTGTTCATGCGCGCGAAGGCCATGTCGGAGGCGCCGATCTGCAGCGGCACCATCCAGTTCGCAAAGCCGACGAAGGCCGGCATGATGGCGCCGAACACCATCATGATGCCGTGCATGGTGGTCAACTGATTGAAGAATTCCGGCTGCATCAGCTGCAGACCCGGATGGAACAGCTCGGCGCGAATCAGCATCGCCAGGAAACCGCCTGACAGTAGCATCGTGAAAGAGAACCACAGATACAGCGTGCCGATATCCTTGTGATTAGTCGCGTACACCCAACGACGCCAGCCATGCGGATGATCGTGTGCGTGGTCATGGCCGTGCGCGTGATCGTGTGCGTGATCGATTGCAGTTGTACTCATTTCAGTCTCCTGAACAATTACTTGCGTGCAGCCACGATTTCGGCTGGCTGGACGATATTTTCTGCAGCTTTATTGGACCAGCTGTTGCGCGTATAGGTGATCACCGCAGCGATCTCGGTATCCGACAGCACTGGCGCCCAAGCCGGCATTGCATTCTTGCCATGCATCACGATATCGATCTGATGCGCGCGCGGCCCGTTGACCACTGGCGAGCCGTCCAGCGCCGGAAAGCTGCCCGGCACACCTTTGCCGTTCGCTTGGTGGCAAGCGACACAGTTGGATGCGTAGACTTTCTCACCGCGCTTGACTAACTCGTCGACAGTCCAGGTCTTGCTAGGATCATCGGCGTTCGCAGCCATTTCCTTCTTCTTGCCATCCACCCATTTCTTGTAGTCCGCGTCACTCACGACGTTGACCACGATCGGCATAAAGGCATGCTCTTTGCCGCACAGTTCTGCGCACTGACCGCGATAGGTGCCGACTTTTTCTGCCTTGAACCAGGTATCGCGCACAAAGCCTGGAATTGCATCCTGCTTGACGCCGAAGGCCGGGATCATCCACGAATGGATTACATCGTTCGCTGTCAGCACCAGACGTACTTTCTTGTCGACCGGTACCACCATCGCATTATCGACTTCCAGCAGGTAATTGTCGTTCTTCTTCAAGCTGGAATCGTTGATCTGTTCGCGCGGCGTCGCCAGATTGGACTGAAACGAAATGCCCTGGCCGTCACCGGTCAGGTAGTCGTAGCCCCACTTCCACTGCATGCCGGTGACCTTGATGGTCAGATCTGCGTTGGATGTATCTTTCATGGCAACCACGGTGCGGGTCGCCGGCAAGGCCATGCCGATGACGATCAGGAACGGGACGACCGTCCAGGCGATTTCAACAGTCGTGCTTTCGTGGAATTTGGCCGCTTGGTGGCCGAGAGACTTGCGGTGTTTGAGGATGGAATAAAACATGACGCCGAAGACGGCGACAAAAATCACCAGGCAGATGATCAGCATCCAGTTGTGCAGCGTGTAAATTTCTTCCGCGATTCTTGTCACGGGCTGCTGGAAATTCAGTTGCCCTACTGCCGGGCCGCCAGGACTATCAACAACCGCCCAGGACGGCAAGCTCGCCGCCATGGACAACGCACCGAACATCAAAGAACGAAGGCGCTTCGCATGTATCATGATTTCCCTCAAAAGCCCAAATTAAGAATCTGCATTCTATTTATATGAATCGTTCACCGGGTGCAATACCGGCGCTAATTCGTGGTGCAATTCAAGCAAAAGCTCATGCCGCTTACGTGCTGTCAGATATCTCCCTACCGCTACTTCCACTCCTGTATCCACCACTTGCAGGCGGATCAATTCTCGCTGCGCCGACAGCGGCACTAGTCTGACACCGCGGCGCGGCAGAGTGAGGCGCCGGACGTTTCCGCCCTCAATCAGCTCCACTTGCAGCCAGTCGCCGCTTAATACAATGCGTTCCCGATCAGTCGCATGACGCGCATAGTATAGAAACGCGCCGCCAACGATGCCCAACTCGAGAACTGAAAAACCCAGTACATACCACGCGCCGCGTAATGCGATAAAGACGGCAATCGCAAGCGAAACGATACACAACGCCAAATATGCCTGCATCAGCTGGCGCGGCGTAATCGAGCAATTACGCTTCAGCAGCCACTCGCGGTCCGCCATGTCGCACACGCATGCTCGACAGACGCAATGCCACCACGCGCAAAACCGTCGAAGTATAAGTCGGAATCAAGACTGTTATCAAGTATAAAAATAATAGTTATATCTGCTGGTGATGTCGTCGCGCCAAACCAACGAACAAAAAATGACACGGGTTCCGGCCGGCGCAGAAAGGATCACGGCCATGATACAGATTGTCGCGGGCAACGCGCGCGCAGCAAAACGTCTGCCTATTTTTTGGGCAGATCAAAACGGATGATGGACTCGCCGCTTGCCGTCTTGCGCGGCGCGGGGCGGAATGCATGCCCGTAGATCACCTCGAAGGTCAGCGGAATACTGTCGTCCGCTCGCCTGTTTTGTTCCAGGGCGCGGCGCACCTTTTGCCAGGCACTGCGACCCAGCAAGCCGCGATGCCGCGTATCCAGCGGATTGCCGCCCCAAGCCCGCACATCGCGCAGCAGTTTGTCGACTGAACCGTAGGTAACCGTCAGCGTCTCCATATCCATCACCGGCGTCGAAAAGCCTGCATTCACCAGCATGTCGCCGAAATCATGCATATCGACGAAAGGCAGCGTGCGCGGCGCATGATCGACCGACGCAAAGGCAGACCGGATTTCCTTGAACGTGTCGGGGCCGAAACAGGAAAACATCAACAAGCCGTCGGTGCGCAGCACACGCCGCCATTCCACGAAAACCTGATCGGGCTGCGGGTGCCAGTGCAGCGCCAGGTTGGACCAGACGATGTCGACCGCGTTCTGCGGTAAGGGCAATTGGGAAAAATTGCCGGACAACAGCGCGGCGCCCGCATCCTTGCCGATCGCGGCCGGCAGCCATTGCTGCAACAGGCGCCGCATGGCCGAGCGCGCGGCGTGCTGATGCTGCTGCGCCTCGTGCAACATGGCGGGCGACGCGTCCAGTCCTAACAACGTCGCGTGCGGAAAGCGGTTCTGCAGAGCAGACAAATCGGCGCCTTCGCCGCAGCCCGCGTCCAGTACGCACTCCGGTGCTATCCGCACCAGCGCCAGGCGCTCCAGCATGCGCGACGCGATCTCGCGCCGCAGGAAGCCGGATTCGGCCACGCGCGCCGGTTCGTCGAACAAGGCGCGCACGCGCGCCAGGTCGATGGGCGCGCTCGATCGGGAATCGGCTTGTGGAAAATGGGAAGACACGGTAGACGCGGACTTCGATGAGATAATGCGCGCAAGTTTACACGCATGAAGACCGGACTGCGCCATGCCCTTTCATTTTTTTGAATGGACCCGCCACCTTGCCGCAGGGCTGCCTTCCTCCTGTGCATTGTGCGGTGTCGTGGTGAATGACAATCTGTGCACACCCTGTCATGCGCGATATTTCAGCCGGCATCCGCGCCGCTGCGCGCAATGCGGCCTCCCGCTTGGCGACGTACCGGATCCAACAGTTCGTTGCGGCGACTGCATGCAGAACACACGCCACTTTGATGCGACCATCGTGGCGGCCGACTATGTACCGCCAATCGATCATCTAGTACTGGCGCTCAAGTTCGGCAGTCAATTGGCGCTCGCGCCACTGCTCGGCCGCATGCTGCGCGACGCGATGTTGCGCGAACGCGGCGCAGCATTGCCCTCGGTATTGACCGCGGTGCCGCTCGGCGAGCAACGCCTCGCTGAACGCGGCTTCAATCAGGCGCTGGAAATTGCAAAGGGACTGGCACACGCGATTGCCGCACCGCTCGCGCCGCAGTTGCTGGAGCGCACCCGCGATACACTGACGCAATCAAGACTGCCGCCAGGCGAGCGGCACAAAAACGTGCGCCACGCCTTTGTGGTTGCCGCCGGCGGCGCAGAGTTGGTGCGCGGGCAGCATGTCGGCGTGATCGACGATGTAATGACCACCGGTGAAACACTGAACGACGTCGCGGCGACACTAAAGCGCCATGGCGCCGCGCGCGTAACCAATTTAGTATTTGCCCGCACGCCGCCCAAGTAAGCCGCTGAGCGGCATCGCACTACTCATCGCAAGGAGAATTGCTTGTTTCACGTTGTTCTGGTTGAGCCGGAAATCCCCCCCAACACCGGCAATGTCATCCGACTCTGCGCCAATACCGGGGCACAACTGCATCTGGTCGAGCCGCTGGGCTTTCCATTAGACGATGCAAAAATGCGCCGTGCCGGCCTGGATTATCACGACTATGCTGCAATGAAAGTGCACCGCGACTGGCAAGCCTTCATCGACTCGTTCCCCGCGACGCATCCGCTGGATCCAGCGCGCATGTTCGCCATGACCACGCACGGATCGACGCCGTTTGCCGGCATCGCGTTCCAGCCCGGCGATGTGTTCGTCTTCGGCTCGGAAACACGCGGGCTGGCGCCGGCGCTGCGCGATTCGTTTCCGACATCACAGCGCATTCGCCTTCCGATGCGCCCGGACAATCGCAGCCTCAACCTGTCCAATACGGTTGCAGTTGTGGTCTACGAGGCATGGAGGCAAAATGGCTTCGCAGGCGGGGCGTGATAACGCTTCACAAAGACGCCTATCCATCATTCAATGAAAGGCAGGACATGAGTCTCCGTTCGTTTTTTGTCATCGCCGCTTTATCGATCAGTGCGAGCGCTTTCGCGCACGACCATCAAACCGATCGCATCGTGGTCGGTCCGTCGTTTGCCCGTGCCAGTCTGCCGGGACAAAATAACGGTGCTGCCTATCTGTCCTTGCAAAACAAGTCGGCCGCTACCGATACACTGGTTGCAGTTAGCTCTCCGGCAGCAAAGGATGTTGAACTGCACGCCATGTCCATGCAGGACAATGTGATGCGCATGCGCCAGGTTTCCAGCATCGAGTTGGCCCCAGGGGCGAGCGTCACCATGCAGCCCGGGCAGGGCTATCACCTGATGCTGATGGGATTGAAGACGCCGTTAAAGGCAGGCGACAAGCTCCCCCTGCGTTTGCAGTTCCAGCATGCAGGAACGATAGAAATGTCGATACCGGTGGAAGACAGCATGGCTGGCATGCCGATGAAACAGCATTGATGCCTGTCCGTAGAGACCGGAAAAAATAAAAGCCGCTAATGCGGCTTTTATTTTTGGCTGATGAATTGTCGCTTTACGCGGTTTGCGCAGGCGGCGTCATGCGGGCAACAATTTCCTTGCGATAGCGGTTCAGTTCCTGCACTGTGCTGAAGGTTGTTTCGAACAGCAGCGACATGTTGTGCAGGATGCGGTCGACCACTTTCTTTTCCCACTCGCTGTCGAACTTGATCTGGCCATCGAGCCAGCGCTCCAGCCAATCCGGATCCGGTAGACGCGATTGCACGGTGTCGTTCGGGAACAGCGCTTCGTTCACGTGCAGATTAGTCGGATGCAGGGGTTTTTCGGTACGGCGTGCGGACGCCATCAACACGCCGATCTTCGCAAAGGCCGCACGTGCGCTGTCGCCTACTTCGACCAGCGCCTTCTTCATATAGCGCAAATAGGCGCCACCGTGACGTGCTTCGTCCTGGCTGATGATCTTGTAGATGTGCTTGATTACCGGTTCGGTATGCCAGTCGGCCGCACAACGGTACCAGTGGTTCAGACGGATCTCGCCGCAAAAGTGCATCATCAGCGTTTCCAGCGCCGGTGCCGGGTCGAATTCGAAACGCACGTTGTGCAACTCTTCTTCAGTCGGCACAAACTCTGGACGGAAGCGGCGCAGGTATTCCATCAGCACTAGCGAATGCTTTTGTTCCTCAAAGAACCACACCGACATGAAAGCAGAAAAGTCGCTGTCGCCGCGATTGTCGCGCAGAAACATTTCGGTCGCAGGCAGCGCGGACCATTCGGTGATCGCATTCATGCGTATCGTCTGCGCCTGTTCGTCGCTCAGCTTGGAGCCGTCAAATTGGTCCCAGGGAATGTCTGTCTCCATATTCCAGCGGACTTGCTCCAGCGATTTGAATAATTCTGGGTACAACATATTTGCCTTAAATGTCTTAGAAATTGGTTTAAGTCCTTGATTCTACCAAGAAATCCCCCCGCCAAATAGCGTGATTACACGTACAGACGGTGCAAACAACGGAAAATATCCCGAACAATATGACGCTTTGCGGCCGAACCGACGTGCAGACGCCGCGCATTTTCCGTGCGGCATGTCAGCGGCGTGACAGCCTTAGCGATCGCGCAACAACTGCATCAAGCTCAATGCATTCGGTACCGCATGACCCGCCGCGGTGTTATCGAATACGCACCAGACCCGTTCGGCCGCCGCTCTCAGTGCCCGCAGCCTGCCTGCCAGGGTTTCGAGAAAGCGCTGGTCGTAGCTGGAACGGTAGATTTCCGGCGAACCGTGCAGCCGCAGGTAGGCAATGCCCGGGAACGCGGAAGGCGGCGCTTCCCGGGTTGGCGACGGATCGGCATCAACAAACCCTACCCGATACTGACGCATCAATTCGGCCGCCGCAGGCGAAAACCAACTGGCATGGCGCGGCTCGCAACTCACCGCTACCTCGGTTCGCAGCCGCAACATATGAAAGAAGGTTTCTGCTTCGGCGGGCACAAACCGCAAGGACGGCGGCAATTGCAGCAGCAGACACCCGAGCTTGTGCTGCAACATGCCAGCCTCTGACAGAAAGTGGTCCAGCGGTTCTTCCGCATCGCGCAAACCTTGTTCGTGGCTGATGGTGCGCGGAATCTTGACCGAGAACCGGAAATCGTCCGGCACGCTGTCGTGCCAGCGCGCATAGGTTGCGGGGCGATGCGGCCGATAAAAAGAGGAATTGATTTCGACAGCCGGCAGGACAGCCGCATAACGTTGCAGGTGGCTGCCGGTTGTCGGAAACGCAGCCGCGACGGCAGCAGGCAGACTCCAGCCCGCGCAACCCACAAATACGCGAGAGCCGCTGTCCATCGCCTTCACCGAAACGGATGGCTGACGAAACGTGAGCCGGCTAGGCCAAAGCGCCACGGCACGTCGATCGCCTTTGAAATACCAATGCGCGGCCCGCTGACGACCACGACATCTTTTGGCGCCGGCAGCAACTGGAACGGCGGCGCATCGAGCCGCATACCGTTGTGTTCGCGCGTTACGCCAAGCGCCTGACACAGGCGGCCAGGACCGGAACAAAGCAGGCGTGGATTCTCCATGCCGCGCCGCTGCTGCATGCGTTCGATGCCTGTAGTTGGTTCCAGTGCGCGTATCAGCACCCCGGCACCATGTCCATCTTCACGGCAGACAAAATTCAGACACCAGTGTATGCCGTATGAACGGTATACATAGGTGTGTGCCGGCGGTCCGAACATCGATATGTTGCGCAGCGTCGGGCCGGAAAAGCTGTGCGATGCCGGGTCCTCACGGTCGTAGGCTTCGGTCTCGACGATGCGGCCGCCGACACCATCGACCAGCAACGTAACGCCGATCAGCAGGCGCGCGACCTCGTTGGAGGGCGCCGAAAAATCGATGCTGGCAACGGTATCGTTCATGCGGCGATTGTACGTCTATCACTAGCCAAGTCATGTGGCCTGCCGCACCAAGCGCGACGTCCCGGCGGCCACGCATGCAAATCGGCGTCGGACCGCCGTCCGGTGCTACGATATGCGGGCTTTTATTTCCATTTTTTCCGGTCATCAATCGTACCGGCCGATTTTTCCAACACGAAGAGACACACGGCGCTACGCCGCACATCATGCGCATTTTGATCATTGAAGACAACGCCGATATTGTCGCCAATCTGTACACTTTTCTGGAGTCGCGCGGCCATGTGCTCGATTCGGCTGCCAACGGCTACGCAGGCTTCGCGCTAGCCGCGCAGCACGAATACGATGCCATCATTCTCGATATCAAGCTGCCGGGCATGGACGGACTGGCCTTGTGCCGCAAGCTGCGCGACGAACTGCAGAACACCACGCCGGTGCTGATGCTGACCGCGCGCGATACACTGGATGACAAGGTCGCCGGTTTCGACAGCGGCACCGACGACTACCTGATTAAACCGTTCTCGCTGATCGAGGTCGAGATGCGCCTGAAAGCGCTGGTACGCCGCGCGCAGGGCAAAAGCCAAACCACGAACTTTCTGAGCGTTGGCGATCTGCTGTTCGATACCTCGACCTATCAGGTCAAGCGTAACGGCGTGCCGATCACGCTGACAAAGACCGGCTTCAAGATCCTCACCTGCCTAATGAAGGAAGCGCCGAAAGTCGTCACCCGCGAAGCGCTGGAACTCGAAGTCTGGGGCGATCACCCACCGGATAGCGACGCCTTGCGCACTCACATCCACGCCTTGCGGCAGGCGCTCGATAAATCGCATTCGTTCGCAATGCTGCGCACAGTACAAGGCATCGGCTACCGTCTGGTGGCGCCGGATGAAGCCGTTTAAGACGACGGTCGCGGGCTCGCTGCGGCGACGCATCGTTGTCGCCTATCTGTTTTTTGCCCTGGCAATCTGCACCTTCTTCGGCGCGCTGGCCGCAGTTACGATCGAAGGTGTGGAAGACTTGCTGGTCGACGAGCACCTGCGCAGCATTGCCGCCTGGGCTTCGCCACGCCACGCGCAAGGCCTGCCGGTGGAGATGCCGCATGACGTCAGCTTCTATCACGGCGATACGATTCCACCCGAACTGCGCAATCTGTCACCCGGCGTGGCGAAAGTGGATTTCGAAGGCCGGCAGGTTCACCTGCTGGTCGGTACCGACGAAGCGGGTACCTACGCGGTGGTCGATCGCGCCAGCGAATACAAGAGCATTGAACACACGATGTACGCGATGATCGTCGCCGGTTTTCTTGGCTTCGTTGCCCTATCGCTGTTCCTTGGCCGCTTCATTGCGCACGGCTTCGTCGAACCGATTACACGCCTCGCGGAAGCAGTCATCGAACAGGACGACAATGCCGAGCTGCCGCTGCTGGCCAGCAAGGACGAACTCGGCGTGCTGGCGCGCGCCTTCGCCGCCCGTACCGCTGAACTCAAGCGTTTCCTGGCGCGCGAACGCTTCTTCACCGGCGACGTCAGCCACGAGTTGCGCACACCGCTGACGATCATTACCGGTGCGGCCGAACTACTGACAGAGCAAACCACACAGCAGCCAGAACTGCATGCGCCGGCACAACGCATCCTGCGCGCTGCCAGGGATGCGACCGAATGCATCGGCATTCTGCTGCAGCTGGCGCGCGCGCCAGACCGAATCAACCGGCCGCAGACTTTCATTGATGACGTGATCCGCGCGGAAGTGCAGCGCTGTAAGGCGCTGGTGGCGCACAAGCCGGTGGCTTTGCTTTATGAAGGCGGCGACGACTTTGCGGTGGCTGCACCAAAAGAACTGCTGACCGCCGCCATCGGCAATCTGATACGCAACGCTTGCCAATACACCGAACAGGGATCTGTGACCGTGCGTGTGCTGGATCACGCTGTCGTGGTTGAAGATACCGGCCCCGGCTTACCCACTTCGATCCAAATTCGGTTGCAGCAAACCACGCCGATCAAGCCGCTGGTTGGGTCAGCCGGCTCCGGTCTTGGGCTCGCTCTGGTGCTGCGCATTTGCGAATATCTCGGCGCAAAGTTGAGTGTAGAAAATAATCCGAAAAATGGCAGTAATTTCCGAATTGATTTTCTGACAACTTTAACGACATCTTAACGTAAATATTACGATTCATTAATCTTCATAGTAATAACCTGCGACTGTGCATTTCGGTCGCATCTCCCTCGTAAGAGCGGCCTTTCTACCTCGGCTTCAACCTAGTTTTTTCGAACCGATGGCATCTAGTTTCAAGCGAAATGAAGTGCATGCTTGATTCGCTGTGGCTAAAAGAGATTTTTCAGATTTTTCTGATAATCGACAACAACAGGGTCATGAGGACTGCCACTTATTTAATTTGCTTGCATTACCGAAGCGACAAACCTTGAGGAAGATATGGAATTACTGAGCTCCCCGGCCTTCTGGGCCGCCCTAGGCAACATCATGCTGATCAATATCGTGCTGTCCGGCGATAACGCAGTGGTGATCGCGCTGGCCGCAAAATCGCTGCCGCCGAAGCAGAAAAAAATGGCCGTGATCTACGGTAGCGCCGCTGCCATCATTCTGCGTATCGTGCTGACCATTTTCGCGCTGCAGCTCTTGACGCTGCCGTATCTGAAACTGATCGGCGCAGTCGCCCTGTTCTATATCGGCGTGCAGTTGCTGGCCGAAGATGACGGCGAAGAAGAAATCGAAGGCCATTCCAATCTGTGGGGCGCGATCAAGACGATTCTGATTGCCGACCTGGTGATGAGTCTCGACAACGTGCTTGGCGTCGCAGCAGCTGCTGACGGCAACCTTGCGCTGCTCGTCATCGGCCTGGCCATCAGCGTGCCGCTGATCGTCTTTGGCAGCACGCTGGTGTTGAAGCTGATGGAGAAATTCCCGGTCATCATCACGCTCGGCGCCGCTTTGCTCGGTTACCTGGCTGGCGAAATGCTGTTCTCCGATACCGCCGTCGTACCTTGGATCGAAGCCAACATGCCGCACCATGAGCTGACATTGTTCGGCAACAGCCACCTTAGTATTCCTGGCCTGATTCTGGCGGTCGGCGTAGTGATCGTCGGCAACTACATCAGCAAGCGCCGCCACAGCACGGCAGCTGCCTAATAGCGAAGGTCGCGACCGGCCTTCAAATGCCGGTTGAACTGAAGCGGCATCGCAGTATCTGAAGAGCGTTACGGCATATCGCCGTAACGCTCTTTTGCATTCATCGCACCGACCCGAGTTTAAGAGAGCGGCATCGCGAAAATCGCGCCATGTCGTGATATCCTGCGCAGCCAGAACAAATCCAACCGTTGTCCATGACCACCGAACTCGCTCCCAATCCGTATCAAGACGCCCGCAAGCTGCTGAAGGAACTGCAGGAAAAGTTTGCTGTATTCCGCGATTGCCAGCCGCTGGCGATTGGGATCGACAAGCAGATCATTGCGCAGATACCCGAAGTCAGCCGCAAGCTGCTGCGCACCGCGCTCGGTATCCATACGCATTCACTGCGCTATCTGAAGGAAATGGAAAAGGCGACGGTGCGCCATAATCTGGATGGCAGCACCGCGGATGACATCACCGATGAACATCGGACGCACGCCAGCGCGAGTCTCAAAGAACGCCTGAAGAAAAATGCCGAACAGCACAAGGCGAAACGCAAGGCAGAGGCAGCGCAGCGCGCGGCCGACGACGCGCAACGCCAACGCGCTGAAAAACTGACCCAGCTCGCTGAAAAATTCTCCCGCAAGCATTAATCCGGGTTCGCTCCGACTACCACCAGTACGTCCACAGCATCTTCGCCGCCAGCACGTATAGCAGGCAGGCAAAGATGCGTTTGAGGACCGGCACCGGCAGGCGGTGTGCCAGACGTGCGCCCAGCGGCGCCGTCAGGACACTGCCGCAAACGATCCCCGCCAGCGCGGTCAACGACACGAAACCGATCGCGTAAGGCGGCAACCCCTCAACGTTCCATCCAGAAATCACATACCCAATGGTGCCGACGAGCGCCAGCGGGATGCCCATCATGGCGCCAGTTCCTATGGTTTTCTTCATCGGCACGCCGCACCACAGCATGAATGGAATCGTCAGGAAGGCCCCGCCGGCCGAAACCAGCCCGGCAATAATGCCGATGACCAGGCTGATGACGAATAATGGAAAAGTGCCCGGCATCGTGCGCGCCGCCTTCGGCTTGCGCCCCAACAGAATTTGCGTCGCGCCGAAAAAAACAATGATGGCAAAGGCAAGCGCCAGGTGCCGTTGCGCGATCCAGCCTGAGGCCGTTGTCGCCAGCAGGCTGCCTATCGTCATGCCAGGCGCCATGCGCTTGACGATACCGAAGTCGACAGCGTCAAATTTAATATGCGCGCGCACACTGGAAGTCGATGTGAAGACGATGCTTGCCATGCAGGTTGCCAAAGCAAGGTGAACGATGTGATCCGGTGCAAAATGCTGAGCGGTGAACAGCGCCGCCAGCACCGGCACCAGCGTCATGCCGCCACCGATGCCGAGCAGACCGGCCAGCACGCCGACAAAGGCACCGGATAGGAAATAGGCGAGGAACCAGATCATCGTCCGTTCCCCCAATTCCATTCCGTGTTCATCGCGTGCTTTTTTTTCATGTCCCCTGCTCCGTTCGCGGCCTGTCGATCATTGCAATGCCGCATTGCCGCCACTTTACACCACGGTGTGCCGCGCGCGATTGCGTTTACACTAGCGACCATGACGATGGCCAAGTTCCCGCTCCCCGTCCGCAGCAGCGGCACATCGCCTCGCGGCCGCCGATGGTGGGTGCTCGCGGTACTCGGGATATCGTTGCTGCTGCACCTGGTGGCAATCGGATGGCTGAACGATACGTTGCACATGCCCTCGCCGGTGCCGGCGCCGGCTCCTGTCGTGCTGGCGAGCCTGCAAACACCGCCGCCGGACGAGACCAGGCCGGTCTCCAAGCCGAAACCCAAGCGCAAGTCCAGGAATAGGCCGCAGCCGCAAGTGGCGCCGCCGCCAGTCGATCCTATGCCTGTCGTCAGCGCGGTGTCGGCACAAACCACGATAAGCGAAGCCGAGGGGACGGATGCCGACGGCGGCGACACGGCATCCGGCGCGACCGCCGCAGCAACGGCGCCTGAAACCGAAGAGGTCGCCGGACAGCAGCAAGGTAAGTCATACAAAATCGATCTGCCGCCGTCGGCAGACTTGCAGTACGACGTGCAGAAGACCGTCAAGAACGGGGAAGCAATGTATGGCCGCGGCACGATCAAGTGGCGCACCGATGGCGCGCACTATACGGTGGATGGCGAAGCGGGCGTGCTGTTCTTCACCGTGCTGCGCTTTCGCAGCGAAGGCAGCATAGAAACCTATGGCGTGGCGCCGGAGCTCTACAGCGAGAAGCGCTTCCGGAAATCGGAAACCGCGACGCATTTCCATCGCGAGCGCAATACGATCAGCTTTTCGGCATCGACCAAGTCATATCCACGCACCGGCGGCGAACAGGACCGCGCCAGCGTCATTTGGCAACTGGCTGCCATCGGCCGCGGCGACAGCGAACAGTTCGCTCGCGGAGCGCACATCGACCTAATGGTGGCCGGCACACGCGATGCCGATATCTGGCGTATGGTAGTGGTTGGCGAAGAAGCGATCGAGATTGACGGCCAGACGATCGCGGCCTGGCACGTGTCGCGCACGCCGCGTCCCGGCAGTTATGAACAGAAACTCGACATCTGGCTGGCGCCTACCAAGGAATGGTATCCCTTGCGCCTGCGTTATACCGAAATCAACGGCGATTTTCTCGACATGTCGCTGGCTGACCTGAACGTTTTACCGGCCCCCTAGTCCATTCAAATCTGTTTTCCTTAGATCGAATATCAAATGAAACATCTCCGTATCCTGTCATCCGTCCTGCTTGCCGGCTTGCTGCTGGCAGCGCAATCAATCGCGCTTGCGCAAGGCCCGTCAAAAAGCGCCGCAAGCCGCAAGCTGAATCCACCACCGTCTGCAGATCTTGATTACAGCATCAGTGCCAAGCAAAAAGGGTTGTCGCTGAACGGTTCCGCCTTGGTGCACTGGCAGACGGACGACGGACATTATTCCGTGACGACTGAAACACGGGCGTCGCTGCTCGGAAAGATTCTCGAAGCGAAGAGCGAGGGCACGATCGATCGGTTTGGCCTGGCGCCAAACAGCTCGACAGAAAAGCGCTTCCACAAGGAGCAGACAGTCACCACCTTCAATCGCCAGACCGGCAAGATCACGTTCAGCGCATCGGACGCGTCCTATCCGATCAAGGGTGGCGAACAGGATCGCAATAGCGTCACATGGCAACTCGTCGTGCTGGCGCGTAGCGGCCAGCTCAAGAGCGGCAATACCGTGCCGCTCTTCGTAGCGGGCCAAAAGGACGCCGACCCATGGACCTTCAAGATCGGCAAGCAGGAAAAGATCAACACGCCAATCGGCGCCCTGACGACGCTGCAAATCAGCAAGGTCGTCCAGAATGCCGGCAAGGATCAGAAGGTTGAGCTATGGCTCGCGCCGGCGAAGGAATGGTACCCGGTGCGCATCCGCTTTACCGAACCCGATGGCGACTTCATCGAGCAAACCATCGAGAAGATCACACCCAAACCGTAACGATGTTTGTGGCCGCTGCGCAGCTATAATCCGTCGCATCCAATTTTGATCGACAGGACCATCATGCAATCATCAGGCGCGCTTGTGCTGTTCAGCGGCGGGCAGGATTCCACGACTTGCGCGGCGTGGGCTCTGTCGCGCTATGAGCGTGTCGAGACCATCGGCTTCGACTACGGCCAGCGCCACGCAATCGAACTGACGGTCCGCCCGACGGTGCTGCAGGCTTTGCGCGATCTGTCGCCGGAATGGGATAGCAGGCTGGGCGAGGATCACATGATCGACCTGTCGCTGCTGTCGACCATTTCGGACACTGCACTGACGCGCGATGTCGAAATCACGATGCTGGAAAATGGTTTGCCCAATACCTTCGTACCGGGCCGTAACCTGCTGTTCATGACGGTAGCGGCCACCGTCGCCTATCGCCGCGGACTTGACGTGCTGGTCGGCGGCATGTGCGAAACGGATTTCTCCGGCTATCCGGATTGCCGCGACGATACGATGAAGGCTCTGCAGGTCGCGCTCAATCTCGGCATGGCGACGCGCTCCAAAGTCGAGACACCGCTAATGTGGATCGATAAGGCGGTAACATGGAAAATGGCACAGGACCTGGGCGGTCAGCCGTTGGTGGAACTGATCCGCAAGGGTACGCACACCTGCTACCTTGGCGAACGCGGCGCGCTGCATGCCTGGGGCTACGGTTGTGGTGAATGCCCCGCATGCCAGCTGCGCGCCCGCGGTTACGAACAGTTCATGTTGCAACAGGCTTGATGGCCGGCTTTCACCTGCAATAAAAAAGCAGACACATGTCTGCTTTTGTTGTCGCCGTGATCAGTAACGGCTCGGCATGCTGCCGGATGGCGGTGGCGGCGCAGGCATGTCCGAATTTCCGGCGGGCGGCGTCGTGCCTGGTGATGGCTCTGTCACGATAGTGCGCGTTTCGCGATAGATGCCGCCACCTTCGACGCTACCCGACGTCGTTCCATCACCTTCTACCCTGCGTGCACAGGCATCACGATCCGCCTGCGGCAGCACATTGCAACGCGCCAGCGCATTTTGGCGATAACGGTCCGGGGTATCAGTCAGGTTGCCTTTTTTTGCCTCGCCAGCAGCAGCCGCGGCTTCCTTCAGGCACACCTCTTTCGATTCGTAGGTCTGCCCGCTCAGGCAGGCCTGGCGCGCCTCCTGATAACGGCTATTCGGCGCTGCATGCGCCGAGGTCGCAAGCAGGGTCACGCCGAATGCAAACACCGACAATGCACAGGCAAACGTGCGGTCGGAGCAGGATGCCCGCGACGAATTGGAATGGAAATGCATATGACCTCCTTCAAGAGTGATCGATCCGGATCGGTGCGCACCGGTGTTTATGTGCCGGCTTGCCTTCCGACAATGTATCCTTCTGCTTTTTAGAGGAGTGCGATTGCCGGCAGTTCCATCTTTGGCCATACTGCGAGCTCGAGCCGTTTAAACCCTTGCATTCATTGCGGGGTCTACCATTCACACACTACGAGACTACCCATGCGTTCAACCGGCACTCCTCCCAAGCACTTTTCGATGCTGCGCGGCTTCCATTTGGCCGACTTCTTTACCTTGGGCAATGCCGCCTGCGGCGTGGCGGCCGTGTTTTTCGCGATGCTATACATGCGTAGCGCAGCCCTTGACGACTTCTACTGGGCGGCCGTGATGGCGCCAGCTGCTTTCATTTTCGACGTGCTGGACGGCCGGATTGCGCGCTGGCGCAACCAGCATTCGTCACTGGGCCGCGAACTCGATTCGCTGGCCGACGTGATTTCATTCGGTCTCGCCCCTGCCGCGCTCGGTTTTGCTGCCGGTCTCGATGGCGGCTGGGATTGCGTGGCACTGGTTTATTTCGTTTGCTGCGGCGTCAGTCGTCTGGCGCGCTACAACGTGACGGCCGAAAGCCTGTCCGCAGGCAGCAACAAGGTTGCCTATTTCGAAGGCACGCCGATTCCGACCAGCGTGGTATTGACCGGCATCCTCGCTTTGCTCGCCTGGCATGAACGCATCGGCGACACGCTGTATGGCGGCGCCTGGAGTATCGGCCCCTGGCTGCTGCATCCATTCGCGCTGCTGTTCGTGCTGTCCGGCACGCTGATGATCAGCAAGACGCTGCATATTCCCAAGTTTTGAATGGTGCGCTGCTGCATGTAGCCGGCAGCGGATGTAACAAAGCGTAAATGCCATGGCCGCTCCTGCCGGCGCCGTTTTTTAATGACGGTTCGCCAAGGGAGCAATACATGAACAGAAAACTTGTCGCGATCGCCGCATTGGCTTTCGCCCATCTGGCGGGAACAAGCATTTGCAGTGCCCGCACCGCCCCATATCCTGCCCCTCAGGAAGACACACCGCATGCGCTGACCAAATCGCAGGCACAAGCCGCCGGCATGATCAAAGTGGTCCTGCATTTCGAGAAGATTGATGCGAACCAGGATGGGCTTGTCACCCGTGACGAACTGCGTGCCTACGCGCTGGCAAATCGGCGCTATGTGCCGATGACATGAGTCAGCGGTTGCACTTCGCCGAAGTTCACTGCGCGGTGCGTTCCGCCTCAACGAGGCCAGCAATGGCCGCTACACGCGCGTCGCGTATAGCCTCCGGTATGCGCTCCGGCTGCTCCGGGTAGCGTTGGCGCGTCAATTCCGCTACCTCGCCGCCGTTGACCGTCTGCACCTCCTGCAACAAGGTTTGCAGATAAGCCTTTTGCGGAAACGGCCGCTCGGCAAAACCGGCGCGGCCACGATGGTCACACTCGGAAGCCGTCAGCATATCGATGAAGCGTTGCGGCTTGCGGAAGGCGTCGCAGCGTTCGAACAGCAGCACGACGGTGCGTGCCCGCAACTCGAAAGCGCGGCCGATATTGCCGTGTTCGCGCGCGGTCATCAAAGCGAGATCGCGGCATTCGTTTGGAATCTTCAGCCGTTTGCATACGGCGTCGACCAGTTTTTCACTGTGCATTTCGTGGCCGTGGTGTCTAGGCCATTGATCGGGCCGCGTGATGCCCTTGCCCAGATCGTGAAACAGCGCAGCGCAGCGTATCGGCAAGTTCGCTTGCACGTGCGCCGCATAGTCGATCACCATCATTACGTGGACGCCGGTATCGATTTCAGGATGATGCTTTTCCGGTTGGGGTACGCCCCACAGCGCATCGAGCTCCGGCAGGATGCGCTGCAATGCGCCACAGCCGCGCAGCACTTCGAACATGCGCGACGGCCGCTGCTCCATCAAGCCGCGTGCCAACTCCTGCCATACGCGTTCCGGCACCAACGCATCAACCTCGCCGGCTTCCACCATCCGGCGCATCAACTCATTAGTGTCGTCTGCCACACGAAATTGCGGAAAACGCGCAGCAAAGCGCGCCACACGCAGAATGCGCACGGGATCTTCTCCAAAT
>Ga0310811_10002891_pt1 | contig 21558 bp, 23 predicted proteins | sample YCmetagenome_FD_207642 | JGI IMG/M metagenome (GOLD analysis project Ga0310811, IMG submission 207642) | Soil microbial communities from experimental microcosm in Duke University, North Carolina, United States - YC | ecosystem: Engineered > Artificial ecosystem > Soil microcosm > Unclassified ...
AAATTTCTGCGTCATTCGCTCCTGCCTCGACACACTGCGCAAGCAAGGCCATGGCATGCTTGACGTATTACAGCGGACCTTTGCTGGCAACCCTATACAGCCTGCTGCCTAGCTGCTGAACTGTCACTCGTCAGGGTCGGGTTCTGCAGGTCGCGACAAACATCAATCGGCTACGTGTGCACGTTAGGGGTAACGTGGGAGAGAGTCGCGTCGAAGAAAGCGCTTCATGCTCGTTTCTCCGCGTGGCCTGTCATATCGGCCGAGCCTTGGCGGCTCGGTGACGGTGATGCGCAAGAGCATGATGGTGAGCACGACCGACGCGTAGATTGTAGTGTGCTATTGCGCTCGGTGACCCCGAGCCACGGTGTAGGCGTTATGTCGCAACCCGACAAGCATCCAATCCTGCCGGAGCGCAAACACGAGAAGTATCAAGATCGCCAGAATCGAATCAGGTCGAAATCACCCTCCGGCCGCCGCAGCTGACGTTCAGCGTCGTTGTCACCGAGCCGGTTTCCCATGACCCAGTCAGTTTGGCTGTCAACACGGCGACGGCAGGTGGCGACGCGGCGTATGACTGGAGATGAGATGAGCATGCGCGGACGGTTCTTGAGAGAGGTGGCGTCGGCTGGGCTGGCTGAGGAGCCTGGGCCAGTCGATACCGTCGCCGCCGCCCGGATCGTTCGTTTGCCGGAGCCGGCGCAACGCTATCTACGGTTCATGGGGGTAGTGGGACGCCCACAGGACTGGTCGTTCCGACTCGGTTTCACTGGCAAATTCCGCACCAAACCGCAGCAACCCTGGATGAAGTGCGAAGCGTGGCAGTACAACAGTCGCCTGGCGCTGGCGCGCATCTTTCATATATCCATCCTGCTCGGCGGTATGCTGCCGATCGTCGCTCGGGATACGTACGTCGAAAGCCACGGTCGCATGCTCGTCAAGCTGTTCGACCTTTTCACGCTTGCAGATGGAACGGGCACAGAGTATGACATCGGTGAATTGGTGACTTACCTCAATGACGCCGTGCTGGTTGCGCCATCGATGCTGCTCGTGCCGGAGGTTTCGTGGTCCCCCGTCGACGGCAATTCCTTTGACCAGGCCCTGACGGACCATGGTCGAACGGTCACTGCGCGAGTCTCTGTCGATGCGAGCGGAGCCCCGACTGATTTCAGCACCACGGACCGGTTTTGTTACAACCCTGAGCGACCCAAGCAATTGATGCGTGCGCGTTGGAGTACACCCTTCGCGGGATGGACGATGGTCGATGGTCGATGGTCGATGGTCGCCAATTGCCGACCGCTGCCCAGGCGGTGTGGCACCTTCCGGAGGGACCGTTCGCCTATGTCGATTTCCGCCTGGTTCCTGGGACACTCGCCTTCAATGTGCCGCCGGGTATCCGTGGGGCCGTCTACGAAACCTACGGAAGCCGCAATTCGAGGAATTGCCCCGCCGCTCAGCGATCCTTGTCCTCCCAGTCCACCCAATCCACCGGATGAGTCGCGAGATAGCTGCTGACGGCGGCACCAATGGTCGGAAAGAATGCCGTTTCTCCAAGCCGCGCGAAAAGCCCGAATCGCTTCAGCTTGTCCTTGACGGGGTCCTTCATCTCGGCCACGCACAACTCGATGCCCGCCGCGTGCAAGGCTTCGTCCAGCTCAGCCAGCATGTCGGCGGAGGTCACGTCGACGCTGGTGACGGGTTCCGCCGCAACGACCAGCCAGCGGACGGGCGTAGGCGATGTAGCCACTGCGTCCAGCACCCGGTCATGGAACAACTCAGCGTTGGCGAAGAACAAGGGCGCATCCCAGCGGAACAGGACCAGGCCGGGGATGAGTCGCGCGTCGGGATAGCGCTTGATGTCATGGTAGCCTTTGACTCCCTCGGCGCGTCCCAGAATCGCCGAGTAGGGGCGCCAGCCATCCCACAGGAATTCGATGACGGCAATCACGATGGCGAGGCCGATGCCCTGAATCGCGCCCAGCACCGCCACGCCGACCGTACAGACAATCGATAGCCAGAACTCCCACCGCTGGATGCGATAGATCCGTCGCAGGTCGGAGACCTCGATCAGGCCGATGGCCGATGCGATCACGACCGCCGCCAGTGCGCTGGTAGGTAAATTCCGCAGCAGGTCCGGCGCCACTACCAGCAGTAGGGCAACAGCAAGCGCGCCGACGACTCCGGTCAACTGGGTTCTGGCGCCTGCGGCCTCGGCCACAGGGGTACGTGACGAACTGCTGCTGATCGGGAAGCCCTGAAAAAATCCAGCGGCCAGGTTGGCGACGCCGAGGCCCGCCATCTCCTGGTTCGGGTCGACATAGGTACGGGTTCTCGCCGCATAGACACGAGAGAGCACACTGGTGTCGGCGAACGAGACAAGCGCGACGGCGCAACCGCCGATCAGGACGGGGACGATATCGGCGGTGGTGATCCATGGAATAGCGAACGCAGGCAGGCCTTGCGGGAGGGAGCCCAGGACCTTCACTTCAGCGCGCGCAGCAAGGTCCAGCGCACCCACGACGACGGTCGCTGCTACCACGGCGATCAGGATGCCCGGCAGGCGCCTGCTGCCCTTGAGCAGCAGGATCACTGCCAGGGTGGCTGTACCAACCATGAACGTTATCCAGTTGGTCTTGCCATCCGTCACGGCTGTGCCAATCGCCCACAAGTTTCTCAGCGGACCGTCGGTGTCGATCGAAAAGCCGAAGAGCTTGGGGAGCTGGCTGATCAATACCGTCAGCGCGATTCCGTTCATGTACCCATAGCGAATCGGTTTGGAAAGAAGCTCCGTGACGAAGCCCAGACGCGCTATGCCAGCCAGGATGCACACCGTCCCCGACACGATCGCCATCATGCCAGCAAGGGCGACCGCACGATGCGGGTCGCCACCGGACAGTGGCAGGACGACGGCAAGGATGAGGGCGGCCAGCGACGAATCCGGCCCCAGCACCAGAATCCGGCTGGGTCCGAACAGCGCGTAGGCGATCAGCGGAACGATGGTCGCGTAGAGGCCATAAATGCCGGGTAAGCCTGACGCCACCGCATAGGCGATCCCGACGGGCACCAGCATCGTGGTCAGCACAAGTCCGGCCACGATGTCGTGCCGCAACCAGGCCATCTGGTATTCGCGCAGCGTGCGAAGTCCCGGCAGCCAGCGGGCCCAGCCGGTCTGGTCGGCGGCCTTCGCCCGGCGCGCAATCCGGCCGGGTTCCGGGACCGGGTTCGAAGAGTCCAAATTGCTCATAAGATGCCGCCTGGTCGAAGCGCAGATGCCGGTCAGGCGAAACTATCCCGCAGAACCTGCGCGGTGAGTTTTCGGTGTTTCCAGTTGCATGTTGTGGAACCGCTGCTGCAACTTGCCAAGCGCAGCCGGTTCGGCACCCTGGAAAGTCAACACCACTGCCGGCCGCGAGCCGGCGCCCGGCATGTGCTCGAGTTCGTCGAACGCCGGCAATCCGTATTCTCCAGAAGCTCCCGAATCTCGTCTTCCGACGTACAGGGTTCGATATTGCCCGGCAATAGAGGGGTCATGATCGTCTCCCCTGTTGCCAATCGGCTGCTACGCCATGAGGTGCACACCGCCGTCGACGTAGACGGTTTCACCAGAAAGCCGCCTCGCGTAGGGTGTGGCGAGGAATGCACAGGTGAAGCCGACATCCATGATATCGACCAGTTCGCCGAGCGGCGCGCGTTCCGCGGCTTCGTTGAGCAAGAGGTCGAAGTCCTTGAGGCCGGAAGCGGCACGGGTCTTGAGTGGCCCCGGCGAGATGGGGTGCACGCGGATGCCCTTCGGGCCGAGTTCATAGGCCAGATAGCGCGCCGATGCCTCGAGTGCGGCCTTCACCGGCCCCATCACGTTGTAGTTCGGGACGACCTTGTTCGCCCCGTGGTAGCTCATCGTGAACATGGTCCCGCCGTCTTTCATCAGCGGCGCGGCCATGTGTGCCATCCGTATGAACGAATGACACGAAATGTCCATCGCCTGCGCAAAGCCCTCCGCCGAGCAGTTCAGCAAGCCACCCTGAAGATCATCCTTCGGTGCCCAAGCGATGGAGTGCACGAGCACGTCCAGACGGCCCCACTCCTTTTCGATCCGCGCGAAGACGGCTTCGAGGTCGCCTGGCTGCGAGACGTCGAGCGGCAGGAATATGGGCGCCTCCAGCTGGCGTGCGAGCGGCTCGACATATCCCCTGGCCTTCTCGTTGGCGTAGGTGATGGCCAGGTTCGCACCGAGCTCGTGAAAAGCCTTCGCGCACCCGTAGGCGATCGAATACTCGTTGGCGATGCCGCAAACCAGCGCTTTCACGTCCTTCAATATCGGACTGCGGATTGGGTCGGTCATGATGGTGACGCTCCTTGAAGGTCTATCCTTGTGCGCGCGGCTCCTGCAGCCTCCGACGTATGGCGCGCGATCATCAGTTCTTCATTGGTGGGGATCACCCACACCGAAACCTTGCTGCCCGGCGTGCTGATGCGCGGCCCACCGGCCTCGTTAGCCGCCGGGTCCAGCTCCACGCCCAGCCACGCAGCGTCGCGGCAAACGCGCTCGCGTATCGACGGCGCGTGCTCGCCGATCCCCGCGGTGAAGACAAGCGCGTCGATGCCCTTGGCCGCGGCGGCCAGAGACCCCAGTTCGCGCCCGAGACGATACGTGTACAGTTCGACCGCGAAGCGCGCGCGCGCATCGTCGCTGGCGAGAAGCGTCCTCATGTCGCTCGACATGCCGGACACGCCGAGCAGGCCCGACTGCTTGTAGATCAGGTCCTCGATGGCCCGCGCATCCATGCCGACCTCGTCCATCAGATAGAGGATCACGCCGGGATCGAGATTGCCGCAGCGCGTGCCCATCGGCAGCCCGTCGACCGCGGTAAAACCCATCGTGCTCGCGACGCTTTTCCCGTCCACCATTGCGCACATGCTGCTGCCATTGCCCAGATGCGCGACGATGGTTCGTCCCGAGGCGGCCTTGTGATCGAACTGCGCCAGGACGCTGGCGATGTATTCGTAGGACAGGCCATGAAATCCGTAGCGCCGCACGCCGGTCCCGGTGATGGAAGGCGGGAGCGCGAACGCTTGGGCCACTTCAGGCTGGACGCGATGAAACGCCGTGTCGAAGCAGACCACCTGGGGCAGGTCCGGACGAAGTTCGGCAAGGATCTCGATGGGCTTGAGGTTGTGGGGCTGATGCAGCGGTGCGAGCGGCGTCAGCTTTCCAAGCGCGGCAATCACCTTGGCGTCGATCACCACGGCCTGCGAGAAGCCCATTCCGCCGTGCACGACCCGATGGCCGACGGCCACGAGCTTGTGATCCCCGCGCTGGTCTCGCAAGAACTCGATCAGATAGGGAATCGCGCCGGCATGCCCAAGCTCGACCCCATCGCCCCAAGCCTTCGTGCCGATATCAGCACCGTGTGCATCCTCGGCCGAAAATCGCGGCGATGTGTACAAGCCTTCGATCTGGCCGCGCAGCAGGAGCGCGAGACTCTCGCTGCCCGCGTCGAACGCACTGAACTTCATGCTGGACGACCCGGCGTTGAGCACCAGAATCACGTCGGACATGGTGTCACCCCATCATCTTTGCGTTTTCGCGACGCGCTTTGGCAACCAGCGCGGAGACCGCGCACGAGGCAAGCCGGGTGAGAATCGAGTCGGCTCTGCTCGTCAGAATGATGGGAACCCGCGCGCCGAGCACAATGCCCGCGGCGTCCGCGCCGGCGAGAAACGACAGGCTCTTCGCGAGCATGTTGCCCGCCTCCAGGTCGGGCACGAGGAGCACGTTCGCGCGTCCCGCCACCGGCGAATCGATCTTCTTGACCTTCGCGGCTTCGAGGTCGATGGCGTTGTCCAGGGCGAGCGGGCCATCGACGAGCGCGCCTGTGATCTGGTGGCGGTCCACCATCTTGCACAGCGCCGCAGCTTCGACGGTGGAAGGCACCTTAGGGTTCACCGTTTCCATCGCAGAGAGAATCGCCACCCGCACTTCCTCTATTCGCAGGGCGTGCGCGAGGTCGATCGCGTTTTGCAGAATGTCGGCCTTTTCCTCCAGCGTGGGGGCAATGTTGACCGCCGCGTCGGTGATGATCAGTGCCTCGTCGTGACCAGGCACATCCATCACGAAGCAGTGGCTGACGCGCCGCGCCGTCCGCAGGCCCGTGTCGCGTTTAACGACGGCCGCCATTAACTCGTCGGTGTGGAGGCTCCCTTTCATCAGTGCTTCGGCACGTCCCTCGCGCACGAGTTGCACCGCTATCGTGGCGGCCGCCGCGCTGTGCGGCGCATCGACGATCTGCACACCGGCGAGATCGGTGCCGAGAGAGGCGGCAAGCGCTTCGATCCGTTCGCGCGGCCCGACGAGAATCGGCGCGATCAGTCCGAGCCGGGCGGCCTCGATCGCGCCCTCCAGTGAGGCCTGATCGCAAGGATGCACGACGGCCGTAGGTGTGGGCGCAAGCGTCTTGCAGAATTCGATCAGGCGCCCGTATTTTGCGTGTTTCGCATCCATCTCGGTTCCTTTTCGTCCAAGGGGTGTCGCACTCGGTGTGGAGCTAGGCGCGACCCACCGCCGTCGGGCGGCGCACTCTCTCAACCTTGTCAGCGAGCGCTTTGCGGATGCGCGCAAGCATTGCTGTTTGCCCGGCGGTTGGGTCGGTGTCCTGAATCCGCTTGTCGGCCATCAGCTTTTCGAGCAGCGTGAGCAGCCGCTCCCGGTCGGCGCGGTCCGCGAGCAGCCGCGGCAAGGTTTCGACGGCGCGATCCGGCTCGTACTGACAGACGATTTCCTGTTCGCCGCGAATGCGGCGCCATGCATGAGGCGGTAATCCGGGTAGATAGTCCGCATACTCCGACACCAGCTCCTGCCGCAGATCGAGCCGCGACAGCGGCAACGGCGCGTCGTGGCGCTTGAGCAGGAACGCCACACGGGCGATAGCTTCGACGTAGCCGCCGTCCTCCATCGTCGCGAGGGCGTTGCGCACCACGGGTAGTTCGAGCGGATCGACTTTAGCTTCGACAGCGCCCGCCTGCACCGTCTTCTCGTCGGCATGCGCGCGCGCGTAGAGATTGCCATACACCGAGAAAAAGGCTGCTTCGGTCATCGCATCGCGCACGCCGCGGTAGTAGTCGAGCGAAGCGCTGAGAAACTCGGCACCAAGGTGTTCGGCCTTTCGCAAAGGATGGCTCTCGTCGAGCGGCTGACGACTGGCCTTGACCGCCTGTGCGGCAGGTTCGAGCCACGACAGCCACGGATTGAACTGCGAGACGGCCCAGTTCTGGAACCGCAGCGGATGAAACGCCCGCAGCAGTTGCGCCGTGTTCTCGTTCGACGTGGCCTGCACGAATGGCCGCGCGAACAGTTCGTAGCCCCGCTGATTGAACTCCGACACTTCGGCGACTGCCTCGAAGGCCTTCTCGTCTTCACGCTCGAAGCGGTTCAGCCGCGCGGCAATGTCTTCCAGGCGACGCTCACGAAACTCGACTTCGTATTCAGCCTCATCGCCCGCGCCCCGGGTTTCGGTGATCGCCATGCCGTAAAGCCCTGGCGCCAGCCCCTCGATCGTCTTGAGCACCGACACGATCTGTGCATGCTCCTTCTTTGCTACCTTGCCGGAGACGAAGATGCCGAGGTGTCCGACGTCTTCATGCAGCAGGCCGACGATGACCTGCCCTCGCGCCTTGATTTCCTCCGTGCTGCCATAGACGTCCGCCACCCAGTTGAATGCCTGCTGCGGCGGTGTGATGTTATCGCCCATCGAGGCGAAGAGGATGATGGGAGATCTGATTTCGCGCAGATCGAACGCGCCGCCGCTCGACGACTTGACGTCGCCGCCCCAGAGCTTGTTGCCGACGAACAGGTTGCGTGTGATCCATTCGATTTCTTCGCGGTTCATCAGGTAGTAGCCGCCCCACCAGCGCTCGAATTCGAGAAAGCGCGGCGGCTCAGTGTCGGCCTTGTCGAACAGGTGGTAGAACTTGTCCCAAAGGCTGTTGGCCGGGTTCAGATTCTCGAAGTTCTGCACAAGATGCGCGCCATCGAACTTACCATTGCCCAGATCGGCCGTGAGAGAGGCGAGCCATGATCCACCAAGCATGCCGCCGGCATAGCGCATCGGGTTGTCGCCGTCGCCTTCGCTCCATGCGCCGCCCCAGTAGGACATCGGGGCGCCGTTGATGACGATCGGCCCCGTGTCGTCCGGGCCCGATGCCGCCAGCATCATCGCCGCCCATCCGCCCTGACAGTTGCCGATGATCGCGGGCTTGGCGCTGTCGGGATGCAATGCGCGCACCTTCTTCACGAATTCCTGCTCGGTATGGCAGACGTCGAGCAGCGTCTGACCGGGTTCGGGATCGCGAAAGAAAATGACGAAATACACCGGATGCCCGGCGCGCAGCGCGACCCCTACCTGCGAATCGTCCTTGAAGCCGCCGATGCCGGGTCCATGGCCCGCGCGCGGGTCGATGATGATGTATGGCCGCAGTGCCGGATCGACAGTCACACCAACGGGCGGCGTGATGCGCAGGAGAGCGTAGTTGACGGGTCGCTCGAGGGTGCGGCCATCGAGGACCATCTCATGCTCGAAGTGAAGGACAGGCTTGAGGCCCTGCGCGCTGTTCTCGACGAAGTTATTGCCGCGCTGCCAGAGGGTGTCCCAGAAGAGCACGGAGCGCTGCGTCGCATCGACAGCGTAGCTATACCAGTTGCGCGGATCCATCGAGGCCGCCATCGTCGCGAGCGGATCAGTATGCTGGGCGGTCGTTGCCTCGTTCACGCGCCGTGCGAATCGCTCGTTCGTCGTTTGTATACGCTTCTGTAAAACCGCGGCCACCTTCGTGTTAGTGCGGTGGCTGCGAGCAAGCCGAACTCCTGCGTCCATCTAAAACCTCCTTACCGTTGAGAGGTGTCCTGAGTCCCGCGTGTAGCGCGCATGAACGCGCGAGGGCTTCGCGAGGCGCCTCAGCGCGTGACATGTGTGGCGACGGCAACGCGGCGGCGGTCCGAACCGTTCTGGTGGGATAGCGACGACAGTACGATCACCAAGCCACGTCAGATCTATTAAGCCTACGGCTTTCGATTTGCCGACGCTATTGGATCAAAGTCGTATTGCCGCCGCTCGTGCGACGTTTACGGTATTAAAGGATTTCCAGAAATACTCAGGGCGGCAGACGCATGGAGACACGGAATGGCGGCGGAGTTCGCTCCGACCTCCATCGCTTACTGTGCGAGCATCAATACTTGCTTTTATCGGACAGGACGGTGATCGCCATGAATCAGCCCGGTACCAACCTCACTGCCCCAATCCTTTCTGCCGATGCGACTGTGTGGTTTTCGGCGTATGGCTTCGGCTGGGGATACTGCGCCTTTGCGCTGCCTGCTGAAGCGGTTTGCGAAAAACTCGGCGCCGCGAACGAGACCCCAAAACAATTGATGCTCGCCTTCGAGCTTGGCAAGCGCCGAGTTCTGGAGGCGGTAGAGCAGAAAGCGTTGCCAAGCACTGGCGAGCGGATAACGCTTTCGGCAGATGATCTCTAACGTAGGGCTGATGCGCCCGTGATAGCGGTGTCGCCGCACGGGCTGCGCCACGCGCCTATGCCCGGTCTTTCCAGCGACTGCTTGGGCCGATGACCTGCAGGCCAACGTGATCGAGCGAATGGCCGTAGTGCCTTGCAAGCTGCCAGTCCGACAGTGTGTATCGATCAAAGGCGGGACGGATTACCTATAACGGGTCGAGGCCGTGTGAAAACGCAAAAGTACTCGGTTTTCGGGTGTCGCTTTACCCTTCCCGAGTTGCTACCAAGCCAATACAGCGCGATCTGACGGGTCGATTTTTTTGAAGATCACATTCAACACGTGTTTTCACACAGCCTCGGTCGTGTACAGCCGGTCGCAACAAGCAGCGGTTGCGCAAAAACTGGTTCGAACTCGATTGGCGCCGGCCCGGAGTGTTACTGTCCCGTTTCTTTAAATGTCAGCGCATTTTTCACGGACGTCACGCCGGGCACAGTCTTTGCGATTTCGGTCGCCTTGTCGATTTGACTGGCGTCAGTGACGGATCCCGCGAGCGTCACTGCGCCGCCTTTTGCAATGATGTTGATTCTGGAAGTGGCGACACCGCCCTTCGAGAGGGCGTGAAGCACTTTTTTGCTTAGTGCGCGATTCGCCTGTCTGGTGGCTTTAGCACTTCCCTCGGCTGCCGGGGCTGCCGATGTAGCGGCTGATTCGCTGGTCTGGGGCCACGCATTGATCGATGCGACCACGATTAATGCGCCGCTAGCAAACTTGAGTGTGTTGTTGACCTTCATTTCTCGCTCCAGTTGTCAAAAGCCACGATAAATCCGGCAGGGATCGCGGTTCTGGCACGACACGGCCGTAAGGCGCGGTGGTGGGCTTGCTATCGCCTCGCCCGTCATTTCTATCAGACCAAGGTCGCATAGTTTCGCGAGAAAAATGGGAACAGACTGCTACTACAGCCGTAGCCTGCCTGCGCCCCGCGCTGATGTAACCTGGACCGCTGTCGAGGTCCGGGTAAAAACTCTGTAATCCACTATTCTCTATACAGGCTGGACGGGTGTTAAGAGGTGTTCGAGCAGAAGGAGTTAATAAATTGATCACTAACATATTGCGCCGCGCGTCCAGGGCTACCTGGATATCGGTTTTGCTGCTGACCACCGCTCCTCACGCCTACCCTGCCTCCGAGCAGAAAGAACCACCGGTCCGTGCCGCGCGAGCTGAGCCCGAAACCGCCTCACAAGCCCAGGCTCGTGCGATTCTGATGAAAATGGCGGAGTTCCTTGGCGGGACGCCGAGCTTTCGTGTCGGTGTGCGCAGCGGGTACGACGCCGTGCAGCCGTCCGGGCAGAAAATCGAATTCGGCGAATACCGCACCGTTACGTTGAGCCGGCCCGATCGCATGCGCGTGGAAAGCGAGCGCAGCGATGGCGCAAAAACGCTCGTTGTGCTCACCGGGAAAGAGATCGTTCTGGTCGATCTCGCCAGCAAAGTCTATGCGACGGCGCCGCAACCAGGCACGCTGGACGAGAGCATCGTGTATTTCGTCAAGGATCTCGGCATGCGCCTGCCGCTCGCGGCGCTCCTGTTGAACGGGCTGCCTGAAGAATTGCAAGCCCGGGTACGGTCGGTGGACTATGTGGAGAAGACGAGTATCTACGGCACTGCGTCCTATCATCTAGCCGCGCGTACCGACACGGTGGATTTTCAGGTGTGGATAGCAGATGGCGACAAGCCTCTGCTGCAGCGGATCGTACTGACTTACAAAAAGGCGGTGGGCCAGCCTCAGTTCTGGGCGGAATTTGTCGACTGGAATCTTGCGCCCCAGCTTAACGATGCGACATTCTCGGCACAGATTCCCGATGGCCTGCAAAAAGTCGCGTTCGCAGCGCAGCTTCCGCGTGCGTCGCCCACGGCTCGCCAGTCGTCTGCGAAGAAGGGAGCCAAATGATGAAAACAGGATCGTGGGACCGTGCCATTACGGCATTGGTCGCCGCAGTATTCACGCTGGGGCTGATCAACCAGGCGGATGCACGAGGCGAGAGAGGTGGTGGCGCCCGTGGCGGTGGCGGTGGCGGCGAAGGAGGCTATACGCGTGGCGGGGCAGCGTCGGCTGGAGGGCTCTCTTCCGGCGGCACAGCCGCTGCGCAAGGCGGTTCACGATCTGGCGGCGGCCAGCAGGGAACGGCCCAACAGAGGCAGGCCTCACGCCAAGGCACCGCGACTTCAACTTCAAGTGCGAATCAGAGTGCGCGCCAGAGTTCGGCGAGCTCCATGCAGGCAACCTCCGGCCAGAACCAGGCGAACCGACAGCAGAGCACGAGCGAAAACCAGGCCCAGCGCCAGGCTACGTCGAGCCAGAACCAGAGCACGCGACAGACCGCGGCGGCTCAAACGAGTAGCCAAAACCAGAGTGCGCGTCAATCCACCGCGAAGGAGATGCAAAACACGCGTGCTACGAACGTGACCAACGTGCAGAACAACTACTCGGGCGGTTGCTACGACTGCAACTCGGATTGGGACGGCGGTTCTGCGGCGGCCGGATTTGTGGCCGGGGCAATGGTGGTCGGTGCGGCCGCTGCCGCAACCACACCGCCACCCGCAACCACCGTCGTCGCTGCGCCTGCGCCTGTCGCGCCGCCGTGCAACGTCGCCCCCATCGCCGTTCAGGACGTGCCGTACTATAAGTGTGGCGCGACTTGGTACGCGACGGGATATGGGAGCGGCGGCGTGGTGTACACGCAAGTTCCGCCACCGCCCGGATACTGATCGCGGTCGCCTCGCGGCACGGCCGGCGGTTGACCGTTAGCTGGGGCGGAGCCGACGCTCGAATGTCAGCATGAAAGCATGGACCAACGTCGGTTCCTGGCCGAAAGCTTGCCGGCGGTTAGGCGATCGACGGTCCAAGACCGCAGAGTTCGATCGGAGAAGGTAACCAAGTTCAGAAGCTCGGCGTCGAAGCGATATGCAACGTTCGCGGCGCCAATTACGTCGTCGATCGTGCATGAGAACAGTTGCGACTGTCGCACCCGCCTTAGGTATGGTCGATGCGCTAAATGCGGCCTTCAGGAGGATGATGAACTGTCCCGAACCATCCGATCATTTGCAAAACCTATACTTAACGTAGGCCCGTCAAACATGATCTGGCTCAAATGGCAGGCGAGTTAAACACTTAATGGGGCGCGTACCATCTGACGATAGGCCTTCGCGATGTCACCGTTGTGCGGGGCGTTACAGAACACACCGAGCCTGTCCATGATCACCGTCACTTCTTCCGAACTCGCGCTGTTACAGCAAAGGCTCTGCGAGCGCCGTCGCGAGTTGCTGGCGGCGCTACACGGCGAATACGGAGATCTCGCCGGAGCCCGACCGCCCGAAGCGCTGGGCCCCGAGTCGCATCCCGACGAGACCGCATCGCGCAAGGCGGGCGACGAGTTGCGCGCTGCGCTCGCGCGGCACGACTTCGACGAACTGCAGCAGATCGACGCCGCGCTGGCACGCATCGCCGCGGGCCTCTACAGCGCATGCGTCGAGTGCGGGGACCCGATCGGTTATGAACGGCTTGCCGCCGCGCCCTACACGGCCCGCTGCGTTTCATGCCAGACCGCGTTTGAACAACATCGCCACATCCGCCGATAAGAGGCTCGACAGATACAAAACGGTTTCCTGGCGCGACAGACGGACAGTGAAGTATTGACAATCGACAAAGCCACGCCTTTGCGCAGAACGCCACCCCGGATGTGAAGCGCCTCGCTCGCTGCCATTTCGGTCCGTAGATCAACCAGAGTGCCGCGCTCCCGCTCAAAGGCAAAACTACACGGTCAGACGCAGACGGATCGTGGTCGGGTGGCTCACACGAATTCAGGGAAAAAGGATCGCGGCGTAGTTGCGCGCGCTGTGCAGGACGTGAATAACGTCGATGCGCTCGGGAGGCTCGCCAACGACACGGTAGAAAATCTGGTGACCGCCATAAACCCGGTGACGCACCCCACGGTCTTCGTAGCGCGGCACGATCGGGAATGCAATGTAAATGTCGGCAAGCCGTGTGCACTTCTCGCGCAACTCGCGCACGAAACCGAGCGCACGACGGCGGTTATCGCGGGCCATGTAATCGCCAATCGCCTCAATGTCGGCTTCAGCGTCAGGAAGAATCTGGACAATCATTGCCTGTTCTCGCCATCGCACGATACTTTGCTTCAAGCCGGTCGAACACATCTCCGGCGGGTTTGCCCCGACCTGCCTCCGAATCGACAATGCCGCGATCGATGACCGCATCCAGTGCGTTGAGTTGCATTTCGCGATCCTGAATGAGCTTCACGCCTTCGCGCAGCACCTCGCTCTCCGAGCCGTAGCGACCCGACTCAACCAACTTCGCGACGTAGTCCTCAAGCTGTTCCCCAAGATCCGCATTGATCATGGCCATTCCCCGGAACGTTCATGCGCCCATACGCCCCCATAAAATATATTATAGGTCGATGCAGCGCAGCCGGTCTGCGCGCCGACGCGCCGGATTGTCCGGCATGATCTGCCTGGGCACGAGCAGGTCGAACAGGTGGCGGAGCGTTACCGGATCTGCCAGGAGCCGGCTCCCATGCGGCAAACGCGCGGACAGCCGGATGCATATGCAAAGTGAACAGGTAACCTCGAGGAAAAACAGCATTTCACCCTGCGAGACGCCGAGATATTTGCCTGGCGCTAGGTCGCCGATTCACGGCCCCCTGTTCACTTGAACGATCTGTCGAATCTGCGGGTAAATCCTAGGGGGTCATTGCGTATCAGTGCGAGCCAGCGCCTCGGGCGCAGCCATATCGCGCCAATCGTGTCGCTGATGAAAAAACGCTATCCGGAACTGGAAATCTGGCTAGAACTGGTCGATCGCCGCGTCAATCTCATCGACGAAGGCTTCGATCTCGATGTCCGCGTCGGCGCGTTGCAGGAGCCGGGCCTGATCGCGCATCACATCGCCGTCAGTCCGCGCGTGCTGTGCGCGGCGCCCGTCTATCTCGACGCACGCGGACGGCCAAAGAGTGTGGAAGAGCTCACGCAGCACGACTGCCTCGTGTTCCGCGAGCGCGACGAGCCATTCGGCGTATGGCGGCTGCTCGGACCCGGCGGCTGGAGCACGGTGAAGGTGACGGGATCGCTGGCGTCGAACCATAGTGACGTCGTGCTGCGCTGGGCACGCGACGGTCACGGCATCGTGATGGTCGGGCAATCGTATGTGGCCCAGTTGCTCTCCGAGGGAACGCTCGAACGCGTGCTGCCGGCGTGGGAACAGCCGGCCGACGTATGGGCGATGTCGGCGGCACGCTCGGCGCAGTCGGCCAAGGTGCGCGTCTGCGTCGACTTTCTCAAACAGGAACTCGCGCATGGGGAGTTCGCGTTGTGGAAGACTTAGGTCACCGCAAACTGCTGAATAACTGAGCCACCAGATCGCGCAGCCAGCGATTTCCTGCCTCGTGGTGATAGCGGGCGTGCCAGTGCTGCCGCACCGCGAATCCCTCCACCGGCATCGGACACGGATGCACCGAGAGGTCATTCACCTTCGCCAGCGTCTCGCCGATATGCCGCGGCAGGGTGGCAATCAGGTCGGTGCTCTTGATGATGGCCCCGAGCCCGAGAAACCCCGGCAGCTCGAGTACCACATCCCGCTCAACGTGCTCGCGCACAAGCGCCTGCTCCAGCAGTTGCGCCCCCGTCCCTGCCGCGATAGCAACATGGCCTTCCGCGCGGTACTGCTTAAGCCCGAGCTTTCCGCGCACGCGCGGATGATGCTTGTTTATCAGACACACCCAGTCCTGCGTGTACAACTGCTGCTGGTAAATGCCACCGCCGAGCCAGGGCACGTGACCGATCGCAAGGTCTGCCTCGCCTGATTCCAGCGCACGTTCGGTATTGCCGTCGATCCTGGCCGCTTCGAGGCGGATCCCGGGCGCCTGCGCGCGCACGTGCGCCAGCATTCGAGGAAGCAGCGTGATGTGGCTCGCGTCGGTCATACAGATGCGAAACCGCCGCTTTGCGGTGGTGGGATCGAATGCAATCTCCCAAGCCGCGAAGCGCCGCAGCGATTCGAGAATCTCCCGGCATGGACCGATCAGCGCATCGGCTTGCGGCGTCGGTGCCATGCCGCCAGGCGTACGGATGAACAGCGGGTCTTGCAGATGCTCACGCAAACGCCCGAGCCAGATGCTGACGGTCGGCTGACTCTGTCCGAGTTGCTCCGCGACACGCGTGACATTGCGGACGTCGTAGAGAAGATCGAAAAGCTGCAGCAGTTTCAGATCGGGGAGTTCTGCCGGGTTCATACCATTATTGTCTGGTGCAATGACGTCATTGTATCCATTGCATTGCCGACATGAGCATCGAATCGTATCTTGATCTCCAGATTAAGGAGACGGCAGTGAAGATTGCGATTCTGGGTGCGGGTGCTCTGGGCTGTGCCATCGGCGCGGCGCTGACGGAAGGCGGCAACGAGGTGTGGTTGCTGAACCGCTCGGCGGCGCATGTGGAGGCCATGCGGCGCGACGGTCTGCGCGTAGACGATGCGAATGGCTCGCGTCGTGTGGAAGTAAAGGCCACGACGCGCGCCGTCGAGGTGGGCGCCGTCGATCTGGTGGTCGTGCTGGTCAAGTCATTTCATACCGATGCAGCGATGCGTGGCGCCCTGGCGCTCATCGGACCCGACACGCTGGTCCTGTCGTTGCAGAACGGCCTCGGGCACGAAGAGGTGCTTGCGGACATCGTGGGTCGTGGACGCGTGCTGGCCGGCAAGACCTATGTCGGCGGCGTGATGCGCAATCCGGGGCACATCGAGTCCGGCGTCGCTGGCAAGGCGACTTATATCGGCGAACTCGACGGTGGGATCACCTCCCGCGTGACGGCGATCGCTGAAACCTTCGACGCCGCCGGGCTGGCCACCACCGTCAGCGACAACATCGTCGGCACGATGTGGGACAAGTTGCTCGTCAATGTCGCAACCGGCGCGCTGACGGGCACCACTGGCCTGACCTATGGCCAGCTCTACGATGAGCCGCTTCTGAAGACGGCTGCGCTCGCGGCAGTCGCCGAAGCAATCGCAGTCGCTCACGCCGCTGGCGTAACGCTTTCCACCACTGATCCCGAGCGCCCGTGGATCCTCGCTGGCGAAGGCCTTTCCTCCGCCTTCAAGACCTCGATGCTGCAAAGCCTCGAAAAAGGCTCCATCACTGAAATCGACTTTATCAACGGCGCGGTCGTGCGATGGGGACAACGGCACGGCGTGCCGACGCCCGTCAACGCGACGTTGGTCGCCTGCATCAAGGGCATCGAGCGCGCCATGGCCGACCGACAACGCAGGGAGACAAACGCATGAACGGCAGCAAGGCTTATCTGGAGCATGTCGCCATCTGGGTGAAAGACATCCACTGGCACATCCGCTTTTTCGAAGACGTGTTCGGCATGACGATGCGTGAAATCGATGGAACCGTCGAAGAACCACGGCAGTACTGGACGCTCGGCGGTCTGCAATTCATCCATAACCCGCAGCATGATGCGCTCGAAGGCCGCCTCGGCCACCTGGGCGTGATGTGCGAAGACCTGGAAGCGGCGCTCGCCGCCGCGCAACGCTATGACGTCAGCGAGATGCCACAGGGACGCAACTGGTTGCGCCTGCCGGACGGCCTCGCCGTCGAACTGATTCAGGCCAAGCCCGCTTCATGCGTGGCGCGGGCGCTGGACATCAACCCGCGTGCGGAGGTTTGAGATGACGATCATCGATAAGTACTGGGACGACGCCAACGAGGGCGACGTGTGCGTGAGCCCGACCTACACCGTTACCAAGGAACGCATTCTCGCCTACGCCGACCTCACAGGCGATCACACGCCCGTTCACGTGGACGAAGAATATGCGAACGCGAGCCACTTCGGTTCGATCGTCGCGCACGGTCTGTTTGGCCTGTCTATCGCCGATGGACTCAAGACCCAAAGTGACTACCGCTTCCTGCCGGGCATGTCCCTCGGCTGGACCTGGGACTTCAACCTGCCGATCAAGGTCAACGACGTGCTGCACGTGAAATTCCGCGTGGGCACGATGCGCGCGAGCAAGAGCCGTCCTGGCTGGGGGATCGTCGTACTGCCGTCCGAACTGATCAATCAGGACGGCCTTGTCGTCCAGCATGGCGAGCATCGTCTGATGGTGCCGCGCCGACCGGGAGCATTCTGATGCAAGCGCGTCCTCTCGAAGGTATCCGCGTCGTCGACTACAGCCATTTTCTGGCCGGTCCGTATGTCGGGCGTTGTCTCGCGGCGCTCGGTGCCGAAGTCATCAAGGTCGAACGTCCAGGCAGCGGCGACGCCGGACGTCAGCACGCAACCGTGCTCGACGACGAGCAGAGCGGCTATTTCCTGCAACTGAACATGGGCAAGCGCGGCGTCAGCGTCAACATGCGCGACGCGCGCGGCAAGGAGTTCATGCAGCGGCTGTGTGACTCGGCGGACGTGTTCGTCGAGAACTACCGGCCGGGTGCATTGAACAAACTCGGGCTGGGCTATGACGAACTGTCCGCGCGCAATCCGGGCCTCGTCTACTGCTCGATCTCGGCCTACGGTCACACGGGACCCGATGCGCACCGCGCAGGTTTCGGCCTGATTGCCGAAGCGAAGAGCGGGATCATGCAGATGATCGGCACGCCCGGTGAACCGCCGCCATTGATGCGCATCTCGCTGGGCGACATGTACACGGGCATTCACGCGGTAGCGGCGATCAACGCCGCATTGCTTGGCCGCGTGCAGAGCGGACGCGGGCAACACATCGATATGGCGCTGTACGACACGCTGGTGTCGATGCACGAATACGCGGTCCAGTGCTACACGATGCAAGGCATCCTGCCGGAGCAGACGGGCCACGATATGCCCACGTCGACGCTCTATGGCGTGTTCCGTGCCGCCGATGGCGACCTCGTGATCGCGGCTCAAGTGGACGACGCGTGGAAGCGCTTCGCGGCTCTGATCGAGGCGCATGGCGGACCGGTCGGTTTTGGCACCGACACACGCTTTCACACCCTCGCGGGACGCAACGCGAACCGGTTGGACATTCTGTCCGTCGTGAAGCCCTGGGTGGCAAGCCGACCGGTTGCGCAGGTGCTTGAACAGCTCGACGGCATCGATGTGCCGTGTGCGAAGGTGCAGCGTATTGATGAGGTACTTGCCGATCCGCAGATCGTCGCGCGCGGTATGGTGGTTGAGCAGGAGCACCCGCGCTACGGAAAATTGCGTCTGCCGAATCTGCCCTTCCGCTTCTCGGACTGCGACACGACGATCCGCGAAGTCGCGCCCGATCTCGGTCAGCACAACGCGGAAGTGGCGCAATCGCTGGGCTTCGGCCCTGCCGAAATCGACGCGATGCAGACCGAAGGTGTGTTGTATTCAAAGGTGAGGCCATGATGACTGACCAATACGCGGTGATCGGCAATCCGATCGGCCATACGAAGTCCCCGCTGATCCACGGTCTCTTTGCAGAAGAAACGCGGCAGGACATGTCCTATGCGGCGGTCGAAGGTCCGCTGGAGCCGCAGGACGCGTTCGCCGCGACCGTACGCGCGTTCATCGCGGCGGGCGGAAAAGGCATGAACGTGACCGCGCCGTTCAAGTTGAAAGCGTTCGCGATGGCCGACGAGCGCAGCGAGCGCGCCGAACTGGCAGGCGCCGCTAACGCGCTGAGCTTCAAGGACGGCCGGATCATCGCTGAGAACTTCGATGGCGTCGGCCTGCTGCGCGATATCGAAGCTAACCTGAACTTGCCGATGGCCGGCAAACGCGTGCTAGTCCTCGGCGCGGGTGGCGCAGTGCGTGGCGCATTGCTGCCCTTCCTTGCCGCGCGACCCGCGGAACTGGTCGTCGCCAATCGGGACATCGCGAAGGTTCGGGCGCTGGTCGACCAGGTCATCACCAGCGGGCCGCTTGCCGCCTGCGGCTACGCCAATCTCGAGGCGATGGGACAGTTCGACCTCGTGGTCAACGCGACGTCGGCCAGCTTGACGGGCGAACTCCCGCCCGTTCCACCGAGCGTTTTCAGCCCGACCGGCGCGGCCTATGAACTGGCGTACGGCAAGCGGCTGACGCCGTTCCTGAGACTCGCTCGAAACGCAGGTGTACAAGGTATCGCGGATGGTGTGGGCATGCTGGTGGAGCAGGCGGCAGAAGCCTTCGCGTGGTGGCGCGGCGTGCGGCCCCAGACCCGCGCCGTGATCGACCGGCTCACGGTGCCGCTCGACTGAGAATGCAATGGAGTGACGAGTGAAAACGATCCTGATGCTTCACGGTATCAACCACAATATGTTTGGCAAGCGCGACCCGGTGCAGTACGGAACAATCACGCTGGCCGAAATCGATGCCAGGCTGCAGGCTCTCGAATAGTGAAGGGGCATTGTGCGAGCGCATTCACCGCGCCTTCGAGGAGCGCTGTGATGCCGTGCTGATCAACGCCGGGGCGTGGACACACTACAGCTACGGCATACGCGATGCGCTGGCTATTCTCACCTGCCCCGTCGTGGAATTGCATATGTCCAACATTCACGCCCGGGAACCGTTCCGACATCACTCGGTATTCGCCGAAATCGTCGATGGGCAAATCTGCGGCTTTGGGGTTGAGAGCTATCTGCTGGCCTTGCGAGCCGCAGTTGCCCAGAACAAACACGAGTGAAGCAACCGCCAATTTGGCTCCGACCCAGAGCCGGGATCAGCACGAATGGGCGTTGGTGCTGTTTTCACTGACGCTCGTTTGTTTGACGGCTTTTTAGTCAGCCACATTCGGCCTGCCTTTCCCAACTCACATGCGCTAAAACAGCGGCGGTGCGCTCGAACGGCCGCTCTCAAAGTGCGGAGCGGCCGTTCGATTGCCCACGATCCATTTCAGGCGTATGACCGAAACTGGCCGATTGCACCAGTTCGATGATGGTGCCGCCGAGAGGATGTTGGGATTCTCAATGGCAGCTTTCCGGCGGTTTGTGCGAACGCGTACTTCCGGCCAGGAGCCGCAATTGACTGCTGCGGTCCGAGCGAGCCCAAGGGCGAGGCTCTCCATTCCTGTCCGACCATTGAATGCAGCGTGCCGTGATTGACGAGCCGACTGCGGAAAGAAGCGTGGCCCCCGCAAACGACGTTTCCAAAACCAAACCATCGAAGATCGACCCTTGACATCACCGCCCAATTAAAGAAGAGTCATTCGTCGCGTTCGTCATTTGGACACTCATGCGACTTCCCTCGCCCTCCGTTAGCGGCCATTCGACCAACCATGATGTGCGTCCAGTCATCGGCCGAAGCGATCGTTCCTCACCAGCGGGTGCAGTGCTCAGTGGATGGCTGTTTTCAGCTGGCGCCGGAGGGCCATGGCCTTGGCAATGGGCCGGGCAGTATTAGACCGATCCGCGTCCGCAGTGGGTTTAGGAATCGAAACCGTCAAAAGAGCTTTCCTGCCCAGGGAACCCGCTACTAGTCTAGTTTTTTGGTCTGGAAAACAAGGCTTGCCAAGGTTCGTGACCGCTTGCGCTCGAATGTATCAGTGGTAGGGTGTTGTTGGGGACAGTGTCTGGGAACACCAGTAACGCGCCTTGGTCGTCGAATCCTAGCGGAGCGTTTTTGTAAACTCGCTGCCCGATTCGCTGACACAATTCCTTCGCGCGACCAAGCTCTTCCTCTGAGTTCCACAGAGTTCCTCCCTCGGCGAACGCCAGGGATGATTTGCCCATTGGATGCAGGACTTTCAGATCAGCGTCTATTGGCAGTTTCGACAATGTTTCACGCACACGGTGCTCTCCACGGGGTGTTGCGGTTAGCGCAACAACCAAGAGCACGATGTGCCGCTCGCGTAAGAACGACGCATTTTTTTCTAGAAATTGTTCGATATTGGAACTTAAAGAGCGTCCTGAACCGATGAAGTCGTCAACTATGACTACGGCACAGACACTACAGGAAGCTTGTTCCTCGTATCGGTTCAAAGCACGCTCGAAGCCGTCGGCGGGTAGCAATGCTTTTGTCCATATCTTGTTTTCCTCTGCATACAGCGTTGCATACTGATTGCCACT
>Ga0310811_10002892_pt1 | contig 21556 bp, 10 predicted proteins | sample YCmetagenome_FD_207642 | JGI IMG/M metagenome (GOLD analysis project Ga0310811, IMG submission 207642) | Soil microbial communities from experimental microcosm in Duke University, North Carolina, United States - YC | ecosystem: Engineered > Artificial ecosystem > Soil microcosm > Unclassified ...
CGAAGGGGAGTGGAATTTCTGGAAGTCCTTTTCCTTGCGGTCGTCTTATTCCAGGCTGTTTATCGTCTCGGGGAAAGTCACCGACATGGATTACCAGGGAGATAACCGGACAAGTCGTTCCTACTATGGCGCCTTCGATAGCAATAAAGGCAACAGCGCCGCCTGGCGCACCACCCTCGACTATAAAATTGACCTGACCCCCTCCTTATCCATTGTCCCGTCCCTGGGATATGTACTACACACCCAATCCCTTTTCCTGTTATCCGATGATGCCAGCCTGGGCAGTAATAAACTACGCAGCACCTATGCAACTACCTTCAAAGGAGGTACCCTGGGAGTGAGGGCGATCATAGCCGTGGGAAAAAGAGGAGCTATAGAACCTTCCCTGCTCTACGACCAGGTGAAATTCCGGGGCAAAGCGGATTGGAACCTGATCCCCACCTTCAGCCACCCCCTGAGCTTTGAAGATGATGCCAATGGATACAATATTGAGGGTGGACTGAAAGGAAGTTATACCTGCAGCCGGTTTTTCGACCTTTTTCTTTCAGCGAATTACCTCTACGGGAATACGGGAAAAGGGACCGACCGGCTCTATCTGACCAATGGTCAGCAGCCTTTGACCCAGTTCAATGGGGCCCTTCGCCATTTCTGGGGGATTCATGCTGGTTTAAAATGGAACATTCCCTGTATCAAAAACGGACAGTCGCAAAAGATAAAACAGCCTAATTGATTGGTAGGCAATAAGGTATGCGAATGGCATTTTTCTTGAACAAAAAGGCGCATGCTAAAGAATTATTTCAAAATTGCCTTTAGAAACCTTTTGCGCAGCAAAGGGTTTTCCGTTATTAATATCAGTGGCCTGGCGATCGGCATGGCCAGCGCCATGCTCATTTTACTTTGGATAGAAAATGAAATGAGCTATGACCGGTTCTACAAAAAAGCAGACCGGTTGTATATGATGCACAACCGGGATAAGTTCAGCGGCGAGTTATGGGCCTGGGGCAGTACCCCCAAGATCATGGGCACTACGCTGAAAAAGGATTATCCCGAAGTGGAGGACGTAGCAAGGTTTAACAACATCACCTTCCTGACCACTGTGGGTGAAACGCACCTTAACTCCCGGGGCGCCTTTACGGATAGCGGTTTTATTAGTATGTTCGATTTCCCCCTCTTGAAAGGCAACGCCGTTCAGGCTTTGAAAGGGCCCAGCAATATAGTTCTGACAGAAAAGTTTGCCAAAGCCCTTTTTGGTAAGGAAGATCCCATGGGTAAGACAGTACGGATCGACAGCAACGCCATGTTTACGGTGACAGGAGTCCTGAAAGATCTGCCGCCCAATACTTCATTCGAATTTGACTACCTGTTGCCCTGGAGCTTTATGACCAAACTGGGTTGGGATGACCAGTGGTGGGGCAACAATTCCGTCAATACCTATGTACTGTTAAAACCAGGCTCTCCGCTGGAAGCCTTCAATAAAAAGGTCATCAACATCACTACCAGCCACTCCCAGGAGACGGAGAAGGTTTTTGCCTACCCGGTCCGCCGGTTGCATTTATATGGGAAGTCCGAGAATGGACAACTCGTGGCCGGACGTATCGCCATGGTCCGACTTTTTGCGGTCATTGCCGGTTTTATCCTGCTGATAGCTTGTATCAACTTTATGAATCTCAGTACGGCCCGCAGTGAGAAGAGAGCCAAGGAAGTGGGCATCCGTAAAGTGGTGGGCGCCTACCGGGGTTCCCTGATAGGACAGTTCATCGGAGAAAGTATTTTGTTGGCCATCCTTGCTTTTATCATCGCGCTGGCGCTGGTGCAGCTCAGCCTGGGTGGATTCGATCAGTTGGTGAGCAAACAGTTGAGCATCGATTACAGCAGCCCTTATTTCTGGTTGTTCTCTCTGACCTTTATCGTATTTACGGGCCTGGTGGCAGGAAGTTATCCGGCTTTTTATCTTTCTGCCTTCAATCCTTCGAAAGTATTAAAAGGCACCTTTAAGAATAACACGGCCCTGGTGACCCCTCGTAAAGTCCTGGTGGTGCTGCAATTCAGCTTTGCGATCATCCTGATCATTTGCACCTTGATCATCGAACGCCAGATTCAATACGGGGAGAGCCGGGACGTGGGCTACAACCGGAATAACCTGGTCTATACGTATACGCAGGGTGATGCCAGCAAACATTACGACCTGATAAAACAAGAACTTATCCGTAGTGGCGCCGCAACCTCTGTTACCCGGTCCGCCAATCCCATCACCCGCCGCTGGAGCGACAGCTGGGGCTTTCACTGGGAAGGCAGTACGGAAGAGGATGCCAAGACCGATTTTGTCCGGATGGGCTCCGACGCCGACTTTGTAAAAACGATGGGGGTCACCCTGCTGGAGGGACGTGATATAGACATCCATGAATATCCCTATGATACCAGTTCGATGTTGCTGAACGAATCAGCAGTAAAAGCCATGCACTTTAAAAATCCCATCGGACAGATCGTAAGCGACGGCGGATCTACCCGATGGAAAGTGGTGGGAGTGGTAAAAGACTTCATCCTGGAATCTCCCTTTGAAAGTAAGATCAACCCAATCATGATCCAGGGTCCCAGGGAGTTTTTCCAGATCATCCATTTCAGACTCAATCCGGCCAACTCCGTGGCCACCAATGTCGCGAAAGCCGAAAAGGTCTTTAAACAATACAATCCCCAGTATCCCTTTGAAATGATCTTCACGGATGAGTCTTTTGCAAAAAAATTCCAGGAAGAGAAGAGGATCGGACAACTGGCCGTCTTGTTCGCCGGTCTCACCATCTTCATTTCCTGTCTGGGTCTCTTCGGTCTGGCCACCTATATGGCAGAGAACAGGATCAAGGAAATAGGGGTCCGGAAAGTATTAGGGGCCAGCGTCGCGGGCATTACCACCTTGCTGGCAAAGGATTTCATCAAGCTGGTGTTGGCGGCCTTTGTCATTGCCTCCCCCATAGCCTGGTATGCCATGGACAAATGGTTACAAGGCTTTGGCTATCGTATCAACATCGGATGGGAAGTCTTCGCCCTTTCAGGAGGGCTCGCCGTATTGATAGCCATCCTTACCGTAAGCTATCAGTCCATCCGGGCGGCTGTCGCCAATCCGGTGAAGAGTTTGAGAAGTGAATGATATTTTGAAGGAGGTTACTCGCTTCTCAGGCTTTTGACCGGGTTCGCCAACGCGGCGCGCACCGTCTGTACACTGACGGTCAGCAGCGCGATCAACATGGCTGCGGCCCCCGCCAATACAAAGATCCACCAGCTGACCCCGATGCGATAGGCGAAACTCTGCAGCCACTGGTTCATTCCCCACCAGGCCAGCGGAAAAGCAATCAGCGCGGAGATCAGCACCAGTCGCGTAAAATCTTTGCTCAGTAAAGCCACGATGCCCGTCACTTTTGCGCCCAGCACCTTACGAACGCCTATCTCTTTCACCCGTTGTTCCGCAGCATAGGTCACCAGTCCGAAGAGACCCAGACAGGCGATGAGGATGGCGAAGATGGCAAACGTTATAAAGACTTGTCCCGTCTGCTGCTCCGCATGATACAGGTTGTTGAAGTCGCTGTCCATAAAGGTATAGCTGAAGGGCAGTCCCTGCGCCATAGACCGCCACTTGGCCTCGATCTGGTGCACCATGGCGGTAGCCATTCCGGGACGCAGCCGGACAGCCATCTTCCCCCGGTTATCGGCAAGTTGCATGATCAGCGGTCCCACCTTCTCATGCATCGAAGCGAAATTAAAATCTTTTACCACTCCCACCACATGCATAGCGAGAGGTGTCATGTTGTTATCCTTCGGCCGGTACATTTTCTCGTTCAGCGGGTCTTTCATGCCCAGCACGGCAGCGGCGGATTCATTCACGATGATGCCCACCGAGTCGGTAGGGAAGTCTTTGGAGAAATTCCTGCCCTTCACCATCCTCATGCCGAGAGTAGGGATATAATGCTCATCCACGAACAGCGTAGTCATCACCGTCACCCGTTTGGCATCCAACGAGGCATCCCGGAACCAGCCGTTCTGACTGTAGCCGCCGCCAGACGAAGGCAGGTCGCCGGACAGCGTGGCGTCTTCGACACCCGAGAGGGTAAGCAGTTCCTGCCGAAAGGTCTTGATGGGGTCGCCGGCCTCATAGGCCCCATGGATGACCAGCACCTGCTCCCGGTTAAAACCCAACTCCCTGCCGCGGATATACTTCAGTTGGTTGTAGATGACCAGGGTCCCGATGATCAGCATGATAGAGATAGTGAACTGGAAAACGACGAGGCTGCTCCGCAGCCAGCTGCTTTTGAAACCGGATGCGATCTTTCCCTTCAGCACCTGTATCGGCTGAAAGCTCGACAGGTAAAAAGCAGGATAGCTGCCGGCGACGCAACCCACCAAAAATACCACCGCTACCAGCAAGGACAGGAATTTTCCGGAGAACAGCATTCCGGCATGCAGATCTTTCCCCGCAAGGGTATTGAACATCGGCAGCAACAGCAAGGCGATGCCCAGTGCCAGCAACAGCGAAAAGAAGCTCAGCAACACCGACTCCAGCAGGAATTGCAGGATAAGATGCCCTTTAGTGCTACCGGCCACTTTGCGAATCCCTACCTCCTTGGCGCGGTTCGCGCTCCGTGCTGTGCTCAGGTTCATAAAATTGACACAGGCAATCAACAGGATCAGCAGGGCAATAAAGGAAAAAATGGTCACGTAGTTGATATTGCCATTGGCCTCGAATTCGTATGACTTATTGGAATGTAAGTGTATATCAAGCAAGGGCATAAGATGGTACTTGAAATAATTGCCCTGCTTCTTCATATCCTGGGTTGAGGTATGCAGCAGGTCCTGCAACTGCTTGCTCAGGTAGTTGTCCACGGTCGCATCGACACGGCTCTGGAGAAAATCCCTGCTGACCCCGGGTTTTGCCAGGATATAGCTGATATAATTATTGCTCAGCCAGTCATTCTCATCGTTATTATTATAGCCGTCATGCAACGGCCGGATAAAGCTGAAATGAAAATGCGACTGCTGAGGCATATCCTTCATAACCCCCGTCACCTTACAGAGGGTCTTATTCTCCAGCTCCAGCATCTTTCCGACAACGTCTGTACTATTAAAATATCGCTTCGCGGCGCTCTCGTCGATGACGATCGAATGTGGTTCATTCAATGCCGTCGCGGGGTCCCCGGTCACCATCGGCACGGTAAAGACCTTGAAGAAAGTCGAGTCGGCAAAGACCAGGTGATGGTCCTGGATAAAATTACTGCCCTTCTTCACCATGATATCCGCCGAATAATTCGTCCGCACCATCTGCTCTACCTGGGGACAATCGGTTCTCAGCGCCAAAGCCATGGGTTTGGGAGTTACCGCCGCCGTAAACCCGGTATTGTTAAAAAAGATGTCCGCGTCCAGCCGATAGATCCGATCCGCCTTGGTATTGTATTTGTCGTAACTGAGCTCATCGACGACATATAGCACGATAAGCAGACAGACGCCCAGGCCCGCCGCCAGTCCGATAATGTTGATGGCGGAAAAGCCCTTGCTTTTCCAAAGATTGCGCAATGCGACTTTGAAATAGTTTTTTAGCATACCGGTAGGTTTATGGGGAGGCCCCGGTCTTGGACGATTGGGAAGGGGAAAAAGTTACACTTTTTTTGGGTTATTATTTGTGGAAAGAAAGAGTTACTCTCCCCTTTTTTGAGCGATGTAATGATAGATAGCCTCCTGCGACCGTACCATTGGTTCACCGGCGGGAGCCGGCACATTATCCATCGCGGCATTTAGCCCGACGGCGGCTATGTTATCCTGCAGCTGAAATTGGATGATATCCCGTATCTCCGCTTTCAGCCGTTCGTCGTACAGGGGGAAGCAGACTTCGATCCTCCGGTAGATGTTCCGGTTCATCCAGTCGGCGGAACCCAAAAAGATCTCCTCCTTCCCATTATTGTGGAAAATGAATACCCTGCCATGTTCGAGATACCGGTCGACAATCCTTCTTACGGAAATATTTTCGCTTAGCCCCGCTACCCCGGGAATGATACCGCAGATGCTTCGTACAATAAGGGAAACCCTTACACCTGCCCGGGAGGCCGCATAGAGCTTGCGGATCAGGACAGGCTCTTCCAGGTTGTTCAGCTTGATGATGATGGAGGAAGGCAGCCCTTTCCCGGCATTTTCGATCTCCCGGTCGATCAGCGAGAGAAATTGTTGTTGCAAATTGAATTGCGCCACCAGCAGATGCTGGAAGTCTATCTTCAGCGCCCCCCTGGGATCCTTGTGTTTGCCCAGGAAGATAAAAAGCAGCTCCAGTTCCCGCATGAGGTCATGATTACCTGTCAGCAGGATATGATCCGTATAGAAGCGGGCTGTATTTTCATTCAGGTTGCCTGTGGCCAGCAGCCCGTAATAGATGATCCGCTGCCGGCTTCTTTTTTTGACCAGGGCTACCTTCGCATGTACTTTCAACGCGGGGATGCTATAGATGATCTTTACCCCGGCGGCCTTCATCTGCCCCGCCCACCGGAGGTTATTGGCTTCGTCAAACCGGGCTTTCAGTTCCACGAAAACGGTGACCTTCTTGCCATTACGGGAGGCGCTGATCAGGGCATGGGCAATCCTGGAATCCCGCGCGATGCGGTACATGGTGAGATACATCTCTTCCACGGTAGGGTCTATGGAAGCCTCGTTAAAAAATTGCAGAACGGGATCATAACTTTCATAAGGAGTATGTAATAAGAGCTCGCCCTTTTCAGAAATTAGATGGAAGAGGCTGGGGGAGCCATCATACAACCGCTTGTGCGGGGGCCATTTCGGGTAGGACAGGGTTTCGTCCTTGACGGGGAAAGCGGAAAGGTCCCTGAGATTGTGATACCGTCCCCCTTCTACGATGGATGCTTTGTTCAGGCCAAGAGAGGCGATCAGCGACTCCAGGACTTTTTCCGGCATACCGGGTTGATATAGGAAACGGGTCGCCAGGCCGGCATCCCTTTTCGCCAGCTTTTTCTCGATTTTTTCGGCCAGATCTCCGTCGTACTCATCTTCCAGGTCCAATTCGGCATCCCGGGTTATTTTTATGCTATAGGCCCCTTTGACAGGGAGGCCGGGAAAGACAAATTCCAGGTGGTCCCGGATAATATCGTCGATGAAAAGGATGGTTTGAGTGTCGGCCCCTTCTGCCCGGTAGAAGCGGGGCAGGCTGTCCGAGGGGATGTTGAGGATATAGATGTCATCCCCGCCCGCCTCCACGGCGAAATACAGCTTGTCATTTTCGGGAAAGAAGGCATCCCGGGCCTGGGAGAGGTGTACGGGCTGAAGGAAGGCCAGCACTTGGGTAAAGAAATATTCATTGGTTTCTTTTTTCACCGCTGCGGGCACAGGCTGATCATATATAAAGTTAATCCCGTGAAGGGCAAGTTCGGGCAGGATACCACTGGTGAATATTTTGCCAAACTCCTCCAACTGGCCGCTGACGACCGCCTCGATCTCCTCCAACAGGGAGCTCCCTCCCTCGGTGACATAGCCCGTCGGCCATTCATCTCCCGGCATCTTCTGCCCGCCGGAGGCTTTCTTTTTACCTTTGATCTTTTGCAGGGCCAGCAGAGCCGGCATACGCACCCGGTAGAACTCATCCAGGTTGGAACAATAGATGGAAAGAAAATTGATCCGTTCCAATAGCGGAACCGCCTGCCGGGCTCCCTCCTGCAATACCCGGTAATTAAAGGTCAGCCAACTAAGATCTCTGTCAAAAAAGGGAATTGTAGGCATACTTTTGCAAAATAGCTTTTTTTTATAAGTACAAAAAGGGTTATGTCAACCGGCGGGCAGGCATCGATGAGGGTAAATTTGACTATAAACTCAGCCATCCGACAAAGATTGTGAAGCTATAATCCTGTATTTTTACAGGGCTCATGAAAGTCTCAAAATATTACCTGGCAGGTTTAGCCGCATTTTTTATCTGGGGTTTTTTTAGTCTGGTGCTCAAACCATTAAAGAGTTATCCTTCTCTGGATATCCTCTTCTACAGGGTCTTCTCCTGTGCCGTTCTCATGCTCATCGTCAGCCTGCTGTTCCGAAGAAAGACAGGGAGGACGAACCGGGAACTCTTTAAGAGCATGCCCTCTTCCCAAAAGCGAAAAATAGTGTGGCTGACCCTGGGTGGCGGGGTATTCCTCACCGCTAACTGGTTCTCCTTTATTTTTGTCATGAACCATATCAGCATCAAAGCGGCATCCTTTGCATATATGGTATGCCCGATCATGACCACCGTTCTCGCTTTCTTCATCTTACAGGAGAAATTAAGTAAATGGCAATGGGCGGCTGTGCTCCTCAGCGTCTTCAGCTGTCTGCTGTTATCCTTTCACAATCTGTCGGACACCTTTTACAGTTTGGTGGTGGCGCTGTCCTATGCATTGTATCTGGTCAGCCAACGCAGGAACAACGATCTGGATAAATTTCTGTCGCTGACTTTTCAGACTGTATTTTCCGCCTTGCTGCTGTTGCCGTTTTATCCACATTACAGCGGACCCTTACCGGCAGAACCTTTCTTTTACAATTCCATCCTGGTGATAGCCATTGTTTTTACCATCATCCCTCTTTTCCTGAACGTCTATGCCTTGAAAGGCGTCAACTCTTCGACGATAGGGATCCTGTTATACATCAACCCCATCATTAACTTTATCCTGGCCATCGTTTACTTTCACGAACAGGTCCATGGATTACAGATCGCCGCCTATGGGCTCATTCTATTGTCCATTATTATTTTTAATGAACAGTATATTTTCAGGAAGAAAGACCGGGTGGTGGAGTAGTTACGCCCTTCACTTCCCCGCCCGGTTCCTCTTCCTATACTCTATCGGCGACACCCCCATCAACTTCGAGAACATCCTCGAAAAATAATACTGATCATCCACTCCCAGGCTGACCGCCATCTCTTTGACGGTCATATTCGTAAAGAGCAGGTATTGACAAGCCTTCTGTATCTTGAGATGATTGAAATACTCGATAGGGGAGTAACCCGTCCTCTCCCGGAATACGGCTGAGAAATGCGAGATCGACAGCTTGGAAAAATCGGCAAACTCCTGCAACGTAAAAACAGTATGGATCTTTTTCTGCATCAGCTCTATCGTCAGCGCAATGATATCATTCTCTTTCCTGTTCTCCACATAGTTGAACTTCTCCTCATAGAGGATGGAAGAGAGAAAATGATAAAAGATCATATTGATATACCGAAGATTATCCCCGCTGTATCCTTTCTCCAGGTTGGTATAGATCTCCTCGAACAATTTGATCCGGTTCTCGTTGTACGTGAGATCAGGTTTGTAATTCTTGGAGTTCTGCAGGATCAGCTCTACGATATAACCCGCTATCTCTCCTTTAAAATGTATCCAGTAGATTGTCCAGGGATCTTTTTCATTAGCAGCATATTTGTGCGGAACACCCGCCGGGATGGCGACAAAACGCGACGGAGTGACCTCGATTCTTTTCTTATCGATCTCGATCCAGCCCTTCCCTTCCACGCAATAAATAAGAATATGCTGGCTGACGCCACTGGCCCGCTCCATATAGTGGTGCAGCGCCTTGGGATAGTATCCGATGTCCGTAATATAGACCTGTTTGGTGATCGGGTCCTTTGTCAGGAAATCAGTTTTTATCTTTTTAGGCAGCACGATCAGTCGCTGTCCTTCGAAGCCTTCTTTCTTCCGGAGATTTTTCTCTTTCATATATAATGATTGCACAAAATATAACAAAGCAGAAAATAATCCATCATTTCCATAAGAAATACTATTCTTTTTCCCTGAGCCAAATACGAATTTTGGGTCTACAACCTGTTCCTTCACGCTATTCATCACTGAACTAAAACGATTGCCATGCCAGGGACACCTGTCTTTAACTATTTTTTTCGCTTCACATTTAACGTAGTATTGTCCATGCAGACAGTACCATCGGCTCCGGCTCCCTCCCGGAGACATCTTCTAAATAACAATCAACTGCTAAAACCAAAACAAAAATGAGAAAGTTAATCATTCTATTCACGGTGGGATTTTGCTGTGTACTACAAGCGGCGGCGCAGCAGCGGCAAATTCAGGGAGTAGTAGAGGACGCAGCTTCTCACAACCCCCTGCCCCTGGCGACCATCACCATCCAGGTGAAAGGCGCCCGCAACAGTACTAAACTAACAGACAGTAAAGGGCAGTTTACGCTGACGGTAGCGGCCGGCGCTATCCTGGACATAAGTTATACCGGTTATAAATCCCGGCAGGTCCCTGTCCCTGCAGACAGTAGTTCTATCACCATCCTCCTGGAAAAATCCGCCTCCAACCTGGATGATATCGTAGTGATCGGGTATGGCAAGCAGCGTAGGGCCGACCTCACCAGCTCCGTATCCAGCGTCTCCTCCAAAGAGCTCAACGAGCTGCCGGTGACCAACCTGGCCAGCGCACTGGCTTCCCGGGCGCCCGGCGTGGAAGTACACAGCAATGGTTACGCACCGGGATCCGGTAATTCCGTCAATGTCCGGGGGCTCAACTCCATCACCCAGAGCGAGGGACCGCTGTATATCGTGGACGGGGTCGCCATTACGGGAGACATCCGGGATATCAACCCCAATGACATCGAGTCGGTGGACATTCTCAAGGACGCTTCCGCCGCGGGCATCTACGGTTCCAGGGCCTCTGCCGGGGTGATCATCGTAACCACCAAACATGGAAAGGCCGGTGTAGCGACCATCGACTTTAATATGTACTACGGTATCCAGACACCCAACTCTCCCTATCATATGCTGGATGCTAAAAGTTATGCCAATATGCTGCGATATGCAGCCAATGATGCCGACCCCATCACCTATCCGATAGGTACCTCCGATAATAAAATATTCAATCAATATGAGCTGCAAAGCATCGCGGGCGGTTACAAAGCCTATGACTGGCAAAAGGCCGTCACCCGGCAGGCTGCGCCCATGCAGAACTATTCCCTTGGCATAGGAAATGGGGTAGGAAAGAACCGGGTTTATTTCAGCGGTAACTATCAGAACCAGGCGGGCATCCTGAAAAATACCGGCTATACAAAATACTCCGGTCATTTCAGCATCGAATCGGACGTCGCCAAAGGGATCAAACTGGGTGGTAGCGTCAACCTGGACCACAACTTCACCAAAGGTGTTCATAGCAGCACCTATCAGCAGTCGCTTACACAAAGCCCCCTGATGCCCATCTATGACTCCACCGGCGCTCCGCTGGTAGTCACCGATAACAGCACCGGCGCACTGACCATTATCAACCCGGTGACCTCGGACCTGTATTCCGTGGCCAACTATACGGCCAACAGGACCTTTGGGAATCTGTACCTCGAATTGACACCCCTTCGGAACCTCGTGCTCCGCAGCAGCATCGGCGCCGACCTGCTTAACGGGGAGAATGATACCTACAACCCGAGAAATACAGGAGCCGGCTTTTCCACCAATGGCCAGGCCGAAGTATATAATACCAAATCCACCGATGTGCTCTGGGAAAATACAGCCACCTATACGTTTACCAAGGGCGATCATGACCTGAACCTGTTGGGAGGCGCCACTTACGAGCGTAGGGAAAATACCGCCATGGACATGCAGGGCACTCAGTTCCCTACCGACCTGCTTACGTTTAAGAACATGGGCAGCGCCGGCATCAAGACACAGGACAACACGAATTACGATGGCTGGATCGTTCAGTCTTTCCTGGCCCGGGCTATCTATAAATTCAAACAGCGGTATATCATAAACCTTACCGGTAGAAGAGATGGCTCCTCCCGTTTTGGTCCTGAGAACCGATATGGCTTCTTCCCCTCTGCCAGCGTTGCCTGGCGCCTGATCGACGAACCATTCATGGGGTATAAGCTAAAGACCGTGCTGAGCGACTGGAAGATCAGGGCCAGCTATGGCTTGATAGGCAATCAGAATCTGCCTTATGATGCTATTTACACCCGCTATAACAATGCGCAGTATCCTTTCAATGGCGCCAATGCCACCAGCGGCTACCAGGTGGGCGGTACGGCCGGCAACCCGACGCTGGAATGGGAACGCCAGCATCAGTCTAATATAGGCATGGACATCGCAGCCCTTTCCAATCGTATCTCTCTCAGCGTGGATGTGTACAATAAAAATATCAGCAGCCTGCTGCTGCCCTTCAACCTGGCCCCTTCTTCCGGCTTCTACAACGAACAGGTAAATGTAGCTGCCATGAATACTAAAGGCATCGACATCAATTTCATGGCCACCCCGGTGAGGACCAAAAATTTAGAATGGCAGATGACCTTCAACTGGTCGCACTATAAAAGTAAGATCACTTCCCTCTTACCCGGAAGGGATTCCGTCAGCCTTTCTTTACGGGTAGGTCAGCCGCCAAGCGGGGTATTGGTCAACTACGTATATGATGGCCTCTACCAGGCGGGCGACGACTTCACCCTCAACCCCAATGGCAAACCGGGAGATATCAAAATAAAAGACCTCAACCATGACGGTAAGATAACTCCCCAGGACCAGACCATCGTCGGATACAATATCCCCGGCGGCTGGGGTGGACTCTGGAACTATCTTCGTTACAAGAGTCTCTCGTTGGTTGTGTTGGCTTCCTATGAATATGGTCAGCAGTTGAACAACCTGCCTTATACGAATCTCACCTATTATAACGCGGGATTCGGCAGCAAGGGCAACGTGACTAAAGAAGGGGGCAACTACTGGACACCGACCAATACCAACACGAATCTCCCACGCCCCAATATTTTCGGAACGTCGCTTAAGCCCCTACCGGGCGGGCCTGGCCAGGGTTCCAGCTATTCTATTCAGAAGGGCGATTATATCCGGATAAAAAGCATGACTCTTGCCTACGATATCCCGGGAACCTGGACACAGAAAATGAAGCTGAGGAACCTCAACGTTTATTTTCAGGCGACCGAGCCCTTCCTTTTCACCAAATACAAGGGACTGGATCCGGATAACGGGAATCCTACACAGCTGGAGAACTATCCCAGGTACAGGACCTTTTTACTCGGTTTGAAATTAGGGCTCTAATCCATTAAAAAAAATTTATGAAACTCTTTCATCCACATAGATCAACAAGACTGGTAACCTCCCTCGTGGGTCTGCTGCTACTCGTCGCCGGTTGTAAAAAGACATTGAACTATACGCCGGAAGTATTTGTCGCCCAGCCCCAGGTATTCAAAGACCAGGCCGGCGCCACGGCAGCCGTCACCGGGATCTATACCCAGCTGCAGACGCTGAAAAAATCCGATTATGCCCTCATCGGCATCGTAGGCACCGATGAAGCCCGTTGTACCTACCAATCGCAGGGGTATGGAGATTACTACCAGAATGTCACCGGCCTGGATGTCTACGACCTGAAATTTGGCAGCCAGAACTATCAGCTATCCGGCTTCTGGCAGGATTGCTACCTGGGTATCGCCAATGCCAATGCCGCCATCCAGGGCATACCAGGTGCGACTATCGCCGATCCTACCGTAAAAAGCCGTTTGCTGGGGGAATCTAAGTTCATGCGGGCGCTGTTTTATTTTTATATGGTACAGCTATATGGAGATATCCCCTTACGGCTGGAGACCACTCCCTTCTCTGCGGGCGTGAAAAGGAGTCCTGCTAAAGATGTCTACGCACAGATCGTTGATGACCTCAAATTTGCTATCGCCAACCTGTGGGCCCGTAGTAAAAACCCCGATATCGGCAGGGCCAGCATAGAAGCCGCCAAAGCTTTGCTGGGTAAGGTATACCTCACGACGGGAGACTATACCGATGCCAAAACCCTCTTCGAGGACCTGATGAGCAGCAACAGCCTGACCCTGCTGACCGACTACTCCCAGCTTTTTGATGGACAGCATGAAAACAATGCCGAATCCCTCTTTGAGATCCAGTATTCGACAGACCCTAATAATACCCAGGGTCTCCAAAACCTTTTTGGATCCTACGCAGGTGCTCCCATATCAGGGGAAGCTTTTAATATTCACACCCCCGGTTATGGTGGAACGGTGGTGACGACAACCGCCTATTATTCCGATACGGTCTTTGATCAGACCAATGACCGACGTTATCTGGCTTCCATCTGGCCCCACCGTTATGATGGCAGTGGCAACACCATGGACTGGTGGGTGGATCCGGGTCTACCTACGATAAAGAAATATGATATCAGCAGCTCGGATATCGATGTTTACAACTCGGGGAAGAACATGTACTACCTGCGGGCGGCGGATGTTTACCTGATGTATGCGGAAGTGCTGAACGAACTGGGACAAACGGCTCCGGCCCTGGTACCCCTGAACAAGGTCCGTAACCGGGCAGGCCTGCAAAATCTGGAAGCGGTCCTTGGCGGCACCCCTACCCAGGCGGCGTTGCGAAGTGAGCTGCTGGACGAGCGGATGCGGGAACTGGGCGGTGAAGGCTGGCGCTGGTTCGACCTGAAGAGGACGGGCACCCTCGTGGCCAGGGTGCAGCTTCATAATAATCCCAGAGCTCATTATGTACCCATCAACGGGAATTCAGATCCGCACCCGGCGCAAAATATATCGGCGCACAATACCCTCTATCCGATACCTTTGGCTGAATTGCAAACCAACTCGGCCCTGTCGCTGACCGACCAGAACCCAGGCTATTGAGGCCGTCATGCGCCAGCCAAAAATTAACATTCTGATGACTCGTACTATTTTTCTTATCTCTTTTCTGCTCATGCAGGGTCTGGCAAATGCCCAGACCCTGCGCGAGTATAATGACAGCGTGGTCTTATCCAACTCCCGGGTGACCGTGACCCTCAACACGATCACCGGCCGGCTGACCTACCGGTTTGCCAACGGCATCACCCTGGACAATACGATTGCTTACGTGGAGGATATCCATGCCGGCCTGCTGTCCAGCACCAGCTTCAGCCAGCATCCCTATAGCGTCGATCAGCTGGAAGACAGCCTGGGCAAAGGTATAAGGGTCAATATCAAACACATGGACGACGGGCAGCCGTTATACCTGTTGCAACACCTCACCTTATACGCCGATCAGCCGTACCTGCTCCTGGATGTGGAGGCTGGTCGCAGCAGCAGTCAGGGACCCTTGCCGGAAACCCGCAACATCGCCCCGCTGGCCGTTCTTCCCCATCAGTGCAGTCGTCTGTTCATCCCCGGCAGCGAACCGAGGATCCTGGACCTTCCCTTCGACAACGACGACTGGGTCGGGGTCGTAGAACGTAAATGGGGAGAAGACCCATCCTCCAAAGCCCCTAAGGGTCCCGTATCCGGCATCAGCTACGAATGCGCGGCCGTTTATGATAATGCCACGATGTCCGGACTGGTCATCGGCAGCCTGTCACATGATTTCTGGAAGACAGGCCTGGCCTACCGGGCCGCGGCCGACAAAGGAACTATCGACTCCTTCACCGTCTTCGGCGGAGCAGCCACCCCGGACAATCCCTCCCTGCCCCATGCCTACGGTGGCCAGGATGGAACGCACGATCATGCACCCCATGGCACCATGATCGGCGCCACCGTCCATTCCTCTCTTATTTACCTCTGCGGCTTGGATATTCGCCCTGCTTTTAAAGGGTATGGCGAGATGAATGCCCGCCTCAACGGCAGACTCACCTGGAAAGGGTATGCCCCCGTCATTTGGAATAGCTTCGGCGTGGAAGGGGTGCTGGGTTATGAGAAAGTGATGATGCCGCCGGGAGTAGGCAAGATCTCCGATTTTATTCATACCCTGGACAATTTTAATAAATATGCCGCCCCCGTTTTAAGCATCGATTCCTATGATCAGTCCATCTATACCACCGAGCTGCTGGCTTCTTTGAGTAAATACGGGAAGAAGCAACATCAGCAAATGGGATTTTATTTTATACCGTTTGCTACCTGGACCTGGAGAAATGCCATGGACCGGACCCCGGTTGCCGGAACGGAGTTTATGCTAAAGGATGTGATCCTGAAAGACAAGGATGGCAATCCCATCGCCTATAAGGATGGGGATTGGGGCGCCTTCCCGATGGACCCAACCCATCCTGCCACCCGGCTCTCCATTATCAATCAGCTGCTGAAAGCCAAAGCCATTCATGCTACTTATCTTAAGATTGACTTTTTGTCGGCAGGTGCCCTGGAGTCTTCTTCGAGATATGACCCTTCGGTTCGCAGCGGCCTCCAGGCCTACAACCAGGGCATGAAGATGCTGAAACATCTGATCGACTCTATCCTGGGACCGGATATCTTCATCTCCCAGGCGATATCCCCTATGTTCCCTCACCAGTATACACATACGCGATTTAACTCGACGGATGTGTACTCCCATCTCCGGGATGACCAGCCGGGATTCCCTAACTGGGGCAGCACGGAGGCCTCGTTGGCCTCAGGCTCTCACTTCTGGTGGGTGCAGGGCACACTGTGGCCCTATACCAACCTGGATGTCTGCGTGATGAAGAACTTTCAAAAGAATCCTGACCTCAGCGAACAGGAGATCAAAGTACGGCTCTATGCCATGATGGTGATGGGCAGCATCCTGGGAGACGGATCGGATTTCCGGCAGCCGCTGGCGGCGGAAAGGGCCCGGAAATTCCTGAACAATGCGGCCCTGTGCGCTTTTTTTAGCCATCCCCAGGCCTTTACCCCCTTGCAGTTTGCCGACGGGGACAGCTTCGATCAGCAATTGGCCTTTTATTTAAAGACCGACACCCCCTTGCTGGCCCTGTTCAATTTTTCCAACCAACAGGAATTCAAAAAAACGATTAGCCTGGAGACCCTAAGTCTGCCCAAAGGGAAATATATCCTGAAAGATTTTATGACCGACGCGATATTGGGCGCCGTTGAAAATAACCAGGTTTCCCTTGCCATACCGGCAAAAGATGCCTGGCTGATGAAGATTGTTAAAGAATAAAATAATGACTATGGACGCAATAGCCTGGGTGGAGAAGATATCTATCCCTACCTACAAGATCGGCCAGCCTGAGAAAAATCCCATGTTCCTGGAGAAAAGGGTTTACCAGGGCAGCAGCGGGGTCGTATACCCTCACCCCGTGATCGAACAGATCGCCGACCAGAAGACCAGCCAGGAGTATACCGCTGTATTCCTGGAGAATGACTATCTGAAGATCATGATCCTGCCGGAACTGGGAGGCAGGGTACAGCGGGCATACGATAAGGTGAGACAGCGTGACTTTGTCTATTACAACCAGGTCATCAAACCGGCCCTGGTAGGCCTCGCGGGGCCCTGGATCTCCGGGGGGATAGAATTCAACTGGCCCCAGCATCACCGGCCCAGTACCTATAGCCCCGTTGACTTTACGATAGAAGAGAATGCCGACGGCAGCAAGACCGTCTGGGTGAATGAAATAGAGCTGATGTTCCGCACAAAAGGAATGGCCGGCTTTACGATCTATCCCGATAAGGCCTTCCTGGAGATCAAAGGGAAATTATTCAACCGGACACCTTTTCCCCAGACCTTCCTCTGGTGGGCTAACCCGGCAGTGAAAGTAAATGACCATTACCAGTCCGTATTCCCTCCGGATGTATATGCCGTCTTCGATCATGGTAAAAGAGACGTCTCCGATTTTCCCATCGCGACGGGTACCTATTATAAAGTCAACTATGCCCCGGGGACAGATATCTCCCGGTATGCCAATATTCCCGTGCCTACTTCGTATATGGCTATCCAGTCGAAGTATGACTTTATGGGATGTTATGAGAACGATACCCGGGCTGGCATGCTGCACGTAGCCGATCATCATGTGTCACCAGGTAAGAAACAGTGGACCTGGGGCAACGGCGATTTCGGACAGGCCTGGGATCGCAATCTTACGGACGAGGACGGACCTTATATCGAACTGATGACAGGCCTGTTCACAGATAACCAGCCGGATTTCTCCTGGCTGCAGCCCAATGAGGAAAAGACCTTCGAGCAATACTTCATGCCCTACACACAGATAGGCATGGTGAAGAATGCCAGCAAAGAGGCGATGCTCAACCTGGAATGGGAAGGGGAGAAGCTGTTGATAAAAGTATATGCCACCTCCATCTATGAGGATGCTAAAGTAAGTCTGTACTATAAAGACAAGCTGGTAAAAGAATACCGGTCCACCATCTCACCTTATGCAGTATTCGACGAATCTTTGATCCCGGCGCCGGAAACGGCCTCCGAACGGCAGAACTGGAAGGTGGTAGTCGAAGACAGCCAGGGAAAAGTCCTGGTTTCCTATCAGCCGGAACCTGCGGGGAAAAAAGAGATACCACCTGCAGCCACCGCGGCGAAATTGCCCGGGGACATTGAGCAGATAGAAGACCTCTATCTGAATGGCCTCCACCTCGAACAATACCGTCATGCTACCTTTAACCCGATCGACTATTATGAAGAAGCCCTGCGGAGAAGCCCCGGCGACATCCGTTGCAACAATGCCATGGGACTTCTGCTGCTGCGGAGAGGGCAGTTTGAAAAAGCCGAACCCTATTTCCGTAAAGCCATACAGACCCTTACCCAGCGTAACCCCAACCCTTATGATGGCGAGCCGTACTATAACCTGGGATGGTCATTGAAACTACAGAACAGACTGGACGAGGCCTATGACATGTTTTATAAGGCTACCTGGAACGACGCCTGGCAGCACAGCGGATTTTTGGCCCTCGCCCGCATCGCTGCCGCGAAAAAGAATTGGCCACAGGCCCTGATGCTGGTGGAGAAGTCCCTGGTCCGTAATTATCATAACCCTATTGCCCGGCACCTCAAAGCCGCCCTGCTGCGGAAAATGACAGACCCTGCCCCAGCCGGCTTGCCCGCCGATGACAAGACCAGCCTGTCTGCCCGCAAGGCCTTTATAGAGGACAGCCTGGCCGTCGACCCATTCAACTTCGGCTGTCTTTTTGAAAATTATTTAATAACGGCAACAGCACTGCCCGGGTTTACAAAACTCATGAGAGACGCCGTACAAAACTACCTGGAGCTTTCACTGGACTATGCCCAGGCTGGCCTTTATGAAGAAGCGGGAATGGTGCTGGATCTTTTCACAGAAGGTAAACAACAACCCCCGACCCTGGTATTTTATTACAAGGCATGGTTCGCCCTGCAGGATGGTCGAAAAGTTCAGGCCCTCTCCTTATACAAAGAAGCCGCGTTGCAAAACCCTGACTTGGTCTTCCCGAATAAAATAGAAGAAGTGCTGATCCTGCAAGGCGCCTGTTCCCTCAATCCCGCGGATGCCAAAGCACATTACTACCTGGGCAATTTATGGTATGACAAACGGCAGTACCCGGAGGCCATCGCCAACTGGGAGAAGTCCGCGGCACTCGACGATCGTTTTCCCACGGTCTTCCGCAACCTTTCCCTGGCAGCGTATAACAAACTGGGCAAAAAAACACAATCGGTGGCCTATATGGAAGCTGCGTTTTCTTTGGATCCCACCGACTCCCGGGTGTTGATGGAACTGGATCAGCTCTATAAGGTCACCGGCCGGCCCTTCACGGAGCGGCTGGCCCTGCTGGAGAAGTACCCGCAACTGATAGAAGAAAGAGATGATCTTTACCTGGAGAGGATCACACTGTACAACAATCTGCAACAATACGAAATGGCGAAGGGATTGCTGGCGACCCGGAAATTTCATCCCTGGGAAGGAGGAGAGGGAAAGGTGGTCGGCCAATACCTGCTTTGCCATCTTGAGTTGGCAAAAAAAGCCCTGGCGCAGCAGGAATTTCAACAGGCCTTTGACCTGTTGTCCGCTACGCAATCCTACCCGGAACACCTGGGGGAAGGCCGACTCTACGGAGCCCCGGAGAATGATACGGATTACTTACTGGGTTGTGTATACGAAGGTTGGGGCCAGCCTGAAAAGGCCATGGAAAAATTCCGGCAGGCTACGATAGGGATCAGTAAACCCATACAGGCCATCTATTATAATGATCCCCAGCCGGATAAGATCATCTATCAGGCGCTTGCATGGCTTAAGCTGGGCGAGCCGGCTAAGGCCCGGTCTATCTTCGAGCAATTCATTGAATTTGGGCGGCAGCACCTGGATGATATCATCACCATCGACTATTTTGCCGTCTCGCTGCCGGACATGCTGGTCTTTGACCAGGATATCAACGGGCGCAACCGGATCCATTGCAACTACCTTATCGGCCTGGGATACCTGGGGCTGGGCGACTTTACCCTGGCGGGGAAATACCTGCAGGGTGTCCTTCAGTCAGATACGAACCATCAGGGAGCCGCCCTTTATTTACAAATGTTCCCCTTCTTTAAAGAGGCGGTTAAACAGCAGATGCCATGTTGATATTTACGCAGGAGCTTTCCTCGTCCTCTTATTCGGGTACCCTTTATGATCATCTCCGGGGGAAGGATGTGTATTGGATCACGTTGAGGAATGGTGATACCGTCATCCGCATCACCAACCTGGGCTGTATTATTACTTCGATCCATACACCCGACCGGGAAGGAGTTCGAAAGAATATCGTAGCCGGATTTGAGGAACCGGGTAATTATGAGCAGAACCCTTATTATTTTGGCTGCGTGGTGGGAAGGACGATCAACCGCATTGGCGGCGGAAAATTTTTGCTGAATGGCGATATGGTGCAGCTGTCACAGAACGATGGCGTCAACCACCTCCATGGGGGCTTTGCAGGTTTTGATAAAAAAATATGGGACATCGCCGGTGTGATCCATTCAAAGGGAGAAGTCGGAGTGGTATTCTCCTATACAAGCCGGGACGGAGAAGAAGGTTATCCGGGCAACCTGGACGTACAGGTCAAATATGTATTGACCCCGGAGAATAGATTGTTGATGGAGTATAAGGCGGTCACTGATAAAAGGACGCCGGTAAATCTTTCCAACCATTCTTATTTCAACCTGACCGGTTTTGACAATCCCCTGGTCACCGATCATTGGTTAACTGTCCACGCAGAAAAATACACAGAGAAGAATGAGTTTAACCTTCCCACGGGCAACATCCTTCCGATAAGCGGCACTCCCCTGGACTTTTCGACTCCCAAAAGGATCGGAGACCATATCGGTCAATTCCCCCTGGACGGAGGCTTCGATCATAATTATGTTTTGGAGAAGCAGCTTCCGGATGAATTGGCGCCAGCTGCGGAACTTTACGACCCTTCCACCGGAAGAGGGCTTCGGGTGGCTACCGACCGTCCGGGACTGCAGGTTTATACGGCCAACTGGTGGGATGGCAGCCTGTATACGCCGGACGGCCAGCCTTATGCGCAGCATGGCGCCGTGGCGTTGGAGACCCAGGCTTTTCCCGACAGCCCTAACCAACCGTCCTTTCCCGGTATTATACTGGAGCCCGGCGATACCTATCGGGCTACCACCGTTTTTGAGTTTGCCGTAAAATAAAATTAACAACGACCTTCGGTCGTCCATTGATCATCAATTATCCAGCTATGTCTCAACCTTCATTTAATAACCGCTATATCCTTGGCATCTCTTTTATCTCTGCCCTTGGCGGCTATCTGTTCGGATTTGACTTCGCCGTCATCACGGGAGCCTTGCCATTCTTACGGCAGCAATATGGACTGGATGCTTACTGGGAGGGGTTTGCTACCGGCAGCCTGGCCCTGGGCGCCATCG
>Ga0310811_10002893_pt1 | contig 21556 bp, 14 predicted proteins | sample YCmetagenome_FD_207642 | JGI IMG/M metagenome (GOLD analysis project Ga0310811, IMG submission 207642) | Soil microbial communities from experimental microcosm in Duke University, North Carolina, United States - YC | ecosystem: Engineered > Artificial ecosystem > Soil microcosm > Unclassified ...
GCGGATCACAGATCTCTCGATCACGAACCAGGAAGGCCTGCTTTGTTGCCTCGACCAGCCCGTGGATGTGATCAAATCCTTCCGGTGCCGTGACGCCCAGACGATCAAACAACGCCAATATCATCAGCGACGATAAGCCTTGTGTCGGTGGTGGCATATTAAACAGTTCTGCGCCAGTGACCCGCACTTTAAGTGGAGTCCGCTGCAGCGGCCGATACTCTTTCAGGTCATCGAGGACCAATGGAGCGCCGACCTCATCGAGATCTGCAGCGACCAACTGGCTTAATGGCCCCCTGTAGAAGCTGTCCAACCCCTCTTCGGCCAACTGCCTCAAGGTACGCGCGAGCGGCTTGAGGCGCATGATCGTCCCTTCCAGAGGTACTTTTCCCTCGGTGATGAACGTATCTGCGAACCCGACTATCGGCAGCAAGCCAGAAAGCTTTTCGGTCGTAAGCTCTGCCTGGCTTCGCGTGACGGGAAAGCCGCTATCCGCATAATCGATAGCGTCACGCAAAATTCGGCTTAACGGTAACCCCGGTTGCCAGCCATTGCTGATCTTGAGCGCGGCTTCCCAACCGGCGATGGTCCCAGCGACGGTATTGGCCGCCAGCGGCCCGCGCTGAGGGATCGATGCCAAGCCGTTCCGCCGATATAGATCCGCGCCTACATTTGCCCCCGTCATTCCGCATGCGTCGATTGCAATCGGTTCAGATTCATCTTGCGAAATCAGCCAAAAGCTGTCGCCACCGATGCCGGTCATATGGGGATATAAAACAGCGAGACAGGCTATGCAGGCGACGGCTGCTTCAATTGCCGTACCACCGTCCCGCAAAATCTGCAGCCCAGCCTGGCTAGCCAAGTGGTGCGGCGACGTCACCATTCCGTTAAGCGCTCTGGGTGTGGTCAACATGTCTTACCGCGGTTCTCCATGAGCTTTCTGCAGAGAAAAATCAGAGTCATGGCCCGCCTGGTCGTTGTGGATATGTAATGGCATGCGGCCAACACGATCGCGTGGGCTCTTCCAACCCCAGCGCATAGCAAGACTTGGATTTACCGCCATCACCAGCAATCTCTAAGCGAGCGTGGTATCTCTGACAGGCGTACCTACCGGGCCGTGATGCGCTCCTAGTCGATCGGTCAGCCAGGCGTAAACAGGCCCAAGGAAATTCATCGCCAAGCACGCGATAAGGGCCATGACAGGGTTTTTGGGGTCAGGACCGAACCCCCCGAACAAGGTCGCAAAAAAGCAAGCGAAGCCGAAAAACATTCCTGGGACGAATCCCATGGCCGGGATCCTTCCCAGCGACATCATCAGCCCATTAAGGCAGAACAGGATCGCGCATTGCCAAAGCAAGGCGGCAGCGCCACTAAAGGCAGAGCCAGCCCACTGAAACCCGAGTACAATTAAAAACGCAGTCACAGCGCCGATCGGCATCGTGATCCAGAGCTTTCGCATAATCGAGCGCGTGGGTCCGCCCGCGGCAAAAGTACCGGCCCAGGCAATGAAAATTGCCCACGGCGGCAGGTTCCAAGGCAGTATGCCAATAAAGATTGTCGACACCGCAAGCGCGGACGCCACAATTTCCGCAGGAGGTTTTCTCATCGCCAATCCCCCTTCGCTAATTCAATGCTGACAACGTGCCATGCCCGGCATGGCCATGGTCTTTACAGATCGTCGTTGTGACACATGTTCGGGCTACGACACGGCCGCGCTTGAATACCCATGACCGCGCCGGCATGTCGAGAATGGCGTCTCCGAGCGCGAACCCATCGAGTATCATGAAGTCCGCTTGCTTTCCTACCGCCAATCCGTAGCTGCCATTCAGTCCGACGGCCCTGGCCGCATTTCGCGTGCTCATCTTCAATATTTCTAGTTGCTGCTCTGGCGTTCCATACTGGATCAAATGCGCCAGAAGATTTCCGACCTGTAAGGGGTCCGCCTTGCCGAACGGCGTAAACGCGTTGCGAATATTGTTGGACGAATAGGCGACATTCACACCACCGTCGGTCAGTGCCTTGACAGGCGCGATGCCCCGACGTTGATTGATTGTGTCGTTCCTTCCGCCCAAATAAATGTCGGTCGCAGGCAGCGTTACGACGGTGATATCGGCCTCCCGCAACAAGCCTACGAGTGGAGCGAGGCGCTCGGCGGGCAGCGACGCCAGGCTGGTCACATGTCCCAATGCCACCCGTCCGTGTAAACCCAGCCCGATGGTCTTGCGGGCGATATACTCGGTGGCGGCAAAGCGCCGGTCGGTTGCATCATCGGAAAAGTCCGCGTGCAGATCGATGGCCCGGCCATATTTGACTGCGAGCTCAAAGACCCGATCAATATGGGCGCACGTATCATCCCACGTAAACTCGTTATACGGACAACCGCCCACCACGTCGGCACCCAGCTTCAGCGCCTGATGCATCAGGGCCTCGACGCCCTCGCTCTTCAATATTCCTTCTTGCGGGAACACAACGATTTGAATATCGATTAGATCGCGATACTCTTCGCGCAACTCCAGTGCGGTCTCCACGCCAATCAAACCCTGTATGGGGTCAACGTCGGGATGGGCCCGGATCAATGTCGTGCCATTGGCGACCGCCATATCAATGACGCGTCGAGACCGCAGAAGTACATCCGAGCGTGTTTGCCGCCCTTTTAATACGCCGGTCACTTTGATCGCTTCATCGAGCGTCCCGAGCTGCGCCGGAAGCCGGCGATGGAAGAATGCCTTGTCGAGATGCAGGTGCGGCTCGATAAAGCCCGGAAGGGCAACACGTCCCTCCGCGTCTATTTCCTCGGAACCTACCCGATCGAGATGTTCTTCGATCGCGGCAATCCGTCCCCCACGAATGCCAATATCGACGCAAGGTTGCTCATCATCGAGCCGGACCCGGCGTACAATCATGTCCATCGCGCCCCTCCCAGGATGCGGGTGCTTCGCCCGGAAGTTAATTTCCGGATTGGTCTGTCGCTAAAACCGCATCGAGGTTCATCGGAAAAGACTGAGGGTGACAGAGAAATGCGGACCGAGTTAGGCAATGAGCCGCCCTCTTTCGCTCGCGATCTGGAGCGCAACGGCATTTGTTTCAGTCCAGCACGCCATATCCGCGCTTCATGCAGCCATCGCATGTTCACTAATTGAAGAAAGGCACAACGTGCCAATAGAATCCGGAGCCAGCAACACTTCTCTCGTCACCGCCAGCCAGTTTCACGCGGTCTTCGTTGAGACCGTTGCCATAAACAATCTCGTGCAAATTGTTCCCATAATTGTCGCCAACAATCTTATCGGCCGAATAAGTGTAGAGTGCGGCCCCCTTGTACGCCCACTGCCGGGTGCCGTCGGCGCGCGTGTATATCTGCCATAAGCCCGACGGTTGCGCGTCGGCGGGCGCAGTGATGGGCGTCCATTTTTTCAAGCATTCATCTACACAACCTCTCGGGCCGATCGCCTTCGATTCGAGGTAGCTGAACTGGAAACCGCCACGATTCTCGCGACCTCCGAACTGGTTATGATTTCGCACTTGGACGTAAACCGTCTTCCCTTCCGACGTAACCATGATGGGTCCTCTGAAAGGTAGCACCTTGATTGTCAGCGAGGCCGGCATGAAGTTGCGATACGCAAAAGCGACCTGCGCATCTCCCTGCGCCGATAGCCCATTTATGTCGTCAGGGGCAGCGTCGTCGTTATAAGTGTAAAGAGGCACGTGATTGTAGGCCCACTGACGCCTGCCATCTTCGCGCAGGGTAATGGAAAAAGCTCCCATCCCTTTGGCGAGTTCGGGCGCATACGCCGGAGTCCAATCGGAAGAGTGCTGGGGCGTGGTCTTTAACGTATACAGGATGTGCCCTGTTGCAGAAACAATATAGGCATATCCGCTGGCCGTGGAGATGCTCTTGAGATCAAATTCCGGCGGCATCGCGGCGTCGGTTGTGACAAACGCCGCGCGTCTCCATCCCTTCTTTGGGGAATTGCCCCTGCTATCCAGATTCATGACATCGAGCAAAGCCTGGGGCTTGGCATCCGCGACCACGTTTCCATTCGTTGCCGGGCTTTCTGGGGCAGGATCGACACCGGAGTAGCGATACAGAGGACGTCCCCGATAGGCCCACTGCCCGGCTCCGTCGGCACGCCTGGTGATCGACCATGGACCGAATGCCACCGCTCCCTTTGTAACAAGATAGGGCGGAAACTCCTTGGCGCATGCGGCAACACAAGTTGACTTTCCCCCGGCGCCATCCTTGTCAAATGTATATAGGGGCTTGCCATCGCCATCACCGAGACGACGGTAATACAGCTCGGCGCCGGTCCCACCGCCCCCGCCAGTCCCGAAAGCGCTTGTCACGTCTACAAGGGTGATACCAAGCGGCGTGGAAATGGGCACCACCGATGCCCGCACGACCGGAAACGCTGAGGCAGTATAGCCTGCTGCCATTCCCGCTAGAGCCAAACTCACGTTGCGACACAGCTTAAGGCTGCCCATAGCTCTTCCTACATCGCCCCTGACGTCACACGACGACTTCGGCGATCGCGCTGTTCGCCTGGTTGGATCCCGTACCGAAACTGGCGATTGGAACGCCCATGGCCTGCATGGCAGTCAGGCTTACGCGTGTAATTGGCTGGCCGGCATGCGGCACATGCATTCCCGTCTTCAACCGCCCGCCCGCGCTGCCAACTGTAATCGTTGGATAATTGTGAAGCGAGTGAAGGCGCGGCGCACCGTGATCTGTGTATGCGAAAATGAGCATCCTATCCAACATAGTCTTGTCACCCTCCTTGATTCCATCCATCGCGCTGGCGAACTCCAGCAAGCCCTTCATGTAGACTTTTTGATACTCGAAGCATTTCTTTTGATAGCCTAGAGCGGGGTCGATGGGCTCCTCATGCGACAGCGAGTGATGGCTGGCGGTTTCGCCCTCGAAGCGAAGCCCCGACATTCCTTCCGTGATCGTCAGATTGACGACGTTCGTTTGGCCACAGGCAAGTGCGCTAGCGAACAGATTGGCAAAGAGATCGTGCCGCGCCATGGCATCACTCACCAGCGTGACCACTCCGCCATCGTCTTCGGGAGGCTTTCCAGGTCGGACACAAGCCAACATGGGCGCGGGCTTTTGCAGCTGCACCTGGAGCTTGGTTTCGAGGGCGCGTACGGACGTGAAATATGCATCCAACTTGGCCCGGTCCCCTGCCCCCAATTGGCGCATCAAATCATTGCGGCGTTCCGTCACCGCAGTGAGCGCGCTCTTTTCAATCATCACATTTGGATCGGGCGTAAATTCCGCCGCGTTCGGATCTCTGAAATCGGGTCCGAAGATGCGGGTATAGAGCGCCAGGGGAGATGTCTCCGCGAGTTGCTTTGTACCGTCCTTGCGCGCGCTCCAACTATCGACCGGATTTCCCGAACATGTGACTTGCAACGAGCGGAAACGCCGACCATTACCGATCACGTCGCTAACCAAGCAGTCTAGACTGCCAGCATACTTGATCTTGTTTTCGACCCGGCCGGTCATCGTGACCTGGCCGCCTGTCACGTGCGTGGCGACAGGATTGCCGTCGGCAAACACTTCGCTGCCTGAAAACAAGTTGAGCTTGTGCCGTATAGGCTCAAGCGCCCGCATTTGATCCGGCAATTGATAGCTTGTGCCCGATCCCTTCGGTACCCAAACGCCTTCGCCAAACCCCAACCCCCAAAACCAGGTCGCGAAACGAACCGGAATTGGGGCGCCTGTATCGGCAAATGCTTCGCCATTGCCGTCCAGCATGCAGTCCAGGATAGGCAGGCCGACGGAAACCGTTCCGCCAGCCAATAACCCCTTCAAAACTCGCCTGCGACCGATGAGATCAGTGAGCTTGCCCATGCGGAATCTCCTCGTTCATCCACTTGACGGCCATCGGCGCGTCGACATCCGTTCTCATTGCTATTTGTGTTCCAGCAAAGAAACACGCGTTTCAGGGACAGAATAGAGAAGATCGCTCACCGCAATCGCCCGCATCAGCTGCAGGAAATTGAAGTGGCTATCCGCGAATTTCGTCTGGATTTCTTTCCACTGCGCGCTATTCCCAGATGGCATCGCACCTGACGCGAAAGCAAATACCTTCCTTGCGACACAGGCCGTGACAGCCGGGTCATCGTGAAGCGCTTTGGTCAGTTCAACCGGTCCGGAAAATTTGACCCCATTCCATTCGCCGCTTGTGTCGATCGGAACTCCATTTTCGGTAGTGCGAAAACCTCCTGAAGAGTCGAAGTTCTCGAACGCTAGGCCGACGGGGTCCATCAGGCGGTGGCAACCCGCGCAGGTAGGGTTGCTACGATGAGCCGTGAGGCGATCTCGAACGGTCTTGAACTTCGGATTGGTGATATCCTGGATCAGCGAGAAGTCTACGTTAGGCGGCGGTGGGGGGACGACTTGGCAAAGAATGTTCAGCCTGAAATTCTTGCCACGAATAGTTGGTGAGGTTCTTCCCGCGCCCGAATACAAAGCAACGAAACTTGCTTGCGATAAAATTCCGGCGCGCGGATCGCCCTCCGGATAGGTGTATGCTAGCCAACGCATCGGCCGTGCATTGTCCGTCGTCTCTACCAACGGCACGCCGTACAAAGCGGCAAGAGCGCGCGTCATGAACGTGTGGCGGGTGGTGAAGAGGTCGCGATAGTCACCCTGCCGGTCTACGACATGATCAACGATAGTGCGCAGCGTCTGTTCGGGCGCATCACGTTTGGCATCCGGTGTGAAGCGAGGAAAAAACTTCGCGTCCTTGGACAGCACGTCGAACTGGTCCAGACCCAGCATATCGGAGAAAAATGCACGCACACCCGATTCGATTTCCGGCGAAGAAATCATCCGATCGACCTGCATGGCCAATCCCTTGTCGGTCTGCAACGAACCGTTCTCCGCCGCTTTCAACAGCAGGTCATCGGGGTTTGAGTTCCAGAGGAAGGAGCTGAGAATCGCCGCCTTGGAATAGCTGTCGAGTCGAAAATGCCCCGGGCGGGCCGGATCCGGCTCGATGTTCCGGTAGCGGAACAGAAAGTCGGGCGAGATCAGCAAGTCAATCAAGCTGGTCGAAATGCCGGCATAAAAGTCTTTCTTCTTATTGGCTGTATCTTTAGAGACCGCGACTAAAGCCTGTATTTCATCGTTCTTGAGCGGTCGACGAAAGAGCAGCCTGCCTGTGGTCGCCAGGAACTTTCGGGCACATACCTCATCACCGGCGGTCGCAGATTTTGGCTTGCAGGGGATCAGTACAGCCCGGTGACGCTTATCGGTGACCTGGGCAGCAACATCTTTCGCGATCTCGTAATAGCGTTCAAATCCGTCCTCGGAAACGCTGTTATTGAGAGCTCCAATCGCCAATAGACCATTTTCGCGTGTTTCAGCCTCGAAACGCGCAGTAATGACAATAGAAGAACCAAAAATATCCGCGATGGTCCGACGATACTGGCTGGAGCTGATACGCATTGATGTCGGTTTATCTGCCGAGACGTTCGTCTCGGCAGCCCGTGCGCCAAACGAGGCGGCGATAACTAGGAGGCAAGCCCCGACGGAGAGGCTCTTTGCGTGCCGCACCGAGAAATGTCGTATCCCGTTCATGGTTTTGTCGATCTCGACTTTCTCGAAAATCGTCATGTCTCTCTTACTGCGCGGCGTTGTTCGCGACCTTTTGCGGCTGAACTAGGTCGTCCGGGGAGGCGAGGATATTGCCCTTGCTATCGGCTAAGTACGCTGGAACCGCCTCCCACCGGAAAGTCGCTGATATCTTGCGGTTTTGACCAGTTACAGGGTCGGGGTCGGAATCGGCCACCTTCTTCAAGGCGTGATACCCCTCGATCGCGGCAGCGTCCTGAAATGGACGAGCAGTAGACATGTACGCGTAGCGCTTCCAATCCGTAAAGCCGCCCATGTAGGCGATCAGCTTGCCGTCAGGCTGGCGGTTGACACGCATGTGGCCATTGTCCAATTCGATATCCATGTAGAATGGCAGCTCGCCTTCAAGGTAGATGTGCGCTGGCTTGATCGTCAGAACGCCGTCCTTGATCTCTCCTTCAAGGACGTTACGCGTCTTGGAAGCGGGATCGACGATGTAAGTCGCGTCTCTCAATGTGCTGGATGTGGCATCGCGCAAAAGATGTTGGGTTGCCCGGCCAATCGTCACGGTGACTTTTCCATCCTTACTGAGGTCGTCACCGTTGATCTGGACGGTCCATGCAGGCGCATTGTCCACAAAGACATCCCAAGACGTGTCTTCAAGCATGGGTTTTTGTGGTGGAAAAGTTCGATATTGATTTATGCAACCCAGAGCGCGCCACAGCTGGTTATCTACGCGGGCGTGAGTTTCTGGGTCTTCGAATTTTGAGGGACCCGCAGTTCCGGTCAAATCAAAGCCGTAAGCGTACTTGCCTGAATAGAGCTCTACATTCGGATCGGAAGTAAAATCCGGATATGTGAATACACTCCCCTCCTTACCGTTGATGCGCGCTCGGTTGTAGACCTTGTCCCGATACTCCGGGACGATCGCGTCTGTATCCCGCTGCTTTCTTTGGAGCTCGACCGCCTCTTTCTTGCCAAAGCCTATCGCCTCAAGCTCACGCGCGTGCATCTCGACCACGCCGCCATTGCGCCCATCCGGGCACCCCATCTTCACATCGCCAGTATAATAGGAAGCTGTAGCAAGCCAGCCGATCACATAACCGCGGCTTTCAGCTTGCGCAGCAATAGGATTGAGACACAGCGGAAGCGCCATCCAGATTGAAACGCTCAGCAGGTTGTGGAATTTGTTCGGCATCCTACAGACCTTCGATTATTGACCTAGGCATCATTCGTTGTGGTGTATCGAGCCGAACGAGAAACCGAGGCATGCGACTTGTTTTGGAACTCCAACACGCTGATTTGCGTCAATATTTTCCGGAGTCATTCGACGGCCCCATACGTCGTTTGACGTATGTTGCTGTTGCTGAGGCCCGGACTGGCCTGCTGGCTTTCTAAACCCCGTCGTGACGCAAGATGACGCCGCATTGGCTAGTTACTAGGCATCATGCTTCCGGCGACACCAGACCAGGTCAATTCCTGAGCGAATTGTTGTGTACGGGAAAGTTCGTCGAGATCGTCTCAAAGCAATTCGCCAACCGCTCTAATTTACGATTAGCGCCACCGCAGCCGCCATTACCGCCATCCCTCCCGCGATGAGGGTCAATGCGGTGCGCAAACGGAAGCGTAGGCTGAAATATATCATCAGACCCAGGACCGAGGTCGTCACAAGCGCCGCGCCAGCAACATCGATCAAGGCGCGCCATACCCGCCCCGCGTGTTCGCCGCGATGCAATCCCTTGAGAAGCGTCGCGACTGGGAAGGTCTCGATGGAGGCGCTGCCCTGGCCGCTCTGTAAATCAAGTTGCAAATCGGTCGAGCCCGACGCACCGCGCATGCGGACAAAAAGCTGACCGCCCGCTAAGTCGCTGCTGTTGATCTCGCCTTTCAGTCCCAACGGGCGGCGCATGACTCGCACCAGCGCCGAACCGGGCTCTTTTTGAGCAGTCACGGACACCAGCTCTCCCGTCTGGAGATGGAACCGCCTGTTGACGGTTGCCGGCCTGTCATCGCGCAGCCAGGTCGGGTGATTGAGCAATATGCCGGTGATCGAAAAAAATAGCAGCCAAACGAAAGCAGCCGCGGACAGATAGCCGTGCCATACCCGACACAGGCGATAAAACGCGATCATGTTGAGAATCCCGCTCAAGGCTGTTTGCCGTATGCCAGCTTGATCGCGCCCATGTCGGCCGTGGGCTTTATATCAAATTCGAAGGCTTTGCGGCCGATGGTCACCGGAATCGAACGGAACGTATGCTCGCCTCGCTCCCGGCTGGTCTCGATGTTCAACAAATAGTCGCCCGGCCCCACCGACGCATAGTTGTCGTCAATGCCTGGCCAGAAACTTGGGTACCGACCCGAAAGGGATGTCGGGCCGGATCTTACTTCCATGATCTTCGGGGCCCGGCTACCGTACAGGTTCCACCAGATGTTGTTGTCCTTTTGATATTCCGGGTCCTTGCCAATGACCAGCAGGGTACGAACGGGATGACCCGCTTTGTCCGAGATCCACATCACCAGATACGGAGAGCGATAATCCGAAGAACGATGGTTCAGATCGATAAAGGCCTCATAGTAGATCTGCAGCGCCCAGTCCGAGACCCAGCCACTCGGCCGCAGCGCCGGGTTTTCGCTGTTAGCGACAAATTCAGCCCATTTAGCGGGCGGCTGTGGCGAAAGCCCTGCTTCCAAACAAGACCAGTCGGCGCTTTTCAACACCGCGCCGTTGGCTTGGGTTATGCGGGCCTGAGCACCGGACTGCGCTGCCAACAAAAGGCCCTGTTCCGACGGCAGCACCAGAAGTGCAGTAGCCAACCCGTCGGCTTCGGCGGCGGTTGATGCAACTACACTAGCCGCCAAATGCGCCGTCACTGGCATGCCATTCTGAGGCGACAAGGTGGTCCCATAGGCAAGGCCGCCGATGATGCGGTCCCGCACACCACGGCCACTGGTGGCGATCGCCCGATCTTTCAACTTCACTCGGGCAACGATGGGGCTATTTGCGTATGGCAACCGAGCATCGGGCAGCCCTACATGCCAATTCTGTTGGTCGCCAGCGCGGCCTTGGCATCGCAAGTCTCCGCCGATATCGATCATGATACCAGCGGATACAGCGGAGCGGCACGCCGCATCAATCGCACGGTCGACGATATAGCCTTTGGCCAAGGCATCGACGGAGAACACTGCGCCCCTGGGCCGAAATATGAGCCGCTCAGCTGCATCCAGATGCGGTACCTGTCGCGCCCCGTCGACAGCGCGGCGCAATGCGCCAGCATCAGGCAATCCGGTGTCTGCTGTACGCCACAACGCTTCGACCGCGCCCATGCGCGCATTGAAGGCGCCGCCGCTCCGCTTGTGCAAATCTTCGGCTTGACTGAGGACCGTGAACAGATCCGGCGACACCTGCATCTCGCGCGCCGCATTGAGGCGTCGTAGTTCCGAATCCGTCCGATAGCTACTGAGGACACAGTCAAGCCGTGCGATCTCGCCCAATGCCGCGCCGGTCGCGATTCGCGCCGCTTCGCGGGTTTGGGCAGTGATCATAAAGTTGGCTTGCGTGCCCAAGACATCCGCTTGGAAGCAATAAACGCTGTCGGCGGCCACGGTGGCGCTTGGAACTAGCACGCCGACCGCTCCGGCGAGCCATAAGGGCCACCCCCTTTTTACAGTCACGGACCTTTGCGTCCTACCCATTGACTTTGAACTGTGCGCCAGCAAGCGGGGGCAAGTCCTGCGCCGAACCGAGAATGCTGAAACAATCCATCTAATGCCTGACCCCGGTAAGGTACAGGTACAAGCGCAGCCCTACCGCCTTCCGCCTGGCCAAAGAGGAAGGTAGCGCCGGCAGCGCGACGCCGAATACGTCAAATTACGTATATATATCGGGGGAGTTGTTGCCGATTTTCAGCCGCGCGTCTCCACAAATTGTTCAGCCGCGACTTCGGAAATGAGAGGCACAACCATGACGTTTCAACGTCGTGACGCAATCAAGTCTTTGATCTCAGTTGGTTTGATGGTGGCCACGCCCGCAGGAGCTCAAGCCAAAAGAATCGAAATTTCGATGACAGATAGCGCCTTCGTGCCGCCTAACATCAAAATCAATGCCGGCGACGAAGTCATTTGGAAAAATCCCGCTCTGTTGCTGCACACGGTCACATTCGACCCGGCTGAGGCTGCAGATAAGTCCAATATCAAACTGCCAACTGGCGTTCAGCCTTTCGGCTCTGCCGACCTATCTGAAGATGGCACGTTTACCCACGTGTTCACGGAAAAAGGGACATATACTTACGTTTGCAAATATCATGAGTCGATGGGCATGAAGGGTACAGTCATCGTCTCTTAGACGGTCCCCTAAAGAGGACCTCCTCGCTATTAAAAGTGGCGTGACGAACAGACTAGCTGTCCCCATACTATCGGCTTCGGGCGCCACATCCTTCGAAGGCGCGTGCGAGCGACATAAAATCTGATCAGTAGCTAGCCCAACTTAGCATCTTGTTTTGCAGTCGCCGACCTAGACTGCGTCCATTCCAGTGTCGAAGCTTGCTTCTTCACTGAAACGATTCTCACCTCAGCGCCTCTGGCCCCTTCGTCCGATTGAACGGCAAGAATCGCAATATCGATAGCTGACCGCAATTTGCGCCGGGCCGCGCCTGTCTTCAGCCAGTTCCGATATATATCCCATCCTTGATTATCCTCATTCCAAATCAACTGATACTCGAGCACAGGCTTTTTTAGGTCGAGCGGCCTCTTAAGGCTAAGAATTTTTCGCTTTTTCAATTGTTGCGTCATATTTAGCGACAATCCTCGGTCTCACAGCGGCAGTATCTCTACAAGCACATGGCACACCCAGCTTACTAGTGGCTATATACCTCCCGCTGTCCACTTAGCTTAGTTTTTGGCATCGTCAATTCCCTGTTGCACCCCACGCCGGGGCTTGGTCACACTTTTTCGGAGACTCCCAGTAATTTCCTTGTTTTGCAGACGTGGCCCGCGACAATAGCGTGCGCCGTTTGACGTATTTTTCCTATCCAGACGGAAAGTGAAGCTTCTCATGCAAGAAAGACCGGGCGCGATCTGAGACCGGCCGCAAGCTATCATCGAATGCGCCATGTGGTCCGAAGCGGGCACAACGCAGGAAGGCTTCGATCTCCAGAGACCGGTACCACACTCGAATAACGTTATCTCACCATGTCCCTCGATGTTCTCCTTGGAAAGACATCGCTTCGCGGCTGGACACCAATCACCCGCGCGCCCGCAATGGAATTAAGTGAAAGTTCCAAGCGCCGCATTAAGAGAGTGGCGGCGTGCGAGAGCGCTTCTTGCGCAAGCGCCATGTGAAATTTCGCATACAATGGCCAAACGGGGCGGCGTCCATATGTAGCGCTGACATTCAGTATACGTACAAATTTTTGTGCTCGCAGGAATGCCAAGAATTCATCAATCCCTTCCTTGACTTAACCCGCCTTTAAGCATTTATTAACCAAATCTGGTGGGCACGCTATAGCTTGCTCCGCGCCTATACGGGTTGGGCATGCTCTTTTATGAATTGCGCACTTCTCCTGAATCGGGAGCTTGGCAACAGGAGCTTCAGGTTACACTGGACCAGGCATTTGACACATTCTGTTCCGGTCCCTCCCCCGGCATCATTGATTGGCTAGCCCGTCGGCTCGGTGAGATATTCGACTTGGCCGTTGCCGATGACCGCCTCTTGCTTTTCAAGGACATCTGCAAATCGCACGCCCTAGCCCAACTTGTGCTGGAGGACCCGTACACACGCCGCGCCGTCGAGAAGCCGAGAGGCTATGCGGGCGACGCGGTCATGCTGGATTACATCTACCGGCCACAATCGATTTCTGCATCGGCCATGGGCCTTGCCATACACCAGGCGACTACCGGACTCTCCAGCGCAAAGAGCATACTGTGGCGGCGTGATTATCTGGCGAAGCAAATTACTGGCGCGATGGAACGCGTCAGCCCCACGCAAATCATTGCCGTTGCATGCGGCCATATGCGTGAGATCGACATGATCGCCATTCCCGAAAAACGCGAAGCGCTGAAAATCACCGCTATCGATCTGGACCAAGCCTCTTTAACGGCGTGCGTGCAGTCCTATCCTGGGGTCGACATTCGCCCCATCCGTTCGTCTGCGGTTACCATCAGACGCGCGAGGCTTCCGGAGAATTTTCACCTCGTATACTGCGCAGGCCTGTTCGATTATCTCAACGACGCGACATCTGAGTTCTTGCTGGCACAGCTCTATCATCAGCTCCAGCCTTCTGGGCTGCTCTGCGTCGCCAACTTTACGCCAGAAAACCATGGGCGCGGCTTCATGGAGGGCTTTATGGACTGGTCTTTAATCCTTCGAACCGAACAGGACCTGGCGAGGATTGCGAAAACCGCGATTCCCGGATGTGCACCTGCGGTTTTCCGCGATCCGTACGGCAACATCGCATATCTTGAAATACGCAAACCCTGGTCAAAGCAGGATTGATCAACCCGCACTTTTAAGGGCGCTAGCACTTGCATTTCCGACAATCCGCCCGGCTGGAAGATTGACAATCACCGTTGTGCCACACTCAAGCTGGCTTTCAATTTTCAATGTGCCGCCATGAAGTTCCGTCAGACTTTTTGCGTAGGGTAACCCCAACCCGCAGCCGCTACGCACTCTCGTGTATGACGCCTCCACCTGCTCGAACGCTTTCATAACACGCTCAATATTTTCCGGCGCGATGCCGATTCCGTCATCCGAGACGCTGATGACGATGCCATCCCGATAATGGGCGGATACCTGGACGCGGACCGCGCCTTCCGGAGCGAATTTTATGGCGTTTGATATCAAGTTAACAAGAATCTGAACAAGCAAACGCTTATCGGCGTAGACACAAAGGTCTTGCTCCGCGCAGAAGAAATCCAGTTTTACCCTGTTCGACTTCGCAATGTGACCGCAGATCCGCTGGCACTGTGTCAGCAGATCGGAAATGGGGAACTCGTCCTCGCTAAGCTGCAATTTGCCCGATTCCGCTTTCGCCAAGTCGAGAATATCGTTGATAATTGCAAGGAGGTGCGCTCCGCTATGGTGAATATCCTTGGCGTAATCGACATACCGGTCGTTCGCCAATGCGCCGAACAGTTCGCGCATGATGATCTCGGAAAATCCAATGATGGCGTTCAGCGGCGTGCGAAGCTCGTGACTCATCGTCGCGAGGAATTCGCTTTTAGATTTGTTAGCCCGCACGGCCTCCCTCAAGGCTTCGGAGACAAGCCTGTTCTTTGCCTCCACAACGCGCTGGCCGACATACGCTTTACGAATATAGAGCTCAGTGGTGTAACCGGAAAACAAGCCCACAGCCGCTGACAGTAAAAGAAAGAAATTGTTCGCAACAAAAGTAGTCGCCGGAATGGGGTTCATGAGAACCGCAACCTGGTACGAGGTTACCAGAAACGCTGAGATTATGATCGAGTATTGGCTATTGAAGGGCGGCGCCATGATCGCGGTCATAGCTACAATTCCCAACCCGGAAACCAACATGGCCGTCGCCAGCGCGGCCTGCACAACTTTGTAGAAGATACTGAAAAATGTTGTGCAAAATAGCACGAACAGGATGGGAACAACGATGCCCAAACGAATGATCAGCATCAAATGCATTGCCTTGTCCCTGACCACGAGGTCAAGCAGGGCAAACAGAGCGTACAAAGCCGTTCCGGCAAGAAAATAGCCCCGGATCGCATTGATCGAGCTGCGGACCGTCTCGCTCAGAAAGACAGCTTCGACGGCCGGGTCGCGGAAACGCAACCAGACACGGTCCAACTCAAAGGACTGCGGCTCGATCTCGGGGTCGGGCAGCAAAGGCCACCTCACATCCACGCTTGTTGGCGAACGACCGATACCGCCCCGAACGTAAAGAAATCCGTAATATCTATTCACCCTTTGTTTATAATTGGCAGCCGATTTTGGGGCACAACGTCACACTTGTGTCTGCGCGGTTGATCCGGAAATTGCGCGGCCTTTTCAGATATTCGGGCGCCGTGCGGCGCCCCGTGTGGGGTTAAAACCGACTGCAGCCTGCTGGGGCCCGAACTCGCGCAAGATCAATCGAAGCGATGAGAAAACTGGAACCCAAGGATGGTTGCGGCGCCGCTGGTCGTGCCCGTCAGCGTGCCGCGCAAAGCATTGCCGGGCGAAGAAGCGCTCAACATGACGGTGCGGCTATCGACGAATAAATGACCACCAGAGAACGATATCTCGTCGGTGTCGGTGAGGGCATAGCTAGCTCCGAGATAGATTCCGACGCGGTCACCATCGGGTATGCGGGGGCCGACCGTGGCATCAGGAACGGGCGTGGGATCGAAAATAACGCCGGCCCGCCAGATCCATGGGCTGTCGTCATGATAGCTGGCGCCGATTGCAGTCGTCCATGTTGCGCGCCAGTTGGACGCTGTCACATCCGGCGGCTGGGCGGGATTGGCAGGTAATACGGTCAAGGTCTTGAAGCTGGTCCAATCGGTCCAGTCCAACTCGAGGGACACGTCCCATTGCGGCGTGACATTGAGCTTGGCGCCGGCGCGCATCTCGGCAGGCATTGTGACTTTGGCCGAACCGGGCGTATCCTTAAATAATCCGGCAGCTGCCGAAAGCGCAGTCGTCAATCCTGTGGCATCAGGCTGGAATACCAGATTGCCGTGAAAGCCATGGTTGATCTTAGAACTATAGGAAAGCCCGAGGAACAGATTGTCGGACAGTCGCGTGGTGGCACCCAGAACGTAGCCGGTGCTCCAGTTCGTGGCCGTGAAAATCGCAGTGGCATCTCTTCCGCCTGGCACGCTGCCCGGAATGGACTGCAGTGCCCCGATGGTGCCGACATCAACCGCATTGGACAGGGTGCCCTTGGCATATTCCAGTTGAAGCGCCGTCGACAGGGTGATGCCCGGCATGATTTCCCAAGCGACCGAAGGCTGGAAATTGGCCGTCAGTAATTTCGACTGCTCGCCGTAATACCGGCCGACATAGCTTTTCTGGTAGTTTGTCGAGAGGTCCCAGGGCGTAAAGGCGGTAATGCCGACGGTGAGGCTGTCGGTTAGCCGCGCTCGCAGGGCAAAAGACGGTACCATGGCACCACCGACAAAACCCTTTGGCGACCCAATTCCGTTGGCCGGCGTACCTGCACTGGTCAGCGCCGAATAGGTCGCGGAAGAGCTGGTGAATATTCCCATCGCCGTGACGGAGGCATCCATTGAAGTGACTGCGCTGGACGATGCCGGATTATAGGCGAGGTAACTCGCATCGCCATTTCCCGCGGCGGATCCGGCATAGGCCGTTCCCATCGCGGTGGCGCTGAATTCGCGCAGGCCGAACCCGGCGGCAAAGGCCGGGCTCGATGCAATAAACAATGATGTTATAAGAGCCGCGTTCCGGTAGCGCACGCTCCGTCTCCCCAAACAACTCGCATTGCGGGCATAGGACGCCATAAACGTTACCACCGCCTGAATGGGCGGAAGCGTGAGCGGACCACGATTCAGGCAATGACAATGCTGCGTTCAGCTTGCCTTGCGGGCATCTGCCAGGCCCGGATATCAGAACAGTGCGGGAACAGACGCAGCAACAGGCAGGTCAAAAGCCACGGCATGCCTGCTCCCGGGCTTTGCCCGCCGCTGCTCACCCCGCCTCAGCAGTCCTGTTGCTCACAGGCGACCTGTCGTTCGGCCGGTCGCCGCCGGAAGCCGCAGACCGGCGGTCGATCACGCAAAATCGACCGCGATCACCTCATGCACCGATATGCGCGGCACGTCGACGACCAGACGTCCGGCTTCCGTGCGGGCGGTCACTACGGTCCCCGCCTCCAGCAACCGCACCGTCTTCGCCGTGCGGCCGGCTGGCAGTTCCAGGCTAACGCTGTAAGGCCCCATGGGCAGGATCTCACGCATATAGCCCTTCATGGCCATCGGATTGGTCAGATTGACCAGATGCGCCGTCGCCGAATTGGCCTGCCGCCAATAGCTGACATCGACCATGCCCGGCCCCTTTACCGCCATGGGCTGGTCGACGCCAGCGGCCCAGTGCACCGCGTTGCGCAACAATGCCAGGTGATCCTGATTGGAGGTTTCCCAGAAGCAGCGGTCCAAGTCGAAGGGGAAGTACACCACCCTGCCCTTGCCGACGTTGCGCAGATAAACCATGGGCGTATCGGTCTGCCAGACATTGGCGAAGACCCGCTCCATCGGCAGATCGGGATAGCTGGGCACCAGGGTGAGAGGCGCTGATACAGCACCGCGCGGTTTCACATGCACCAGCTTGGTGCCCGCCATGATGCGCGGCGCATCGTCAAAGCCCGTCGTCAGGGGATGGGGCCCGCGCACGGTAAGATAGGAGTTCTGTACCCGCTGGTCCGTCTTGCCGGCATAGTCGCAGCCGAACAGCTCGGCCAGCGCGAAATTGGCGCGCGGCTTTCCCCACTCGTCATAGAGCGAGGTTTCGTGCGTCGCCACGATCGCGCCGCCCTTCTCGACATAATCGCGCAACTGGGCGCATTGCTTGTCCGACAGGGCGGCAACATTGGGCAACACCAGCACTTGATAACGGGCGATATAGTCGGGCTCGAGCTGGCGTTCGTCGGCCAGGTTGAAGGGAATGCGCGATTCCACCATCGCCTGATAGAAGCCGCGCACATAGTCGCCGTTGCCGGCGCGCGGCTGGGCAGCTTCGGGCACCACTTCGCGATTGCCGGAAGCCCGCGATGACGGCGGTACATAATAAGTGCCGGTCTGGCCCGACTGCAGCAGCGCCACGCGAGCCAGATTTTCCGTGTGGCGGAAATAGTTTTCGTTCCGGGCATGCCAGGCATAGGCCTGCTCCACCACCGGCACCCAACGCTTGTCGAACACCTCCGCCTTGAATTTGGTCATCCAGGGCCGGAAGCCATGCGCCAGCCCATCATGGATGTAGGTCGCGAGCTCAGCGCTGGATTGGCAGGAATCCTCGAACCGATAGGGCGTGGAGGTTTCGCCCACCGCGAAGATGCCGCTGACCGGGCGGTTCTGCATTGTGCAATAAGCTTCCTTGGCGCTTTGACCGTTGCGCCAGGCCGGGTCCTGGCCATTGCGGCCCTGCCGGTCGGAAAACACCGCGCGAATGGTGGAGCGCAGGCGCACCGGGTCCAGCCGTCCCCAGGTGCCAGGCGTGAAGAAGGCGTTGGGATTGACGCCGCTTACCGTATCGCCCCACAGCTTGAGCTGGGCGTAGCGCTTTTCATCCACCCACACATTATAGGCCTTGACGTTCGGCGCCTGCGGATCGGCGAGCGACAGCGGAACGTCAAAGCCGCTGGCGGCCTTGAACTCGCTCTTGCACACACCGCAGTAACAGATGCCGGCGCTGCCCGCCCAGCGATTGCCGAAAATCCCGTCGACGGGATAAAGGCTGGTGATCTCCTTCAGGATCTTCGGCATCCAGTCGAAGGTGATGCCGCCATTGGGACAGGTCAGGAACAGGTCCGGCGCGGTGGGGTGCTTCTTGGGACTGCCATCGGCGCTGCGCGCCACCCATTCGGGATGCGCCTCCAGCGCGTCGGCGCGCATGGCATGCGGATCGACCCGGCCCAGCACGCGAATACCCATTTTCTTGCAGGCCTTGGTGAGGTCGCCGAACATGTCGGTCTTGCCCAGATAGGGACTGCGGGCATGGAACGGCACTTTGGTGGGATAGAAGGCGGTGACGCCGCCGGCACTGAGACAGACGCCCTGGGTGCTGGTGCGCTTCAGCAAACCCATCCAGAATTCCGGATCGTAACGCTGCGGATCGTCCTCGGTGGCGCAGATCTGCACCCAGCGCATCGGCTCCCATTCCCAGCCCTTACCCGGCGCAGGCGCGGCGGCCGCTCCTGCCGCGCGCGGGGAAAATGCCAGAAGGCCGGCGGCCGCGCCGGCGGACTGAACCAGGATGCGACGGTCGATGCCGGTTGAATTTTGGTCCGTCACGTTGACCTCCTTGGAAGAAGAATGGCCTCCACCTTACAGCGGGTGGAGGCCATCACGAGCGTCCGTCCAGGGGGATGAACGCCCAACACGCGTTGTCAGGCGATGGCCACGACTTCATGGCTGGCGACCGAGGGAATGACGAATTCCGCCCAGCCGTTCGACACACTGGCCTGAGCAGCCTGGCCGGCAACCAGCAGCTTCACATTCTGGCCCGATACGCCTTGGTTCAGCTTGACCCGCACCTTGAACGGGCCGACGGGAACGAATTCGTCCAGCGGCGCGCGGAAGGTCGTGTAGGTCAGATTGGCGACATGCAGCACCATGCGGCCAGACTGCTGATAGAGGTTGCAGTCCATGTAGCCGGGGCCTTCCACGGCCAGCGGCAAGTCGTCCTTGGCCGCCCACCGCACCGCATTGGAAAGCAGGATGCCATGGTCGGGATTGTGGCCATTGGCATATTGCCGGTCGAAATCGGCGGGCATGAACACCACCCGTGCGCCGTTTGGCAGGGTCCGTACCATCAGGGCCTGGATATCGGTCTTGGGCGTACGCCACCAGGCATTTTCGGCCTGCAAGACGGGCGCGACCGGAATGAAGGTCAGCAGCACTTCGGTGCCCGCATCGGTGTTGAGCCTGGGGACAAGACCGCCGAAATAGATCACATCGGTCTTGTCGAAGCTCTTGAATATGGGATGGCGGGTCGCGCCCGGCGCCACCGGTGGCTCATCACCCTTGGGATGGGGGCTATAGGCCACATTGGCGCGCAACTCGGGCGTCAGGCGTGCATAGGTGTTGATGCTGAGGGGACGCTCGCCTTCGCCCGCGGTGCTGAAGCCCAGGCCCGGATCCAGGTCGAATGGGTTCGAGCGGCCGTTGATCGGCGCCCGATAGCCGGTATTGGGCCGTGTGCCCGAGACCCAATGGGCGCCGAACAGGTCGGCCAGGGCATAATCTTGGCGCGCATCGCCCAGCGGGTCATGCAGGCTGGTATCGCCCGTCGCCACCAGACTGCCGCCATTGGCGACAAAGCGCTTCACCGCGGCCACCTGCGCATCCGTCATGGCGGCCAGATTCGGCAACACCAGGGTGCGCACTTTGGACGCGTCGCGCTCGATATGGTCGGCATTGATGACGATGTAGGGGATGCGATAGCGGGTGAAGGCGTTGATCCAGCCGCGCCAGGGCGCCTCCACATTTCCGGAGACATCGTCGCGGCCATAGAAGACATTGTTGTCTTCCGAATAGACGATGCCGATGGTGGCGATCGGTGTCCGGTCATAGAGATATTGTTCGTTCTCGGCGTGCCACTTGAAGACCGGCAGCGCGGTTTCATACCGGCGCTTGTCGTGGTGATGAGCACTGATGGTATGCCACCAGGGCGAGACCCCACCCGCGATCCCCTCATACATCCACATCTGGCTTTCCGGCGGCGCCTTGGTGGTCATGCGCGGCCCATAAAGCGCTTGCGAAGCGGTGACGATCTTGTCCCAGCCCATGACCCCGTGGGTGAGCTTGCCGTCCTCGGTGAATTGCTGGAAGCCGCTGGCGTCGGAGCGGTTCTGATGGTCCTGGAAGGAGATCGGCGAGCGCTCCAAAATGCGCAGCATGTTGCGCTCGGTGACGACGCCGCGCGTCATGCCGATCCAATGGCAATCGGGGCCGCCGGCGGTGTGGGTGACCTTGTTCTGGAAATCCCACAGGGCGATCACCTGATCGGCGTTCCACTTCACCCAGTCGCGGTAGACCGGGTCCTGCCAGTTCACGGCCCTGGGCAGGTCGTGGCCGGTCTTGTCCTTGAACAGCCTGGTGCAGACCTGGCAATAGCAGAGCTGATAGTTCAGACCGCCACCGCCATTCACGGCAAAGCCCGCCGGCTTGTAGCGGGCGATGATCTCCTTCATCTGCGCCGGCACCCACTCATAGAGATAGCCGCCATTCATGCAGGCGCGGTTGGTGCGCTTGCCATGCACATCCTGGCACATCCATTCGGGATGCATCTTGATGGTT
>Ga0310811_10002895_pt1 | contig 21545 bp, 13 predicted proteins | sample YCmetagenome_FD_207642 | JGI IMG/M metagenome (GOLD analysis project Ga0310811, IMG submission 207642) | Soil microbial communities from experimental microcosm in Duke University, North Carolina, United States - YC | ecosystem: Engineered > Artificial ecosystem > Soil microcosm > Unclassified ...
TACCGTTCGTCCGGGCAAGGGGGCTCTGGCCGGCCACACGCTTCGAACGGGGCTAAGACAATACTTGTTATGCTATCAGGACCCGAAGAATGACCGGAAGCTGACCTTCTGGTACTGGCTGCGGGATGTCTCCGTGCAGAACAGGGGGGGAAAGGAAGTGATTGTCATCACGCAGCACTGGTATGGCGCCGACAGCGGCAGTTACCGAACTGTCTGCTCCATTAATGACGCAGGGGATTTTGCGCCAGTATACCACCGCGAGCTGGTGAGGGGCAAGGTGAACGCCTATGACTGGAAGGGGGATGGGATCTCGGGAGCCGACAGCGTGGAGGGTAATGCGCGGAAAGGCTTCCGGCTGGCGTTCGACCAGCCCAATTACAACTGGAATCTGGATATCGAGACGTTCGAGCTGCTGCCGCTTGCGGAAGGAAGGGCGTTTCTGATCAATTTCTATGACGCGGGATATGGGGAGCCTAAATATGTGCGCTATACCGTCGCGGGCAGCGAGCGGATCCGGCTGACCGGCGGTCAGGAGACGGACTGCTGGGTATTATATACGGAGGATAGCGAAAAGGGTTATTCCGAAAAATATTGGATCAGTAAGAAAGATCATGAGTTCCTGAAGGAAGAGGATCATTTCAATGGGATGATCCGGTACAAGGTCAGGATGCCCGATACAATGCCTGATATCAGGACGGGGTTTGCCCTATAGGGGTGCCGTGCCAAAAAAAACAAGGATTTTTCAACCTCCCGATCTTATGCCGGGAGGTTATTTTTTTTCAAAATGGACGGCTTTATATGACCCAAATAATAGGGAAAATTCAATAAGGCGGCGCTTTTTTGTGAAAATCACAAAAAATTGTGAACGGGTTGTTAACGGGGTAATGCATAAATGGCTGTTTAGTAATAATTTAATGATATAATTTATACATATTAAATTTATTTAAAATTTCATTCATTTATGGCTTATTTCAAATTTTGTGTATCTTTATCGGAGAATTTTAGGTATTAGTTTTTTATTAATATGAAATCCTGCAGATTATGAGCAAAATCACTCTTAAAAGGTTCTTACCCTTCTTCTTACTGGTGGCGGTAGCCATCGTGGCCGTCTTTATTCCCAGTTTGCCAACCAGTGTTGACGATGGTAAGTACAATCAGGCGGACATCACCTGGATATTGGTAGCTACGGCCCTGGTATTCATAATGACTCCGGCTCTGGGCTTTTTTTACGGGGGTATGGTCAATCGCAAGAACGTCCTTTCCACGATGATGAAGAGCGTGGTCGCCGCCGGTGTGGTTGGCGTCCTGTGGATCGTGGTTGGCTACAGCCTCTGTTTTGGTGATTCTATCGGCGGGATTATCGGCAATCCGATGACGCATCTTTTTTATAAAGGCGTGGTATCCGGTCCGGCATGGGGTCCGGCTCCGACCATTCCCAAATCCCTGTTCTCCATGTTCCAGCTGATGTTTGCGATCATCACGCCGGGGCTGGTGGTAGGGGCGATTGCCGAGCGGATGCGTTTCTCGGCGTACGTGTTGTTCACGGTGCTGTTCAGTCTGCTGGTCTACGCTCCTCTGGCGCACTGGAGCTGGCATCCTGACGGCTTTTTGGCCAAAATGGGGGCTCTCGACTTTGCCGGTGGTACGGTCGTTCATATCTCTGCCGGCTGCGCCGCTCTCGCGGGTGCGCTGGTGCTCAAACGCAGAAAAGTTCATATCGAGCGTCAGGAGACGCATCCCGCGAATATTCCCTATGTACTGATCGGCACAGGTCTGCTGTGGTTTGGCTGGTTCGGTTTCAACGCCGGTTCTGCCCTGAGCGCGGGTTCTCTGGCCGTCAGCGCCTTTTCCACTACGAATACGGCTGCTGCCGCTGCGGGTCTTTCATGGATGTTCTTTGACGTGCTGAAGGGCAAGAAGCCTTCCGTGGTTGGCTTCTGCGTCGGTGCTGTGGTTGGTCTGGTTGCTATTACCCCGGCTGCGGGTTATGTAGCGATACCCCAGAGTATCTTTATCGGTGTATTAGCCGCTATCATCTCGAATATGGCCGTTCATTTCAAGGCGACGAAAACGGTCCTCGACGATACCCTGGACGTATTCCCCTGTCACGGTCTCGGGGGTATTGTGGGAATGCTGCTGACCGGTGTTTTCGCGACGGTGACGATCAACAAGGCTGGCGCCAATGGCCTGGCTTACGGCAATGCCGGCTTTTTCTTCACGCAGGTGAAGGCGATGCTGATCGCTGTCGGCTATAGCTTTGCCGTCTCCTACGGGATCTTCAAACTGATCAATTTCATCGTACCGCTGCGGGTAAGCGAAGAAGAAGAGGAAGAGGGTCTCGACGCCAGCCAGCACGACGAAAAGTATACACAGGGTACCCTGCTCGTTGCTACCCCCAAAGGGCTGGAGGAGCACGAAGTAATGTAAATTTCATCCGAAATTATAGCGAGGCCGGTCGATTGACCGGCCTTTTTTTATATTTGCCCCACTATGATCACTCAGGAAATGCTTGTTGAAGCAAGAAAACTGTGGGACTATCATCATCTGTACCACAAGCCGGCCCCGTCCGATTGTATACTGGTGCTCGGAAGCCATGACCTCCGGGTGGCCGATCGCGGGGCCGAACTATATCTGGAAGGCCTGGCGCCCATTCTGCTTTTTTCAGGGGGGCTCGGCTATCTGACAAAGGGGCTCTGGACGGAGCCGGAGGCGGACCAGTTCGCCCGTATCGCGCTGGACAGGGGTGTGCCGTCGGAGGCGATCTTTATCGAGAACAGGTCTACGAATACAGGCGAGAATATCCAGTTCTCCCGGCGGCTGCTGGAGGAGAAGGGCTTGCATCCTCAAAGCTTTTTACTGGTGCAGAAGCCCTATATGGAACGGCGCAGCTATGCGACGTTCAAAAAGCAGTGGCCTGACAAGGAGCTGCTCGTCACCTCTCCGCAGATCGCTTTAGAAGACTATGCCAACGAAGAGATACCCATGGAGCGGGTGATCAACAGTATGGTGGGCGATCTGCAGCGTATCCGGATCTATCCGGAGAAGGGGTTCCAGATCCCGATGGAGATACCCGACGAGGTATGGGCCGCATTTGAAAAGCTGGTGGCCTGGGGATTTACCAATCATCTGGCGAAAGTGTAGGGGGACCTGGTTATCTCAGGAAATTCTTCATCTGCTGGAAGGCGCTGATAAAAAACTTATACTTATTGTCCGTGTGCGCCCACGCGATATTGCGGTGTTGGAAAATTTCCAGGATCATTGCACTGGCTTTGCTGCAGTCTTCGTCGTCGAAGAAACATTCTTTCCATCGGGCGGGCAATTCTTCCACCGGCTTGAGGCCAAAGCCGTTGCCGTAGATTTTGATAGCGGTTGGCGTGCTTCTGACGTCTACTGTCGCCAGCTCGTTGGCCAGCGCCCATTCGAAATACGATTCCCAGAACTGACAGTGGTTATATAACCGTTGCTTTATCTCATCGTCGGTCTCCCTGTGCGTGGGCGGGATCCGCCATTTGTTGTTTTGTACGGAGAACGGGTCGTCTGTGTTTTTGCCGGAGGCAAGCGGCTGGCTGTCAAATATGCCGGTTCTGCTGCCGCCGAGGTTCAGCTTCATTTCCTTTGGGCCGATATCCGTCACAGGAAATGCCGTAGTGTTTGCGTGTCCGTCTATCTTGTCTTCAAGGTAGAGCGTTTTGTCCCTGTATTGCCAGGTGCCGTAGGAAAAGCGGCCGAAATCGCGCGTGTAGGTGCCGTCTTTGTGGAGGGACAGGAAACTGGCGGGATTCAGCAGGCTGTCGCTGTCTCCGCCCTGGCTGTAAGTGAAGAACCATAGCTGGGGCAGCGGATCATTAATGAGGCGGCAGCCGCCGGCGACGAGTGACAGGGACAGGATACCGATCAGGCAGAGGGGGTTTAGTCTCATGGTCTTGCATTTACTGGTTGGCGCGAAGGCCGGAAAGGTACTGATAAATCGCTTCCTGGGAGGAAAGACCGGTGGATGTCGGGTCGGCGGGGGAGGCGCCGTTCGCCGGAGACTCCGCTGTGGGGAAAACGGGGTCGATTGCGACTTCTTCCGAGTGTTTGTCGATGGGTGTCGCGGCCACGGTGTCTTCCAGCTGCAGGCGGATGATGTTCCGGATCTCTTCTTTTAGCGCGGGTTCGTTGACGGGGAAGCATACTTCGATGCGGCGGTAGATGTTGCGGTCCATCCAGTCGGCCGAGCCGAGAAATATCTCTTCGTTGCCGTCGTTGTGGAAGATGAAGACGCGGCCGTGCTCGAGGTAGCGGCCTACGATGCGGCGGATGGTGATATTTTCGCTCATGCCGCTGACTCCGGGAATGCAGCAGCAGATGCTTCTAACGATCAGCTGTATGCGGACACCGGCCTGTGAAGCCTCGTACAGTTTGCCGATGAGCGCTTCCTCTTCCAGGTTGTTCAGCTTTATCGTGATGACCGCAGGCCGGCCCCCGCGGGCGTTGGCTATTTCGCGGTCGATAAGGGCGGTAAAACGTTCGAGGAGGTTGAACTGCGCGACCAGCAGGTGCCGGAAGGCGATCTTCTCCGTCCTGCGCGGGTCTTTACGTTTGCTGAGGAAGATAAAAAGCAGCTCCAGCTCGCGCATCAGGTCGTGCTGGCCGGTGAGCAGGACATGGTCGGTATAGAAGCGGGCGGTATTTTCGTTGAGGTTGCCCGTGGCGAGCAGCCCTGCGTAGTGGACCCGGCCGTCGATATTCTTTTTTACGAGGCCGATCTTTGCGTGCACCTTCAGCATCGGGATGCTGTAGATGATCTTTATCCCGGCGTCCTTCATTTTGCCGGCCCAGTGGAGGTTGTTGGCTTCGTCGAAGCGGGCTTTCAGTTCAACGAAAACCGTCACTTTCTTCCCATTGCGGCAGGCGCTGATGAGTGCGTGGACGATCCGCGAGTCTTTTGCCACGCGGTACATGGTCAGATAGATCTCTTCTACCGCGGGATCGATGGCGGCCTCGTTGAAGAAGCGCAGCACCGGGTCGTAGCTTTCGTATGGAGTGTGCAGCAGCAGGTCTTTTTCCATAACGGCCTTTAAAAGGCTGGGGTGGCCGGTCTCTTTTTGCCGGAGGGCCGGCCAGGGGGTGTATGACAGCGAGCGGTCCTTTATGGGGAATCCCGAGAGGTCGCGCATATTGTGATAGCGCCCGCCGGATACGAGGGAAGCCCTGTCGAGTTTCAGGCGATGAACCAATGCCTCCATGGTCCGCAGGGGAATGCCGGGCTCGTGCAGGAAGCGCGTGGCCAGGCCGGCGTCTCTTTTCGCCAGTTTTTTTTCTATTTTCTCGGCGATATCGCCCTCGTATTCGTCTTCGAGGTCCAGCTCTGCGGCACGGGTTATCTTCAGACTATAGACGCCGCTGATGGTCGACTGCGGAAATGCGCAGGCCATGTTCTCGCGGACGATGTCGTCGATAAACAGGATATAGCGGGTATTGCTAACCGTTGTATCATACAGTCTCGGCAGGCTGTCCGAGGGAATATTGACGATCACGAGCTGTTCGCCTTCGTGGCTGTCACCGAGGACGACGAGAAAGTAAAGTCTGTCGTTCTCGGGGAAGAAGTCGGTATTGCCGTGGGTAAGGTATACCGGCTGGATGAAGGCCAGTATCTGTGTGAAGAAATAGTTCTGGGTTGTCGCCTTTATCGGGTCCGGGATAGGTTCGGCGTATACGAACCGGATACCCTGTGCGGCGAGATCCGGAATGATACGGGTCGTAAACAGACGGCCGTAAGAATCCAGCTGGTTGTCGAGACGGGATGAAATTTGTGTTAACAATTTTGTTCCTTCGGCGGAAATGTAGTTTTCCCTGGTCGATCTTATCTTTTGAAGGGCGGCCAGTGCGGGGATGCGTACCCGGTAAAACTCGTCGAGGTTCGAACTGTAGATCGAAAGGAAGTTGATCCTTTCCAGCAGGGGAGTCGCTTCCCGCGCGGCTTCTCCGAGCACACGGTAGTTAAAGGTCAGCCAGCTCATGTCCCTGCCGAAGAAAGAATAAGGAGAAGCCATAGGCTGCAAAATACTGTTTTTTGAGAAGGAAGCAACAGCAGGATTTTGTATATTTGAAAGGACTTATGACCCTCGCCAGCAATAACCATTTCCTTCAAACCATCCGTCACTTAAGGGAGCAGGAGGAGATGCTGGTTTATGACCGGTTGATAACTACAACAAGAACCGAAGAAGAGGCAGTTGGGGATTTCCTGCGAAAAGAATATGAAACGGAGAGCGTCGGCTTTCCCGGAGATCCTCCGGCTTTCAGCAAGACGGCGGCGGTCTGGGCGGCGAGGATAGTCTACGATGCTTCTCAGTTGTTGTTGTTCAGGACCCGGAACGAAAAAGATCCGGGGCAGCAGCTGGAGGACTATCCGGGGACGATCGATGCGGCAGCCATCCTGTCGGCCGATCTATGTTTACGCTGTCTGCCCGATGTCATTGCAAAGGCGAGGGAGATCAACCCGGACGATGTGCTGGTTTCGGTGCTCGAAGATATTTTGATGAAATGGCATTTTTCAGGGGTTGGCTATTTCAGGAAATTTGAAGTGGTGGACGGGGTCGGAGTTGACGAGGCTTTCGACTGGGGGCCGGTGCTGGCCAATGACTGTCTGCGGCGGTTGTATGCAGACAGGGTCATACGCGGGCGGGTAACTGCACTGGCGAATAGCCGAGCCCTCCGGTCGGAGACACGCGCGGCGCTGGGCGATCATACTGACTATTTTTGGAAAGAATTACGGGAACATGATGAATCCGATAGACAAACTGAATAAGGTCCTGCACTATGTCAGGCGTGCCTTTGTGGGCAAGGATGAGGTCGTCGACCTGCTCGGGATCAGTCTGCTGGCGCGGGAAAACCTTTTCCTGCTGGGGCCTCCCGGGACGGCCAAGAGCGCCATCGTGCGGCTTTTATCGTCCTGTCTGGAAGACGGAAAGAACTTTGAATATCTGCTGACGCGGTTTACGGAGCCCAACGAGATATTTGGTCCCTTTGATATCCGCAGGCTGAAGGAGGGGGAGCTGGTGACGAATACGGAGGGCATGATGCCGGAAGCCTCCTTTGTGTTCTTCGACGAGATATTCAATGCCAACAGCGCTATCCTCAACAGTCTGCTGATGGCGCTGAACGAGAAGATATTCCGGCGGGGGAAGGAAACCCGCCGTCTGCCGGCGCTGATGTTCGTAGGGGCGAGCAATATGCTGCCGGAGGATGAAGCGCTGCAGGCCCTGCTGGACCGTTTCCTCATCCGCGTTAAATGCGAGTATGTCGATCCGGACAGGCTGCAGGAAGTATTGCTGGCGGGCTGGAGGATGGAGTCGGGCGGTCAGGAAGAACGGCCATCCATATCCTCTGCGGAGATCGCGGCCTTGCAGACCGCCTGCCGGGAAATAGACCTGGCGCCGATACGCCCAATCTATATCGACATTGTCCACAGTCTCCGCAGCACGGGCATTAAAGTGTCCGACCGCCGGGCGGTGAAGCTGCAGAATATCATTGCCGCCAGCGCCCTTGTCTGTGGCAGGACCAAAGCCATCCTTTCCGATCTCTGGGTACTGAAATACATCTGGGACACCGAAGAGCAGGTGGAAATACTGACGGGTATCATCGACGCCGTCATCGAAAAGGACGATACAGGGCCCGCGCATCCCCAGGCCCTGTATAACAAGGTTCCCGATCCGGAGGAAGTCATGAGGGAGGTTAGTTTTCTGGGCTCCCGCTGGGCGCTCGACGGGTTGTCCTTTGAAGAGCAGAACGTGATCAAGGACAAGCTGCGCTATGTACAGACGCGCTGCAGCTGGATCAGGAACCAGGAACAGAAGCTATACGTTCAACAGGAAATCGACAGACTATGGCAGAAGATCCTTCAAACGATGTGATCTATCTTTTGGAGATAGACGGGCCGCATCTGGACTATCTGGGGCCGGTAAGGCACTGGAGTCAGCTGAGGATAGCCGTTGCACAGGATGGGTATTGGATCAGGGGGCTGACGCAAGAGCAACTGGAGTCGGCAGAGATACGGAGTATCCCGTTCAAAAAACTCTATTATATGCGCGGGGACCATGCGCAGCTGTTGTTTCCACGTGGAGGATCGGTGCCCGTGAGGAAACTGCCTTCCGGGCTGTCGTGGACGCCGCTGGAAAAGGCGATGCCGCTGGAGCATCCTTCTTATAATCACAATTATTTCGGTCTTTCGGAGAGGCTGTCCGTGCGATTGGTTCCGTCGGAACGCGAAGAGGAACCCGTTGCCCTGCTGCTGTCTTTGCAACAGCTGGGGGACTATATACAGACGGCGCCGGCGGTGCGGCTCGAACCGCTGTCGTGGGTGATCGCAGATGATCAGGCCCTCGTAGTGGGCAGGCCTCTGCTGCCGCTGCCGGGGAAGAGTTACTGGCGGCGCGGGAACCATCTGCTGCCCGCGGGGTTAGATATGGAATGGACGGTGCTTGCGGAAACGCTGGACAGGCAACTGAATCCGGACGGGAATTGCTGGTTGCTTTGGGATGAGGACGGGTCGTATCTTTCTGTGCCCCGGCTGGGGTGCCGGCCGTTGTCGATCAGTTCGTTCAGGTTGAGTATGGGTTCTGTCATAAGATAATGGAATATTTTAACGCATATCAGGACTATTTCTGGACTCTTGAAGAGGGTGGGGAAGTCATTGCCATTCCGGGAGGGAGTACGATTGCGTATAGCCGGTATGTGATGCAGGTACTGGAGGATCTCATGGATCAGGGATTGCCGCCACTGGGAGCGTTGCTGCTGGCGATACTTGCGACGAATCATTCGGCGGACCAGATTCAGGAATTGAAGAACTTCCTGTACAACGACCTGGACCGGCTGGTGAGGCGAAATCCGGGCCAGTATACGACGTTTAAAGATATAAGGGGGCCTGTTGTTAAATTTTTGGAGATGCTGGATTCGTTGCCCGCAGCGTATACGACCGGTAATCGCAGGATCCAGCTGTTTCAGCTGCTGTTTGCGGACTGCCACGGTATCCTGTCGCGGGAAGCTTCGGAAAAAGTGGAGGAAATGATAGCGAAGGTGCAGCTGGATAGGGATGATGACGGGGTCGGAAACCTGTTCGGGATAAAGGAATTCAGCTATGAAGTCCTGTATGACGATCTTTGCTGTATCGAATTGCTGCTCAAAAAATTCCCTGTGAGGGAAGCCCTGATCGGGGCGATGGCGGGAATACCCGCGGTCGACGAGGCGATCCTTGAAGAAGAGAAGGAGCCGGGTACTCCCGGAGATTTTGTGGAACAGTTGACCGACAATCCTGCGACCTTCCCGGTGGGTGTGCTGATCCGGTCGTTGTGGTCCGGGATGAATATTCCCATCCATCATAGTCTGCCGAGCGCACAGCCGCTGGGTGGGTTTTCGGATCTCAGCAATAAAGGGGATCTGGACAAGCTGTTGATCTCCGAGTTTGCGAGTGACGACTGGTTATTTATGTCAAGGCTCGCCAACAACGAGGCGCTGTACCTGCACCGGGAGATGCCGCCTGGCATAGACCCGATGGAGCGCATTATCCTGGTGGATGTTTCGCTGAAGTCGTGGGGAACTCCCAAAATATTGGCCTATGCCATTCTGCTGGCGATCGCAAAGCATCCCAGGACGGATATCGCCTGTACTTCCTATGCGATAGGCAACGGCTTTTATCCTGTACAGACCGGCACTGTGGAAGAAGTGATTGAGAGTCTCCAGTTGGTGGACGGGGCGTTGCATCCCGCGGAGGGACTGGCGAAATTCTTTGGGAGCGGCCCAGGTCCGAAGAGATCGGAAGTATTTTTTATTACCTCTTCCGATACGATGCGGCATCCTGCTGTGCAGAAAGTCATCAGCGACAACTACTCCCGTTTCAAATACTGGGTGACGGCTGACCAGGAGGGCGAGTTGTTATTTTACCGCAACCAGCATAAGGGCAGGAGGCTGATCCAGCAACTGAGGCTGCCGCTGCAGCAGCTGTGGGAAACCCGAAAAAAGGGGGGGAGAGAAGAATCACCGGAAGACATCCCGCCGGGCAGACTACGGATACCTATCTTATTTCCGCCGCCTACTGCCCCGAAGAAATTCTTTGTAAGCAGCGAGTTCGACCTGTTTGCGGTCACCAAAGAAAGAAATCTGCTGCGGCATCCCTGGAACGAGCGATCCGCGGGTATGGGCTGGCAACTGGTGATGGAGCAGGTTCCGCCTTCCGCCAGTCATTTTGCGATGGGGCCGGAGGAGGACGGCAAGCAGCTGTTCCTTTCCTTTAAGGTCCACAACCGGGAGCTGACGATCTGCCGGCTGGCCACCGGCGAGAGCAAATCCATCTTTTTCAACGAGTGGAAGCCTTCGCGGTTCCCGGATTTCTTTTTTATGGAACAGGAGTTCCATTACATGAACGACCACGAGTGCTGGAGCTTTTCTTTCCAGGAAGATATACAGGTGCAAAAGCACCTGACCGGCAGTGACAGCCCGTACATTACCTGGTACGAAACGCTGGACCAGAGGACGGAGACCGGGAAGGCGGGTATCTCCTTTACCTGGTCGGTGCTTAAGAATATCCACCACATTTTTATCAATCAGCAGGGAAATCTGGTCTTCAATAAACACGAGCTGGTGTTGAACAATTCGGGACATTTGCAGCTGCTGTCGGCTTCCCGCGAATCGAGGGGTGTTGCGGCTTCGGCGCAGTTCGACCGCGAACGGAATGAATTTGTGTTTCCGGGGGGCAGTACGATAAAAGTACACCGGTCGGGGATGTTTATTCTGCAGCGGTCGGCCGGTACCGACGCAGGGGTGGTGAGTAGTGGCCGGTCCAGGCCGGTCTTTATTCCGGCGGCGCTGGATGCGTCGCTCGCAGCTGCAACGGATCTGCATTTTTCGGGGAATATGTACTACTATCCCAAAACGGAGGGTGAGCGGCTGATAAAGGTGAGCACTCATAACTTTTACGAAGAAAATATCCGATCTTTCATCCAATACGTCCTGCAATGCACCTGACCGTGCAGCCATACCATAAGAACGTTTATCCGCGGGGAGGGATAGTGATCCGGGGGCAGCAGGTGTCCGGGTGGCTCCGGCAGGTGCAGGCCATGGGTATATCGCTGGAGGAGACGTCCGTTTATCCTATTCCTGGGGAGACGGCAAACTCTGTCTGGGGCTGCCTGCTGGTGCCGGGAGGGGAAGAGCCTGTGTGGCCCGACGACCCCGGCAGCAATGTTTACTGTCAGTGTATCGGGGGCAGGCTGTTCATTCCCGCGGGCAGCCGGTTGTACCCACAGTTATCAATAAACGAACTTGACCGGTTGCTGAAAGATCAGCTGCATTTTTACCACCCGGAGACGGGTTGGGTCCAGTTGCCGGAGCCCATTCAATGGCGGGATGTCCTTGTGCGGCCGGCGATGGGTGACCGCCATATCGTGACGCCTGCGGAGTCGGTATTTGTGCCTTCGCGGGCGATGGCTTTTTATAAACAGTCGTTGTCTCCGGAAGAAGCGCTGGAGGAATTGTCTGCCGAGTTTTCGCGCGGATCGGCAAACAACCGGCCGCTATCGCTCAGGGAAAAGGTCCGGCTTTGGCTGCTGCGGTTGTTGCTGGGCAGGGCACGGGCCGGGAAAATGCAGTCAAAATGGATGGACAGGCTGCAGGCCGATCTCGATGCGCTGGAAGAACGAAACAACAGGGAGGTGGACAAGTTGCTGAAGCTTTTCAAAAAAGATCCTATCGAGGCCCTGAAATACGCGATCCCTATCGATAACGACGGAGTGTCGAGGGGCGGCAATACGGTTGAGTTCGTGTTGTCCAGGCTATGGGCCAATTTTTCGCTTTTGGGCAATCTGCTGGAGGGTGCCGGAGGAGGACGCGGGTCGGCGACGCCGGGTTCTGTCAGGCTAGGACATAATCAACTGAATCTCCTGAACCAGGAATACCGGAATACGGCGCACACGCTGATGCAGAACAAGGAATACCGTCAGGCGGCCTTCGTATACCTTCGACTGCTGAAAGACTATTCTGCCGGCGCCGAGGCGCTGGAAAAAGGCGGATACCATTCCGAAGCGGCATCGATCTATATCAAATACCTGAACAATAAGGCCAGGGCGGCGGAGTGTTACGAGAAGGGACAGCTATATCTGGAGGCGATCGAATTGAATAAGGAACTGGAACGGCATGAGAAGGTGGGCGACCTCTATCTTGTCATCGGAAAGAAGAAGGAAGCGCGGCCCTGGTTCGAAAAGGTCGTCGACCAGCACCTCGGCCATCAGGACTATATCCGGGCGGCCGCTTGCCGGCGTGACAAACTGGAAGACCGGGAGGAAGCGCAGTTGCTGTTATTGCAGGGATGGAGAAGCGACAGGGAAGCAGTCAGCTGTCTGAATCTTTATTTTGCGGCGGTCGAAGACCCCCGTCAGTTGGACAGGGAGATCAGGAAGCTCTATGCAGACGAGACGGCTATAAAGAATAAAGAGAAATACCTCCAGGTGATGAAGCAGCAGATAGAGCGGCCTGGCGTCGAACAGACGGTCAGGGACATTGCCTACGAGATCGTGGCGGACCGGATAGGGGAAGACCCCTTTATCAGCAGCGAGCTGCAGGCCTTTAATAAAAATGACAAACGGCTTATAAAAGATATTCTTCTGTACCGCCAGCAGCAGCGGAAATAGCTCTATTTTCCAGTTTTATTCCTTTTGCGGTATTCTATCGGCGAGTGTCCCATCAGCTTGGTAAACATCCTCGAGAAATAGTACTGGTCCTCGATGCCGAGGCTGGCCGCTGTCTCCTTTACGGTCATACCCGTGAACAACAGATACTGACAGGCTTTCTGGACCTTCAGGTGGTTGAAGTACTCGATAGGGGAGTAGCCAGTGCGCTCGCGGAAGACCGCGGAGAAGTGGGACACGGACAGTTTGGCGAAGCGCGCCAGTTCCTGCAGGCTGATGACCGTGTGTGTCTTTTTTTGCATCAGCTCGATCGTATCGGCGATTAGGTCTCCTTCCTTTCTTTTTTCTGAAGACGTGAATTTTTCCCCGTATAGCAGGGAGGACAGGAAATGATAGAAGATCATGTTGACGTAGCGCAGGTTGTCGCTGCCATATCCTTTTTCGAGTCCCGAATAGATGTCCTCAAACAATTTGATCCTGTTCTCGCTGTAGGCAAGGTCGGGTTTGTAATTCTTAGTGTTCTGGAGGATCAGATCGACGATATATGTCGCGAGGTCTCCCCTGAAATGTAACCAGTAGATAGTCCATGGGTCGTTCTCGTTGGAGGCGTACTTGTGAGGAGTATTGGCCGGGATGACGATGAACTGGGATGCGGAGAGCGTCGTCCTTTTTTTATCGATCCCCACCCAGCCGCTGCCTTCCACATTGTAGATAATGATGTGCTGGCTGACCCCGGCCGGACGGTCTACATAGTGGAATTTGGCCCTGGGATAGTAGCCGATGTCCGTGATATAGATCTGTTTTGTCACCGGATCACGCGTCAGGAAATCCGTCGTGATCTTTTTCGGAAGGACGATCAGTCGCTGTCCTTCGAATCCCTGCCGTTTGCGGTGCTTGTTTTTATTGGTTGACATTGGTGTCATAACTGCAAATTAAGGAAACCAGAAAATAATCCATCTTTTTCAGAAGAAATACTATTCTTTCTTTTTGGGTGTCTAGCGAAATTTGGATCGTAATATAAAGCGATTGTGATGCCCAAACCAGCTGCCTGTGCCGGACTGTTCCTACTGATCTTTCTGTCTTCTTTGGTCGTATCGGCTGAACAGATCGTTCGGCTTTCATCGCCTGACGGGAAGGTCGAGGTCCGGCTGACGGTGGGGACTTCGATCCGATACAGCGTCTGGTATCGGAAGCAGCAGGTCGTTGCGGCATCCCCGATATCCCTGACGGTCGATGGCGTCGTTCCTGGAAAGGATGGCGTGGTTAAAAAGATCAGCAGGGACAGTGTCAGGTCGGTGGTCACGCCGCTCTATGGCAAATTCGACCGGTTGACAGACGAATATCGCGAGCTGCGCGTCGATTTCAGCCAGCCTTTTTCGCTGCTTGTACGGGCGTATGACGAGGGGATCGCCTGGCGCTGGGTCACTTCTTTTTCCTCAACCATTACGATCAATTCGGAAGAGGTCGGTGTCGCGCTGAAGCCGGATTGCGGAGCGTTGCTATCGGTGACGCCAAAACTTACTTCGTGGGAATTACCCTATACGTCTTATCCGTCTGTCCGCCAGGTGCCGGATTCGAACAACGTCATCGTGCCCGCCCTGTTCACGGACCGGGGGCTGCGGGTGGTAGTTGCGGAGTCCGACGTACGGGACTATCCGGGAATGTTCCTGAAGAAGGACGGAGACGGCTTTCATGGTTTTTGGGCGGCTTATCCCAAAAAAGAGACGCCCTATGGTGGTGACTGGGGGATGTCCACAAAGGTCGATGAACGCGAAGACTTTATCGCCCGTACGGCCGGCAGCCGGGTATTCCCGTGGAGGGTGGTCATCCTTTCCGATGACGACAAGAAACTGCTGACCAATCAACTGGTATACAAGCTGGCCACGCCTTCGCTGATCAGTGATCCTTCATGGATCAGGCCTGGTAAATGCGACTGGGAGTGGTGGCATGACGCTATCGTTGGCGACGCCGGCTTCCCGACCGGTATGGAGAACAGGAGCACCCGACTTTACAAACACTATATCGACTTCGCGGCCGGTCATGGGCTGGAATATACGCTGATCGACGCAGGCTGGAGCAATTTCTATCATCTGGATACGCCCCAGCGGGTGGATATCCGTGAGCTCGTGGACTATGGAAAAAAGAAGAATGTGGGGATACTGGTGTGGTGCAATGCTACTTCGCTGATGGGCGACCTGGATCACTATATGGAGACGTTCGGGAAGTGGGGGCTGAAGGGGATCAAGGTCGATTTCTTTGACCGCGATGACCAGAAGATCATCCATCAACAGGAACAGATAGCTGAGTCGGCGGCGCGATGGCGGCTGCTCGTGGACTTCCACGGATCGCCCAAACCGACGGGGTTGCAGCGTACCTGGCCCAATGTGATCAACTATGAGGCCGTCCGGGGCGAGGAGTGCAGCAAATGGGATACGACGTCCGGGCCGCCTTATCATCTTCAGATACCGTTCATACGCATGCTCTGCGGTGACCTGGACTATACTCCGGGGTCGATGCGCAACCGCAGCAGGGCAGCCTTTGTCCCAATATCGAAGGGGCTGCCCACCACGATGGGTACCCGCTGTCACGAGCTGGCCCTTTTTATCCTTTTCGACCAGTATCTCGCCGTGCTCAGTGATTCGCCGGAAGCCTACAGGAAGTACGCCGATATTATGGCTTTTCTGTCGGCAGTACCCGTATCCTTTGACGATACCAAAGTGCTTTCGGCCAGGCTGGGCGAATACATTGTGCTTGCCAAACGAAGGGGGAACAGCTGGTATGTCGGCGCGGCGACCGACTGGACGTCCAGGAACCTGACCGTCGATCTTTCTTTTCTGGGCAGCGGCGACTATCGGGCGGACCTGCTGGTCGACGGAAAGGACGCTGACAGCAATGCCGAATCCTACCGGGGTGAAACGAGAACAGTCAATCAACACACCAAACTGCAGCTGCACCTGGCTTCGGGTGGAGGGGCGGTGATAAAAATCTATAAAGCTTCCATATGACAAAAAACCTATTACTACTGCTGCTTAGCGTGTGTACCCTTTTCGTTCACGCGCAGGATCAGACACCCGGCAGCGGGCGCAGTCTGACCATTCGGGGGAGGGTCCGGGAAAAAAGTACCGGTCAGGCCATTCCCGGCGTGCAGGTCACGCAGCAATCGAATCCCAGAAATGTCGTCGTCGCGGGTGCGGCCGGGGATTTCACGATCACGGTGCCTGCGGGGAACGCGGTCCTTCTTGTGCATGCCATGGGGTATGCGGACATGGAGGTGAACGTAGGTGGAAGAACTTCGCTGACGGTCGACCTTGAAAGCGGGGGGACGAGCAATCTGGATGAGATCATCGTTGTCGGGGCAGTCGTCAGGCGCCATGACCTGACGGGCTCTGTCGCCAGCATCGACGCAAAGACCATTTCGATCACCCCGACCTCGGATATCAATTCTGCGATACAGGGAAAGGTGGCCGGCGCCTATGTCGTCAACGCCGCCCAGCCTGGGAGTGCGGCTTCGATCAAGATCCGGGGTAATAATTCGCTGAGCTATGGCACGAGCCCCATCTTCGTGGTCGACGGCGTCATCGTCGGCGACAACCTGAATGCTCTTAATCCCGATGATATCGCTTCCATGGAGGTGCTCAAGGACGCGTCCGCCACGGCGTTGTACGGGTCGCGCGGGGCTAACGGCGTCGTAATCGTGAGCACCAAAAAGGGCCGCAGGAACAGTGGTTCGGTCCACTATAACAGCTGGATCGGATGGTCGTCATTCGAGCGCAAGATGAAGTTCATGAATGCACAGCAGATCTATGCGCTGCGGGCCGACGCCTTTGCAAATCAGTATATCGAGAACAATCCCGGCGCCGACCGGCAGGCCTATATCAACCGGATCACCAGTGACACTTCCAACCTGGTGTTTGCGCCTTATGAACAGCAGACTAATAAAAGCGGAAAATCCTATGACTGGCTTAACGCCGTATCGCAGAACGGCCTTGCGCAGAACCATACGCTTGATTTTTCCGGCGGCTCGGACAAGGGAACTTATTACCTGAGCCTCAACTATACGGACCAGAAGGGTTTGCTGAAGGGTTCCGACTACCGGCGGATGGGCGCCCGCATCAATATCGACCAGAACGTCAAGTCCTGGCTGAAAGTAGGGACCTATACGACCTTTACGCATAGCATCACGGACGTCGTCGATGGCAGTGTCTTCCCGACGGCTGTCGCCGCCAATCCTTTGCTGCCGGTGGATACCGCCGGGCTGTATACGCTGAAATGGGCGGATATCTTTAACCAGGACCAGTACAATCCCCTGCGCAGCCTCTATATCAAAAACAACCAGTATCTGAACCGGCTTCTGACCAGCAACTTTATCAATGTCTCTCCGATAAAGGACCTGAATATCCGGACGTCCTTCTCCGCGGACATTTCCAACGAGCAGCAGTATTCCTATGTCCCTACCACGACGGGGCAGGACCTGCGGAACAGCAACCACGGCAATGCCATGCAGTACAAGACGGAGACCTACAATCTTCAGTGGGATAACTCGGCCTCCTATACGAAGGGTTTTGGCGATCACCGGCTGAATTTTCTCGTGGCTACTTCGCTGCAGCAGAACAGCTCGAATTTTAACCAGATTACCGCATATGGCTTTCCGAACGACGATTTCGGATACATGTATCTGGGTGGGGTGATGTCGAGGGACAGGACGGTGCTGGCGTCCGACTTTGTCACGACGACGCTGATATCCTATCTGGGCCGGGTGGAATGGGGCTGGAAGGACAAGTATTTTGCGACTGCCACGATGCGGTATGACGGTTCATCCAAATTTGGTCCCAACCACAGATGGGGGGCGTTCCCGTCGCTTGCCGTCGCCTGGGATATGAGCCGGGAGAGTTTCATGTCCAGACTCAGCGTCGTCAGTCACTGGAAATGGCGGGCAGGCTATGGCGTTGCGGGTAATCAGAATATCCCCGACTATGCCACGGTATCCCTGTATCGTCCGGTGTACAGCAACGGATCGGTCTACTACAACAACGACGGAAGAAGGGGTAACCCGGACCTGCAGTGGGAAAGGCAGAAGCAGGTGAACGTCGGCGCCGATATCGGCCTGCTGAACGACCGGCTCAACCTGACCGCGGACTATTTTCACATTACGAACGACAACCTGCTGATCGATCAGAGCCTGGCGCTGACATCGGGCTTTACGAATCAGGTCTCCAATGTGGGCGCCATGACGAATAAGGGGCTGGAGTTTACGCTGGACTATGCGATCGTCAAACAAAAAGACCTGCAGTGGAATTTCCGGTTTATGATCTCAAGGGACGTGAACAAGGTAACCAAGCTGAGCGGCAATGTGCCGGCCATCTATAACAAGGGAGGATATACGGGGGTCGAGATCCAGCGTACGGGCAACTATATCGTAGGTCAGCCCGTCAACACGATCTATTCCTATAAATTCTCGAAGATCGCGCAGGTCAGCGATACCGCGAAGCTATCGACGATCAATTTTGGCGGGCGTACGGTGCATCCCGGCGATATAGTTCCCGTCGACAAGGATGGCAATGGCGTCATCAACGACGACGACCGGTATGTAGTGGGTAAGCTGGACCCGAATTTTTACGGCGGTTTTGGATCGGATATTACCTACAAGGGTATCGGGCTGACGGTATTCTTCAACTATTCTTCGGGTCTGAAGCGTATCAGCTCGCTGTATGAGGGCGGTATTCAGTCCGATGGAATGGAAGCCGCGTCTGTCGATATGCTCAACCGCTGGACGCCGGCGCACACGAACACGAATATTCCGAGGGCGGTATACGGCATCCCCCGTTTTGGGGTCGGCGACGTGGATCTGGGCGTGCAGAATGCGTCGTTCCTTCGGATGTCCGTGCTCTCGCTGTCTTATACTCTGCCGAAATCGGTGAGAAAGAACGTATTTGACAACGCCCGCATCTATGTCACGGGTTCCAATCTGCTGCTGATCACCAAAGACAAGGGGTATGACCCGGAAACGGGAGATGGCTTCCCGAACACGAAATCGGTAACCGTAGGGCTGAACCTGTCACTTTAAACAAATCAATTTATGCAAATCCGAAATATCATACTATACGCGAGCTTTACGGTAGCCCTGACACAGGTCTCCTGTAAGAAATTTCTTGATCAGCAGCCAAAAACGGCGCTGACGCAGGACCAGGCTTTTGCCAAACTGGACAATATCAAGCCGCTGATCTCCGGTCTCTATACCAACTGGCGCAATGTGCGGAAGGACAGGGGAGGATTCATGTTCGAGCTCGGCAGCGACGAAGCCCAGCAGGGCGCCTACCAGGTGATGACGGATCCAGACCAGGCGGCGCTGGATCGCTATGACGGGTATATGGTGCCGCGGAACAACGCGCTGACGGGGCAGTGGCAGAACCGATGGCCGATAGTCGTCGCGGCGGCACAGGCGGTGTATGCGTTACAGAACAACAGGGAGGACGAGGCGACCCGGACCGAATTACTGGGCGAGGCCAGTTTTATCAGGGCGGGTGTCAACTTCGAACTGACCCAGTACTGGGGAAAGATCCCGATCTCGGACCCTGCCCGGCTCGACCAGCTGGGCACCCGGCGCCAGCCGCTGGATCAGGTCTATGCCTATATCATCAATGATCTGGAAACGGCGGTCAAATATCTTCCCGAAACCCAGAGCGATAAGAGCCATGTCACCAAATACGCCGCGCTGGCCCTGCTTGGAAAAGTATATATGAGCGCGCCTGCCGAGGCAAATGTTCGTAACTTCCAGAAGGCGGCCGATACGCTGGACCTGGTGATCAAGTCGGGGAAATACTCTCTGCTGACCAACTATGCCGATCTCTGGGATCCCGGTCACGCCAATTCAACCGAGTCTATCTATGAATACCAGTTCAACAATACCTACCCGGACAACAATCAGACCCAGTGGCAGATGGGTTCGCGTGCGCTGGCCAATCTGGCCAGTGTCGGCGCCAACTGCTATTTCGGCGGCTACGACCTGATGGTGCCGACGATGTACTGCTACAGCGACAAGTCGGCCGGCGGTCTGTGGGAATCGGGCGACGTGCGTAAGGCGCAGAGCGTCCGGTATGATTTTACGTATAAGGGGATCACGCCGACCCTCTCTACCGGATTTGGGGGTGACGAGCTGGACCCGCACGTAAAGAAATATGAGGATCCCCGGACCGATGGCGTTTTGAGCTTCTGGTATTCCGGCAAGAATATCTTTTACATTCGCTACTCGGACGTGCTGCTGATGTATGCGGAGTGTCTGAACGAATTGGGGAAGACTTCGGATGCCGTCAATCTCATCAACAGCACGATCCGGGCGAGGGCCTTCGGAGGTACCATACCCGCGGGCCTGAGCTGGGACCCGGGAATGAGCCAGGACGTCTTCCGGACCAATATCATGGACGAACGGATGCGGGAGCTTTGTTTTGAAGGCTGGAGGCGGAGTGATCTCATTCGTACCGCCAATTTTGTGAATCTGGTGAAGGCCCGGAACAAGTGGACCAAACAGAGCGGGACGATCCAGGCATTCAATCAGTTGTATCCAATTCCGCTGACGGAGATACTGCAAAATCCGGATATTCCGGCTACTGATCAGAATCCGGGCTATTAAATCAATAAACGAATTATATCATGGAAGTAAAAGCCTGGGCAGAGAAGATATCGATTCCGACATACCCTATCGGCAAGCCCGAGAAGAATCCTATGTTCCTGGAAAAGCGGGTCTACCAGGGCAGCAGCGGCGTCGTCTATCCGCACCCGGTGGTCGAGGCGATCGCGGACGGGAAGGTGGAGCAGTTGTACAAAGCCGTATTTATAGAAAATGAGTATCTGAAGATCATGATCCTGCCGGAACTGGGGGGACGTATACAGCGGGCGTATGACAAGGTGCGCGGCCGGGATTTTATTTATTACAATCAGGTGATCAAGCCTGCGCTGGTAGGGCTTGCCGGCCCATGGATATCGGGAGGTATCGAGTTCAACTGGCCGCAGCACCACCGCCCCAGCACCTATAGCCCGGTAGACTATACGATCGAGGAGTTGCCGGACGGAAGCGTGACGGTTTGGGTGAATGAGATCGAGGCGATGTTCCGGACGAAGGGGATGGCGGGTTTTACCTTATATCCTGACAAAGCCTATCTGGAGATCAAAGGAAGAGTATTCAACCGGACGCCCTTCCCGCAGACCTTTCTCTGGTGGGCGAATCCGGCTGTAAAGGTCAATGACGCTTACCAGTCCATTTTTCCACCGGATGTATATGCCGTATTTGATCATGGGAAGAGAGACGTGTCCGATTTCCCGATCGCTACGGGTACGTACTATAGAGTCAATTATGCTCCGGGGACGGATATTTCGCGCTATTCCAATATTCCCGTTCCGACTTCGTATATGGCTATCCGTTCCGGGTATGATTTCATGGGTTGCTATGAACACGACACGCAGGCCGGTATGCTGCACGTCGCCAATCACCATCTTTCCCCGGGGAAGAAGCAGTGGACCTGGGGCAATGGAGATTTTGGGCAGGCCTGGGACAGGAATCTGACGGATGAGGATGGCCCGTATATCGAGCTGATGACCGGCGTCTTCACGGACAACCAGCCAGATTTTTCCTGGCTGCAGCCCAACGAAGAGAAGAGCTTCGAGCAGTATTTCATGCCTTATACGGCAGTGGGACAGGTGAAGAATGCGACGAAGGAGGCAATGCTGAACCTGGAGTGGGAAGGCGACGTGGCAAAGATTAAGGTATATACGACGGCGGTCTGTGAAGAGGCTGTTGTCCGGCTGTTGAACAAAGGGCGGGTCGTTCGTGAGTGGATCGGGGAGATCTCTCCGCGTCGGGTATTTGGGGAGAGTTTTTCGGCGCCGGACGGA
>Ga0310811_10002897_pt1 | contig 21540 bp, 22 predicted proteins | sample YCmetagenome_FD_207642 | JGI IMG/M metagenome (GOLD analysis project Ga0310811, IMG submission 207642) | Soil microbial communities from experimental microcosm in Duke University, North Carolina, United States - YC | ecosystem: Engineered > Artificial ecosystem > Soil microcosm > Unclassified ...
GGTAGAGGGGACGGTAGAACGAGAAGGCCGGATTAGACTTCCCTGGTTTGCCCAATCAACGGCCGGCGCGAGACATTGACCATCGTCCTCGATCGTCCGAATGGTATCTCGCTGGCCCGTCAGTTTTTCAGTCGCCCAATGACGAGATCAAGGAGAGTCCGCAAGCGCGACAGCCGGCGCAAGTCTCGATGATATCCAACATAGGTTTCGCGCCCGGGCGGCGCCTCACCGAGATAGAGCGGCACGATGCCCGGTATGCGGTCGCCGAGCGGCCTCGGCAATACTGCTAGGCCGCTGCCCTGTCGGCAGAACTCCGCTTGCACGAGGCGGCTGTTGCTGCGCATTGCGATCTGCGCGCCGGGGAGGACCCGCTTGAGCCAGAGCGCGTCTGGCATCTCCGCGAACGCCGTGTCCATCGTTATCACCCGCAAGCCGGCACCCCCGCCGGTCAAGTCGATTGCTGCGCCGGATCGTGCATAAAGGGCGTAGGAGATATGCAGCAACCGCCGGGACACGACCTCGGGCTCTTCGAACGCCTTGATCCGGAATGCAATGTCGGCTTCGCGTCGCGGCAGGCTGTAAAGGCGGCCGTCGCTCAGCAGCTCGACGCAGACCTTCGGATGACGCTCGCTGAACTCCGCCAGCACAGGAGCCAGCATGTAGGTGCCGAACCAGTCGGAAGAGGAGAGCCGGAGCATGCCTTCGAGCTGCACGTCGGAGCCTGCGATCCTACGCTGGAAGGCGAGCGCCTCTTCTTCCATCCGTTCAGCGTGTTCGAGGACGGCGTTGCCCTCGTCAGTGAGCACGAAGCCGTCGGCGGTCCGCTGGAAGAGTGCATGGCCGACCGCAGTCTCCAACGCCTTCAACCGCCTTCCCATGGTCGGCTGGGACTGACCAAGACTTCGCGCAGCTGCGCCGAGCGTGCCTGCGCGCGCGATTGCGAGAAAGATCCTGAGGTCGCTCCACTCCATTTCGACACTTATACAAAACTGCATGGACATCGTGCAAGTTTATCTATGTCAATACAGAAAGGAAAGGGGAACAATACTCGAACGCTTACCCAGAGAGAGTCTCATGACCCGAATGATGAAAACCGCCGTTCTCGAGACGCACGGCGCGCCGTTCCACATACGCAATATCCCGGTGCCGGTGCCCGGACCCAGAGAGGTACTGGTGCGCATCGCCGCGAGTGGCATCAATCCACTTGATACAAAGATTCATTCCGGCGCGGCGGAGCATGCGCGCCATCCGCTGCCGGCCATTCTCGGCATCGACCTTGGTGGCACCGTCGAGGCAGTGGGTTCTGAAGTGATCGATTTCCGCCCCGGCGACGAGGTCTACGGCGCGGCTGGCGGCGTCGGCGGATTGCAGGGCACGCTCGCCGAATATGCTGCGGTCGATGCGGATCTGCTGGCGCTGAAGCCGCCGAATCTTTCGATGCAGGAGGCGGCCGCGCTCCCGTCTGTAGTCATCACCGCGTGGGAGGGCCTGGTGGATCGTATGGCCGTTCGAGCGGGCGACACGGTCCTGATCCAGGGGGGTGCCGGCGGCGTCGGCCATGTCGCGGTCCAGCTCGCGCGCGCCTTCGGCGCAGAGGTTTTCGCGACCGGATCGGCGCATAGCCGCGCTGTCATCGAGCGCCTCGGCGCAACGTTTATTGAGCGTACGGAACCTGTTTCGGATTACGTGCAGCGCCTTACGGGCGGGCGCGGCTTCGATCGCGTCTATGACACCGCGGGCGGCGCCGCCCTCGAAGCATCTTTCCAGGCCGTCCGACGATTTGGTCACGTGGTCAGTTGTCTGGGTTGGGGCACGTATGCGCTGGCCCCGCTGTCCTTCAAGGAAGCGACCTACTCCGGCGTGTTCATCCTGCCGCCGTTGCTGTCCGGCGAGGGGCGCAGGCATCATCGCGAGATTCTCGATCAGGCGCGGCAATTGGTCGAATCTGGGCGGCTGCTGCCCGTTCTGGACGAGCGGCGCTTCACGCTCAACAACATGTGCGACGCCTACCGAACCATCAGGGCCGGCGCGGCAAGGGGCAAGCTGGTGGTCGACATCGCGACCTGAGCCAGCTAGCGGGCGCCATAGCGGAAATTCGCTCGCTGACTGGCGCCCGCGACGCACCCGAAGACGCGGTGCGCATGGCGTCGTCATTCATTCAACGAACGGTGCCCCAAGAAGCGTCTCGACGCCCGCACCGAATTTGTTCGGTTCGAAATCGATGACCTGATAACTCGCGACCTGTTCGCGATAGAAAGGGTCTTCGGCGAGCACGTCGTCGAGTTCCTTTCGGCTCGCGCCTTTGACAAGAATGACGCCGCCGGTTCGCGGTATCTGCGGGCCGGACGCCAGAAAACGGCCCGTTGCATAGTGGTGGTCGAGAAAACGCCGATGTGCTTCGAGGTGAGCCTCGATGGTGGGGAGCGGTTGTATGTAGTGCAGAAGAACAATGAACATGAGTGACTCAATGAGTTTTCGAAGACACGTGACTGAATCCGGCCTGCGTGAGCCTGCGACTTCGCCGCTGATTGGCGAGCCGGGAAGCGAGGTCGCAGTGCACGCTCTCACTCGGGAAAGTCGGTACTCACGCTAAGCGATTCCCAATCGTCGATTTCCTTCGTCAACGTCGCGATCTTCTCGCGCACGAATTTTACCGCATCGGTTCCGAGCAGAAGATGCACGGGTGGATGCTCCGATTCCACGAGCTTGATCATCGCGAGGGCAGCCCGCGCTGGGTCGCCTGGCTGTTTTCCCGAGCGCGCGGCGCGGGAGACTGAGATCGGTTCGAGGAGCGACGCATAGTCGCCGATCGTGCGGGCTGCGCGGGTCATCGAACGTCCTGCCCAGTCGGTGCGGAATGCGCCGGGCTCGATGGCAGTGACCTTGATGCCGAACTGCCTGACTTCGGATGCGAGCGCCTCGTTAATCCCTTCCAGCGCGAATTTGCTGGCGTTGTAGACGCCCACGCCCGGAAACGTCATCAGGCCGCCCATCGAGGTCACGTTCAAAATGTGACCCGCGCGCCGCTTGCGCATGAAGGGAAGAACGGCTTGCAGCACGCTGACCGCGCCGAACAGGTTCACATCGAACTGGGCGCGGATGGCCTGCGGCGTGGCTTCTTCGACGCTCCCTTCGTAACCGTATCCCGCGTTGTTGACGAGAACGTCGATGGTGCCGACTTCCTCTTCGATTTGCGCGACCACGCGACGCACCGCGTCGTGGTCGCGGACGTCGAGGAGGTAGCCGAACGACTTGCCGGGCGACAACGCGTCGAATTGTGCACGCTGATCCTCATTGCGCAACGTGCCGACTACACGCTCGCCGCGCGAGATGAGCGTCTCGGCCAGAGCGCGGCCAAAACCCGTGCTGACACCCGTGATGAACCACGTTTTCATTGTTGAGTTCTCCTTGATCCAAATGGACGATTACAGGACGGCGCCGCTTGGCGACCGCATGCGTCGCAGTATCGGCCGCGAGCGGTCATGAAAAAAAGAGGCATAATGCAAATGGTCCATGCAATGAATTTGCATAATGAACGGTTCCGATCTTTCTCACTTGTCCTTGTTCGTGCGCGTCGCCCAGGAGCAGAGTTTCACCGCCGCCGCACAAGCGCTGGGCATGTCCAATTCGGCGGCCAGCTACGTCATCCGTCAGCTGGAAAAACAGGTCGGCACCAAGCTCTTCAATCGGACAACGCGCAGTGTCAGCCTCACCGAGGCGGGCCACGCGTTTCTCACCCGGATCCAGCCGTTGCTTGAGCAACTGGATCTCGCCTTCAGCGAAATTGGCCGCGCATCGAGCGATACGGCGGGCACGCTGCGGCTGAACGTGCCGCCCTCGGCGATCTCGCTGGTTATCACCCCCATCCTGAAGGAGTTCCTTAGGGCCTACCCCGATATCAACGTCGACGTCATGGCTGAAAACAGTCTCGTCGATATCGCCAGCAAGGGCTATGACGCGGGCATTCGATACGACAACGTGCTCACGCAGGACATGGTGGCGATACCGCTCGTGACCAACATGCGGTTCTGCATTGTGGCGTCGCCTGCGTATCTCGAAGGCAAAGCCATTCCCGCGCATCCGAGAGATCTGCTCGCACACGAGTGCACCAACTACCGGAGCGCCGACACGAACGCGCTCTATCGCTGGGAATTCCAGAAGGGCGACGAGAGGATTCGCATCGCCGTCGCAGGACGCATCGCGACCAACGACAACGACCTGCTTTTGCAGTCCGCGTTCGACGGCTTCGGCTTTAGTTACCTTCAATACCGCGCGGCGGAGCCGCATATCCGCGCCGGCCGGCTGGTGAGCGCGCTTGACGACTGGGTTCCGAGGGCAGCGCTCTACCTCTACTACTACAATCCCGGCGGCATGCCGCGCAAGCTGCGTGCTTTCATCGACTTCGCACGCGCCCGCCTGAAATAACGCGCGGGCCGCGGTATCGAGGTGCCGGCCGACTTGATGAACAGGGTCAATGTCGAGGCAGGCGCGCGAATCTATTAATCGACCTGCGCGCAATGTCATGGCGCGCCGGGCGTCCCACTGAGCCAAGGCATCCTGCCGCTCGCACCGGCGCTGCTGGGCGCGAATCGGCGCAACAATCCGCAACTGATGTACTGGGTGATCAAGAATGGCGTCAAGATGACCGCCATGCCCGCATTAGGCAAGACGCAGGACGATCAGACGATCTGGCAGCTCGCCGCGTTTCTCTACAAGGCGCGCGGCATCAATGCGTACGACTACGCGGCGCTCACGTCCCCGAGCGCCGGAAATTGACGTGCCCCCAGGACGCCCGGCTGTGGCGGCGGTGTGGCAAAACGTTCAGTTATGCATAGAGGATACAGCCGTTGCGCTTGCGGTGTTCGCGTCGCCCAGTTGCGATATGTGCGCCTGGATGAAGCCGGCGGTATCACTAAGCGCACGGCGCGCTTCGGGAATGAGGCCTGGAAACAGCTGCCACTGGTGCACCATGCCGGGCCATACCTCGACCGAAACGGCGACGTCGTCCATCGCGGCGACGCGCGCGGTGCGCAGACTGTCGTCGAGCAGGATCTCGCGCGAGCCGACCTGCAACAGCAGCGGCGGCAGGCCGTGCAGATCGGCGAATAGCGGCGATGCGTCCGGGCTGCGCGGATCGCCGCCGTGCATGTAGACGCGCGTCACGTCGATGAGGCCGTCGCGGGTGAGCAGCGGATCGCGCTTCGCGTTCTCAAGCGTCGAGTTGCCTGATGCGCTCAGGTCCATGATCGGGCTCATCGCAACCATCGACGATGGCAGCGGCAGATGCGCCGCGCGCAGCCGCAAGGCCAGTTCCAGCATGAGGTTACCGCCGGCCGACTCACCGGCAAGAGCGATCCGCGAAGGGGCGTAGCCCTGCTTGAGCAGCCATGCGTAGCTCGCGAAGGCATCGTCGATCTGCGCGGGATAGACTGCTTCGGGCATGCGCCGGTAATCGATCAGCAGTACGTCAGCGCCAGCATCCTTCGCGAGCGTGGCGGCAAGCACGCGGTGGCTATCGCTGGAGCCGCTGTAGAAGCCGCCGCCGTGCAGATAGAGAATCACGCCGCGCTCACGCGCGACGGGTGAGCCTGATGCGCCGTGGGGCGAGATCCATTTGCCGGGCACGCCGTCCGCGTCGATTTCGCGTACCGTCACGCCGTCCGGCAGCGGGAACCTCGCCATCAATTTCTCGAACGCCGCGCGGCGATCGAGAAAGCCATGTGTGCCGACGAGCGAGTCCTGGCGCATGGCGACGACGTTGGCGACGGCGGCGATATCTGCGCTGCTGGACGCTGTCGTGTACTGCGCGTGCGCGTCATTCCAGACGCAGGTGAAAAAGGCTGTGGCCAGCAGCGCGGAAGCCAGTGGTGATTTCGGGATGCGCATTGGAAGCGAGTCGTACAGGATGCAGGGTGGGTCGAACTGCGGCGCGGTTAGGCGCCGCGGTGTTTTGCAGAAGAAAGGCGGGCACGCGATCAGCGCGTGGCGATAGTCACCAGTTCGGGCTGCAGATAGCCGCGCATGGCTTCGAGGCCGCCGTCCGATCCATAGCCGCTGTCCTTCACGCCGCCGAACGGTGTTTCGGCATACGCGATCGCGGTGTGGTTGATGCCAAGCATGCCGGTTTGCACGCCCACGGTAATCTTCGCAATGTCGTTCGCCGAGTCGCTGAATGCGTAGGCGGCGAGACCGAAGGGCAGGCGGTTGGCTTCTTCGAGCGCCTGGTCCAGCGCGTTGTAGCGCGTCAGTATTGCAATGGGGCCGAAGGGTTCTTCGTTCATCAGCGCGCTTTCGATGCCGGGCTCCTCGATTACCGTCGGCTCGAAAAAGTGGCCCGGCCGGTCGATCGCGTTGCCGCCCGCGAGCACCTTGCCACCGTATTGCCTCGCGTCCTCGACGAGCCGCTTCATCGCCGCGAGCCTGCGCTCGTTGTTGAGCGGGCCCATCTTCGTCGCGGGATCCAGGCCATCGCCGACAACCACGCTGTGCACATTGTCGAGAAACTCCGCCGTGAAGCGCTCGTAGATGGAATCGGCAATCAGAATGCGCGTCGGCGAAATGCAGACCTGTCCACAGTTCGCATACTTGGCCTGCACGATTGCCTTCGCCGCCATCGGCAGATCGGCGCTCGGTGTGACGATCACGGGTGCGTGACCGCCCAGCTCCATCGTGGCGCGCTTCATATGCTGACCTGCAAGCGACGCCAGATGTTTGCCGACAGGCACCGAGCCGGTAAAGGAGATCTTCTTGATTGCCGGATGCGGCACGAGGTACGACGAAATTTCGGCGGGTGCGCCGAACACCATATTCACCACACCCTGCAGCACGCCTGCGTCGGCAAAGCATCGCACAAGCCCGGACGTGCAGACAGGCGCTTCCTCGGGCGGCTTGATGATGACGGTGCAACCGGCGGCCAGTGCCGCAGAGATCTTGCGGGCCACCTGGGTCAGCGGAAAATTCCACGGCGCGAACGATGCCACGGGACCGACAGGCACCTGAATGACGTGCTGCTGGATATCGGGGTGCCTGCCGGGAACGATGCGGCCATAGGTTCGCCGACCTTCCTCGGCGAACCAGTCGATGATCTGCGCAGCGAGCTCGGCTTCGAGCCGCGATTCGGAGAGCGGCTTGCCCTGTTCGACGGTCATCGCGCGGCTGATGTCCTCGGCACGCTCGCGAAAGAGCGCTGCGGCGCGCCGCAGGATATTCGAGCGTTCGAGCGCCGGTGTGCGGCTCCACGCTGTGAACGCGTGCAAGGCCGCGCGGGCCGCGCGCTCCAGATCGGCCTCGGTGGCGACAGCGACGCGCCCGATGACGTCCAGGGTCGCCGGATTGCGGTTCTCGAGCCATTCGTCGCCGGCGCCGCTCGTCCATGCGCCATCGATGAAGAGATCGACATCGCGCGTCGTATGAGATGGCAGCGTCATGTCACACCTCCGCGGGTTGCAGGGCGCTCACGTGCGCCGGGCTATTGGGGCTGGCGGTCAGGCCGCCGTCCACGACGAACTCCGCGCCGGTGATGTGGCGCGCTTCGTCGGAGGCGAGGAACAGCACCGTGTTGGCGACGTCCTCCGGCTCGGCGATGCGGCCGAGCGGGCTGACCATCCTGCCGAGGTCGTCCACCGTAGCCCCTGCCTTCTGCGCGCCATATTCGGCGATGGCCGTACGCACGAAACCCGGAAACACCGCGTTGACCCGCACCTGGTCATAGGCATATTCGATTGCGACCGTCCTGCTCATGATCCGCACCGCCGCCTTGCTGGCGGCATATGCCGTGCGTCCGGCGATGCCGGTGAGCGCGTTGGTCGAGGACATGTTGACGATCGCCCCGCCATGCGCTTTCGCCATGAGTGGCCCGAACGCTCGCATGCCCAGAAAGACGCCCTTGGCGTTCACGTTCATCATGCGGTCCCATTCGTCGACGGTCGTCTGGGCGAGAGGACGGATGAGATATACTCCGGCGTTATTCACAAGTATGTCCGGTGTCCTGTACTGGTCGACCGTCCACGCTGCCACTTCATGCCACTGTTCCTCGGAAGTGGTATCGAGCGTCCTGAACGCTCCTGTGCCTCCCTTGCTCCTGATTTCGTCAATGACGCCTGCGCCGCCATCGGCATTCAGGTCGGTCGCGATCACGGTCGCGCCCTCGGCGGCCAGCCGCAGACTGATGGCACGGCCAATCCCCGACGCCGCTCCGGTCACCACCGCTACCTTGTTACTCAAACGCATGAGACTCTCCTGATCGTGAAATTCCCGGGTGAGAAGATTCATTATATGGATAAAGATACCATAAAATGGTGGTTGCGTAGATTGAGACGCGACTTGCTATCGAAGATGGAGGAACACACACGTGCCTAAACTCGCAACCGGTCAGACGTTGCGGTCCGCAGAGCGTATGCTCGACGTCCTCAAGATCTTTTCGACCGATGAAGCCGCGCTGACGATGTCGGAGATCACCGCGCGGCTCGATCTGGCGCCCAGCACCGTGCGGCGTATCCTGGACGCGCTGGAGAGCAAGGGGTTCGTGAGGCAGGATCCGCGGACCGGAAAGTATTCCCCCTTCGTCGAGATCGTCCGGCTGGCGGCTGTGGCGGTGCAGGGCAACGACCTCATATCGGCCGCCAGCCAGCCGCTTGACGATTTGCGGGACAAGACGGGCGAGAACGTCCAGTTGACCGTGCTCATCGAAAATGACGTCGTGTTCGTCGATCGCCGCGTGACGAATCAGACGATCAAGATTTTCAGCCCGATCGGCTATCGCCGCCCGCCCTGGGACGGGCGCGCCTCAGGACAGGTCCTGCTCGCGTGGCTACCCGAGAATCAGGTCGAGGGCCTGCTGCCGACGGCGTCGCAATGGCGTCCGGGGCACGTCGCGGCGCTCGCCAGCCCGAAGGCGTTCCTGAAGCTGCTGGTGGACGTGCGCGAAAAGGGCTACGCGATCAACGACGAGTTCACGGAGCGGGACGTGTGGGCGGTCGCGGCGCCCATCCGTGACCACACGCGGCAGGTCATCGCCGCGGTGAGCATTCCCGTGCTGAAGTCGCGTGCGAGTGATCCGAAGCGCGTCGAGGAGCTGGTCGACGCAGTGGTCGGGGCGGGCCGGGAAATCTCCCGCCGGCTAAGCTATTTCGAGTAAGCGCTTGAGCCGCCACCGGGGGATGGAGTGCTTCCGGATGCGGTCTACGTCGACCAGACGTTCGCGTCGGGATAGAGAATGGCGCCTTCATAACGCAGCGCCGGATCGTGGTCGCGCGCGAGCAGCAGCGGTCCGTCGAGATGCACGACCTCCGCGGCCTGCGCGAGCACGATGCCGGGCGCCATCGACAGCGAGGAGGCGACCATGCACCCGACCATGATTTTCAGGCCGGCCGCGCGCGCCGCGTCGGCCAGTGCGAGACCTTCGGTCAATCCGCCGGTCTTGTCGAGCTTGATGTTGGCGAACGCGTACTTCCTCCTGATGTCGTCCACCGACCGCAGATCGCGGCACGACTCGTCGGCCGCGAGCGGAACCGGGCTCGCGTAGCCCAGCAGAGCCTCGTCGGCGCCGGCCGGCAGCGGCTGCTCCAGCAACTCTAAGCCTAGCCTTGCGAATTCCGGCAGGAAGGCGTCCAGGTGCCTAGGCTGCCACGACTCATTGGCGTCCGCCATCAGCCGCGCTCGCGGCGCCGCCTCGCGCACCGCGAGCACGCGCTCGAGGTCTCCGTCGCCACCGAGCTTCAGCTTTAGCAGCGGGTAATGCGCGAACTCGAGCGCTTTCTCTGCCATCTCCCGCGGTTCCCCGAGGCTCAGCGTAAATGCGGTAAGCACCGGCCGGAGCGGCGCGGCGAGTCCGGCAAACGCCGCTACGGTGTGACCGCTCATGCGGCTGCGCAAGTCCCACAGCGCGCAGTCTATGGCGTTGCGCGCCGAGCCGGGTGGCAGTAGCTGCTGCAACGTCCGCAGGTCGATCCCTTCCTCGATCGCCGGCCGCGCCGATTCGATCTGCGCGGCGACGCTCTCTATGGTCTCGCCGTAACGGCCATAGGGTACGCACTCTCCGCTGCCAACGGCATCGCCCTCCCTGATGCTGACGACGATCGACTCGGCGACCGTCTTCGAGCCTCGGCTGATGCGGAATACGCCACGAATCGGCAGCGTGCGGTGTTGCTGTTCCAGAGTCCTGCGCTTCATCTCACTCTCCTCTTGTTCGCAAAATAGTTTGACACAGCTAAGATTGAACCATATTATGGATTCGTAGAACATATTATGGTTTCGCCAGATGACTATCGATTCGAAAGCGGATGCGGACAAACCGACCCGGAGGAGCAAACTGACGAGCCTCACCGACGCCATGACGCGTGTCGAGGCAGGGCAACTCGTCGCACTCGGTGGCTTGTGGTTTCATAACAATCCGTGCGCGGCAGTGAGAGAGCTTGCGCGGCGCAAGATCCGCGATCTGCGGATCGTCGCGGCACCGCCGTCGAGCTACGCGGTCGATCTGCTGATCGGCGCAGGTTGCGTGTCGCACGCGACCGTGGGGCATGTCTCCTTCGAGCATCTCGGTTTCGCGCCGAATTTTCGGCGCGCGGCGCAGGAGGGCGCTGTGCGTATCGTCGATGCCGACGAGGCCACAATCCTCGGCGGTCTCATGGCGACCGTCGAGCATCTCGACTCACATCCGGTGACGTCCGTGAAGGGCACTGATATCTGCAGGTCGCCCGCCGCGCCGCGCAACCGGGACGCTGTTGTGGCGCCGCTCGCGATGCGCCCGGACGTGTGCATCCTGCACGCGCAGGAAGCCGACAGGTACGGCAACGTAAGAAGTCTGGGCACGCCGTTTTGCGACCCGCTCTTTGCGAAGGCGTCGCAGTACGTGATCGTCACCGTCGACCGGATCGTGGACAACGATTCGATTCGCACGCAGCCGCATCGCACCACGATTCCTGGTTATCTCGTCGACGCCGTCGTCGAGGCGCCGTTTGGCGCGCATCCGTGCTCCAGCCACGGCGTCCACGTGCACGACGAAGCGTATATCCGGTCGTACATCAAGGCGGGCGCGAGCGCCGACACGTGGAATCGCGATTTTCTTGCTCCGTACGTCGAAGCGCCCACGTCGCTCGAAGACTATGTTGACCGTGTGGGTGGCGCGACGCGGATTCTTGAGCTTTCGGAAGTGGTCCGATGAACGGCTACAGCAACGACGAGTTGATGACGGTCCTGCTGGCCCGCGAATTGAGAAACGAAGATCTCGCCGTCACAGGGGCCAGCTCGCTGGTGCCGGTCGCCGCGTGTCTGCTCGCGCAAATAATGCACGCGCCCGACTTGACGCTCATCACGCCGGCGGGCGTCGTCAATCCCGCGCCATCGAGGCTCTATCGATCCGCCTCGGATGGGCGGTGGGTGGAAGGCGCCGAAGCGATTGGGACTGCTTATGACCTCTTCGAAATGTCGGAGAACGGCAGGCTTGACGTGATGTTTTATGGCGGCGTCCAGATCGACCGGCGCGGCAACATCAATCTGACCGGCACGGGTTATGGCGCAGACGGGCGTCCCCAGTTTCGTGGGCCAGGCCTGGCGAATACGTCGTTTGCCGTCGTGTCGAAGCGCATCCTGCTGTTCAGCGCGGCCCATACCCCGCGGACGTTCGTGGAGAAAGTGGAATTCCTCACGGCGGCCGGACATCTGAACGGTCCCGGCGACCGGGAAAGGCTCGGCATAACGACTGAAGGACCGGTAGTGTGCGTCACGCCGCTCGTAACGTTCGAATTCGACGCCGAAAAATGCATGCAGGTCCGCTCGATCCATCCCGGCGTCGACCCAGATGACGTCGTCAGGAACACAGGCTTTCCGTTGCACCCGGCGTCATGGCCTCGCACGGATGCTCCCACATCGGAGGAACTGACGATGCTGCGCAGATTCGTCGATCCCAGCGGAGAATTGTCGGTCTGAGCGCCGCTGCCGGAACTGGATAAAGCACGGAACACTCGGTAAAACACCATGAATCATAAAACTTGCTTGAAGGGATTGCGCGTGATCGATTTCACGCGCGTTGTGGCGGGCCCGTATTCGACGTCGATTCTCGGCGATCTCGGTGCGGACGTGATCAAGATCGAACGGCCTGGAACCGGCGACGACAGTCGCGGCTGGGGGCCGCCGTTCGTGGGCGAAGTCAGCTCCTATTTCCTGGGGCTCAACCGGAATCGCCGCAGCATCGCGATTGATCTGCAGACCGCGGAAGGCATAGAGATCGCCAAGCGGTTGGTCGCCGACGCAGATGTGATCGTCGAAAGTTTCCGGCCTGGCGTGATGGATCGTCTCGGCCTCGGTTACGAAGAGCTGAAAAAGACGAATCCCGGCCTGATCTACTGCGCGATTTCCGCGTTCGGGCAGAGCGGGCCGTACAAGGAACGGCCCGGCTATGATCTGATGATTTCCGCGCTCGGCGGATTGATGGGCGTGACCGGCAACGCGGACGGCGAGCCGGTCAAAACCGGCGTGGCGCTGATCGACGTGTCGACCGGGCTGCATGCCGCCATTGGTGTGCTGGCCGCGCTTCATCACCGCACCGTGACGGGCGAAGGGCAGCGCGTCGACGCGTCCTTGCTGAGCACCGAGTTGGCCATTCTGATCAATGTCGCCAGCGAATATCTCATTGGCGGGAGCATCGCGAAGCCGCAAGGCTCCGGGCACGCGAACGTGGCGCCGTATCAGGCGTTTCCGACCGAAGATGGCTGGGTGCTGATGGGCTCGCCCAACGACAAGCTGTTCCGGAAAACGTGCGATGCACTGGGCAAGCCCGAATGGAAGGACGATCCGCGCTTCCTCACGAACGGCGACAGAGTGGTGCACAAGCCGGAACTCGTCGGCATGATCAGCGCCATCACTCGCACCCAGAAGACGAGCTACTGGGTAGACCTGCTTTCGGCGACGGGCGCGCCGGTCGCGCCGATCAACAAGATGGATGCGGTTTTCGAGGATCCACAGGTCAGGCATCTGGATCAGGTCGCCTATGTCGAGCATCCGCTGTACGGCCGGTATCCCGTGGTGACGTCGGGCCTGCGGTTTTCCGCGACGCCGCCGGTCGTCGGTCCAGCCGCCCCGAGGCTCGGCGAACATACCTTCGATGTTCTCGAAGCCGAGCTGGGCATGAGCGCGCGTGAAATCGAGCAGTTGATCGAAAGCGGCGTCGTGGAGTACAGACCTGCCACGGGCAACGCAGTCGGAGCAATGGAATAGGTTGCCCCATCAACGGGACTGGCTTGACCGATCATGGCGCACATGATGCGTGGCGCCCCGATAAGAATATTGGCAACGGTGTTGTCATGCAAGGAAGGTGGAGACGAGACATGAGTACTTTGAACGATTCGATTCATACGAGAGCGGAGCGCGAGGTCGAGGAGAGCCTGGCGCACGATCCGGCGCGCCGGCGCCGCATTGTCATCGGCGCGGGCATCGGCACCGCGATCGAGTATTACGATTTCACGATCTACGCCTTTCTCGCGACGACGATCGCGCAGGTTTTCTTTCCGAAGTCCGATCCGACCGCGGGCCTGCTCTCCACGTTCGCCATCTTTGCGGCGTCGTTCTTTCTGCGGCCGTTCGGTGGCATCGTCATCGGCCACCTCGCGGACAGGCTGGGCCGGCGCAAGGCGCTGACGCTGTCCGTCGCGGGCATGGTCGCTGCGAGCGTTCTCATCGGCTTCATTCCGTCATACGAAGCGCTTGGCGTGGCGGCGCCCGTGATACTCGTGCTCCTGCGTTGCGTTCAGGCGTTTTCCGCAGGCGGCGAATTGGGCACGGCCGCCTCCTATGTGGCGGAGCAATCGCCGATAGAACGACGCGGCTACCTCACTGGCTTCGTCAATCTGGGAACGGTCTCGGGCACGCTGCTCGCGTCGTTCAGCGTGGCGCTCACGCGGGCTTTCGTTGCGGAGACAGATTTCGCAACGTGGGGCTGGCGCATTCCTTTTCTCGTTTCGCTGCCGCTCGGTCTCATCGCATTGTTCGTGCGCCTGCGCATGGAGGAGTCGGTCGCGTTCGAGGAAATCGCCAAGGAAAAGGAAATCAAGCGAGCGCCTGCGCTCGGCGTGCTCAAGGCGCGGCCCACCGCCGTTCTCGTGGTGATCGCGCTGGCTTTGACGTCGAACGCGAGCTACTGGACCGTGTTCACTTATCTGAGCACGCTGCTTCAGACCCAGCACGTGGTGGATGCGAAAACAGCGGCATGGGCGACCACGGCGACGCTCGTGCTCGCGGCCGTATCGATGCCGTTCTGGTCGCGTCTTTCCGACCGCTTCGGCCGCAAGAAGATCATGGTTCTGCTTAACGGGCTGTTCGTTGTGAGCGCGTATCCGCTCTTCACGCTCGCAACGCATAGCGCGGTCGTGGGCATCGCCGTGCAACTCGTCCTCGGACAGATCACCGCATGCTATCTGGCGAATCTGCTTGCGACGCTCGCAGAAACGCTGCCTGCTTCGATGCGTGTCAGCGGCTTCGCGCTCGGCTACAACATCGCTTCGATTCTCGCGGGCGGCTCGGCGGGCTATATCGCGACCTGGCTCGTGGCCAGCACCGGAAACCCGGCATCACCTGCGTTCTTTGTGATGAGCGCGACTGGCGTCGCGTTCGTCGCCTCCGTCCTGATGCGCGAGACCGCGAATCGTCCGTTGCTTCTGGACGTCTGACGCCGGGCGCGAGCGTAGCAGTCTTACAACAATGCAGGAAACAGCGGGTTCGACTAGTCCATATCGATCCGTTCGCAATACGTTTATTTAAGATAACTTATTATGAAGCCATTCGATTCGCTTCCCGTGCAACGCGATGAAGGCGGTTTGCGCATGCTGGAGGGCATTCGCGTACTCGATCTGACGACCTCGATCGCGGGCCCCTACGCGACCCAATTGCTCGCGGACATGGGCGCGGAAGTGCTGAAGATCGAGAAGCCCGGCGCGGGCGACGACACACGGGCATGGGGGCCGCCGTTTCTCGGCACGCAGTCGCTCTGGTTCCTGAGCGTCAACCGGAACAAGGAAAGCATGACCCTCGATATTCGCCAGCCGGAGGGACGGAATATCGTCGATCGGCTCGTTGAGGAAAGCGACGTCATCGTGCTCAACATGGTCCCGGGCGTGCAGGCGAAGCTAGGACTCGACGAAGCGCGGCTGCGTACGATCAACGAGCGCCTGATCCACGTCTCGCTGACGGGCTTCGGTCTCACGGGCACGCGCGCGGACTCGCCGTGCTACGACCTCATTGCGGAAGGTTATTCGAGCGTGATGGACCTGACCGGCGAGCCCGATAGCGGCCCGCAAAAAGTCGGCACGCCTGCGGCGGACCTGCTCGCGGGGCAGGACGTCGCGCTCGCGACCCTGGCGGCGATCATCGAGCGGCAGCGTACCGGTACCGGCAAGGCGATCGACGTCTCGATGGTGGAAAGCATGGTCCGCTTCATGTCGCCGCGCATCGTGCCTTGGCTCGGGAGCGGCGAGGCGGTGACGCGATCGGGCGGGCGCGATTCCGTCATCGCGATCTATCAGGTGTTCGGTACTGCGGACGAGCCGATCACGCTCGGCCTCGGCAACGATGTGATCTGGCAGCGCTTCTGGCAGGCGGTCGAGCATCCCGCGTACGGCCAGCAAGCGCGTTTCGCCACGAACGCCGCACGCAGAGAGCGGCGCGCGGAAATTGTGGCCGAGGTCAGCCGCATTCTGCTGGCGCGTCCCCGCGCGCACTGGCTTGCACTTTTCGAATCACACCGGATTCCCTCGGGACCGATCAACCGTGTCGAACAGGTCGTGGCCGATGAAGTGCTGCGTGGAAAAGGCATGTTTTACGCGGTCGAGGCCGCGGATGGGCTCGTTCCCCAGGTGGGTCTGGGTATTCGCTTCGACGGCGTCAGCAACGTTCACCGACGGCCGCCGCCCGAGCTCGGCCGCGACACGCAAAGCGTGTTGCGGCAGCGTCTCGGGATGGCCGAAGAGGACGTTGCCCGTCTCGTCGCGGCAAAGATCATTTGATGGAGGTTTCCATGGCTTACGAAGAGATTCTGTATGAAGAAGATGGCCCGATCGGGACCATCACGCTCAATCGTCCGGACGACGGCAACATGTTCACCGAGCGCATGTGCCATGAGATCCGCGACTGCATCAACGACATTCGCCGCGAGACGCGCACGCGCGTCATCGTGCTCACCGGGGCGGGCGAGAAATTCTTCTGCACGGGCGGTCGCAAGGATGGCATGCAGGACTCGAAGCTCTATGCCGGCGTGCTGCCGGTGCTCGAAATGTACGAAAACATCGACCGTCTGCAGAAGCCCGTGATCGCATCGGTTAATGGCTTCGCGGTGGGCGGGGGCAACGTGCTGCAGGTCGTTTGCGATCTCACGATCGCGAAGGAAAGCGCGATCTTCCGCCAGGTAGGACCGATGGTCGGTAGCTTCGACGCCGGGTACGGCACGTGGTACCTCGAAGATCTCGTGGGCAAGAAGCGCGCGAAGGAAATCTGGTATCGCAACCAGAAGATCACGGCGGGTGAAGCGCTCGAAATGGGTCTCATCAACAAGGTGGTGCCGGATGGCGAGCTGAAGAGCGCGACGCGGGAATATGCGCTCGAAATCGCCGAGCGCGGCGCATTCGCGCTCGCCTCGATCAAAGGCGCTTTCAATGCGCGGCATGGTGGCGTCGCGGGACTTTCGCGAGTGACGCACGATCTGCTGCTGCGTGCCTACATCGGCAGCGAAGAACAGGATGAACTCGCGCAGTCGTTCGCCGAGCGCCGTTCTCCCGACGCGGGCCGCTTCGGTCATTGAAGGGGCGAGGCATGAGCGTCGAACTTTCATTCCGTGAGGACGTCGCATTCCTCACACTGAATCGCCCGCAGGCGCTCAACGCGCTCAGCTTTGGCGTTCTGCGCGAGATCTCCAGCGCGATCGACGAAGTCAAGGCGTCCGGCGCAAGCGCGCTGGTCGTCTCGGGACATGGCGAAAAGGCGTTTTGCGCGGGTGCGGATATCAAGGAGTTGACCGCGCGCTGTCTGGTGGAGCAACGACAGGGAGCGAGCTTCGGGCAGTCCGTGTTTTGCAAGCTCGATGAACTGTCGATCCCGTCGATCGCCGTCGTCAAAGGTTACGCGTTTGGCGGCGGCCTTGAGCTTGCGCTGGCGTGCACCTTCCGCGTGGCGATGCGATCCGCGAAGATGGGGTTGCCGGAGATCAAGTTGGGCCTGATTCCGGGCTACGGCGGGACGCAACGCCTGCCGCGCATCGTCGGTCCTGCGCGTGCGCTGGAGCTCATCATGTCGGGCAAGACGATTGACGCCGAGGAAGCCGAACGGATCGGGCTCGTCAGCTGCGTCGTGGATGAGGGCGATCCCCATCAGATTGGCGAAGCGTTCAGCCGCCAGTTCACGGGACACAGCAAGATCGCCTTGATGCTGGCGAAGCAGGCCGTCCAACGGGCATTCGATTCCGTGCTCGAAGAGGGGCTGCGTATCGAAGCGGACCTCTCGACGTTGGCCTACCAGACCAACGACGCCGACGAAGGCATGCGCGCGTTCATCGAAAAGCGCAAACCGACATTCAGGGATTGGTGAGCGCCGCGCGCAAGCGCATGCAAACAACCTAGGTGGAGTAGACGTGACAAAAGTGAATACAGTAACAGTCGCGGGTAGCGGCACGATGGGCACCGGAATCGCCATCGTGGCGGCAAGGGCGGGATTTCGCACGATCGTGTTCGATGCGCGCGAGGATGCGCTCGATCGCGCCCGGCAGCAAACCGAGGCATTCCTTAATAAATCTGTGGCGCGCGGCAAGCTCAGCGCGGAAGAGGTCGAATCGATTCTCGCGCGATGGTCGTCCACCACGAGGCTCGAGGACCTCGCGTCGAGCGACGTGGTCATCGAGGCGGTGTTCGAGGATTTGCGCGTCAAGCACGAACTTTTTTCCGCGCTCGACGCGATCTGCAAGCCCACGACGATCTTCGCCTCGAATACCTCGACGATCTCCATTACCGAAATCGCAGGCGGCTCGGGCCGGCCCGATCGCTTCGTCGGCATGCATTTCTGCCTGCCCGCGCAATTGATGAAACTGGTCGAAATGTCGCCCGGCCTCGCGACCAGTGACGACACCTGGCAGCGCGCGTGGGACTTCACCGTGCAACTCGGCCAGAAGCCGGTGAAAACGAACGATACGCCGGGGTTTATCCTCAACTATTTCCTCATCCCCTATAACAACGACGCGATTCGTCTCGTGGAAGCAGGCGTTGCGGAACCGGCGGAAATCGACAAGGCCATCAAGACGGCGCTGGGCTATCCGATGGGTCCGCTCGAACTGCTCGATCTGATCGGCATGGACACGCAGCGTCTGCTAAGCGAGGCGATGCACGGCTTGACCAACGAGGATCGGGCCGCGTGCCCGCCGCTCGTGAAGCGCATGATTGCGGCCGGCTGGCTCGGCAAAAAAACGGGCCGTGGATTCCACCAGTACACCGACACGAAGATGTTTGGAGCCTGAGATGAGCTATCGCATCAAATGGGCCGGCGCGAGCCGGTCGTTTCCCGAGCGCCACGCGTTCCTCGACAACGCGTCAGCCGAAGGCGACTGCCTGGTCTATCTGGGCGAGTGCGCGGGCAAGGAGTACGTCGCTGATCGTGCCAGCCTTCGCACAGACACGATTGTCGCGATCGAACTGAAGGACGAGTGTCTTGGCGTTTATACGGACGAAGCCGAGGCGTTGCTCGACGCGCAGCGCGCATCGAAGCGGGTGTTCGGCTTCGCGCGCTTTCGGCTCGGCAAAGCAGCGCCCACGCAATTGATCGAACTCGTCGTGCCGCGCGAGCATGACGAGGTGGCCCTGCAGGCGCTCAAGGCGCTCTTCGAGAATGCGGGCTTCGTCGTGGCCATCTGCAACGACTTTCCGGGCCGCATTGTCAACTACCTGATTCGCCCTTATTACAATGCCGTGCTGCGCCGCTACGATGAGAAGCTCGCCACCGCCGAGGATCTCGACACGACGCTGAAGATGGGACTGGGCTACCCGGAAGGCCCGCTTGCGCTGCTCGATCGAACCGGTCTCGCGGAACACGCGGAAACCTCGCAGGCGCTCTATGAAGCGCTGGGCGACTCGTCGTTCGCGCCGGCGCGACTTGCCGCGAATGCGAGGCTCGCCGCGAAGAGCAACGCATAGCGGGCAGGCCCGAGCCGCCGGAACCTGGCCAGAACTGGTAAACCCGAAATATATCTGATGAAAGAAGACTTCATGACGCACGCGCTCGGCATCGTCGGGTCCGGTGCGATGGGCCGCGGTATCGCGCAAATCTCCGCGCTGGCCGGCATCGACGTGCATCTCTACGACATAAGTCGCAATGCGGTCGAAACGGCGCGCGTGCATTTGAGCGACACGCTCGCGATGCTCGCCGGAAAAGGCCGCATTACTACCGCTGCAGCAGCCGAAGCCGCCGCGAGAATCAAGCCTGCGGATTCGCTCGAGGCACTGAAAGACTGCGACGTCATCGTTGAGGCTATCGCGGAGAATCTGGAGGCAAAGCGGGCGCTGTTCAAGCTGCTCGACGCGATGGTGCGCGACGCGTGCATTCTTGCGTCCAATACGTCGTCGCTGTCTATTACCGCGATCGCCGCGGCTTGTTCGAAGCCCGAGCGGGTCGCCGGCTTCCATTTCTTCAACCCCGTGCCGGTGATGAAGGTCATCGAGGTTGTCGATGGTCTGCGGGGCGCGCGTTCGACGGGTGACCGGCTTGTTCAGCTCGCGCATCGGCTTGGCCACACGCCGGTGCGCGCGAAAGACATGCCTGGGTTTATCGTCAATCACGCCGGACGCGCGATGAATACGGAAGGGCTGCGCATCGTCGGGGAAGGCATTGCGGACTTCGCCGATATCGATCGCATCATGCGGGAGCAGGCCGGATTCAGGCTCGGACCGTTCGAGCTCATGGATCTCACGTCGCTCGACGTCTCGCATCCCGTCATGGAGTCGATCTATCAGCAATTCTATGAAGAGCCGCGATTCCGGCCTTCGCCTTTGACGGCGATTCGTCTTAGCGGCGGCCTGGTCGGGAAAAAGACTGGTGAGGGCTTTTACAAGTACGTGGATGGCAAGCCGGTACCGCCGCCAGAAGCCGGAATCGCGGCGGACCTTCCGGAGCGGATCTGGGTGAGTTCCCGCGATGCCGCAGCGCGCACGCAGATAGCCGGTTTGATTTCGGCGGCCGGAATCACGATGGAGAAAGGTGAGCGGCCGTCCGAACATGCGTTGATTATCGTGGCGCCACTCGGCAAGGACGCCACGACGGCCGCGATCGAAGAGGGACTCGACGCGACGAGGGTCGTCGCGCTCGATTGCCTGCCTCGTGTCGGCGAGTGCTCGCGCCGCACGCTGATGACTACGCCAGTCACCGAAGCGCGGTTCCGTGAAACGGCCCGCGCGCTTTTCGCACACGACGGCTCAGCCGTGACGATGATTCGCGATTCCAATGGATTCGTGGCCCAGCGCATGGTGGCGAGCATCGTCAATATCGGGTGCGATATCGCTCAGCAGAGAATTGCGTCGCCGGAGGACATCGATCGCGCCGTCACGCTCGGGCTGGGCTATCCGAAAGGTCCCCTGGCGCTGGGCGACGCGATCGGGGCGGCCAGAATTCTGGAGATCCTGAACAATATGCAAGGCGCGCTTGGCGATCCGCGATATCGCCCTTCGCCCTGGCTAATGCGGCGCGCGCAACTCGGGGCATCGTTGACGCACGAGGACACCTGAGCGCGACAGAACTCAAGCGAAAGGCATCAAGCGGCGGCTCTGGTGCAAATAGGTGATTTTGACGAGACGCATCCTATCGATATGGATACCTTATTGATTAAAACAGGACGGCATTCCAGACAACGGGCGCAGTGGTATCCTTGATCCTGAGAATCGAGAGATTGAACTGCCCCTTGCGAATGCGATGCATCAACTCGATGCCTGAAATGGTGATCGCGGCACTTCTGACCCGTTTGAAGCCGAGCATCACGTTTGTTCTGGACTTGATGTTTCGATGGTCCTGTTCGATCAGATTATTCAAATACTTTGAGGATCGAACCGTCGTATCCTCGGGCAGCAGGCCGTCGACCTTCATTTCACGCACCGCACGGTGCGAGGCCGCATAACCATCGAGCGTAATGGTCTTCGGTGGCTGGCCTTGATGTTTGATGGCCTTGCTGAAAAAGGCTTTGGCCGCCTTCATGGGCTGTGGTGCAAATTGCGGGCGCAAGCAAAAAACGGCTCCGGTGCAAATCGGAGAAGCCAGTAGGTTAAGCTCCGGTTTTGACTAGCGCGCGCAGGCTATGAGTAAGCTGACAGACATCGACAGGCTGTTCAACGGCCGCCACTTCGACCGCGAAGTCATCGTCCTGTGTGTGCGTTGGTACCTGCGTTACAAGCTCAGCTTTCGAGACCTCGTTGAAATAATGGCCGAGCGCGGGCTGTCGCTCGCGCACACTACGATCATGCGCTGGGTCAAACGCTTCACGCCGGAGTTCGTCAAGCGCTGGAACCGGTTTGCAAAATCCGCTGGTCG
>Ga0310811_10002898_pt1 | contig 21537 bp, 16 predicted proteins | sample YCmetagenome_FD_207642 | JGI IMG/M metagenome (GOLD analysis project Ga0310811, IMG submission 207642) | Soil microbial communities from experimental microcosm in Duke University, North Carolina, United States - YC | ecosystem: Engineered > Artificial ecosystem > Soil microcosm > Unclassified ...
GCCGTGGCGGCGGCGCCGGCGGACAAAACGTGCGTTTTCAGACCTGTATCCACTGTGACTAGATTCCTCAATTGGGTGCCCTGTGGTCCCTTGCGGTCCCCGAAACCCGACGCTATAAGCCCGGCTCTCAGTCGGAGTGTGGCTCAGCCCGGTAGAGCACTGCGTTCGGGACGCAGGGGTCGCAGGTTCGAATCCTGCCACTCCGACCATTCTTTCAAGCACTTATAGGTTCTGTGTTTTTTGTGCGCAACGAAATGCGCAACGATTTGAAGCTCGGCAGCCATGTCTGTCGCCCTCGAAGCACCCGTCAAGGACGTCGAACAGCGGTCCGCGGCGGGCTTGTACTGTTCTAAATCGGAAAAAAGACGATCGGGAAGTGCGAGGGAACTAGCCCCTGTCGGGATGTTACATCGAACACCATCGAGCACCACAAGTCCTCCCTTCGGACCTACGAGCTGATTTGGCGGATATCAAAGCACGAATAGCTCGCGCAGAGTAGTGGTCAGCTCAGCGCCTTGCCCCAAAAGCTTCCGCCGCCTCTTCCTGAAAGTCCGGGTGGTGATGGCCATAGTTGGCCTCTAATTGCTCAACGGTCATGCCGAGCCAGCCAGCGGCTTCCCACATGTCGACGCCCGCCTGCATCAACCATGTCGCCGCTGTATGGCGCAGTGAATGCCGGACGACGTCGTCGCCCAGCCCGGCGTCCTCCAGAATACCATTCCAGGCTGACCTGATCTTGCCGGCAAGCGGCTGGCCGTCGTGCAGGCGGTTCACGACGAACCGGATTTGTTCACCGTCTCTCATAACCCCTGAGGCGCGGAGTTCTGCAGATCGAGCTTGGTCGATCCTGCGCCATCGAATCAGATGCGGACGCAGGCGGCTAGCGATCTTTGCCGGCGGCCGCCGTTTCTTGGTCGACTGCTCCAGCGTCCCTTTGCCCTGGTAGACCATCGCGTCAAGGTTCATCCATGGATGGGTCGTTGTTGGCAGCCACTGGGTGCGCCGGATGGTCTCTTCGCGACGAGCACTGTAGATACCGATCAGGCAGAAGCGCGCCGCGGGATAGCGACGACGAATGATCCACCGCTCCCGGCGCGCGAGCTCGCCATCCTCGCTGCGCTTCCACGTTTCCTGCTCCGTGTCCCACACGTAGCCGATTGTTGCTCCGAGTAGGCGCGCTGCCTCGTTGCGCGTTAGCCATCGGTGTCGTCCTTCGGCTTTAGGAGGAAGAGTGACCTTTGGAACGACGGTGAGCGTATGCTCGGCGTGGTAGGCGTTCACGGCAGCGCGTAGATCTTCGAGTCGGCGTCGTGCGGTTTGATCAGAGACTGTCCCGTTGCGTGGCTTGATGCCGGCTTTCCTATGATTGTCGTTCGCAGTACCGGTGGACCAATCGACAAAGTCGCGACAAAGCTGAGCTTTGAGCTGACTGACGGTTTTATCGCCAAAAAAGTTGTTAAGATCGAGCAAGCGAATGAGCAGCAGGTCATGTTGTGCCCACGCGCGTTCATCGCTCGTGTCCTTGGGCCGCTTTGAAATTTCGTAGGCTGTGAGGACGTCGGCTATCGCGAGGACGTTCGGGTCAGTTGCCCCGATGGTGCTGGTATGTCGCTCGCCGATATAGGTCTCGAGCGCCTTCGCAGCTCCGTCAATGTCGTCGCGGCTGCAGCCTGTGCGGATTTGCCGGCCACGATCGAGGATGATCCAGGTTTCATCGTCCTCTCTAAACCAGAGTCGTGGCGGCTTGGCTCTGCGGCCCGGCATGACGGCTTGACCAATTTGCAGATCGCTCGAGGGGTTGTCAGATCCTTGCCCGCAACTTTGGCGATTTCAAGAGTCCCGGTGGCCGCGGCTCTGCGCAACGATGATATTGTCAACGGACCGAGTGGGAAGAACACTGCCGCGGCCTCGACAAGGGTCATTACTTCATCCTCACCCCATTGGGCAGGATCGGGCCGCGCTTTTGCGCGAGCGAGCTTGTCGATCTTGCGCTTCGGCATTCCTTGAACGCGTTGCTCGTGGGGGGGCGCTGCCTTTGGATCAGAGCGTTAGGTCCTAAGTGTAGACGAAAACCACTCGTCGAGCAGTCCTACCGGCGCGTGGATGGGGTAATCGGCGGCTTACGACTGCGAATCGGACAATTTTGCTTGCAGCCCTGAAGCGCAGTGGAGTGGCGGCGGCCCTTTGCTCCGGGGACAGTGGGGAGCAGCTCAATAGGCGGGAGGATCTTATTCGAGCTTGAGGTGGCGCCGCCTTATCGCAGGTTCTGCAATCTCAACAACCTGTGACAGCCGAAGCTTTCCTCTCGGCTGTCTGACATCACACTCGACTGGATGGTGGAATTCAACACCGAACCGCATTCCGTTGGTCGAAAGTGATCCGCGACGTGCTAGAAAACGCGCTACTTCACGAGACGGCCTATCAAAGGCTTGCGATGAGCTCGGTCCGCAACTTTACGAGCTTTGGCCCGTACAGGCCAGTCGCTCTGCGAAATCATCTAAAGGCAAAGGCGTTCTTCGAACCAGCCTCGACGGAGAAGGATCTCACCGCGAGATAGCATACCAAATGAAAAACAAACGTGCCTCGCTTTATGAGGGAGACTCAGCGGCGAAGTAGACCCTCGCTGCCCGACGGCGCCGATCATTTCGTTTCTGAATAGAGGGGGGCAACGTAATCTGTCCAATCCAACCTATCGATCGACGGCGGCCGCAACCTCCTATTGGATAAACTATGCCAGCGACACCGCATCGCAAGGAACTGCTTGGATTTGGCAAATGGATAACCACAGTCTTCGCGCTTGTGTTATTCCGACGGCAGGAAATTCAACTGCTGATGCAATGGAGGTCCAGCGATACACTTGTTGGACGGCTCTCGATTTTGCTATCAAAACCGCTTGCCATTAACTTCAGCAGGTGAGTATTCGCAGCCGAGTTTTCGCCCGCATGGCAACAATCGTCGCGTTTCGCGTCAACAAAAGAATACCGCTTTCCCGGACGCGCTGAAAAAGAGTTTGGCTTGGACTCGCTGGTCCCAACTTTCTCTGACAGTATTGGTTGCTCGCCGATGATGCTTGCGAGGGGAACGCGGATGACTTTCAGGGGCCTCTTTGACCGATCTCGAACCTGCGTTGCGCAGCTGATGTCGTATCGCGCACCGTGTTGTTGACGCACCGATTGCGCGCCGGCGCGGATCAGGGCTGATCGCGCAAAGTTTCCCATCATCCCGATCTCAGTGACGGCTTGAACGAGCTGTGTCGTAACCCGCTGACCAGCCGCAGCGTGAATGCATCGTGCTGCTTGCGTCACACTGCAAATCCAAACTTCAGAAGGACATTCCTATGACCGCGAACCATGATCAGATCAAATTCGCCTATTGGGTGCCGAACGTTTCCGGCGGCCTCGTGATCAGCAAGCTCGAGCAGCGAACCGGCTGGGATATCGATTACAATCGCCGACTGGCGCAGATCGCGGAACAGGCGGGGTTCGACTATGCCCTGAGCCAGATCCGCTTCACGGCCGGCTATGGCGCCGAGTTCCAGCACGAGCCGGTCGCCTTCAGCCACGCGCTGCTCGCGGCGACCACGAAGCTGAAGGTGATCGCGGCGCTGCTGCCCGGGCCTTGGAATCCGGCGGTTGCCGCCAAGCAGATTGCCACCATCAGCCAGCTCACCGAGGGCCGCGTTGCGGTTAATATCGTCTCTGGATGGTTCCGTGGCGAGTTCACCGCGATCGGCGAACCTTGGCTCGATCACGACGAACGCTACCGGCGCTCGGAAGAGTTCATCCGGTCGCTGCGCGGGATCTGGACCCAGGACAGCTTCACCTTCCGCGGCGATTTCTATCGCTTCAGCGACTACACGCTGAAGCCGAAGCCGGCCCAGCCGCTGCCCGAGATCTTCCAGGGCGGCAGCTCACGCGCGGCGCGCGACATGGCCGCGCGGGTGTCGGACTGGTACTTCACTAACGGCAATTCGGTCGATGAGATCAAGAAGCAGGTCGATGACATCAGGGCCAAGGCAAGGGCCAACAACCATTCGGTCAGGATCGGCGTCAATGCGTTCGCGATCGCGCGCGACAGCGAGGTTGAGGCGCGCAGCGTCCTCAACGAGATCATCGCCAAGGCCGATCCGGAGGCCGTCAACGCCTTCGGTCACGAGGTTAAGAACGCCGGCAAAGCCTCACCGGAAGGTCAGGGCAATTGGGCCAAATCGAGCTTCGAGGATCTCGTCCAGTATAATGACGGCTTCAAGACCAACCTGATAGGCACGCCCGAGCAGATCGCCGAGCGCATCATCGCGCTCAAGAAGATCGGGGTCGACCTGGTGCTGCTCGGCTTCCTCCATTTCCAGGAAGAGGTCGAGTATTTCGGCCGCCGCGTCATTCCGCTGGTGCGTGCACTGGAAGCGGACGCGGCGCGGCACGTCCAGGCCGCCGAGTGATTCGGGAAACATTGGCGTGACCATGATCGCAGCAAGCGCGGGTGTGCTTCCATTGGATGGCGCCCTTGTCGAGCCGGCTCTCTCTGCGCCCTTGTCCGCGCGCGCGGACGTCGCGGACCGTGCGCTCGTGAAACGAGGCAGTGGCGAGATCCAGCCGGTGCTCGCGCTTGCTGACATCTCGCTCTCGTTCGGCGGCGTCGCCGCACTGCGCGACATCGATCTCGAGGTCGCACAAGGCGAGATCCGCGCGGTGATCGGCCCCAACGGTGCCGGCAAGAGCTCGCTGCTCAATGTCATCAGCGGGCTCTACCGGCCGGACCGGGGCCGGGTCTGGCTCGGCGAGCATTCCTTCGGCCATGTACCTACGGCGCGGCTGGCGCAGCATGGTGTGGCGCGGACGTTCCAGAATCTCGCTGTGTTCAAGGGCCTCTCGGTGCGCGACAACGTCCTGATGGGAGTGGCGCACCGGGTCCGCGCCGGCTTTCTGCGCCAGATCGCCGGCTCGCCTCTGGCACGGCGGATCGAAGCGGAGAACCGCGCCGCCGCAGAAGACGTCATCGGCTTCCTGCACCTTCGCGAGGTGTGCGACCGCGCCGCCGGAACCTTGCCCTATGGTTTGCAGAAGTGCGTCGAGTTGGCGCGTGCGCCGGTGGCGCGGCCGTCGCTTTTGCTGCTCGACGAGCCCTTTGCGGGCGTCACGCTCGGCGAGAAGCACGAATTGGCCGCGCATGTCCGCAACGCCCGCGACAGCTATGGCGCCACCATCGTCCTAATCGAGCATGACATCGGTGTGGTGATGGGGCTGTCCGATCGCGTCGCGGTGCTCGACTATGGCCGCAAAATCGCCGACGGCACGCCGGACCAGGTGCGGTCCGACCAGGCGGTGGTCGATGCCTATCTCGGCGTCGCGCATGCGGACGAAACGGAGCTCGCACTTTGATGTTTGACTATCAATTCCTCATCGAAGTGCTGGTGGGCGGCCTGCTGTCGGGCGTGATGTATTCGCTGGTCGCGATCGGCTTCGTGGTGATTTACAAGACTTCGGGGGTGCTCAACTTCGCGCAGGGCGCGATGCTGCTGTTCGCGGCGCTGACCTTCGTCAGTCTGGTCGAGCGCGGCGTCGCGCTTCCGCTTGCGCTGCTGGCGACACTCGCGATCATGGTCGCGCTCGGTGTCGCGGTCGAGCGCACGGTGTTGCGGCCGCTGGTCAACCAGCCGCCGATCACCTTGTTCATGGCGACGCTGGGGCTGTCCTATGTGATCGAAGGCGCGGCGCAGCTGTTGTGGGGCACCCAAGTCCACGGCCTCGACATCGGCATCAGCGACGTGCCGCTCGATATCGTCGGCGTCTTCATCAGCCGGTTCGATCTGTTCGCGGCGGCGGTGGCGGGCAGCCTGGTTGCGCTGTTCGCGCTGTTCTTCCGCACCACGCGGACAGGGCTGTCGTTCCGCGCCGTCGCCGACGATCCGTTTGCAGCACTTGCGGTCGGCCTTCGCCTGCCGCGGGTGTGGGCCATCGTGTGGACGGTCGCCGGCATCGTTGCGCTGGTCGCCGGATTGCTGTGGGGCGCGCGGCTCGGCGTGCAGTTCTCGCTGTCGCTGGTGGTGCTCAAGGCGCTGCCGGTGCTCGTGCTCGGCGGCTTCGATTCGATCGCCGGCGCCATCGTCGGGGGCCTCCTAATCGGCGCGATCGAGAAGCTCGCCGAGGTCTATGTCGGCCCGTTGGTCGGCGGCGGCATCGAGGCTTGGGCGGGCTATGTCGTCGCGCTGGTATTCCTATTGGTGCGGCCCTCGGGACTGTTCGGGCAGAAGCTGGTCGAGAGGGTCTAGCACATGGACGCAACCTCGAACCCGCGCCAGACCCTCCCCGTCATCGACCGCATCCTGATCGGCATCGGCGCAGTGATTACGTTCGGCGTGATCCCGCTCGCCGGTTCGGATTATTTGATGGACGCGGTTCTGACGCCGTTCCTCGCGCTGGCGCTCGCCGCGGTCGGGCTCAACGTCCTCACCGGCTATGCCGGGCAGGTGTCGCTCGGCTCGGCCGCGTTCCTCGCGGTCGGCGCCTATGCCGCCTACAATCTGCATCTCCGTTTGCCCGAGTTGCCGCTGCTGCTCGACCTGGTGCTGGCCGGCCTCGTCGCGGCCGCGATCGGCATCGTGTTCGGGCTGCCGAGCCTGCGGCTGCGCGGGTTCTATCTCGCGGTCTCGACGCTCGCGGCGCAGTTCTTCGTACAATGGGCGCTGACCAAGTTCGGCTGGTTCTCCAACGACAATCCGTCCGGCGTGATCGATGCGCCAGCGCTGACCATCGCCGGCTATTCCTTCACCAGCGCGGCGGGCCGCTACCTGTTCTCGCTGGCCGTCGTGACGGTGGCGACGATCCTGACCTTGCTGCTGCTGCAATCGCAGACCGGCCGCAACTTCATCGCGGTCCGCGATCACGAGATCGCGGCAAAGGTGATCGGTGTGCCGCTGCTACGGACCAAGCTGCTGGCGTTCGGCGTATCCTCGTTCCTGATCGGGGTCGCTGGGGTGCTGTGGGCCTTTGCCTACCTGCGCACAGTCGAGCCGGCCGGCTTCAATCTCGATCGCTCGTTCCAGATCCTCTTCATCATCATCATCGGTGGATTGGCATCGCTGCGCGGCGCGTTCCTCGGCGCGGCCTTCATCGTGGTGTTTCCGCTGATCCTGTCGCGGCTCGGCGCGGCTCTGCTCGGTGGCGTGTTCGACTCCGGCGTGCTGGAGATGAGCCAGCGCATCGTGATCGGTGCGCTGATCATCGCCTTTTTGATCGCGGAGCCGCGCGGATTGATCGCGCTGTGGGACCGGTTTCGCGCGGCGTCGGCCGCGTGGACCGGCCTCCGCAAGACGTTTCCTGCAACTGACACATCAAGGAGCTGACGATGAGGTTTCGACACTTGAAATTCGCGCTGGGGGTAGTGGGCGTCCTTGCATTTGCTGGAGCACCGGCGGTCCACGCCGACGAGCAGTTCTTTCCGCTGCAAAGCTATCGGGTTGGCCCCTATGCCGCCGGCGGCACCGGCTTCTTCGGCGGCTTCATCGACTATCTGAACCTAATCAATATCCGCGACGGCGGCGTCAACGGCGTAAAACTGACCTGGGACGAGGGCGAGACCCAGTACGAGGTCGAGCGCGGCGTCGAAGTCTATGAGCGGTTGAAGAACCGGCTCGGCGTCGCTGCCTGGAATCCGCTGTCGGTCGGCATCGCCTACGCCATGATCGACCGCATCACCAAGGACAAGGTGCCGCTGATCACCGTCAACCATGGCCGGACCGATTCGACCGACGGTCGCGTCTTTCCCTACGTCTTCCCGCTGCTGCTCAATCCTTACAGCGAGACCTCGGGTATCGTGAACTACATCGCGAGCCGCGAAGGCGGCGTCGACAGGCTCAAGGACAAGAAAATCGTCGTGCTCTATCACGGCTCGCCCTACGGCAAGGAGACGATCCCGATCTACAAGCTCCTCGCGGACAAGTATCATTTCAGCGTCGAGCAGATCGAGGTGCCGCATCCCGGCAACGAGCAGCAGTCGCAGTGGCTCTCGATCCGGCGCGCCAAGCCCGACTATGTGGTGCTGCGCGGCTGGGGCGTGATGAATCCGGTGGCGCTGAAGACCGCGCAGAAGGTCGGCTTCCCGGCCGACCACATCATCGGTAATGTCTGGTCCAATTCCGAGGAAGACGTGATCCCAGCGGGCGACGCAGCCAAAGGCTATATCGCGATCACCACGCAAGCCTCCGGTGCCGAATATCCGGTGCTGCAAGAGGTGATCAAGACCGTCTATGGCGCAGGGAAGGGCAATCTCGACGACAAGAAGCGGATCGGCAGCGTCTACCACAACCTCGGCATCGTGAACGGCATCCTCAACGTCGAGGCGATCAGGATCGCGCAGGCCAAGTTCGGCGAGCGCACGCTGACCGGCGACGAGGTGCGCTGGGGCTTTGAGCATCTGCAACTGAATCCGGCGCGGGTCGAGGCGCTCGGCGCCAAGGGGCTGTTCCATTCGATCAACGTCACTTGGGACAATCACGAGGGCGACGGCCGCGTCACCTTCCAGCAGTGGGATGGCGCGAAGTGGAAGGTGGTGTCGGACTGGATCGCGCCGGACTGGGCGTCCCTGCGGCCGATCATCGAGAAGTCCGCGGCCGCCTATGCCCAGGAGCATGGCATCACGCCCCGCACCTCCGGCGACGATCCGGTCAGCCAGTAATCGATCGCGCCGCTGCGGGAGCCTTGTGCCTCCCGCAGCCGGTAACTCGACGGATCGAACCATGAGTGAAGTCCTGCTCTCAGTCGACGGCCTGGCCGCGACCTACAATCACGCCATCGGCGCCGTCAGCGACGTGTCGCTCGTGGTGCGGCCGGGCGAAATTGTCGCCGTGCTCGGCGCCAACGGCGCCGGCAAATCGACCACCTTGCAGGCAGTGTCGGCGCTGCTGCCCGCCCGTCGCGGCCAGATCACTGCGGGCTGCATCCTGTTCGAGGGCCACGATCTTGCCGGCATATCGGCCGCCGCGCTAGTGCGGGCCGGCATCGTGCCGGTGCTCGAAGGGCGGCACTGTTTTGCGTCGCTGACGGTCGAGGAGAACCTCTTCACCGGCGCGATCGGGCGCGATGCGACCCGCGCCGAGACCGCAGATGATCTCGACCGCGTCTACACGCTGTTTCCGCGGCTGAAGGAGCGGCGCCGTTCGCTGGCCGGGCTGACCTCCGGCGGCGAGCAGCAGATGACAGCGATCGGCCGCGCCCTGATGTCGCGGCCGCGGCTGCTGGTGCTCGATGAGCCGTCGATGGGGCTGGCGCCGCTCGTCGTGGAGGGGATTCTTCGCGCGCTCAAACAGCTCAATGCCGAGCAGGGTCTGTCGATCCTGGTCGCGGAGCAGAACTCGACGGTGGCGCTACGCTTCGCCGACCACGCTGTCGTGCTCGAGAACGGCCGCAGCGTGCTCGCGGGTGCCGCCGCCGAGCTGCGGCGGCGCGGCGACATCAAGACGCTCTATCTCGGCGGATCGTCACAAGTCGATCCGAGCCGGCAGCCGACCCAGGCTGTCGCTTGACATCAACCCGGACAGGAGAACGACCATGGCCCAAGAAAATCTCGCCCGAAAGATCGACGACGACGTCTATGCAAGACTCGACGCCGCGATCGACGCCACCGTGAAGGTGAACGCCGATCGCAACGACAAGGAGAGCCGGTTTCCGCGCGAGAATCTGCGCGCGCTGTCGGAGGCCGGATGGACCGGCGTGCTGAACGAGGTGCAGCATGGCGGGCTCGGTCTCGCTCACGTCGACTTCGCCGAAGCCGCGTATCGCATCGGGCAAGCCGATGCCTCGACCGGCCTCGTCTATGTGATGCATGTCGGCGCGGCCCAAACTATCAATCTGTTCGGCAGCGCCGACCAGAAGGAGCGCTGGCTCAAATCCAACAATGGTGGTCTGCTCGGCACCTATTCGACCAGCGAGCGCGCCACCGGCGGGCACTGGTGGTACAATCTCTCGGAAGCCTCGCGCGACGGCGAGGATTATCTCGTCAATGCCGAGAAGTCGTTCACGACCAGCTCGGGTCAGGCCGACTACTATGTGGTACAGACGCGCACGCCCGGCGCAAAGGACCAGGCCGATATCGTGTTCTTCATCGTCGACGGCAAGGCCCAAGGGATCGAATCACGGCCTTGGGATGCGCTCGGCGTGCGGGCCAATCATTCAGGTCCGATCCGCTACAGCAATGTGCGGGTGCCACAGCGCGACCGGCTCGGCACCGAGGGGCAGGGCAAGGAGATCATCTATGACGGCGTGTCGCCGGTTTATCTGATCGGGCTCGGCGCGGTCTGGGAAGGCGTGGCGCGCGGAGCGCTGAACGCGGCGGTGGCGCACACCACGAGCTTCGTGCACAAGGATCGGAATAAGAGCCTATCGGATTACCAGGCGATCCGGCAGGAGCTCGGCGCCGCCAAGGTGCTGGTCGAGACCTTGCGGCCGTGGCGCAACGAGCTCGCAGCGCGACTCGACGTGCTGTGGCGCGCCGGCAGGCCGCAGAGCGAGATCCTGATTCCGCTGACCGAATTCAAGGTGCACGCCGCCGAGGTCGCCAACAAGGTCGCGGCCACCGCGCTGACCGTGACCGGGGGCTATGGCTACCATCGCGGTCCGATCGAGCGCTCCTATCGAGACGCGCGCGCCGCGATCGCGATGGGCCCATCCAATGTGATCGCACGCGACTGGATCGGCAAGGCGCTGGTCGGCTTGCCGTTGGAACTGTTCTACGAGGGCGGAGAGTAAAGCCTCGCGGCCTGCACTCCACAGGCTCGGAAATACCGTTCCCTACCGTCGCTAGTCGACCGCGAACCGTGAGTTGTGCAAGCTTAGAGGCCTTTCAGAAGGCGTTGGCAGTCTTTGGTTCGCTCGATCAGCTTTGCGGCAAGGCGCTGGATAACGGCGTTATCTAGCCCTTCCGCTTGCGCGGTAGCGCACACGCCGCTTACGCTGTCCGGAAGCAGATCGGCCAAGGAGTTCAGTCCCGCAATGACTTTTTCCGCATCGAAACGGATTTCGCGGGCGAATTTCCGCCATTCACGCGCACCTATTTGACCAAGCTTGTATTCCCCACCAATCTTCATCGCGAGCTTCATCTTTTGCAGATCAACATCGTCGTAGGGAAGGATGCTGGCGATATCGTAGAGTGGCGCAAGCCGCACCGTTGGGCCGTTGGCTAGCAGTAATGAGTAGTTCTTGGCGTGCGCATCGGTCCCCCCGATGAGCCAATTGAAGCCGAGAGCATCGATGAACGTATCGATATCATCAACGCTCTCGGTGGAATGGGTACGTAAGAGTTCGATAATATCCGTGGCGGACGGGCCGCCTTCGCTTTGATATTTCCTGGTTGGCATGATGCCGCGTGCCTGGCACACGTCCTCTTGATGGACGCGAATGACGTGATTGCCACTGAACTGCCGATCGTAGCGTTCGACGACAATGGCGACCTCATTCTCAAACCGCATGACCTTTGTTTCGGCGACAGGCAAGCCGAGATTACGCGCGAGATTGAGGCAGATATGTTCGTTCTCGGCATGGCCGTCGAAATAGCCGGTCGGCGGCTTCAGGATATGCGTTGTCGGAATGCGTCCGGACGGTATACCCCATTGTCCTCTTTGCAGAAGCAGTGCGGTTTTCGGCTGTGCACCGGCGAGGCTGAATTGCCCCGTATCACGCGGCAGCCGCCACGCGGCATGATCTTCTCTCAATGCTTGCAGACGTTTTGCGACGGCTGCTTCGTCAAGCCACTCAACCTTGTCGTCCGTACCGCTTTGCAATTTCTCCAAACGATCGGGCGTGACGAATTGAATGGCGCCGGCGCAGTCTTCGCCGACATGAGAAATCAGGGCAAACACATTGCGGGCCGAGACCTGAAACTTCTTCGCCCAACGATCGAGAACGCGCTCATTGTCCGGGAGCAGTCCCCATAGAAAGGCCTGAACAGCGGCGGGGCCGTGTTCCTCGGCCGCGAGTGGCATGGAGAGCGAAATGGGGTATGCGTCCCTCGTTTGCCGCCAATCGCTGTCATAGACAAAGGTGAGACGGCCACGAGCGTCGTTGTGCACGCGGCCGACTTCCCTGCCGTCCAGAAGCGCGATGAGTTCGTTGGTCATGGCCTGCTCTTTTTGGCTTTTGACACGATTGCGTTGATATCAACGACTGGCTTTTCTAAACCGCGGCCATGGGGTTGTTCGCTGCCTGCGTCTAGACGGATGCCGAGTGCGTCAAGAGCGCGGAGCACTAGGCCGAGTTCAGCGCGCGCGTGGCCGCGCTCAACCTCAATAACCCACTGACGGCTGACGCCAATGCGCTTGGCGAGGCTCGACTGGTCGAGCTTGAGGCGTTTGCGTGTGCCTCGAATGATGGCCCCGAGATCGGCCGACGTGCGTATGAGCATGGCAATTCAGAATGTTGACGTTCGCTTACATTACCATATGTCACCGTTCGGCGACAACTGAAAATGTCAGCGAACGTCGACTTTTGAAAATGTCATCGTTCGGTAACACGCGCAGGTTTGTGCCTAGACTAGAAAAATATAATCAGATCAATTAATTATCCTTATGAATCGAGCTCCGGAAAAATCTTTTTAACGGCTCCTTGATAGCCTGGGACGAGCGAGAATTGGCCTGTCGAGGAGATAGCGATGCCTGTCGCCATATATGAAAGATCTGGGTCCGAAAGGATTTTCGGCCGAAGGTTAGAGGTCCCGAGGGCGCAGCCGATGGCTACGAAAAAGTCTCACGCCAAAGCAGGCAAGTTAAACCGTTCCGACCTCGTCGAAGATGCCAGATATCCATATTTGGTGGGGCACGACAAAGATGCACCGCAAGTACATCGGTATGTAATCAAAGCCTCGTAGGAGCTCTACGCCGTCCTCCAAAGCGCGGCGACATTCCGTTCGCTCATTGGCGCGCGCCTACTCCGACTACAGCAACGTGCTCGATCGCCGCAGCGTCTCCTACAGAACCAACGTCAGCAGCCGCTGTGGTCGGGATCGATCCCGAGTGATTGAAAGACTCCCGACTAAAGGCTGTCGAGACCAGAGCCGACGAATTCTGCTGCTACCAGGAAATCGCCATTGGCCCAAGCTGCCAATTGAGTATGCGCCGCGCAATAGAAGGCGCGCGACGTGATCTTAAAAAATCGGCATTGGGGCGATTCTCTAGGCGAAGGCCTCGTGCAGGAAGAGCGTATCTCTTCCGCTCCGTGTCCGGGAGCACCACGATCATGTTGTCTGGCAGTCCCAAGGCGGTGGCCTGCCGATACGTCTAACGTGCAGTGGTGTCGTTCTCGAATACGGCTACGAGGCCAACGGTGCCCGCGCTGCCGCAAATGCCTTTAGGAATTTCACAAGATAGGCAGCGCCGCCATCCACGCTCAGTTTGGCATGGATAAAGAACGAGAAGTAATCTTTTCGCTTGGAAATAGCGCCGTGAGCGAGCGTTGTAATATCCGAATGTCCGTGCTGCCCTCGGCAAGAATGACCGTTGTTGCCAGCCGACGGGGATCAAGGGGAGCGGAAGCTCTCTTGTCAGCGCAAATGCTGGCGCCCGACTAGATCCAACCGCCGCCGATCAGCGCCGTGATGACGTGCCGCACGTCAGCGCAGGCATCCAACAAAGCCCGAAGGCTCATCAAGGATCCATAGCCGTCGAACCAAAGCCGGCCTTCGCCGTCGCGATCACGCATCCGGCGATCGATCTCGTCCGTCGCCTCCTCGCGCGTGTAGAGGGTCGCCAGCACTTCGGGTGCCCGCGCCGATACCAATCCTCGACAAAGAATGAGCGCAGTGCCGCGGCCGTCTCCTCTGCCCAATCGCCATCGGCGCAGTATTCGTCCCAGTCTCGCGCGTCGCTGCGAGCTAAGCCTCCAGCCGTTCACGCGCCGTACTGGCCGTGGCAGCCCAAGAGATCCAAACGCGACAAGACCGCTCTGGGCGCCTTGTAGACGACGTTGGAACTTTCCGCCTCTTCATCGACCGACGGCCTGATGGCTCGGTCGCTTTCCTAGAAGAGCGCAGAAATGATCGGGAACGACGGACTTTGCGCCATAGACCTCGGTCCGATCGAAATAGATTTTGCAGTAACTTCCTATCCACCGCTCCTACAGGCCAATGTCCAGCATGGTGGTGCGATCGGTGAACGGTCGGCGGCCCTTTGAACTCCGCCGTGTCGACCTCCCAACCGCACATCGACTTACAATCCATTCTAGCCGATCAGCCACCGCACTGTGACGGCAACGACGTTCCAGCCGAGAGCCATGCAGCCCTGACAACCACGCGACTGGTGCCTGTCGGGCGGGGATGGTCCCCGCCTAAGAACAGGAGCCGGATAGATGTCTCAAAGCCTTGCCTTCGCCAATGCATAGAACCTCGCCCACCCTCATGGTCTGCGTCGTTATCTTCCGCACCGGCAGGGGCGGATACGGCGTCATGCCGGCCACCGAATACGACGGCAGGCGTCAGTGGCAGCCGTACGGGGAGGCCATTGCCATCTACAAGCGCACGAATCTTGCTGGTCTGCCGTAACCGTCCTATCGATTGCCTCTGGTTCTTGGCGATGCACGCTCCGTGCTGATGAACGGGGACAATAGAAGTGTCGATCATCTGGACCGCCGCATCGTGAGCAGCGGCGAGTGTATCTATGATTCGGCTCCAGAGACCGGCCCACGCCAGCGAACAAAGCGGTTATAGCAGGTAGTGTAAGGACCAAAATGATCCGGCAAATCGCGCCAAGGTGCCCCAGATCGCACGACGCAGAAGATGAGGACGCGTCAGTCGTTTACCCGAGGAACTCCACGCGTCTTGTTTGGTAGCATAGACTTGATAAGTGCCCATTCGTAGTCCCTTAGGTCATGGCGCAATGATTCGAAGCCCCAGTTTGGGAAGTTGAATCACGGGCGCCGGGCCGAGCACAATGCTTTTGCCATGTCAGGCCAACTTGTCCTCACGGCCGCCCTCAAGCTTATCTCGCAAGGCCGTGATCACGCGATGGACAATCCTTATATCCTTGACCGACAGCCCTTCTGAAAGATCGTTGATCCAGGGAGCCTGCAATTCCATTGCGGCTTCGAAGGCGCGCTGTCCATTCGCAGTGAGCACGACGAGCTGCGCCCGTCGGTGATGCGGGTTGACCTCAAAAGATACGAGGCCCTCCCTGTGTAGATCATTGATAATCCGCTGCACGTTTTGACGATTGCCGCCGAGGTCGCGTGCGAGCCAAGCGACCGGTTGGGGACGTTCGGCGGACACAATGGCGCCAAGCACCTGCCAGCGTGCGCTTGTTAGGCCAAGCGGCGCGACCAGACGGTCGCCGGCCGTCAGAAGTAGGCTGTCGAGCCTGAAGAGATCGAGAACAAGGTCGGTCAGGGCGTCACCCTCGGGGGTTCGCTTGGCTCTTTTCATTTGTCACCATTGTTTTATATTGACATTATAATGTCAATCTGTCATGTAGGCATAATACCAATTAGGTATCGCATGCTAAATAGCAATGGAGCCACTCATGTCGCTGCTACGCGCACTCGACCCTTCCTTCCCGATCGACCGCCAGATCGCTATTGAGGCAAATTCGGTCGTCCTGGTGAACCCATTCACTCTCGACAAAGCCGATGAGGCGGCTTTTCTCAAAACCTGGCAGGACGACGCAGCGTTCATGAAGCGACAGCCGGGCTTCATTTCCACTCAGCTGCACAGAGCTCTCGGCGACAGCTCGACCTATCTGAACTACGCCGTCTGGGAATCCACCGCACACTTCCGCGCGGCCTTCACCCATCCTGACTTTCTAGCAAAAATAGCCAGCTATCCGGCCTCCGCGATAGCTTCCCCTCATCTGTTCCAGAAAGTTGCCGTGCGCGGCATCTGCGTTGCCTAGCCCTGCTGTTTTTAGGAAGGGAAGATACTCATGATCAAGTTGATCCATCCTATCGCTGGTGCCTTGGCTATCGCAACGATCGGCACATTTTGGCTATCGACGGTACTCAGCGAGCTGTTCGCGTCCCATGCCACAGTTGCCGCGGTTAAGAGCACCATACCGTGGGGCTTCTTGTTGCTGATTCCGGCGCTCGCTGCCACCGGCGGTACAGGTGTCATCTTGGCAATGGGGCGCCGGGCCGGACCGATCGGGGCCAAATTCAAGCGCATGCCATTCATTGCAGGAAACGGCATCCTGATTCTTATTCCGTCTGCGCTCTTCCTTGCGTCGAAGGCTCAGGCGGCAGAATTCGATGCCATGTTCTATGCTGTGCAGGCGATCGAGCTCATCGCGGGCGCAACAAACATTACACTTCTTGCTCTCAACGGGCGGGACGGTCTCAAAATGAAGGGATGGTTGCGCCGCAAACCCGCTTAATCACCTGAACCGGAACTGCGCGGACAACCGACCTGACGCCCGGTATTGTCCCGGCTTTATGAGTACGCGCCCTAAAATCTTATAGCTCTCCCGCCGGAGAATAGGCCGGACGTATCACAATGCGTAGCCAAATCAGCAGTTTAGAACGTTCAGCCCTTCAGTTTACCTCCGGCAGCATAACGCTCGCCGTGGTAACACTAGCCTGCTTGTACCTTCAGGCGCATTTCGCCGCGACGGCGTTCGCCTATTTGTTAGTGGTCTTGCTGTTTTCGCTGATGGGCAGCTTCGTCGCGTCGTCCGCGCTTTGCATCGTAGCCATTGCTGCTCTCGCTTATTACTTTGCGCCGCCGGCGTTCAGCCTGCGAATCGATGCCCCCCGAGATCTGCCCGTGGTTGTTGCATTCTTTATTGCCTCGATTGTGGGAGCGCACTTGATCGGTACGCTCCGTCAGGAAAGAGAGGCTGCGCGTGTGATTGCGGCCAAGCTTCAGCGGAGTGCGGCCGATTTGGAGGATCGCGAAAAGCGGTGGCGCGCCATCTTCGAGCACAATCCAGCCATGTACTTCATGGTCGATGAAGCCGGCACTGTCCTCGACGTCAATACATTCGGCGCGACACAACTCGGCTATGCTCGTGCTGAACTGATCGGTCAGTCCGTGCTGGAGGTATTTCTCGAGGAGGATCGCGCGTGCGTTCGGACGTGCCTGAAGGACGTCGGACAAACGCGCACTTGGGACGTCCAGAAGGTCAGGAAGGACGGCTCGGTCTTGTGGGTACGTGAAAGCGCCAAAGCTATGCTCTGGGCGGATAAGCAGCCCATTGTCCTTATCGCCTGCGAAGATATCACGGAGCGAAGGCGGACCGAACTTGCCCTGCAGCGGAGCGAAGCACATTTGGCCCAGGCGCAGGAGTTGAGTCACACAGGCAGCTTCAGCTGGAACCCCACTACGGGCGAAGCCTTCTGGTCACAGGAGACATTTCGGATTTTCCAATTAGATCGCCAGACAGTGCCGCTGGGGCCGCAGCTCGTCGTTGAGCGCACTCATCCAGATGATAGGGCTTCGGTTCAAGAAATTATTGATCGCGCGATGCGAGACCCGAGCGATTTCGAGCACGAATACCGGCTTCTGCTACCGGACGGCTCGGTAAAGCACATCCATGCGCAGGCGCGAGCGACGAGAACAGCCTCTGGTGAGATCGAGTTTGTTGGGGCAGCTACGGATATTACGGCGGCTAGGCGAGCAGAACAACAGCTGCGCCGCAACGAGGCTTATCTAGCCGAAGCTCAGCATCTCAGTCACACGGGCAGCTGGTCCTGGGACGTCTACGGTCTAGATTTCGTGTATCGCTCCGCCGAGGTCGATCGTCTGTTTGGCTTTCGCCCACAAGAGCCGGTATCGATCGAGACCATCCGATCGCGCATCCATCCGGACGACTTGCCACGGCTGGAGGAGGTGCAGCGCCAGGCGATTGAGCACAAGGAGGGGCGGTTCGAATATGATTTTCGTATCCTTCTACCAGATGGCGGGATACGACGCATACACTCCGTTGCGCACGTGGTGGTCGGCAGCGATGGTAAAGTCAGCGAGCTGATCGGAACACATATGGATGTCACCGGGCAACACGCAGCTAGGGAACGCCTGGAAAACACACTTGCCGCGCTGCGCGAAAGCGAACAGCGCTTTCGCGACTACGCCGAAACAGCTTCCGATTGGCTCTGGGAAACTGGGCCGGATCTTCAGGTCACTCGCTTATCCGAGCACACCAGCGCTGCGGGACTTTTGGCGACAGGATTGATCGGCCTGCTTCGCTGTGACCTTGCGTGCGACGTCGAAGAGGAGCCCGAGAAGCGGCGGCAGCATCGGGCGACATTGGAGGCCCATCTTCCGTTTCGGGATCTCGTCTACCGCACCGTGAATCGGACAGGTTCTCCGATCTACGTCCGCACGAGTGGCAAGCCTTTTTTCGATGGAAAGGGGAACTTTCTCGGCTATCGGGGCGTCAGCACTGACATCACCGCGACCATTCGCGCCGATCAAGCCGAACAAGAACTACGAAAGGCACAAGCGGAGCTTGCGCATGTAACGCGTGTAACGACCTTAGGAGAGCTAACAACTTCCATCGCCCATGAAGTAAACCAGCCACTCGCCGCTATTATCAGCAACGCCGATGCGTGCCTCGGTTGGATGGGGCGGGAAGCTCCTAATCTTTCCGCTGCGCGCTCTTCGGTGGAATGGATCATCGAAGACGCAATCCGGGCAAGCGAGGTGATCCGTCGTATTCGCGCGCTCGCGAAGAAAGGCGACATTGAGATGGTGCCGCTCAACATCAATGAGCTCGTTAAGGAGGTCATTGCGCTGGTAACACGAGAGCTGGTGAGCCACCGAGTGACGTTACGCACCGAGTTGACGGCAGGGTTGCCTACGATCCTCGGCGACCGGATTCAGCTACAACAGGTGATCATCAACCTAGTGATGAACGGAATCGAAGCCATGGACGCAGTTACCGACCGGACGCGCGAACTGCTGATTCAATCATCAAAGGACGATCTGGGGCACATCCAGCTTGCAGTGACCGATTGCGGCGTCGGCATCGCCGAGATCGACGCGGACCGCGTCTTGGATCCTTTCTTCACCACTAAATCGAGTGGCCTTGGAATGGGTCTTTCGATCTGCCGGTCGATCGTGGAAGCTCATGGCGGACGGCTGTCAATGGTCCACAAAAATGGACCGGGCGCGACCTTCCAGTTTGCCCTACCGCTGCATAAGGAGGCCGTCTCGTGACAGGACGATTTGACTCGCCGGGTGAAGTCAGCAATGCCGAGTCCTCGACAAAGGCGGTTGTCTTCATCATCGAGGATGACATCTCCATGCGTCGCTCGCTTACGAACCTTTTTCAATCGGTAGGGTTAGGCGTCTTGCATTCGGATCGGTGCGCGAAATGCTGCAGAGCACAATTCCGGACGTTATTAGCTGTCTAGTTCTCGATGTCCGGCTTCCGAGCTTGAGCGGCCTTGACTACCAGACCGAGCTAGCGAGGTTGAACATACATATTACGATCATTTCATTACCGGCCATGGCGACATTCCCATGACCGTCAGGGCCATGAAGGAAGGAGCGGTCGATTTTCTCAGCAAACCGTTTCGCGATCAGGAACTGCTTGATGCCGTGGTTGCAGCGACCGAACGCGATCGCAAAAGACGAGAGGCTCAGCAGATCGTCGCGAACCTCCAGTCTCGATTTGAGAGCTCAAGCCCCGCGCGAGCAGGGGGTGATGAAACTGGTCGCTACCGGCATGATGAACAAGGCAGCCGCCGAGCTTGGGCTCGCCGAGATTACGGTCAAGATCTACCGGGGACACGTAATGAGGAAGATGCGTGCACGGTCGCTGGCCGACTTGATCAGAATGACTGGGACGTTGGGAATTCGCGCCAATCGTCCTGAACAAACCGAAGTATGATTTTACAATTTCATCAGTCGAGCCCATTTTCGCCGAAGGCGGCTAATGCTTGCAGCCGCTATTCCTCCTTCAGGAGGCTCGTCTTACCCATGCCTGTGATTTCCGTTGTTGACAACCACGCCCCAGTCCGTGCGGCGGCAGAGAATCTTTTGAAATCGCGTGGCTACATCGCCGCGACATCTCCCTCCCTCTCTCCCGACCGACCCTGAGGAAGCGCTCGCCGGTGTCGTAGCTTTGCGCCGACTGGCGGACAGGATCGAACGCCAAGCCGTCCGCTCGGCCCTACGCCAAGGTTTGTCGTGGTCGACGATCGCCCAAGCTTTAGGGATCACCAAACAGGCCGCCGACAAACGACTTTCAGACGTGGCGACACGCAACAGCTCTATATAAGAGGATTGTCATGTTCAAAGGCATCGGATCGAAGCTCAACGACATGGGCACCATTAAGTTTCTTTGCGAGAGGGCGGAAACTTACGCCTTGCAGGATCAGCAGCGGGAGCCTGGGGCCGAACACTTCTTGCTGGCCTCACTCGATCTTCCGGACGGCACCTGGGCGGGGGGAGCCCGATGCCCTGAAGGGCGCGATCGAACGGCAGTACGGCGAAGCCCTTCGTTCAATCGGTCTGAAAGCGGATGCCCCGCGCGATATGCCGATGCCGGCAAGTCCCGGTATCTATGATGCCGCCCCCTCTGGTCGGGAGATCATGCAAGAGCTGGCCGCAATCCGGAAAAACCATGGTCCGTTGCTGGTGCTCATGTCGCCGGAATCGTCGCTGGAATGTCGCATGGCGTGGCCGCGCGAGCACTTCGCGCCCTCGGCGTTGATTCCTCGCTCCTGAAATCGACCGCCGATCCGATATCGGCGGTCGGACACGTTCACCGAGACGAGGCCTAGGGGCCGCCAGCTATCGGGAAAGTAGGTTTGAGCGGCTCCGTCAGCACGTCGCTGAAATGGAGCGGCGGGCGACCGAGGCCGAAGCGAAGTTGAAGCGCCTCTATGACGGGATCGAGAATGGCGTGAGTGATCTGTCGCTCAAGGATTGAATCGCCGAGCTAAAGGCGGTACGGGATAGGGCGAGCGGCGACGCCGGTCGCGCTCTCGCGCATATCGAGCGTATCGGCCCCGCGATCACGCCAAAAAGTCTGCGCACGTTCGCCGATGCGGCCCTACGCAAGCCGCGGAGTGACGATGGTACCTTTGCCCGCGCTCACCTGCGCGCCGTCGCGCAAAAGGACGCCGTGTCGAGCAAGCAAGAACTGGGCGATGCGACCCGTCGCCGCCACTGATTCCTGCAATGTTAGTTACGAAAAAAGTCTACGTTGCCTTTCGTAGCCGAGTCTTTTCTGACACTTCCTGACGTTCGCTAATGCCCTCCCTTCTGCTCCTTTGCTTCCGTTGACGTGGAATGCGGCGCGCCTCAGGTTAGCTCGTTCTATTATGGAGGAGACGTAATCTTGATACGGCGTGGTCAGGACTTCGAAAGCAGTGTCCAAGTTGAACGTAGTGCGGTCGCAGATATGCCGGCGCCTAGCCATCTGCGTCGCCTCCCGTTTGCGCAGCGGTTGACCTGCACCGTCGCGGAGGCCTGTGAAGCGACAGGTCTTGGGCGGACCAAGATCTATGAACTAATCGGGGATGGTCGAGTTACCACGACGACGGTCGGTCGCCGTCGTCTGGTCATTGTGCAATCTCTGTTGGCTCTGGTGGGTGTCGATACGATACCAGCCGACACTGG
>Ga0310811_10002900_pt1 | contig 21532 bp, 18 predicted proteins | sample YCmetagenome_FD_207642 | JGI IMG/M metagenome (GOLD analysis project Ga0310811, IMG submission 207642) | Soil microbial communities from experimental microcosm in Duke University, North Carolina, United States - YC | ecosystem: Engineered > Artificial ecosystem > Soil microcosm > Unclassified ...
AAACGACCGGACCACGAGCCGGGACCCGCGGCGTGGGACTACCAGCCGGCGAGCACGGTCTCGAAGGCCAACTCGGCGGCGCCCAGCAGTTTGGCGTCCGAGCCCAGCGACGACGTCACCACCCGGGTGCCGCCGAGCGCGCGGCTGACCAGGCTCCGCTCCCGCACGATCTCCTCCACCCGCGCGACCAGCGAGGCCGGCAGCGCGGTGAACAGATCGCCCAGCACCACCAGTTGCGGGCACAACAGGTTGACCACGTTGCCCAGCCCGATCGCCAGCCACTCGGTGAACTCGCCCAACGTGTCGGCGACCGCCTCGTCCGACAGGCCGCGCAGCTCGGCGACGATCGCGCCCACCGGCGCGTTCTCGGCGAGCCCCAGCGTCCGGCACAGCGCGCGTTCGCCGATCTCGGTCTCCCAGCACCCGTAGGAACCGCAGTAGCAGGGCGCCCCGCCGGGCCGGACGACCATGTGCCCGATTTCGCCGATGTGGTGCCCGCCGGCACCGCGCATGGACACGCCGTTGGAGATCACTCCGCCGCCGACACCGACATCCGCACTGATGTAGACGAGATCGTCGGCATCGCGCGCCACGCCCCGCAGGTGCTCGGCCAGCGCGCCCAGTTCCGCGTCGTTTCCCATGTGGACGGTCATGCCCAGCGCGCGGGAGAGCCAGCCGCCCAGCGGAACGTCGCTCCAGTGCAGGTTCGGCGCTTCGTGGACGTAACCGTCGGCATGCCGCACCACCCCGGGCACGGACACCCCGATCGCGACCGGGGAGACCGCCAGCTCGTCGATCAGCGGCCCCGAGGTGTCCACGATCTTGGTGAACACCTCGGCCGGCTCCCGGCTGCCCTCCCGCATGTTCCAGCTGCCCCGGCCCAGGATCTGGCCGCCGATGCCGACCAGTGCCAGCGCCGCCCGTTCGACCCGGATGTCCACCGCCAACACCACCGCGGCCTGTGGCTTCGGCAACACCAGCAGTGACGGGCGGCCGGCGCCGCTGCGCTGCGCCGGCACCCGTTCGGCCACCACGCCGTCCTCGGCGAGAGCGTCGACCAGCGCCTTGATCGTGCTGCGGTTGAGCCCGAGCGCGGTGGCGAGCTTCGCCCTGGTGGCCGGACCGTCCACATGCAACGTGCGGAGGAGGGCGGCACGGTTGTGCCTGCGAACGTCATCCGGGCGTGTCCCGGCGATGGATGTGGTCGACAACCTGTGCTCTTCTCTGCGGCCCCCCGGCAGCTTCAGCTTGCCACGGCGGCGCGGCGCCGCGAAAGCGCGTCCACCGCCGCGGCCACCAGCAACACCAGGCAAGTGACCATGTTCACGGTCGCCGACTGGTAACCGAGCAGCCCGAGTCCGTTCTGGACGGTGGCCAGCACCAGGCCGCCGACCACCGCGTCGCGCAACCGGCCGCGTCCGCCGAACAGCGACGTGCCGCCGATCACCGCGGCGCCGACCGCGAAGAGCAGGGTGTTGCCGTTGCCCGAGTTGCCGTCCACCGCCCCGATCTTCGAGGTGTAGACGATGGCACCGATCGCCGCCACCGACGAGCAGATCACGAACACGCTCATCCGGATCTTGTCGACCTTGACCCCGGCCCGCCGGGCGGCCTCCCGGTTGCCGCCGACCGCGTAGACGTGCCGCCCGTAACTGGTCCGGTCGAGCACGAAGGTGCCGGCCACGAGCAGGACCAGGATGATCGGCACCACGTACGGCACGCCCTGGATCACGGTCCCCGCGTTCTGCGAGCGGTTGAGGTTCAGCAGCGCGGTGGCCAGCGCGCCCAGGACGAGCACGCCCCCGGCCTTGATCGCGACCAGCGTGGTCGGCTGCGCGACCAGCCCGTGCCGCAACCGGGCGAAATGCCGGAACAGCACGACCGCCGCATAGCCGCCGCCGAAGAGCACGAACAGCACCCAGCTGCCCGTCGTGTCCAGGTTGCCGTTGGCCACCTGGAACAGTGTTTCGCTGCCCCCGACCGGAATCGTGCCGTCCGCGCCGACCAGCTGGAGGATCAGGCCGTACCAGCCGATGAACAGCGCCAGGGTCACCACGAACGCCGGAATCCGGATCTTGGACACCAGCGCGCCGGTCAGCGCGCCGATGACGGTGCCCACGCACACCGCGAGGATGATCTCCACCCACGGGTTGTCCGGGAAACCGGCGAGCAGGATCACGGTCACCACGGCGGAAAGCGCCGCGCCGACCCAGATCCGCAGCAGCGCGCACAGCGCGACGGCCACCAGCGAGCCGATCACGAAGCCGTAGAACACCCCGGGTCCCATCGCACCGAGCATGTTCCCGTGCAGCTTCAGATGCAGCGCCATCACCGACGCCGCGACCCCGGACGCCGTCCCGGCGGACAGGTCGATCTCGCCCAGCAACAGCACCGGAACGATGCCCATGGCGATGATCGTCTGCCCGGCGCCCTGGGCGAACAGGTTGGCGATGTTGTTGAGGGTGAGGAAGTTCCCCGACAGCGCGGTGAACACCACGATCAGGACGACGAGCCCGAGCAGCGCGGGCAACGCGCCCAGCTGGCCGCCGCGCAGCCGGCTGACGTAGTCCCCGACCGCCTCCCGAGTGGACAACGACGTGGTGTCGATGCCGAAGTCGGCGACGGCGCTGGCGGACACGGCGGCGGAGTTCGCCTTGGTGGAGGTATCAGTCATCATTCCTCGCTTGGAAAACCGGGACCGGACCTAGACCGCGGCGGCTTCCGGCCGCGCGAGGCCGAGGTCGCCGGAGCGGCCGGTGGTGATCAGCTCGACGATCTGGCTGTTGGTGACTTCCTTGGTGACCACCTCGGCGGCCAGCCGGCCGAGGTAGAGCGTCGCGATCCGGTCGGCGACCTCGAACACGTCGTTCATGTTGTGGCTGATCAGCACCACACCCAGCCCCTGCTCGGCCAGCCGGCGCACCAGGTCGAGCACCTGCCGCGTCTGTGCCACGCCGAGCGCGGCGGTGGGTTCGTCGAGCAGCACCACCTTGCTGTCCCACAGCACGGCCTTGGCGATCGCCACGGTCTGCCGCTGTCCGCCGGACAGCGAGGCCACCGGGGTGCGCACGGACTTGACGGTGCGGACCGACAGCGAAGCCAGCGTCTTGCGCGCGTCGAGTTCCATGGACGCCTCGTCGAGCACGCCGTGCCGGCGCCGTTCCCGGCCCAGGAACATGTTCTGCACGATGTCCAGGTTGTCGGCGAGCGCGAGGTCCTGGTAGACGACCTCGATGCCGAGCGCCGCCGCGTCCCGCGGGTTGTGGATCTGCACCGGCTCGCCGCCGAACAGGACCTCCCCTGAGTCGATCGGGTGAATCCCGGCGATGCATTTGACCAGGGTCGATTTCCCCGCGCCGTTGTCGCCGACGAGCGCGGTCACCTCGCCCGCCCGTACCGCGAGGTCCACGTCGTGCAGGACGTGGACCGGGCCGAAACTCTTGTTCACGCCCCGGAGCTCGAGGATCGGCTCGTTCACTTCGTCAACCTCCACGGTCGAAGGAAAACCGGCCGTGGCGGGGCAGCGCGGCCCCGCCACGGCCAGGCGGACGGACATCAGTGGATGTTCAGCTGGGCACACACGGCGGCGGTGTCCCCGTCACAGATCTCGCTCGCCTTCACATAACCCTGATCCACCACGATCTTGACGGTGTCCTTGGTGATCGACTGGGGGGTGAGCAGCACGGACTTGACCGTCCGGTTGCCCTGCGGGTCGGTGGAGGAGTCCTTGGCGACCGCGTCGGCGCTCGCGGTGTCGCCCTTGACGAGCGCGGCGGCCAGCTGTGCGGTGGCGTCGGCCTCCTGCTTGATCGGCTTGAACACCGTCGAGTACTGGGTGCCCTCCAGGATCGCCTTGAGCCCGGCCGCGCTGGCGTCCATGCCGGTCACCGGAACCTTGCCGTCGAGGTGGTTCTTCTGCAGCACGGTGATGATCGCGCCCGCGAGCCCGTCGTTGGCAGCGAGCACGCCGTCGACCTTGCCGCCGTTGGCGGAAAGCATCTGCTCGAAGGTGGTGCCGCCCTTCCCGTTGTCCCAGCCGTCGATCATCTGGCTGTTGACCAGCTTCAGCGCGCCCGAGTCGTACAACGGCTTCAGGATGTTCTCCTGCCCGTTGTGGAACAGGGTCGCGTTGTTGTCGGTGGGCGAACCCTCGACCTCGATGATCTGCTGGCCCGCCGGGCGACCCGCCATGGCGTCCTTGAGCGCCTGTCCCTGCAACTCACCGACCCGCACGTTGTCGAAGCTGACGTAGTAGTCGGCGCTGCCGCCCAGGTTGAGGCGGTCGTAGTCGATGACCGGCACGCCCTGTGCCTTGGCCTTGCGCTCCACGGTCGCGCCGACGTCGCCGTTGGGCGCGGAGATGATCAGCACCTTCACGTTCTGGCTGAGCATGCTGTCGGCGAGCTGCGAGAACTTCTGGTTGTCGCCCTGGGCGTTCTCGATGATCGGGTCGAGGCCCGCGTTGACCAGCGCGGACTGCAACATGGGCTGGTCGAAGGCCTGCCACCGGGCCGACGTCGCCGTCTCCGGCAGGATCACCCCGACCTTCGGGCCGCTGGCCGCGGCCTGGCTTCCGTTACCGCTGTCGCCGCCGGTCCCGGCCGAACTGTTGGCCCCGCAGGCGGCCAGGGTCAGGACAAGCCCGGCGCCCGCGGCCAGCAGAGCAAGGGTCTTCGTGCGCTTCATTGCGTCCCCTAGGAAAAATGTTGTGGGCAGCAACATTCGAATGTTGTGGGCGACAACATACTTCGGCGCGACCGGTCACCGGAAGGCCCCGGAGTCACAGTCCCGTAACAGCCCCGCCGCCGGGGTGGTGCGCCAGCGTGGTGTCCACGAAGGCGCGCGTCGCGGCGGTCAGCGGACCCGTGCGGTGGATCAGCCACTGGGGAAGGCGCTCGGGCGGCGAGAAGCGGTAGACCTCCGCGCCCGCCCGCCGCGCGAGCCCGTCCCAGCCGTCGGGCATCAGGCCGGCGCCGATGCCGCGCAACACCATCGGCAGCACCACGCTGCGGTCGCCCACCTCGGCCACGATGGTCAACCCGCCCACCCGGGCGGCCATCCGGTCGAACAACGCCCGCACCGCCGTCGCCGGCTTGGTCATCACGAACCCCATGCCGCACAGGTCTTCCGGCCGCACCGAGCCGTGCCGGCCCGCCGCCGTACCGGGCGGGGCCACCAGCAGGAACTCCTCGTCCCGCAGGTGATGCGCGAGCAACCCGGGCCCGGCGGGCCGCTCGTCGCTGCCGCACACCCCGACTTCGCAGCGGCCCCGCATCACCATCGCGATCACTTCGGCCGCCGAGGCCGCGGAAGAAGTACTGACCGTGACGCCGGGATGGCGGTCACGGAGTTCGGCGATGATGCCGATCACCGGCTCCAGCGCCGACGACGAGGTCGCCGCGACCTCGATCCGCCCGACCACGCCGTCCCCCACCGCCCGCGCGGCCGCCTTCAGCGCGTCGAAGTCCCGCAGCACCAGCCGTGCCCGGTCGGCGAGCGACTCTCCGGCGCTGCTGAGCACGGCGTTGCGGCCGACGCGGTGGAACAGGGTGACCCCCAGTTCACGTTCCAGGTTGCGGATCGCGCGCGACAGCGAAGGCTGGGCGACCCGCAGCGAGCGGGCGGCGAGGGTGAACCCGCCGTTTTCGACAATCGCCACAAAGTACTCGAGCTGCCGCCGTTCCATAGCGAGAAGCTATCTGATCGGTGTGCCGGATATCTTGGACGGCACCGAACCCCCGGTGTTTACTCACAAGCATGTTCACCACGCGTCCGACCCTGCAGGGCACCTTCGGCATGGTTTCCTCCACGCACTGGCTCGCCTCCGCCACCGCCATGGCGGTCCTCGAAGACGGGGGAAACGCCTTCGATGCCGCGGTGGCCGCGGGCTTCGTGCTGCACGTGGTCGAACCCCACCTCAACGGACCCGGTGGCGAGGTCCCGATGATCTTCGCGCCCGCCGGCGGCACCCCCACGGTCCTTTGCGGACAAGGACCGGCGCCGGCCGGCGCCACCGTCGAGCACTACACCTCGCTCGGCCTGGATCTGGTGCCCGGCACCGGCCCGCTGGCCGCCGCGGTGCCCGGCTCCTTCGACGCCTGGATGCTGCTGCTGCGCGACCACGGCACCAAGACGCTGTCCGAGGTGCTCGGCTACGCCATCGGTTACGCCGAGCGGGGCCACCCCGCGGTCGACCGGATCGGCGCGACCGTGGAAACCGTGCGCGAACTGTTCGAAACGGAGTGGACCACCTCGGCGGAGGTCTACCTGCGCGGCGGAAAGCCGCCCGCGCCCGGCGCGCTGCTGACCAACCCCGCGCTCGCGGCCACCTGGAAGCGCGTGCTCGATGAGGCCAAGGCGGCGGGCACGGACCGCGAGGCCCAGATCGAGCGGGCCCGGCGGGTCTGGCGCGAGGGCTTCATCGCCGAAGAGCTCGCCTCGTTCGCGGCGCAGTCCACTATGGACACTTCGGGGGAACGGCACGCGGGCACGCTCACCGCGGACGACATCGCCGCCTTCTCGGCGAGCTACGAGGAACCCGCCACCTACACCTGGCAGGGCTGGACGGTGGCCAAGGCCGGACTGTGGAGCCAGGGTCCCGCCTTCCTCCAGCAGCTGGCGCTCCTGCCCGCCGACCTGGACTACGGCAGCCCCGACTACCTGCACACCCTCATCGAGGGCTGCAAGCTGGCCATGGCCGACCGCGAAGCCTTCTACGGTGACAGCGCCGAGGTGTCCCTGGAGACACTGCTTTCGGCCGCATACAACGAAACCCGGCGCGCGCTCATCGGCGAGCAGGCGTCACTGGAACTGCGTCCGGGCCGGCCGGACGGGCTCGAGCCGCGGCTGAGCAAGCACTGCGAGACGGTCGCCGCGGGCGGGCAACCCGTCACGCTGCCCGCCGGTGCCGGGGAACCGACGGTCGCGAAGGACGGTCAGACGCGCGGCGACACCTGTCATGTCGACATCGTGGACCGGTGGGGCAACATGATCGCCGCGACGCCCAGCGGCGGCTGGTTGCAGTCCAACCCGGTCGTGCCGGGACTGGGCTTCCCGCTGGGCACGCGCCTGCAGATGAGCTGGCTCGACCAAGGACTGCCCAACTCGCTGGTGCCCGGCAAGCGCCCACGCACCACGCTCAGCCCGTCGATGGCGCTGCGCGACGGCGAACCGGTGATGGCCTTCGGCACGCCCGGCGGCGACCAGCAGGACCAGTGGCAGGTGCATTTCCTGCTCGCGGTGGCGCTGCGCGGGAAGGTCCGCGGCGGGCTCGACCTCCAGGGCGCCATCGACGCGCCCAACTGGCACAACGAAAGCTTCCCGAGCTCGTTCTATCCGCGCGCCATGGTACCGGGCGGCGTCGTGGTGGAGTCCCGCTTCGACGACGCCACGGTCGCGGAACTGCGCCGGCGCGGCCACCGGGTGACCGTGGGCGAACCGTGGTCGGAAGGCCGCCTGTGCGCGGTCGCACGGGACCCGGAGACCGGCGTCCTTTCGGCCGCCGCGAACCCCCGCGGAATGCAGGGCTACGCCGCCGGCCGCTGACCCCCTCCCACCCCGTGTCCCCCCTTCCGGTCGCCGTGTCCCCTGTTCCCGCCGTCGTGTCCCCTGTTCCCGCCGTCGTGTCCCCTCGTCCTGCCGTCGTGTCCCCTCGTCCTGCCGTCGTGTCCCCTGTTCCGGTCGCCGAGTCCCCTCGTCCGGCACCCGAGTCCGCTGATCCGGCGCTCGAATTCCGTTGTCCTTCCTGGAAACTCGCCGACGGGGGCACCGAGCCGCCGACCCGCGCGGCCAACCGTGCGAGGTGAGCACCCGGGAAGGCCCTGGGCACGACACCAGCCGGACTGATCCTGAAGAACAAGCGCGAAACAACAACGAGTTCCGCGCGAACGTCCCTCGGCACGGAGGACTCGGGGCCCGGAACAGAGACCTCAGGCGCCGGAAGAGGGGACACAGCAACGGGAACAGGGGACACGACGGCCGGAAGGGGGGACACGGGGGTGGGGGTTAGGAGTGGGTTCGGTGGCCGAGCCAGGATTCGCGCCAGGCGACGGTCACCTCGCTGACACCGTCCACTCCGGAGCTTTCGAGCTGCGCCTTCCACGCGTCCTCCAGCGATACGCACAGCTGGGCCGCGGCCGGTTCGGCGCTGCCCGCCGAGAAGTGCCGGAGGATCGATTTGGGCACCGCGAACTTCGCCTTCCCGCGGATCACCGACTGCTCGGTCGCCCGGCAGATCAGATACTCCACAGTGGACACCTCGTTCAACCGCGGGGTGCCCTCGGCCACCTTCGGCGCCACCTGGCCCAGCGCCCGATACAGGCAGTCCAGTGGCGCGACCACGCCGTCGTCCTGCCGCGCGATCTCCCAGGACACCCAGACGGCCAGCGAGTCCGGCGCGGGCCACGGCCGGCAGAGCAGCGCCGGGCCGGCGAAGGTCTGGTAGTCGCTGGCCGGGTCGGGCTCGCCGTCGCCCTCGACCGGGTCCGGTTTCAGGCCGAGCCGGGTGAACAGCTGCTGGAGGAGCTTGCGCGGGCGGGCGGAGGTCGTGCGCTCGTCGAGGAGCTTGCGCAGGATCCGGTTCAGCCGGTCCACACCGACGCCCTGGACCGACAGCAGCAGATGCACGAAGGCCACGTCGGCGAGCGAAGTCCCGGCACAGCCGACCACACCGACCTGCGGATACCGTTGCAGGAACGACACGATCGAGAAGGCGGGCTCGATGCGCGCCGGCCCGGCGAAGGTCACCGGAAGGCAGGTGCCCACCCGCTGGCGGGACTTCACATCGCCGTTGTAGAGCCCGGAACGCCCGCCGTCGGCGTGGCAGATCTCGAACCAGTTGCCCGGGCGGTGGCCGGGCCGGGTGTCGGCGATCCAGAACCCGAACCCGTGTTTCTGGCACAGCCGGTGCACCCGGTCGGCGAGCTGGAACCGCATCGCGGCCGACGGGTCCCGCAGCGCGATCGCGAACCGCACCGCCAGCGACGAGCAGGGCGACGCGATCTCCTTGCGGGTGGACAGGTCGTGGTTGCGGGTCTTCACGATCGTCGGCAGCTGCGCCGGGCACTGCAGGGTGAGCAGCGGGGCCCTGGCGACGGTCGCCGCGGTCTCCCCGATCTCCTTCATCACGTCGCGGACCGCCAGGCCGTGCCATTCGCGCACCTCGCGGGCCTGCGGGTCGATCGCGATCAGCCCTTCGAAGGTCTCCGCCGACTCGTAGATGAAGGTCGGGTTGGGCCACGCCGTCTGCCGGAAGACCCAGCCCTCCGGTGCCGGCCGGGGTGGTTCGGCGACCTGCTGGCCGTCCGGGCGATCGAGCGACCCGTCAGTTCTCTCGGCGCCGGGTGGGGTGGCGGGGCCGCCGTGCCGGGTCTTGGTGCCGATCGCGACGCCGGCGCCGCCCGCCGCGGAACACAACGTCTCCAGGAAGGACACTTTCGCGTCCCCGGCGCCGATGAGTTCGCGCAGCTGTCCGGGGCGGGCGTGCAGGTGACGCACCTCGAAGTCCACCGTGGTCGCCGGCTGCCGGGCTATCTCGAATCCCGCCCTGGCCAGATCGGCCACGTTGCGGATCGAAGTGCGCTGGTTGAACGACATCGCCACCCCCGGAAGAGTCGAATCGTACGTTCGCGTCCATGGGACGCCCGCGCTCCCGGGTGCCCGTCGCGACCCAGCGCGGAAGCCCGATCCGAGACAGCGGAACAGCCGATTCGTGCCACGAACGCTGTTCCAGCAACAGTAGCGCGGCCAGTACCGGCAAACCGACCGCGAGCGTGAAGGAAATCTGGACCACTTCGCCCCGGCTCTGCGTCGCGATGGTGGCGGCGAAGGCCGCCGCGCCCATGATGCTCAGCTGCCCGAGCGCCCGGGGCAGGGTGCCGAGGTACCCGAGGACGGTGCGGCGGGGCGGCAGGGAAAGGCGGGTGTAGAGAAATCCCGGCACCAGCAACAACATGGTGATCACGGACTGGCCGTCGCCGATGTGCGTGAGCGCCTCGGTGGCCGCCCGGCCGTACGGCCACGGGCCGCCGATCAACAGCCAGCCGAGTACGAAGGAGACCATGCCGACCGCCAGCGCGTAGAGCATCACGCTGAACGGCCCGGATTTCGTGGAGTCCTTCAGTACCAGCCCGGCCCGCACGCGGACCTGCTCCCCGCGCGGATCGCCGCTGCCGGACCGCCGCCAGTAGGCGCGGGCCTCTTTGTCGGTGACGGTGGTGACCAGCACGAGATCGTGCCCGAACTCGCGGTCACGCAACTCCCCCGCGGCCGCGCGGAGATGCGGACTGGTGAAATGCGGGTGCCGCAACAGAGAGTTGTCGAGCTCGTTGGTCGCCGTGCGCACCGCGTCGCCGGTGGTCGCGGCGGCGGCGAGCCGGTGACAGGCGGGCAGCGTCCGCGCGGGCAGCTCCACCCCGGCCTGTCCGGCCTCCCAGTTCCGCCGCCGCACCAGATCGGCGAGCTTGCGCAGCGTGGTCTGGGCCTGCAGTTCGAGGATCTTGTGGTCGCCGCCGCCGGTTTCCTGCAACGGCGCGGAATCCTGACGCTCGGCGAGGGCGAGCAGGTCCTCGGCCAGGCCGTCCACCGGGCCCCGGTCGGCGTCAGTGGTCAGGTACATGCGGGCGATCTCGGCCTCGGGCGCGGTGCTGGCCACCAGATGGTAGGACCGCAGCGTGGCCGGGATCGTCGTTTCGTAGCTGACGAAATAACCCCGCCGCCCGGCCATCAGGCGCTGCCACTGCTCCTTGAGCCAGGGCACCTTCGCGTCGACGTGCAGCGGGGTTTCGTAGGTGAGCCGGTGTTCGTCGACGGAGTCGTCCAGCGCCACCACGAGCGGATAGTCGCGGACCGCGATGTCGAGCAGCTGCGTGTATTCCACCAGCAGGTCCGCGTAAGCGTCCAGGATGTCCAGCGCCATCTCCCGGCACTGGCTGCCGTAACCGGGCACGGTGCCCTCCGCCGGCTCGAAGACGAACTCCTGTTCCGGATGGTTCCGCTCGGTGAGCAAGGTCAGCAGGGCCTGTTGCACCAGCCACCGCGGTTCGTGCACCTGGAACAGGAAGGTGTTCAGGTCTCCCTTGGCCGATCGCGCGTGCTCGTCGCCGGCGAGGATCCCGCGCAACAACCGGTACAGACCGGAAGCGATCAACTGCGACGCCTCGTGCTGGGTGAGCCGCGGCAGTTTCCGGCCACGGCTGTCGAACACGTCGACCGGGGAAACGTCGCGGCGGGGCAACCGCGCCACTGGAACCCACAGCTGCGGCGTTTGCCGCGAGGCGGTGTGCTCACCGTGTTCCCGGCCGACCAGATCGGCGAGCACGACGGTGGCCTCGCGCTGTCCCTCGTCGAGCAGCCGGAGACTGACGTCGACCTCGGTGGCGCGCCGCGCGGCACCGTGCTCGACCACGGTGAGCCGCTCGGTCAGCCGGCGCACATGGTTGAGCCGCAACGAAGTGTCCAGCAGCGCCAGGCCGACCGCGGCTCCCTGGCGCGAGAGCCGCGGCGGCGCGCCGGGGATCGGCACCGTTTCGATCGCGTGCCGGAGGCTGTCCATACCGTCCACACCGGTGAGACGGGACCGGGACCGCGAACGCACGGCCTGCCCCGGAACTGGCCCGAAGACGACCCGTTCGGCCTAACCGAAGGCCGAACGGTCACCGGTCAAGCCCGGTCAAGCACTGTCAAGCCCGGTCAAGCACTGTGGGAGACCAGGAAGTCCCACATCACGGTCGCCGCGGCGGCCTCGCTGCCGACCGGGGTGGTGAACGGCTCGGGGGTCGGTTCCACCGTGGGCCAGTGGTGCCCGATGCCGGAATAGGCCGCGTACACCACCGCGGACCGGTCTCGGCAGGCGGCCCACGTGGTCATGGTGAGCGGTCCGGTGTGGGCGGTCGTGGACGCGGAGGTGCATCCGTCGCGCTCCCGCCACCGGGTCAGGGTGGTGGTGACCGAGCCCTCGCTGTGCATCAGCGTGTCGTTCGTGCCGCCGCCGATCAGCACCCGCATCGGCGGCCCGGTCGGGCAGGACGTGGGCGGCAGGGCGCCGTAGGTGGCGAAGGCGGCGAACAGCGACGGATTGCCGCACACCTCCTCGAAGGCGAGCCGGGCACCGTTGCTGTAGCCGACCAGATACACGTGCTTCGGATTGCTGCCGAAGAACCGGGTCGCGTCACCGACGAGCTGGGTCACGAAGCCGAGGTCGTCGATGCCGCTGGCCCCGGCCTTCCCGCAGCAGCCGTGCGCGTCGTTCCACGACTCGTAGGTCCCTTGTGGATAGACGAAGTCGGCGAGGCCACTGTCCGCATAGGTCAGGAAGCCGGTGCGCACCGACTCCTGCTGCGCGGTGACGCCCCGCCCGTGCAGCACGATCACCAGCGGCAGGCCCTGTTTCCCCGAGACGCCGACCGCCAGGTAGCTGCGCTGCACCCCGCCCACGGTCAGGTCACGTTGGACGGTCGACGCGCCCGAGGACACCGCCGCTTTCGCGGTCGGGGTGGACACCGACGTCCGCGCCGGAGCCGGTCCGGGACGCGGCGGCAGCGGCTGTGCGCCAGAACACGCCCCGAGCAACAGCAGGGGCAGCAACAGCAGTCCGATCCGTCCGGTTCTCCACCTCGCCATGCGCCCAGTGTGCCGGGCGACGGCGCGAAAACAGCGTAAACCGCTCCGTTTCTCAGGGTTTTCCGAAGATTCGCGCGTCCGGTTCGCCCCCATTGGGGTAACCCGGCCGTTCGGTCGGCTGATCCGGTTATGTCGTAGTTGTCCCACGTACTCTCAGGTCACTCTCATATGGCTGCCAGCAGGCTCAAAGGAAGCCTGAGCAAACTAGCTGAGGTGTTCGACGATAATCATGTGCCCGTGAAGCCCCAGTTATCACGGATGCTGGCCGCGCGGGCCGAGGAACAACCGGAAGCGATCGCCTTCCGCGACGGTGCGGACGGGAGAACGCTCACCTGGCGGGAGGTGGCCGCGCACGCCCGGCGCTGGCAGGAGACGGCCCGTTCCGGCGGGTGGACACCGGGCCGCCGGGTCGGCCTGGTGATCGGTGGACCGCTGGAGTTCACCGCCGCCTACCTGGGTTGCCTGTCCGTCGGCCTGACCGCCGTTCCCATCGATCCGCGGCTGACCCCGACGGAGCTGACCGCCGCGCTGGCCAGACTCCGCGTCGACGTGGTCGCCGCCGATGACCTCGAACACACCCGGCCCGAACTCACCGCCTGGCAGGTGGGCACGGACGGTCCCGTGCAGCGCTGGGCCACCCCGGCCCGGCCCAGCGATGGCGCCGCGCTGCGGCCCGCGGTGTTGCTGACCAGTTCCGGCACCACGGGGCGCCCCAAGGGAATCCCGCTCTCCGAGGCCCAGTTGCTGCACACCGCCGGCCGAGTGGCCCGGCATCACCGGTTCGGACCACGTGAACGCGGGTACACACCGCTGCCACTGTTCCACGTCAACGCTCAGGTGATGGGTCTGCTCGCCACGGTCATCAGCGGCGCGTCCCTGGTCGTCGACCGCCGATTCGAAGCCGCCGAATACTGGGCGCGGGTCGCGCAGTGGCAGCCCACGTGGCTCAACACGGTTCCCGCGATCCTCGCCAAGCTCGCGGAACTGCCGGCCCCGTCGCTGCCCTTCCCGATCCGGTTCGCGCGCTCGGCCTCGGCCCCGCTGCCGCCCACGACTTCGGTGAAGTTCACCGAGCGGACCGGGATCGGCGTGCTCGAAACCTACGGAATGTCCGAAGCCGCCGGGCAGATCACCGCGAACCCGCTCGACCCCGCCCGCCGCCGCGTCGGCAGCGTCGGTCTGCCCATCGAGGTGGACCTGAAAATCAGCGAGGACGGCGAGGTACTGTTGCGCGGCGACAACATCGTCAGCCACTACCTGGAGCTCGCCGATGACGAGCCTGAACGGATCCGCCCCGCGCGTACGGCCACCGGCTGGTTGCGCACGGGCGATGTCGGTTCGCTGGACGAAGCGGGTTTCCTGAGCCTGGCTGGGCGGGCCGACGATGTGATCAACCGGGGTGGCGAGAAGATTTATCCGCAGGAGATAGAAAACGTGCTACTGGCGCATCCCGCCGTGGCCGCGGTCGCCGTGGTCGGCGCACCGCACGCCCGGCTCGGCCAAGTACCGGCCGCTTTCGTGACCGCCCGCAACGGCCACCGCGAAACACTGGAGGAGGACCTGAGCGCATGGTGCGCCGAACGCCTCACCCGCTACAAGCGACCGGCCGTGATCGAGGTGACCGACGCCCTTCCGGTCGGCCCGACGGGCAAGATCCTGCGGCGCGTACTGGCGGCGGCGCTGTGACCAGCCCGACGACCAGCCCGTCGGCCAACCCGTCGGTCGGGCCCGCGGCCGGCCCGTCGACCGGGTCCGCGGCCAGACCCTCGGCCAAGCCCGTCCGGGAGCATCTTCACTACGTCGACCTGGTCCGGGTGCTGACGGTCGGTCTGGTCATCGGGCTGCACACACTGGCCCTCGACCCGCTGACCCCGACGATCGGCATCGGCGGGCTGATCATCGTCTTCCACGTCAGCCGCGAGGTGTTCTTCCTGCTCACCGCCTTCGTGCTGACCTACGGCACGAGCCGGCGGAAGCCGCGGTGGCCGGCGTTCTGGCGGAAACGCTACCTGTTCGTGGTCGTGCCGTACGTGACCTGGACGGTGCTCTACTTCTTCGCCGACGGCTGGCCTTACCAGCTCGGCAACCTGGTGCAGGAACTGCTCACCGGCAGCGCGCGCTATCACCTGTACTTCCTGCTCGTCTCGATGCAGATCTATCTGGTGTTCCCGCTGATCCGCGGCTTGCTGAAGGTCACCGAGCGCCGTCACGGCGTGCTGCTGGCCGTGGCCGCGGTCTACCAGCTGACCTTCGCCCTGTTCGTGCAGCAGGGGTGGGGGCTGGGGCCGCTCACCGGCTGGCTGCAGTTCCCGGACGCGCTGCTGCCCAGCTATCTCGGCTACATCCTGGCCGGCGCGGTCGCCGGCTGGCACCGCGAAGCGCTGGTTTCCTGGACCCGCGCGCACTTCCGCCGGGTGCTCGCCGGCTGCGTCGGCACCATCGCGGTCGGCGTGGGTGTCTACTTGGGACAGGTCTGGCTCGGCGGTGAGCCGCCGCTGGCGGCGAGCATCGTGTGGCAACCGGTCATCGCGGTGGAAAGCGTCGGGATCGCCTGGGCGTTTCTGGCTCTGGGCCTGCGCTGGCAGGACCGGGGGCTGCGCGGGAGGCGGTTCGTCATGTCCACTTCGGACGCCTCGTTCGGGGTATACCTGATCCACCCGCTGATCCTGCAGTACGCGCTGGCCGGGGCCACCTCGCTCGGCCTGCTCGCGTTCGCCGCGAGCGTGCCCAACGCGCTGGTCCTGATCTTCCTGGTCGGTGTGCTCATTCCCGTCGTCTACCTCGTCGCCGCCACCATCACGACCTTCATCCGGCGCACCCCGCTCAGCCTGGCGCTGACCGGCCGGGCCCGCCGCCGGCCGCCCGCACCCACCCCGGAGCCCGAAAACCTCGCGCTCGCAACCTCAGGAGGCATGCGATGAGCCAGCCCGGTCTCACCATGGTGATCGACCCCGGCCTGCCCACCGGCGCCTTCACCGATGTCGTCACCAGTCACCGCGAACACATCGACCTGGTCAAGTTCGGCTGGGGCACCGCGCTGGTCACCCGTGACCTCGACCGCAAGGTGGCCGTCCTGACCGAGGCCGGTATCGGGTTCTACTTCGGCGGGACGCTGTTCGAACGCTTCCTCTACGACAACAAGATCAGCGACTTCCTCGCGCTGGTGGACCGGACCGGCGCCACCCACATCGAGGTGTCCAACGGCACGATCCCGCTCGACCAGCACGCGAAGGCCGGCTACATCGAGCGGATGGCGCGGCACCGGCCGGTGCTCTCGGAGGTCGGCTACAAGGACGAGACCCGCTCGGCGCAGCTTTCCCCGGCCGACTGGGTGAACGCCATCCGCGAAGACCTCGACGCGGGCGCCACCATGGTCATCACCGAGACCCGGGAAAGCGGCCGCAGCGGAATGGCCCGTCCCGACGGGCATCTGCGCGACGAGGTGCTGCAGGCGGTGCTGGCCTCGGTCGAGGCCGACAAGCTGCTGTTCGAGGCGCCCACGAAGGAGATCCAGGTCGAGCTGATCCGTGCGCTCGGCGCCGGGGTGAATCTCGGGAACATCGCCGCGGCGGACGTGATCGGCGTGGCGACCCTGCGGCTCGGGCTGCGGGCCGACACACTTCTCCAGTTCGCCGACAACGTCGCTTCCGTGGCGTAGCGGCACTTCTCTTCCGGCGGCCCGGTCTCCCCGCGACGAAGCGGGACCGCCGCCGTTCTTCGATTCCAGCGTGACAGGAGAAAAACACTCATGCGTGACATGTACGACGCCTGCCACATCGCCGTCCCGGCCAGGGACCTCGATGAGGCCGTGGAGTACTACGTCTTCGGGCTCGGCGTGAAGCTGGCACGGCGCTACGCCGACCGCGTCACCTTCGACTTCTTCGGCGACCAGCTGGTCTGCCACCTGTGCGAGGACGTGCCCGAGGAAGCGATCGCCTACCCGCGCCACTTCGGGGTCAGCTTCGCCAAGGCCGAGGACTTCGACCGGCTCGTGAAGCTGGTGGAAACCCGCAAGCTGAAGACGCTGTCCGGCCCGTCGCTGCGCTTCGAGGGGACCGCGGAACAGCACCGGACGCTGTTCCTGGTGGACCCGTCCAACAACGTCATCGAGTTCAAGAACTACGACGACCCGCGGCTGCAGTTCTGATGACCGTGCTCCATCTCGTCCGCCACGGCGAAAGCGAATGGAACCTCGCCGGGCGCGTGCAGGGTCAGTCCCGGCAGGCCGGCTCGCTCACGGCCGCCGGCCGTGCGCAGGCCCTGCGCACGGCGGAGCTGCTCGCGAGCGAGCGGCCCGGCGCCGAAGCGATCTTCAGCAGCGACCTGCCCCGCGCCAGGGAAACGGCCGCGATCATCGCGGAAGTGCTGGGCCTGCCCGTCGAAGAGGACCCGGAACTGCGCGAACAGAACCTCGGCACGTTCGAGGGACAGCCCTTCGCCGCCGCACTGGGCGAGGCCACGGTCGCCGACGAAATCGACGAGCTGTGGCGGCATCCGGACCGCCGCCCGCCCGGCGGAGAAAGCATCACGGAGCTTTATCTCCGCGTGCACACCGCGCTGGATCGCTACGCGGCCGGGCACCCGGGCCGGGAGCTGATCCTGGTCACGCACGGCGGCGTGGTCCGCACCGCGACGGCACCCGAGGATCCGCGGCAGGGTACCCCGATCCCCCGCCGCCCGGTCGCCAACGCGACCGTCGCCACGCTCCACCTCGAAGTCGATTCGACGAACACCGGTGTCCGGTAACGCGAAATCCGGCGCGAATCCGGCGCGAATCCGGCGCGAGCGCCCGGGCCCGCGGTTCGGTGGAACCCGGCCCGGGCACCACCGCCATCCCCGGCGGGGACGGGTGACTACATTCGACCCATGGCGAGATACTTCGACGTGCATCCGGACAACCCGCAGCGGCGCGCGGTCGGCCAGATCGTGGAGATCGTCCGCGGCGACGGTCTGATCGCCTACCCGACCGACTCCTGCTTCGCGCTCGGCTGCCAGCTGGGCAACGCCGCCGGAATCGAGCGGATCCGGACGATCCGGCGCCTCGACGACCGCCACCACTTCACCCTGGTGTGCCGGGACTTCGCGCAGCTGGGCCAGTTCGTCCACCTCGACAACACGGTCTTCCGCAGCATCAAGGCGGCGACTCCCGGCAGCTACACCTTCATCCTCCCGGCCACGAAGGAAGTGCCGCGCCGCCTGCTGCACCCGAAGAAGAAGACCGTCGGCGTGCGCATCCCGGACCACGTGGTCACCCGCGCGCTGCTCGACGAGCTGGGCGAACCACTGCTGTCGAGCACCTTGCTCCTGCCCGGCCACGACGAGCCGCTCACCCAGGGCTGGGAGATCAAGGAAGAGCTGGACCACACGGTGGACGCGGTGGTCGACTCGGGCGAGTGCGGCACCGAACCGACGACGGTGGTCGACTTCTCCGAAGGCGAACCCGAGATCCTGCGTCGTGGCGCGGGCGACACGAGCCGTTTCGAACCGGCCTGACCCGTCGTCCGCAACGGAAGAGATCGAAGCGGTTCTCATGGCGACACACCGTCATCCGGGGAGTCCGTTCAGGGGAAAGCCGCGAAGGAGACCGCCCGGTCCTGCCCCCGCCGCCGGTCCTGTGCTTTGATCTTCCCGTGGCTACCTGGCGTGATCTCGTGACCTTCATCCGGCGTGAATACGAAGTCGTCCGGGACGACCCCGACGAGATCCGGATCCAGCTCCGCTACGGCGACGACGAGGACGTCCGGCAGCGGACCCAGATGGTGGTCGTGGCGCGGGAGGTGCTGGACCGCCGGGAGGACTGGATCCAGATCGCGTCGCCGTTCGCCCGGGTCGACGAGGTCGACGTGCAAGCCGTGCTGGAAGAGGTCGGCTCCACCACGATCGTCGGCGGTGTCGTGATCATGGGCCCGTATCTGGTGCTGCGGCATTCCCTGCCGCTGGTCAACCTGGACATCAACGAGTTCGTCGACCCGCTCGAAATGGTCACGGGCGCGGCCGAGGACCTCGAAGCGGCCTTCACCGGCCGAGACGAGTACTGACCCGGCGGCGGCCGTGAAACCGCTTTCCCGGGCTCACGCCAGCACGGGCAGCACCAGCTCCTGGTGGCGTCGCACGAGGTCGGCGAGCACGTCGTCGAGCGGCCGCGCGGCGACCTCGGCGTTCATCACTTCCACCTCCACATCCCCGGCGTAGCCGATCCTGGCCACGTCGCGGGTGAGTGCGGTCAGGTCGATGTGCCCGTCGCCGGGCAGTCCACGCGAGCGCAGCGTGTCCGCGGCCAGCGGCAGGATCCAGTCCGAAACCTGGTAGCTCGCGATCCGCCCGGCCGCGCGCGGCAGGTCCTCCGCCAGGCGCGGGTCCCACCACAGGTGATAGGCGTCGATCACGACACCGACCTGCGCGGCCGGAAACGGCTCGGCCATCGCCAGTGCCTGGCCGAGCGTGGCGACCACCGCGCGGTCGGCGCAGAACATCGGGTGCAGGCCCTCCAGTGCCAGTCGCACCCCGCGCGCCGCCGCCTCCGGGGCCAGCACCGCCAGCATCTCCATGACCTTCGCGCGCGCCCCCGGCAGGTCCTTCGATCCCGGCGGCAGCCCGCCCGCGACCAGGACCAGGCAGGGCGCGCCCAGCACGGCGGCCTCGTCCAGCGCACGCAGGTTGTCGTCGAGGCAGCCGGGACGGGTGAAGAAACCGCCGCGGCACAAGGAAGAAACGCGCAGTCCCGCGTCGGAGACCAGCTTCGCCACCGCTTCGACCCCGGTTTCGGCCAAGGGTTCCCGCCACAGCCCGACGGCCGGGATGCCGTGCCGCACGCACCCCTCGACCAGTTCGCGGGTGCTCCGCCCGTCCACGGTGATCTGGTTGACCGACAAGCGGTTCACTGGTCCACCCCACCCACGGTCAGCAGTGCCCGCAGCCGCGCGGCCGCCAGCGGCGGATCGGGAAACAACCCGGCCTCGTCGGCGAGCCGGAACGTCTCGGCCAGGTGCGGGAGGCTGCGCGCGCCCTGCAGCCCGCCGACCATCACGAACCCCGGCTGGTGTCCGGAAAGCCAGGCCAGGAAGGCGATTCCGGTCTTGTAGTGCTGCGTCGGCGCGGCGAAGACGTGGCGCGACAAGGCGACCGTCGGGCCGAGCGCGGCCGCGTAGGCGTCGTGGTCGTCCCGGTCGAGCGCGGCCAGCGCCGCCGACGCCGCGGGAGCGATCGCCGCGAAGGCACCCAGCAGCGCGTCACTGTGGCCGGTCGCATCGCCTTCGATGAGTTCCGGGTAATGGAAGTCGTCGCCGGTGTAGAGCCGCACACCGGCGGGAAGCGCCCGGCGCAAGGCGATCTCGTGCTCGATGTCCAGCAGGGACACCTTGATCCCGTCGATGGCGGCCGCGTGCTCCCGGATCAGCTCCAGCACCGTTTCCGTGGCGGCGGCGCGATCCGGTGCGCCCCAGTACCCGGCCAGCAGCGGGTCGAACATCTCCCCCAGCCAGTGCAGGATCACCGGGCCGCGCACCTGTGCGAGCACCTCGCCGTAGACCGCCAGGTAGTCTTCGGGGCCGCGGGCCAGCGCGGCCAGCTGGCGGCTCGCCATCAGCACCGGGACCGCACCGGCATCTTCGACCACGTCGAGTTGTTCTTCGTACGCCGCGGTGATCTCCGCCAGCGAGCGGGCGCGGCCGGGCAGCTGGTCGGTGCCGGCACCCGCGCAGATCCGTCCGCTCGCCTGCCGCGCGCTGCGCCGGATGAGTTCCCGCGTGGCCGCCCAATCCAGGCCCATGTTGCGCTGCGCGGTATCCATCGCTTCGGCGACTCCGAGACCGTAGGAGAACAGGTGGTCCCGAAAGGCGAGGGTGGCGTCCCAGTCGATCGCCGCCGGCGCGCCCGCGTCCCCGAAACCGGTGGCACCGGCGGGATCCGCGACGACGTGGGCGGCGGCGTAGGCGATGCGGCAGCGCGGCGGGCCCGCCGGCTTCGGCCACGCGACCGGCTCACGCAGGGCGTGCTCGCGCACTGCCCCGCCGGGCAGCGGCAGTTTCACGATCACAGCGTCACCTCCGCGACGTCGACCCAGCGCCGTTCCTTCGACGCGGTGAGCCCGGCCCGCGCGAGATTGATCCCGCGCGCGCCGGACAGCAGGTCGTAGGCGTGCGGCCGGCCCGCGAGGACGTCGCGGAGGAACTGCTCCCACTGGGCCTTGAACCCGTTGTCGAACTCCTCGTTGTCCGGCACCGGCGTCCAGCCGTCGCGGAAGGCGAAAGTCGCCGGGAGATCGGGATTCCACACCGGTTTCGGCGTCGCGGCCCGGTGCTGGACGACGCAGTCGCGCAGGCCGGCCACGGCACTGCCGTCGGTGCCGTCCACCTGGAACTCGACGAGTTCGTCGCGGTGCACCCGGACACACCACGACGAGTTGATCTGCGCGATGATCCCGCCGTCGAGCTCGAAAATCGCGTACGCGGCGTCGTCGGCTGTCGCGTCGTAGGCGTTTCCCGCCTCGTCCCAACGGGTCGGGATATGGGTCACCGCGGCGGCGGACACGCCGCGCACTCGGCCGAAAAGGTTTTCCAGCACATAGTTCCAGTGGCAGAGCATGTCCACGGCGATGCCGCCGCCGTCCTCCGCACGGTAGTTCCAGCTCGGCCGTTGCGCGGGCTGCCAGTCGCCCTCGAACACCCAGTACCCGAATTCGCCGCGTACGGACAGGATCCGGCCGAAGAAGCCGCCGTCCACCAGTCGCCGGAGTTTGCGCAGCCCCGGCAGGAAAAGCTTGTCGTGCACCACACCCGTGGTCAGGCCGGCGTCGGCGGCGCGGCGGGCGAGGTCCACCGCCTCCTCAACGGTGGTGGACACCGGCTTCTCGGTGTAGATGTGCTTGCCCGCGGCGATCGCCGCGGCCAGCGCCGCGCCTCGCGCCGAAGTGAGC
>Ga0310811_10002901_pt1 | contig 21530 bp, 20 predicted proteins | sample YCmetagenome_FD_207642 | JGI IMG/M metagenome (GOLD analysis project Ga0310811, IMG submission 207642) | Soil microbial communities from experimental microcosm in Duke University, North Carolina, United States - YC | ecosystem: Engineered > Artificial ecosystem > Soil microcosm > Unclassified ...
GTCCGCGACCAGGGCGCTGCCACGCGGCATATCTCGACCAATGTCGCCGAGGCGAGTCTCGCGACCGACCATATCGACCACAGCGTGCGCGCGATCCTGGATGTCGCCAGCGCGACCGGCGACGATGCGGCACGGATGCGCGATATGGCGGACGCGCTGGGCGGCAGGGCGCGCTCGCTCGAAACGCACCTGACCAACTTCCTCGAGGAACTCGAGGCCGCTTAGCAGCGCCGATCTTGACTTTTTGCGCTGCAGCAAATACATGGCGGGCATCGAGGCGTACGCAGCGTGATCGAACTCCATGCCTTTGGCTGGGGTTCAGGCTCCGCCTCGGTCGTTTAAGCGACAGGCTTCCCAAGTCACGCGGGGTGTCATTTCTCCCCGCCGCCCGTATGTCCATCGGACATGCGAGAGGCATTTTTGCATAAGGTTTCCATGACCAATTTTACCGATCTCGGCCTTGCCGAGCCGCTCGTCCGCGCGCTCGAGGCCAAAGGCTATTCCACCCCGACGCCGATCCAGGCGCAGGCTATTCCCTACGTCCTCGAAGGCCGCGACCTGCTCGGCATCGCGCAGACCGGCACCGGCAAGACCGCGGCATTCGTGCTGCCGTCGATCCAGCGCCTAGTCGAAAGCGGCAAGCGCGTCCTGCCGACGCATTGCCGCATGCTCGTGCTCGCGCCGACGCGTGAGCTTGCCAGCCAGATCGCCGAAAGCGCGCGCGCTTACGGCAAGTTCAGCCGCATGTCGGTCGCAACCGTGTTCGGCGGCACCAGCATCAACAAGAACCGCCAGGACATGGCGCGCGGCGTCGACATCCTGGTCGCCACGCCGGGCCGCCTGCTCGACCTGATCGAGCAGCGTTTCGTCAGCCTCAACCTGATCGAGACCTTGGTGCTCGACGAGGCCGACCAGATGCTCGACCTCGGCTTTATCCACGCTCTCCGGAAGATCGTGAAGCTGGTCCCGCGCCAGCGCCAGACCCTGTTCTTCTCGGCGACCATGCCGCAATCGATCCGCGAGCTGGCCGATCAGTTCATCAAGGATCCCGCCCTCGTCTCGATCAAGCCGGCGGCAACCACCGCCGAGCGCGTCGAGCAGTTCGCCACCCTGGTCAACCAGGCCGAGAAGCAGGCGCTGCTGACGATGACCCTGCGCGATCCGGCGATCGAGCGCGTGCTGGTCTTTACCCGCACCAAGCACGGTGCCGATCGCGTCGTCCGGCTGCTCGGCGGCAACGGCATCGCGGCGAACGCGATCCACGGCAACAAGAGCCAGGCCAATCGCGAGCGCGCGCTCGCCGCGTTCAAGTCGGGCGAGGTGCCGGTCCTGGTCGCGACCGATATCGCTGCGCGCGGAATCGACGTGTCGGGCGTCAGCCATGTGATCAATTTCGAGCTGCCCAACGTGCCCGAACAATATGTCCACCGCATCGGCCGCACCGCGCGCGCCGGCAAGGACGGCATCGCGATCAGCTTCGTGGCGGATGACGAGCGGCCCTATCTGCGCGACATCGAGAAGCTGACGCGTCAGAAGATCCCGCTCAAGGCGCTGCCGGAGAATTTCCTGGCCGAGGCGGCGAAGATCGTCTCGACCCGCTCGAAGCAATCGGTCACCGCGCAGCAGGAACGTGACGAGCGTCCGCGCGGTCCGCGTGGCGTGCGCCCCCCGCGCAAGACGCACGAGGCGCGGCCGGCCAATCCCTATGCTCCGCGCGGCCGAGGCGGCAATCGCCGCCGCGGACGTGGCGGCCAGGGCGGCGGTGGCCGGACCCAGGCCAGCGCGTGATCTGAATTCCTCCCCAGGCTTCGGCTCGAGGAGGGGTGAGTAGAGCGTAGCGAAAAGGGCGTCGGAGCGATCCGGCGCCCTTTCTTCTCGCATGGAGCAATTGCTCTCGTCCCCGCGGCCCCTTCTTCGCCCTCAGCCAGAATGCTCCGGCCCAAAGAGTGCAGCTACGCGTCCCGACCGAGCCGCAGAATGTCAAAAAATGCCAATCGCGATGACACCTCCTGGAGATAACGAGCCTTTCCGCGATGCGGAGCGAGGAAGGTTCGGCGGGGGGGCTGGCCATCGCGTCGGCGCGCCGGCCTAGAGGGGGGAAGACCGTTGGGGATTGGAAATCTTATGATGATCGCAGCGCTCTTCGGCAGTGGCGCTGCGAGCCCGGGATATTCCGGTGCCCCGGCTGCAGCAAACGCGGCAGGTGATGGCCAGGAAGCCGCCGCGGGCGAAGACCTATGCGTCGCCGGCCAGAAGGTGGAGTTCGTGCACCTGAATCGGCGCTGGCCAGGCGTCGTCAAGGGTCACAGCTATGGCGGCGACCAATGTTTGGTCACATCGAACATGAATACCGGATCGTTCATGCAGGACCTCGAAATCGATTTCGCCGATCTTCGCGTCTTTAACGGCGCGCCGGAAAGGGGGGTGCCCGACGTCCCCGGACGCGCTTCGCCAGCGAGCAACGCCGCGTCGACGACGCCCGGCACGCGCGCGACGGATTCGCGTTCGAACACCTCAATGGTCACGACCACGCCAGAGGAGGTCCTTCGTATTGCTTCCCGCGATCACGATCTTGCCGTCGCGCGATATGACGGGAAGTTCGTGCGCGTGACCAGCCTGCCGGGACGGATCGGGATCAGCGGCAACAGCATGCGGCTCTATGCCGATCCGTCGCGATACACGGCGTCGGTCCTTTGCTTGTTCGAGCCCGAGCGCATGAGCGAACTCCGCTCGGTACCCGATGGCGCCGCCGTTACCGTCGAAGGCGACGCAAACATCGCGGGGGCCGAGCGCATCAATATCCAGAACTGTCATGTCGTCGCCATCGGCGGACAGTTGGCAAAAGCGGCGATCCCCTCTCAGCCCCCCATGGGCAAATACATCTGCATGCAGTCGGGCCAAGGTATCGGAGACCTGGTCCTATCGCGATCGAGCTACACGGCCAGCGGCAAGACGGGATCTTACTCGTATAGCGCCGGTACCCGTAAATTCGTCTTCACCAGCGGCAATTATGCGCAATGGGGCTGGAGCGGCGTTTGGAAGACCGATGCACAATCCCCTGGCGGGGTTCCCGAACCTCGCATCGACATCACGGACGGCGGCAAGCTCAACATCCATTGTTATCCGCCGAAGTAAACTGCGCTCGTCGTTGTCGTGCATCGCGGGGATCGCCCTATCGCCGGCGGCCATTGGGGGGCGGCGGGAAGGGTGACTGGCGGCCTCTCAACCGTCGAGTGGGTGTCAATTCGAGCGATTTCTCGCGCGATGCCCGCACGGCGCTTATTCCATAAGCTACCGCTGCAATGGGACGATGCGAAACGCGATCGTCCTGGACGGCGGGCCTTCCGGCAAGTCCAGCGATAGGTTGCGCGTCACGACGCGGGCGCCGTTCGATGTGTCGCTCCGTGTGGTCCCCGACGCGTTCAGCGGCACCTTGTGCCCGTCTAAAATATCGCTTCGATACCGATATATGTTACGATGGGCTAAGGGTTGGAGAGGTAGCTGGAGAGAGCGTCGAGGAATAAGTGCACCTTGCGGGGCATGAGCCGCCGCGTCGGCAGCAATGCCCAGATGCCTTGGTCCGGCACGGCGCCATCGTCGAGACTGATCTTCGCCAGCCGTCCTGCGTCAACGTCCTCGCGCACGTTCCAATCGGAAAGCTGAACGATGCCCAGCCCACGGATACTGGCTTCCAGCAGCGCTTCCATGCTGTCCGCGGCGAAGCGGCCGCCGATGGCCTGACGGACGGTCCGTCCCTTGCGCTCGAACGCCCAGTGTCGCGCGGCCGGAGTGGTGAGACATTCGTGTTGCCGCAGGTCGGCGATCCTGGTCGGTGCGGAGTGCTCGCTCAGATAGGCGGGCGCGGCGTAAAGCCCCCTCGGATTTGCGGTCAGTCTGCGCGCGATCAGGGTGCTGTCCCGCAATTCCCCGAACCGGATCGCGACGTCGATACCCTGGGCCGCGATGTCCACAACCATATCGCTCAGCAGCAGCTCCACCTTGACCCGCGGGTGCTGTGCGAGGAAGCCGACGAGCATCGGCGTCAGGACCTTCCGCCCGAACGGCACCGACGCCGCCACCCGGAGCAGCCCGCCCGCTCCTTCGTCGCCGCTCGCAACGGCGGCACGTCCTTCTTCCGCATGAGCGAGCATCGCCTCCGCATGGGGTATGAACGCCTCGCCTTCGGGCGTCAGCGACAGCGACCGCGTCGTTCGATGTACCAGCCTGGCGCCGACTTCCGCCTCGAGCGTCGCCAGCCGACGCGATGCTGCCACAGGGGTCAGCCCCAGCCGACGGCCGGCCGCCGAAAGACTGCCTTGTCGTACGGCCTCGACCAGAACGGCCAGATTTGCGAGCTCCAGCATATCTCCAGATGATACACCGACCTATCGGATGACGCCACTTATACCTATTGCCGACAAGGTTCATATTAGCCCGATCGTTACATCTCCACGAGGTCTTCATGATACCGACCGCAAATGCCGCCGCTATGCGGGGCTCTCGGCTCCATTCGACGCTGAATTACGCGATGGCGGCGGCTGCCGGCGTTGCGGTCGCCAACATATATTACAACCAGCCGATGCTCGGCATCATGGAGAGAGACCTCCATGGCCCCCTCGCCAGCTTCGTGCCGACCGCCACGCAACTCGGTTATGCCGCAGGACTGTTCCTGCTGGTCCCGCTGGGTGACCTGATCGAGCGGAAGCGCCTCATCGTTCTCCAGTTCGGCGGCCTTGCCGTCGCCTTGGCCGTCGCGGCGATCGCACCCGACGCCGTGATGGTGGTCCTCGCCTCGCTGCTCGTCGGAATCCTCTCGACGGTCGCCCAGCAGATCGTGCCGCTCGCCGCGCATCTGGCCACGCCGGAGCGGCGCGGTGCGACCGTGGGGACGGTCATGGCCGGGCTCCTCTGCGGCATCCTGCTCAGCCGCACTCTCGCGGGTTTCGTCGCCACCCATGCCGGCTGGCGCGAGATGTTCTGGCTCGGCGTGCCAATGGCGGTCGGTGCCGGCGCGCTGATGGCGGCAGTGTTGCCGCGGAGCGCGCCGGATACGACGCACAGCTATGTCTCGCTGATCCGCTCGCTTGGCGGGCTCTGGTCCGAATTCGCCGCTCTGCGTAAGGCGGCGGTTACCCAGGCGCTTTTGTTCGGCTGTTTCAGCGCATTCTGGACAATCCTGGCTCTGCGCCTGCAGCAGCCCCGCTTCTCGCTCGGCGCCGATATTGCCGGACTGTTCGGCATCGTGGGCGCCGTCGGCGTGCTCGCCGCGCCGATCGCCGGTCGCGTTGCGGATCGCAGCGGGCCACATCTCGTGATCCTTCTGGGTGCCGTCTTGACGTTGATCGCCTGGGCCGTGTTCGGTCTCTTCGGCAGCATTGCCGGCTTGATCGTCGGCGTCATCCTGCTCGACTTCGGCGTGCAGAGCGCGCTCGTCTCGAACCAGCATATCGTCTACGCCCTGCGTCCCGAGGCGCGCGCGCGCCTGAACACCATCTTCATGGGCGCCATGTTCCTCGGCGGCGCCGCCGGATCGGCCGGTGCGACCTTCGCCTGGAACGTCGGCGGGTGGACCGCTGTAGTCCTGCTTGGCGGTGCCCTCTCCATGATCGGCGTTCTGATCCAGCTGGCCGGCTTGAAGAGGGATACCTGAGTCTTTCGCGTCGCCGTCACCGGTTGATCGATCGGCCGAGATATACGGTTGCCTAGGCGGGCCGACCGCGCCAGTCTCGGCGAGACTGAACAGGGGGATGATATGCGCCGGATTCTTCTCGCGTCACTGCTCGCCGCCACCGCATCGCTTGCCGGGGCCTCGACGCCCAAGGAACAGCTGATGGCCCCGCCGGCAGGCGCGCGCCATTACACGATCAGCTCGATCGCGGGGAAACATGGCGACATCTGGTCGTGGACGATGCCCGACGGCAAGGTCGCCTATCGCATGTCGATGTCGCTGCGCGGCTGGGTCACCGAGACGGACGAGCTGGTGACCCTGGCGCCCGACAAACGACCCGCGGCGATCGCCATTCGCGGCTTCACCGATTCGGGCGACGCGACCGAGAATTTCGACGTCGATGCGGGTGGCGTCGCGCGTTGGAAGACTGCCGTCGATTCGGGTTCCGCGCCGTTCGCCGCCAAGCGCTACAACACCTATGGCGGTCCGTGGCTGGCCAGCGAGATGGACGTCAACGCACTGGTCGCCGCCGGCGCCAACGGCATCGACCTGCTGCCGAGCGGTCATGCCAGCATCAAGATCGGTCAGCCCGTCGAGATCGACGGACCGCAAGGCAAGAAGACGATCAAGCTGGCCTTTATCACCGGCTATGGTTTCAGCCCGTCGCCGGTCTGGCTGGACGGCGACAATCATTTCTTCGGCAATGCCGGTGTGGTCTCGCTGCTGCCCGAAGGGTATGAGAGCAATGGCCCCAAGCTCAAGGACATCCAGGACAAGGCGACCGCGGCGATGGTCCGCGACATCGCCCACGATTTCCTGAAACCTGCGAACCGCAGCGCGACCCTGGTCGACAATGTGCTGATGTTCGATTCAGTGGCGGGCAAATATGTGCCGAACCGCGCGGTCCTGATCTCTGATGGCAAGGTTGCCGCGGTCGGCGCGGCCGGGTCGCTCAAGGTGCCCGCGGGGACGACGGTTATCGACGGCAAGGGCAAGACGTTGCTGCCCGGCCTGTGGGATTCGCACCAGCATGTCGGTGACGACTGGAACCTGCTCCAGAACCTCGCCACCGGCATGACCAATTACCGCAGTCCGGGCTCGATGATCGACGAGGCACTCAGCATCTACAAGCGCCGCGCCGCCGGCGACCTACTTGCGCCCGACGGCAAGATTTCGGTGATCATCGACCGCAAGGACCCGCTCGCGGCGCAGGGCGCGCTTACCGTCTCGTCGGCGGCCGAGGCGATCGCCGCGGTCGACAAGATCAAGGCGGCGGGTTTGTGGGGCGCCAAATTCTATACCTCGATGAACCCGGCCTGGATCGCCCCGGCGGCGGCCGAGGCGCACAAGCTGGGCTTGCATGTCCATGGCCATGTGCCGGCCGGGATGCGCCCGCTCGACGCGGTGCGCGCGGGCTATGACGAAGTCACCCACATCAACTTCATCATGATGCAGGCGATGCCGCAGGAGGTCGTTGACAAGGCCAACACCGCCGCGCGGCTCGAAGGGCCGGCGAAATACGGCAAGGACGTCGATCTCGACTCGCCGGCGATGAAGGCGTTCTATGCCGAACTGTCGAAGCGCGGGACGATCATCGACCCGACGCTGACCGTGTGGGAGCCGCTGATGACCTCGGACGGCAGCGCGCTGTCGCCCGAATATGCGCCGTTCGCCGACGTCGCGCCGCCCTCGGTGGTGCGTGGCTGGAAAATTCCCGGCTATCCGCTGTTCGGCGGGCTGACGCGCGACGATTTCCGCAAGAGCTTCGCCAAGATGGTCGAATTGGTCGGGCGGCTTCATCAGGCCGGCGTCCGCATCGTCGCCGGGACCGACGGCTATGGCCTGGAGCTGGTGCGCGAGCTCGAACTCTATCAGCAGGCCGGGCTGACCAATGCGGAGTCGCTTCAGACCGCGACAATCGTGCCGGCGCGGATGACCGGGATGGACGGCCGCGTCGGATCGATCGCCCCGGGCAAGACCGCCGACATCATCCTGGTCGATGGCGATGTGTCGAAGGACCTGACCAATCTACGCCATGTCCGGACCGTGTTCCTCGACGGCTATCGCCTCGACGGAGCTGCGCTCAGGCAGGCGAGCGGTTTGAGCGGCATGCCGAAATAGCAATCGAGGCCGACCGGCGGTAGAGCCCAACCTTCCTGCGGCAGCGGAGCCGTGGCTATGGTCATAGCGATTGCCGGTTGAGCCTGAGCGCGTTGGTCACGACGCTCACCGAGGACAATGCCATCGCCGCTGCCGCGATCATCGGCGAGAGCAGGGTGCCGAAGAGCGGATAGAGCAGCCCCGCCGCCACCGGAATCCCGGCCGCATTGTAGATGAAGGCGAAGACGAGGTTCTGGCGGATGTTGGCCATGGTCGCGCGACTGAGCCGGCGCGCCCGCGCGATCCCCATCAGGTCGCCCTTGAGAAGCGTGATGCCGGCGCTCTCGATCGCGACGTCGGTGCCCGATCCCATCGCGATACCAACCTCGGCGGCGGCAAGCGCAGGCGCATCGTTGACTCCATCGCCGGCCATCGCGACGATGCGCCCTTCGCGCTTCAGTCGCTCGACGACGGCGCTCTTCTGATCCGGCAGAACCTCGGCCTCGATCTCGTCGATGCCGAGCGTCCGGGCGACCGCTTCGGCGGTGGTGCGGTTGTCGCCGGTCAACATCACGACGCGGACACCCGTGGCCCGCAGGCCGGCAAGCGCTTCGGGCGTCGTCTTCTTGATCGGGTCGGCGATGGCCAGGATCCCCGCGACGACGCCGTCGATGCCGGCGAATATCACGGTAGCGCCATCGCGCCGCAATTCGTCGGCCTGCACGGCGAGCGCAGCGGGGTCGACCCCGTGCTCGGTGAGAAACGCAGCGCTACCGAGCAGCACGCGCCTGCCTCCCACCGTGCCGAGCGCACCCTTGCCGGTCGGCGAGTCGAAGTCCGCGACCTCGGGAATCGCGATCTTGCGACTGCCTGCTGCCTCGACGATCGCGCGGGCGAGCGGATGTTCGGAAGCGCGCTCGACGCCGGCCGCGAGGCGCAGCACTTCATCCTCGGTGAATCCCGTGGCGGCGACGATCTTGGTCACCGAGGGATGACCTTCGGTCAGCGTGCCGGTCTTGTCGACGACCAGCGTATCGACCTTCTCCATCCGTTCGAGCGCCTCGGCATTCTTGATCAGTATGCCAAGCCCCGCCCCGCGTCCCACGCCGACCATGATCGACATCGGCGTCGCCAACCCCAGCGCACAGGGGCAAGCGATGATCAACACCGCGACGGCGGCGACCAGGCCATAGGCGAAGCGCGGCTCCGGACCCCAGATCGCCCATCCGATAAAGGCGAGCAGCGCGATCGCCAGCACCACCGGTACGAACCAGCCCGAGGCCCGATCTGCCATGCGCTGGATCGGCGCGCGCGAGCGTTGCGCGGCGGCAACCATCTGCACGATCCTGGCGAGCATCGTGTCGCGACCGACCTTGTCGGCGCGAATGATCAGCGCGCCGGTCTGGTTGAGCGTGCCGCCGATCACCGTGTCGCCGAGCGCCTTGGCCGTCGGCATCGATTCGCCGGTCACCATCGCTTCGTCGAGCGAAGAGCGGCCATCCTCGACTATGCCGTCGACCGGCACCTTCTCGCCCGGACGGACCCGTAGCCGGTCGCCGACCACGATCTGGTCGAGACCGACCTCTTCGTCGGCGCCGTCGGCATTGATGCGGCGCGCGGTCTTTGGAGCAAGGTTGAGCAGCGCCTTGATCGCCCCCGATGTCCGCTCGCGGGCGCGCAGTTCGAGCACCTGCCCGAGCAACACCAGCACGGTGATCACCGCGGCAGCCTCGAAATAGATCGCGACACTGCCGTCGGGCGAACGGAAAGCGGGCGGAAAAACGCCCGGTGCGAACGCGGCGACCATGCTGTACGCCCAGGCGACGCCCGTGCCCATCGCGATCAGGGTGAACATGTTCAGATTGCGCGTCCGCACCGACTCCCAGCCGCGCTGGAAAAAAGGCCAGCCCGCCCAAAGCACCACCGGAGTGGCCAGCACGAGCTGAATCCAGATCGCGATCCGCATCGGCACGAAATGATGGATTGCCGGGAAGATATGGCCGCCCATTTCCAGCACGAAGACCGGCAATGCCAGTGCAAGGCCGACCGCGAAGCGACGGGTCATATCGACGAGCTCGGGACTGGGTCCGGTTTTCGACGTGACGATCAGAGGCTCCAGCGTCATGCCGCAGATCGGGCAATTGCCCGGGCGGTCGCGTCGGATCTCCGGATGCATCGGGCAGGTCCAGATCGTGCCGGAAGCGGGTTCCGATGCCGCAGGAGCGGCAGGCGCCGCAGGCGCTAGGTAGCGGTCAGGATCGGCAACGAACTTGGTGCGGCAGCCGGAGCTGCAAAAATAATAGGTCGTTCCACCGTTCACCGCCTGGTGGATTGTCTCCGCGTCGACCGTCATCCCGCAGACCGGATCTGTCACCTTGCCGTGTTGGGCGGGATGGGAATGATCGTGCGGACGATGTTCGGCCTGCGTCATCGCACTGCTCCTGGTCGGCGCCTCGCCATATGGGACCTGACGCCATGTTTAGGTCAAGAGCGTCGCCAGGCACTCGGGACCATTACGTAAGGCGATCCTTTTAGCGATACCGTATCGCCATGGTGCGAGAGGTGGATCATGGCTCCGAGCCACGCCGATACACACCATCACCGGAACAGGACGCTACAGCGCGATATCGTGTTCCCCGGGCCTCGTTTCGCGCCTTGGGCAATTGCCCGAGCCGACGGAGCCGGGGTCAGGCTGCAGCGGTTGCAGTTCCTCTCCCTTCCAGGAGAAAATACATGATCAAGTCCCTTCATGGATTGGCTGGCACTGCGGCGCTGGCGCTGATGGGCGCCGTGCCGGCGATGGTCGGCGCGCAAAGTGCCGACGACCCTCACAAAGGACATCACCCACCAAAGGTTGCCGCTCCGGCAGACCCTGCGCCGGCACCGACTGCTCCGCCCGAGAAGCCGGACGACATGACCGGCGGTGGCCCCGGCACGATGAAGGGAATGGGCGCCGAGGACGGCAAGATGCCGATGATGAAAATGGCGGACGGCATGGACATGCCGATGGACTGCATGGCGAGCGGTAAGATGCAAATGCCCGCGGACGTCGAAGGGCGGATCGCGTCGCTGCGGACCGAACTCAAGATTACCGGCGCGCAGGTCGATGCCTGGAACGCGTTCGCCGACGTCCTGCGCGCCAATGCCAGGCGAGCGGGTCCGGTTCATGCCGCAATGATGTCTCGCCCCGCGGATGGGGCGCCAGTTTCGCTGGAAAGACGGTTGGACCTGCACGAGCAGGCGCTGACGATCAGCCTGACCAATCTCCGCGCGCTGAAGCCGGCTCTAGTCCGACTCTATGCTGTCCTGTCCGCCGAGCAGAAGACGATGGCGGATCGGCTGCTCATGCACGAAACGGGCATGATGTCCGGAATGCCCATGTCAGGAATGTGCGGCGGCATGCCCAAGCAATAGGAGGAACCGGATAAAGGATCGGGCCGGAGCGTTAATCTCCCCGCTGCAGGATGATCCCCAATTCCTCGACATCGAGATCGCGCTCGAGTTCCTGCAACACCTCGTCCTCGATCAACCCGGCGCGGTGGACACGGATCAGCTCGGCGCGGCCGGCGGCGATCGACGTCAGGATCACGTCGAAATGCGGCCGCACATTCTCCATGAAGGTGTCGGCATCCGCCGCGTAGCGCTGGATCGCTTCCAGCCGCTTGTGCGATTGCTTGAGCAATTGCGGGTGGATCAGGGTTCCGTCCTCGGCATAGGCATTGGCTTCGACCGCCGCGTTGCGGGCGCCGGCGATCGCCGCTTCGGTTTCGGCCATGGTCATCTTCGCGGGCGGATCCTTGTCCTTCGGTCCGACCGTCCGGATCAGCCAGCCCAGGCTGGCGCCCTGCACGACGACCGTGGCGAAGATCACCGCAAAGGCAGTGACCAGCATCAGGTCGCGCCCGGGCATCGCCGCGGGCAGGGAGAGCGCCACCGCCAGCGTGACCACGCCGCGCATGCCGGTCCAGCTCAATATCGTCGCCTGGCGCACGCCCAACGGCCGCGCGCGTTTCAAGCCCAGCGCACGGAGGGCCGAGAGCAGTCCGTCACTGGCGAAAATCCAGGCGAAGCGCGCCGCGACGATCGTCAGCACGACGCCGAGGATCGGGATCGTCATCGTCGCGCTCACCGCCTCGATCCCGCCGACGCGATCGAGTACCCCGCGCAATGACGAACCGATCAGGATGAAGACGATCGCTTCGAGGATGAACACCATCGTCTGCCAAAAGGCGCTGCCACGCAGCCGCACTGGCGCGGAAAAGACGATATGCTGGTACCAGCCGAGCATCAGCCCGGCGACCACCGTCGCGATCACTCCGGAGACATGCATGCGCTCGCCGGCGATATAAGCGACCCAGCACATCAAGGTGTTGGCCATGATGATCAGCGTCTGGTCCTTCAGCCGCTTGACCACGAACAGCCAGGCCCCGGCCACCGCCAGCCCGACCACCACGCCGCCAAGCGCGAGCAGAACGAAGCTGGCGACCGCGGCACCCGCGCTGAACGTGCCGCTCAACGTCGCCGCCACGGCAAAACGGAACAGCACCAGCCCGGTCGCGTCGTTGAGCAGGCTTTCGCCCTCGACCAGTGCCGACAGACGGCGCGGGAGCTTCACGTTCTGCAGCACCGCGCGGGCCGACACCGCGTCGGGCGGCGAGACGATCGCGCCGAGGGCGAAGCACGCTGCCCAGGGCAGGTTGGGGACAAGCCAATGCGTGACGATTCCGACCGCCAGCGTCGTGAACACGATCGCGCCGATGGCTAAAGACAGGATTCCCGGCAAGTGCCGCCTGAATCGCCCGAACGCGGTGAAATAGGCGCCGTCCATCAACAACGGCGGCAGGAACAGCACCAGCGCCAGTTCGGGATCCAGCGCGACGGGTGGCAGTCCCGGGATGAAGGCGAGCGCGCCACCGCCGACCAGCAAGGCGGTCGATGGCGGCAACTTCAGCCGCCGCGCTGCCCAATGCAGCGCGACGACGCCGACCAGCAGGGCCAGGACGAGTTCGAACGTCTCGACAGGGCGCATGCAGTGTCAGTCGCCCGTACGGCGCTTGATCTTGTTCGGCAGGTCCTTGCCCTTGGTGCGGCGCGACGGAATTTGGATCGGGTTCTTCTTCTTCCACTCGGCCCAGGTCATCGGGCCGTCGGGGGTCTGGATGATCGTGTCGTCTGCCATCTTCGGGCCTTTACACCAAGCCGAGCCGGAACGCACGGCTCGCAGCCGCTCGCGCATCGGCGAAGGCGAGCCCTGTACGCATCTCGCGGCCAAGACCACTGGTGGAGGTCATCGCCGACGTTATATCGCGGCGGCAATCAACCAATTTGGAGTAACGGATGCTGCGCGCGATCCTGAGCGTCATTCTGGGCCTGTTGGCCTCTTCCGCCGCCGGCGCGGGCGAACGGGACGCGACGATCGGCACATGGCGCAACCTGCGCAACACGATGCATATCGAGATCAAGCCGTGCGGCGATTCAGTTTGCGGCGAGGTCGTCTGGGCGAGCGATCAGGCGATCGCGGATGCCGGGCGCGGCGGAACCCGCAACCTGATCGGCACCCAGGTCTTTCGCGACTTTCGACAGGATTCCGCGGGCAATTGGCACGGCAAGGTGTTCGTCCCCGACATCAACAAGACGCTTTCCGGCACCATCGTTCTTGTCGACCACAATACGCTGAAGGGCTCGGGTTGCCTGGTTGGCCGCGTTCTCTGCAAGTCGAAGATTCTGGTCAGGATACAATAGCCGCTGTGCGGCTGCCTGATGCCGTTCCTTGCGCGCGCTCTCCGAGGGGAATACCCCATTGGCGATCGCGCGTAGGGCGCCTGTTTGGACAATAGAGAGTTTCAATGACCCATTATGTCGCCGCGGCGGCGAAAGGCGCCGATCGCCGCACCGGTGCGATCAAGCTCCACGACGCCAGCGATTTCGCCGCGATGCACGAGGCGGGACAGGTGACCGCGTCGGTGCTCGATGCCCTGGCGGACATTGTGCAACCCGGCGTCAGCACCGAGGCGATCGACGCCTTCGCCCATGATGCGATCGTGGCCGCCGGAGCCATTCCTGCGAATATCGGCTATCGCGGCTACGCCCATACCAGCTGCATTTCGATCAACCATGTCGTCTGCCATGGCATTCCCGGCCCGCGGACGCTGAAGGACGGCGATATCGTCAATATCGACCTGACCTCGATCGTCGACGGCTGGCACGGCGATTCCAGCCGCATGTATCTGGTCGGCGACGTGTCGGTGAAGGCCCGGCGCCTGGTCGACGTCACCTATGAATGCCTGATGCGCGGGATCGAGCAGGCCAGGCCGGGTAACCGGCTGGGCGATATCGGCCATGCCATCCAGCAACATGCCGAACGCCATCGCTATGGCGTCGTCCGGGATTTCGTCGGCCATGGTGTTGGCCGCGTCTATCACGATGCCCCGGATGTCCTGCATTACGGACGCCCCGGTACCGGTCCCGAGCTCAAGCCCGGAATGATCTTCACCATCGAGCCGATGATCAATGCCGGGCGGCCCGACGTGAAGATGCTCGACGACGGCTGGACCGCGGTGACGCGCGATCGTTCGCTCTCGGCGCAATTCGAACATTCGATCGGCATTACCGAAACCGGCTGCGAGATCTTCACGACCAGTCCGACGGGGCGCCACCGTCCGCCTTACGCATAGCGTGCGAGCGGGGAGGCGCGACAGCGCTTAAGGGCGGACCTGGCCCGTCCCCCGCCCGATCCATTTATAGGTCGTCAGCCCCTCGAGCGCGACCGGGCCGCGCGCGTGGAGCCGCCCGGTGGCAATGCCGATCTCGGCACCCAGGCCGAACTCGCCGCCATCGGCGAATTGGGTCGATGCGTTCCACAACACGATCGCGCTGTCGACCGCGGCCAGGAAACGTTCGGCGACGGCTGTGTCCTCGGCGACGATCGCATCGGTATGGTGCGATCCGTGCGCGGCGATGAAGCTCAGCGCCTCGTCGATCCCGCCGACCAGCCGCGCCGAGGCGATCGCGTCGAGATATTCGGTGTCCCAATCCTCGCTGCCCGCCGGCACCACGCCGGGCACCAATTGCTCGAGCAGCGCATCACCGCGCACCTCGCATCCCGCCGCCTGTAATTTCTGGATCAGCTGGCCGGCATGCGGATAATCGCGGTCGATCAGCAAAGTCTCCATCGCGCCGCACACGCCGGTGCGCCGCATCTTGGCGTTGACCACGATATCCTCGGCCATCGTCTGATCGGCCGAGGCATGGACATAGATGTGGTTGATCCCGTCGAGATGCGCGAGCACCGGCACCCGTGCCTCGGCCTGGACGCGCGCGACCAGGCCCTTGCCGCCGCGCGGCACGATCATGTCGATCACGCCTTCGCCTGCCAGCATCGCGCCTACCGCCGCGCGATCGGTCACCGGGACCAGTTGCACGGCCTGGCCGGGCAGTCCGGCGGCTTCCAGGCCGCGGACCAAGGCGGCATGGATCGCGCGGTTGCTCTCGATCGCCTCGGACCCGCCGCGCAGGATCACGGCATTGCCGGACCCGATGCACAAGGCCGCGGCGTCGGCGGTCACGTTTGGCCGGCTTTCGTAGATGATGCCGATCACCCCGATCGGCACGCGCACCCGCGCCAGCTTCAGGCCGTTGGGGCGTTCGATCTCGTCGATAATCTCGCCGACAGGGTCTTTCAGCGTCGCCACGGTGGCGACTCCGTCGGCGGTTGCGGCGACGCGCTCGGGTGTCAATTTCAGCCGGTCGAGCATCGCCGCCGACAGTCCGTTGGCGGCGGCGTTCGCCATGTCGATCGCGTTGGCGGCCAGGATTTCCGGCTCGGCGTCGCGGATCGCCTGCGCCATCGCTTCCAGCGCGCGCGCCTTGTCGGCACTCGACAGGCCGGCGAGCACGAGGGCAGCGGATCGTGCCTGCCGCCCCATCGACGCGATCAGCGCGACGGGATCGATTTCGAATTCGATGTCGACGGTCGTTTCCATGCCGCGCCGATTATCACGCCGAAACCGCCGGCCAAAGCCCTATCGCCTTTCCTGCGGCCAATGCTATCCATCGCGCCATGAGCGGGGAATTTGCGGCAGCAGGCGATATCGCGACCGGGGCGCTGATCGGGCGCGCGGTCGAACCCAAGGCGGGCGAGCATGGAGTCGGGCAGGATGCGCATCGCATCTGCCTCAATTGCAGCACCGCGCTGATCGGATCGTTCTGTCACGCCTGTGGCCAGAACGGGCATGTCCACAAGACCCTGACCTCAATCGGGCACGACCTGCTCCACGGCGTGTTCCATTTCGAAGGCAAGGTGTGGCGCACCGTGCCGATGCTGGTCACTCGTCCGGGCGGGCTGACGCGGCGCTATATCGATGGCGAGCGCGCGCGCTTCGTGTCGCCGCTAGCGATGTTCCTGTTCTTCGTCTTCCTGATGTTCGCGACCTTCCACTCGCTGGAAAGCGGCACCGATTTCAACCTCGAAACCACGCCGACGACCAAAGCCGAGAAACTGGCCAAGATCGACGGCGAGATTGCCAGCACCCAGGCCAAACTCGATCGCGCGCAACAGCGCGTTGCCCAGGGCAAGGCCGATGACGACGACCAGGGCGACATCGTCGGCTATCAGGCGACGCTGAATGGGTTGAGGGTCGCGCGCACCAGCATCGCGGTCGGTCCGGAAGAAGCTCGTAAGCAGGCGGTGAGTAACGTCAGCACCGGTTGGCCCGCGCTCGACAAGGGCATTCGCAAAGCCAACGACAATCCCGAGCTCGCGCTCTACAAGCTACAGTCCTCAGCGTACAAATATAGCTGGGCGCTGATCCCGATATCCGTGCCGTTCGTGGCATTGCTGTTCCTGTGGCGGCGGCGGTTCAAGCTCTATGACCACGCCATTTTCGTGACCTATTCGCTGGCCTTCATGATGCTGCTCGCGACGACCATCTCGCTGCTGATGATGATCGGGGCGCCAGTCTGGCTCTACGGCAATTTGATCGCGTTCGGCCCGCCCATTCACATCTTCTTCCAGCTGCGCGGCGCCTATCAGCTCAATTGGTTCTCGGCACTGTGGCGCACCTTCGCGCTGCTGATCTTCGCTTCGATCACCCTGACATTGTTCGGGATGTTGCTGCTCGGCCTGGGGTTGATGGAATAAGGGCGGTGGCTTGCCGCGCACCCTGCCGGAGTTGACCTCGCAAAGGCGGATGCTCGCCGCTAGGTAAACACTATGTGCTTCAGTATCCGGGCCGGGTGCTGTGCGGGGGACATTCTCTACCGAATACGACAATCCCGTCCAGCGAGCCTGCCCAATCATTTTCCTCAAAAGTGTGACTGAAAGCGGCGCCCGGTAGTCGCCCTAAAGCCTTGAGGCGGGCCGGGTTGAGATAGGTCGTTGCATCATCTGCCGACGTCACCGCCGATCGTTCGAGAGAGGGCGATGGAGGTGTCGCGAGCGGCCGGTTGTCCTTGCGCGCATAGCGATATTCACCTGATGCTGCGGAAAAACCGAGCGCAAAGGCGCGGGCGCCGTAATCCCGATGGACGTAGCTCCCGAGATTGCCGGCGCGAGCATAAGCCGGATCTGCAGCCCCGTTCTTCGCAATATGCGCGGTGGCGCTCCAGACGATGATCTTGCTCCCCTTCGGGAGGCGGCGGACGAGCCAGGCGAAATTGTCGTACATCGCTTTGTCTCGGGCGGTGATGAACTCGGGCCTGTCCAAGGCGTCGGCACGCGTGAACGCCTCGATATTGCGGACCATGCTGCGCTGGGCGTCGGCGGCGGCGCCGTCCGCCGCGGCGGCTTTGTCCATCGCACGCGATATGTCGGCCGTGCACCGCAGGATCTGGGCGCGGTCGTCATCCGAATAAGACCCGTTCGGATAATCCCAATAGGTCCGCCGCCGCAGGATTTCGCGACATTCGCGACGCCGGGCGCCCTCAAGATAGTTGGTCAGTTCGACCGGCATCTCATCGTTGGCATATCTGGCTTCCAGCGCTCCCATCTGACCATCCAGCCCGCCAAGAACGACACGCCGCGCCTTAGCGGCGTCGAACAGGAACGGGATGAGCGGCCGCACTTCGCGGTCGAACTTCCACAGGCCCCCCATGGCGTCGCCGACCATTGCCGCATCCGCCGGTGCGCGATCCCGAAGCTTTCTGGCAAAGCCGAGGAACTCGTAATGGCTGGCCTCGAAAAACACCGCGTTGAAGCGGCATTGCGTCACTAAGCGTTCGACCAACGCCGCCTTGAACGCATCGCTATGGCCATCTCCGTGCGTGGCTTCGCCGAGCAACGCGACGCGTTTCGGACAAAGATCGCGGATAACGGCAGCCATCGCGCGTTCGTCGGTCGTCGGGACCGTGGCGCTGCCATTCGGCTGGTTCGGCGGCCCCGCTCCCATCGTCAGCAGCATGGCAATGAGGAGCAGCGGTCTAACCATTGGCGCAGCTTAGCCGCAGCTTTGCGCCCTGCAATGTTGCCGATGGTTGAACGTTGGCGGCCGAGGAATAGTCTGGGCCGTCATGTCCGACGCCCCGTATCACCGCCACCGCGACGCGCAGAGCGCTGTCGCCGGTTACGGCTGGCTTTCGATCAGCGTCATCAGGTCGCGCAGCGCGTCCGCCGGAAAGTCGATCGCCTCGACATGGGTTTCGCGCAGCGGCGGCGTGCCGTGCGTTTCCTCGGGAAAGCGCGCGATGCCCCACGAATCGGCCTCGAACAGCGCATAGTACGATCCGTGCAGCGCGGCGCGATCTCCGTCGACGAACACATAGGCCGCGGGCCGCTCGCGGATATAGAGGGTCGTCATTATGATGATGCCGTGGCGTCCAGCACATTCGGCCAGCATCGGCACCGCCAGTAGCGGATTGGATGGCATCGGGTAATCGGTCTCGCGGCCGGGGGGCAGAGCGACGATCCGCTCGAACCGTTCGGCGATCCGCAGCGCATCGATCATCGGACATTGCCCGCCGCTCTGCCCGTCGGGGCGTGCCACGCGTCCGCGCTGGGTCAACGTCTCGCTGCCGTGCTCCAGCATCTCGCGCCGGAACGAGGTGAAGCCCGGCAAGCCGCGCGCCTCCAGGAAACGCACCTGCCTCGCTGCCTCGGTCAGGAATTCCTCGGGATAGCCGCGCGCTCGCGCCGCGGCGACGACATAGCGATCGACATCGTCGAGCGACAATCGAACCTCGTTGGGGAGTGCCGGGCGCCTTTTGGGCTTTTCCGAAAATGTCGTCGTGCGGCCGAACATGCCCGTCATCCATGCTGTCGGGACAATGATGGACCCGCATGGTTAATCCTTCGCAAAGGTCGCATTGCCGCCGATCCTGGAACCGACTGGTGGACCGTTCGGCAACCTCACGCCCGAATTGTCGCTGGCCGATGCCGATCAGCGTGGCGCGCTGACGAGGTGCGCGCGATCATGCGATAGGAGCCGGGCGACACGCCAAGTCTGATAAGCTCCGCTTATGCGGATGCGCACGACGTTGATTTGTAAACCACGGACAACCCGGCTTAAACTGCCGGCAATGATGTGGCGAACCGCGCCCGTCCCTTACCCGCACAGGAGGTGTTGTCGTGCATAGATCGCGCATCAATGGCATTCTCATCGACTGCAATACGGACGATATCGACGCCGCCGCGCATTTCTGGGCGGAAGCGCTCGGCCGGCCGGTCGACCCCGATCATCCGGGCACGCGGGGCAATTACCGGATGCTGGTGACCCCGGAGGGCGAGATCAGCGTGCAGATCCAGCGCGTCGAGCATGAGAGCCGAATCCATCTCGACATCGAAACCGACGACATTCCCGCCGAAGTCGCGCGCCTCCAGAAACTCGGCGCGACGATCGACACGCAGATGGAACGCTGGGTGGTGATGCGCGCGCCGAGCGGCCAGCGCTTTTGCGTCGTCCGTGTGCAGCGCGACGGGTTTTCGGACGACGCGGTTACCTGGGAATAAGGGGCGATTGGCTCATTCTCCTCTCCCATTGGGAGAGGAAGGGGCCCGCTCGGCGCAGCCGAACGGGAAGGCGGGGCAGGTAATCATGCTACCCGATGCGCGTGATTCACGTCCCGACCGTGCCTTCAATTATTCCGCGGCAAACCACGCGGCGGCGATCGAGATGGCTTCCCCCGGAAGGGAAGTCCTACCGCGAATTCCTTTCCCTGCTCTCGGCTAGCGCTTGCGCGATCGTCTCATAGCCGAGCACGATCATGAACAGCGCCATCATCGCCACGACGGCCATCTGAAACATTTGCGACCCTGAGAACGACATGAACCTTGCTCCTCGACAGAGCGGCAGGATTGGTCCGTCGGACGGCCGTTTCCTTGATCACGGTCAAGGAAATCCGCGAAAAACGGGAAAGCGCGACGGGTTTTCGAAGAATGCTATCGGTTGGGAGTAATGCCCGCGTCTAAGACGTCAGCCAGAGCACCACACCGGCGATCAGCGCGATGGGCAGGACGCACATGATAGCGGCGACTGCCCATGCCGCCGCACGCCCAAACCTGTCATCGACCTGGTGGATGAGGGTTTCAGCCAACGAGATGAAGACCATGTCTTCCATCCGGCAACCATAGCGAGGGTCGCCGGCCCCACAAATAGGACAGGCTCTCGCCCTCGCGCCCGATCATGCTACCAACACGCGTGATCCATATCCCGACGGCGCCCTGGTATCATTATGTCGGCGATCTCGCCGCGTGGGTCACGGCATTCCTCGGCGCGCGCTGGGTCTATCGCCACCGCCGCGCCAGCGTCGACATTCTCGCGCGCCGTACCGAGCCGGGCTATTTCATCAGCCTCGCGATCGGCGGCGCGTTGGGTGCCTGGCTGCTCGGATCGCTCAATACCTTGCGCGATACGCGACCGGTCGTGTCGCACTCGATCGCCGGCGCGCTGGCCGGTGCGATCGTCGCGGTCGAGCTGTGGAAATGGGCGCGCGGCGTGCGCGGATCGACCGGCGGGCCGTTCGTCATTCCGCTCGCGCTCGGCATCATCGTCGGCCGCTGGGGCTGCCTGTTCGCCGGGCTGGGCGATCAGACCTATGGCGTGCCGACGACGCTCCCCTGGGGCGTCGACCTTGGCGACGGCGTGTCGCGGCATCCCGTCGAGATCTACGAATCGCTGGCGATGGCGCTATTCCTGGTGGTGTATTGGCGCGCATTGGTCCGCCGCCGGCGCTGGGCGGTCGACCACGGCTTCCACGCTTTCGTCCTGGTCTATGCCGTTCAGCGATTTGCCTGGGAGTTCCTCAAGCCCTATCCAACGCTGGTCGGCCCGCTCAACGTGTTCCACTTCGTGATGATCGGACTCAGCGCCTATGCACTCCTCTGGATCGCTCGCGGACGCGCCGCTCCACTCCCCGCCCGATCGTAAGGCCGCGCCCTACATCTTCCACGGCCAGACCACGAGCCTGTGCGAGACTTGCCTGGAGACCGTGCCCGCCAAGGTCATCATCGAGGACGACTGCGTCTGGTATCTCAAGCGCTGCCGGTCGCACGGCGTGCAGAAGACGCTGATCAGCGACGATCTCGCTTATTGGCGCTCGCAAAAGGACTGGCTCAAGCCCGGCGACCGCCCCTTGCGCACCCAGACCCGGACCGAGGCGGGCTGCCCGTTCGATTGCGGCCTCTGCCCCGACCACGAACAGCATAGTTGCCTGGCGATCGTCGAGATCAACTCGGCCTGCAACCTCGCTTGTCCCGTGTGCTTCGCCGATGCCGAGGATGTGCATGGCGGGCACCTCTCGCTCGAGGTGATCGAGGGCATGCTCGATGCTT
>Ga0310811_10002902_pt1 | contig 21524 bp, 18 predicted proteins | sample YCmetagenome_FD_207642 | JGI IMG/M metagenome (GOLD analysis project Ga0310811, IMG submission 207642) | Soil microbial communities from experimental microcosm in Duke University, North Carolina, United States - YC | ecosystem: Engineered > Artificial ecosystem > Soil microcosm > Unclassified ...
TTGGCGCGGATGTCGGCGGCGATCTTCGGAATGGCACGCAGGTAGCCGATGTAGCCGCGCATGCGCGTGGCCAGCGGCGCGTAGTCACGGTTCAGGTACACATCGGGATCGAGTTGCTCGAGATAAAAGGCAGGGTTGGTGAAGGGAGACTGTGCCCGCTCGAGCCAGAACAGGTTGCCGTCGATGACGGTGAGCACGATCTCGCGCTCGAGCCGTGCGCTCTCGTTCAACGCAGCGGCATCGAACGCCTGCGCCTCGGCGCGCAGGGCGTGCAAACGTGCCACCTCCGCGGCGAGTCCGGCCGCGCTCCAGTCGGGCATCTGTCCATCGAACTCATGCCGCCCCGCCTGCGCCGCAAAGAACGGGTCGGCGTGGAACGAGCTCTCGATGAAGCGCTCCGCAAACTGCGCCCAGCCATCGCGTGCGGCGATTGGCGCCGGCGCGGCGACCGGTTTTGGGGCCGGGGCGGAGGGCGAGCCGCAGCCCGACAGCGCGAGACTCAGCGCCGCGAGCCCGCGAACGAAAGGCGCAGATTTCCCCTGACACATTGTTTTTCTCCCGGCATGTTTTCTGTCACGACACGCTCAGTCGAGACGCCGCACCTGCAGCGCCACCAGGCCTCCGGCGGCGTCACGCTCGAGGTGGAACTCGATGGGGCGGCAGCACACCTCGCAGTCTTCAACGAAGGAGGGCTCGTCGGCGGTCAGATCGACGCGTGTTTGCAACCGCTCGCCGCAATACGGGCAGCGGACCGCGACGAATTCCTCGGGCCGCAGCCCGGGCGTTGCGGTGCCCGGCTCCCACACCGGCTCGAGTCCGTAGAGCTCATCAATACTCTGCCCGTCGACGCGGCTTATGCGCCGCCGCAGGCGTTCGATTTCACTGGGTCTGCGTCGTTTCATGATTTGCGCCCGGGCGTTACGAACTGCGATGCTGCAGGCTTCGCGATACCCGGCAGCGAGGATACGACAATATGCCGATCGTTCGAGGCGCCGTGCTGCTGCTGGGGGCGTCCCTGCTCGCCGGATGCGCGGGCTCGAGACTCGCCGATGAGCCGGCCCCTGGCGTGAACCTAGCCGGCAGCTGGAGACTCGATCACAGCGCGAGCGATGATCCGCAGAAGGTTCTCGACCAGATGCGCGCGGAGGCTCTGAAGATCATCGCGCGTCAATCTCAGCAGGTATCAATGCCGGCCCGCGGGGGTCGTCAGGGACAGGCGCAGGCCGAAAGCGGCCTGGATCCGGCGCTGGCGCAACCGCCGCCTCCTGGGGCGCACTTCGACCCGCTGCGGCGCTCGCCCATGGCACACGTCCTCCAGAACATGGTGGCGCGCGGGGACTTCCTCACCGTGAAGCAGGGTCCTGGCGAATTCGTGCTCGACTACGGGACCTCGCGCCGGACTTTCACTCCCGGCCAGCACAGCGTGGTGTCTGCGGAGGGGGGTGTGGGCGACCAGATCTCGGGCTGGAAGGGCCGTGCATATGTCATCGAGGTCAAAGCGCAGAACGGTCCAGCGATGAGCGAGGAATACGAGCTGTCAGCCGATGGCAAACAGCTCGTTGCGAAGCTGCACATCGGCTCATCCGAGCTGCCGGCGGTCAACCTGACTCGTGTGTATCGTCCGACGGACCAGGCCGCACCTCAGCCGCTTCCCGTCAACGACTGAGCGCCTGCCTCCAACATGCACTCCCGCATCTGCCTGCGTACGAGCCTGCTGGCGATGGTGATGTCCGGGACACTGGCGGTGTCTGCTGCCGCCGACCGGCGCGCCCTGATCCGCCTCGTAGAGGCGACAGACCGCGATGCGCCCGAGGCGATGCAGGAGCTTGTGGTCGAGGGCCGGCACGAGGGTCCGCGCATGTGGAGCGTGCGCAACGGAGAGCACACCCTGTGGATCCTCGGCACGATCTCTCCGCTGCCGAAAAAGATGGAGTGGCAACCGGACGCGGTAGAGGAAACACTGAAGCAGACACAGGAGGTGGTACCGGCATGGCCGGCCTACGGTATCGGCGCAAACCCGATAACCGCGCTGCGCGTCTACATCGCCTGGCGTCACCTGCAGAAGCCTCCCGACAATCTGCCGCTGAAAGAGAGCCTGCCACCGCCGCTGTATGCGCGGGTCGAGTCCCTCAAACTACGTTACGCCCCGCACGACACGAAGATCGAGCAGATGCGCCCGATGCTGGCGGCGCGCGAGCTGCTCCTCAAGGTATTCGACGCGGCCGGGCTCGCGGTACGCAATGAGGTTCAGCAGGAGGTGCTGAAACTGGCGGCGCGCCAGGGAGTGCGTGTCCATCAGGACAAACTGCGCATCGACGATCCGGTCGATGTGCTGAAGGACGTCGGCGCGACTCCACTCGCCGGCGAAGTGGCCTGTCTGGATGCGGTCGTGACGCTCCTCGAGAGCGATCTCGTCAACATGCAGGCGCGCGCCCGCGCCTGGGCACTCGGCGATGTCGATGCGCTGCGTCAGCTACCGCATGCCGACGACCGCGCCGCCTGCATCTCTGCGGTCTCCACCTCCGAGCGCGTTCGCAAGCTCATCGCGCGTGCGCAGGATGACTGGCTGATCGCGGTAACGGACAGCCTGGCCCGCAATCGCGGTACGCTCGCGGTGCAGTCGATGGATCGGCTCCTCGGCGAGCATGGTGCGCTCGCCACCTTGCGTGCCCGCGGCTACCTCGTCGAAGGACCCTAGTAGGGCCCATCAGCTCGCGAGCGCGCAGGCCCACGCCACGGCGATCGAGCCGAGCGCCGCGGCTCCCAATAGCCATTGCGGCAGCTTGCGTAACAGGCGGCGGGCAAAGGTCAGCGCGGCGGCCGCACCGAGCAGCGCGCCGGCTGCGAAGCCGCCCACGTGCGCAACGACGTCCACATCGGTCCCTTCGGCCGCCGAGCCCGTCCAGCCAAGCAGAATGACCCCAGCAATGAGCGGACCCCAGCGCCGCGCCCAGCGCTGTGGCAATGCGAAGCGCTCCCGCCAGGAGTAAGCCGACATCGCGCCCAGTGCGGCGAACACCGCCGTCGAAGCACCTACCGCGCGGTGATCGGGCGGTCCAAGCAGTCCTTCGAACAGATTGGCCAGCGCCGCGCCCATTACCGTAATCAGCCAGGCAGTGCCGCCCCCCATCTGCCGGCCGGCGAGGTAGCCGAACCAGATTCCCGCCGCGAGATTCGCTGCCAGATGCGCAGCATCCAGGTGGAGCGTCAACGCCGTCCACGCACGCCACCACTGCCCTGCCTGCACGCGCGCGGCATCGAGCTCTCCGAGATCGAAGGCATCGAGGCGGACGAGCCCGTTTGAGAGCGCCCACGCAACGCCGACGAGCACCAGAACATAGGCCGCGCAGCCGACCCAGGCATAGCCGTAGAGTGGCGGCGGCGGGAGCGCTGGCGCCGGCGGTGGATTCTCGGCGTCGTACTGGCGCAGGTGCCGCGCGGCGTAGCCCGCATCAGCGGCTGCCACCTGCAGCAGAAACTCCCCGGGCGCCACGGTGATGACGGCGTCCACACCGACCGCGGTGAGCACCAGCAGCCGCTCGTTGCACTCGCGCCGATAGGCGGAGCGGAACACGGTGATGAGCTCGTCCTCGAACACCGCTGCGCCTTCCGAGCCAGGTGATCTCAGTGCGCGTGTCGCCGGATGTGCAGTGCTTCGAATGCACGCCGCGCGAGATCGCCGATCAGCTCGTAGAGCGCTGCGGTAGAGCTCGCCAGCGCGGCGGCGCTGGGGATGAAACTTGGCAGGCCGAGCGGCTCGGACACGTACAGCCCAACCGGCGCCGGCACAACCTGGAACCCTGCGCTCATGAATTCGCGCACCGCGCGCCACTCGTGATCGGCATCCGTCACCAGCACGATGCGTGTGATGCCGAGCGGCCTGAGCAGGTCTGCGCAGAACTGCGCGTTCTGGAACGTATCGCGCGAGCGCTGCTCCGCCCAGCGCGCATCGACGCCGAAGTCGCGCGCGAGCGAGGCGCGCATGGCGGCTGCCTCTTCCTCAGTGCCGGAGACCGCGACCGGCAACCCCAGGCGTCTTGCGACGAAGGCGCCGTAGTTGACCCGAGCGAGCAGGCTGCGTTCGACCGCGGGCTCACCGCCGTACTCGGGCGCGTCGATGCGCCTGGAGTCGCCGCCCAGGATGACGACGGCCTGCGCCTGCAGCGGATGCGTGAGGTCCAGTGGGGGACAGCGCTGCGCGCTGCGGCTGAGGGCAGCGGCCACCAACGGATTGGCCAGCAGCCACAGAGTCGCGAGTCCGGTGACGAGCAATGCCCAACCAGTGCGGCGCATGCGCACATTGGCGCTGCGGCGGGCGATGAGCCAGGCACCACCGGCAGCCACGAGCAGCGGTCCGCCTGGGGGCAGGAGCAGGGTGTGCAGCATGGTCTTCAGCGTGATGAACATGGCTACGTGCCCGTCGGTAGCTCAGAGGTAGATCCTTTGCCAGGCGCGCGAGCGCCAGCGCAGGAACAGCGTGGTGCCGAGCACCATGATATAGATGAGTACCGCGATCCAGCCGCCGAAGGCGCCCCAGCCCAGCTGCGGCAGGAATCCCACCCATCCCTCCCCGCGCGCGAAGGTGAAGGCGTGCGCCAGCGGCACGAACAACAGCAGTGACAGCGCCAGCACCAACATTGCCGGCACGCGCACGTCGCCGGCGCCGCGCAGGCACATGCTGGCGCCGAGATTGAGGCCATCGAAAAACTGGTAGCCGGCGGCGAGCCACAGCAACTGCATGCCGAGGGCGATCGCCGGCCGAGCATCCGCGTCATGCGCGCCGGTGAAGAACGGCAAAACCCATGGACCGCCGAGCGCGATGAGCACGCCGATGCCACCCATGTAGCAGGCCGTGAGCAGGATCACGCGCTCGCCCACGCGTTGCGCCCAGCCACGCGCCCCCGCACCGATCGACTGGCCCACGAGGGTGGTACCTGCCGAGGCGATACCGAACCCTGGCATGTAAGCGAGCGATGTCAGAATCACCACGATCTGTGTGGCCGCCCCGCCGGCGGTGCCGAGGCGCGTCTGCATCATCTGGAAAATTGCAAACCCGAGCAGGTCCGCCGCGGGCGAAAGGCCCATTGGCACGCCGAGGCGCAGTTGCTGCACGAGGCGCGCGCGCTGCAGGCGCCAGGTGAGGTGCGAGCCAAAGCGAGCGCGATAGCCCGGTCCCAGAAACAGCGCCAGCGCGAAGGCGAGGCCCAGGAACTGCGCGACGTTGGTGGCCCACGCGGAGCCGGCGATGCCCCATCCGAGGCGAAAGATGAACTCCTGGTTGAGCACCGCGTTCGTTGCGGTGGTCACGATACTGACCAGCAGCGTCGTGCGCGGCCGGCCGATGCCGTTGAAGAACCCGAGCATCGCCCATACCGCGGCCCCTATGCACGCTCCGGCGACTCGCGGGAACCAGAAGGCCGCGGCCAGTTGCTCGACCGCTGGATCGAACCCGAACGGCGCGAGGATGAGATGGCGCGCCGCCCCGACCAGGACGAACAACGGCGCTGCGCAAGCCATGGCCCACAACGCGGTCCACACCGCCTGCGCCGCGCGGTGGTAGCGGCGCGCGCCGTAAGCCTGCGCGACCAGGGTCTGCACCGCGGTGCCCGCGCCCCCGAGCACCAGCACGACCACGATGACCAGCCATTGCACCGCACCGACGGCGGCCAGTGCGCGCGTGGAAATGCGGCCCATGAACCACATGTCGGTGAGGTTGAGGATGATCTGCACCGCACTGTTGGCCATGAGCGGCAGCGCGAGCGCCAGCACCGCACGCTGATCGACATGCGCGCGGCCGCTCTCATCCAGGCGCTGCGCCGGCAGTGGCCCGGCAGCGGGAGCAAGACGGGTAATGGAGTCCATGGCAACATTCTGTGCAATCAGCGATTCTCTCACACTGCTCCACAAGGGAGATTTCATCGTCATGGCAACACGCAGTAAGAGCGTCAGCACCCGCGGGCGCGCCGCGCGCGCAACACGCTCCGGACGCGGCCGCCTCGCACCCGGAAAAGCCAGTCGCGGGCTGGAGGCCGCCGAGGTCGCCATTGCGCTCGATAGCGCCGATATCGCACAGCTGGTGAGCCTGGTACGTGAGGCCGGTGGCGCGCCGATCGGCGCCTACCGCGAGCCCCTCGGTGGCCGTGCGCTGCTGCTCGCGAGTGTGCCGCTGTCCGCCGTGCAACCGACGCCCTTCCAGCGCGACCTCTCGCCGACGCACGCCAAGCGCCTGGCCACGAAGATCGATGAGACCGCGGCGTTTCTCGATCCGCTCATCGTGGTGCGCGGCGAGGACGGACGGTTGTGGACGCCCAATGGACGCCATCGTCTCGCCGCCGCGAAGGTGCTGGGGCTCAAGCAGATCACCGCGCTCATCTCCCCGGACGAGTCGCTCGCCTATCGCATACTGGCTCTCAATACCGAGAAAGCTCACAACCTCAAGGACCGTAGCCTCGAGGTGATCCGCATGGCCCGCAGTCTTGCCAGGCGCCGCGGCAGCGAGCGCGAGAGCAGCTTCAACGCCGAGTTCGAAGCGCCCGAGCTTCTCACCCTCGGCATCGTGTACGAGACATCGCCGCGCTTCGCCGGCGGCGCCTACAGCGCTTTCCTGAAGAAGGTGGACCGGTTCAGCGAGCGTACGCTCGAAGCGAGCCTCGCCCAGCGTGCCGATTTTGCCGCGCGCCTTGCGGAGATCGACGCGCACGTCAAGAAGATCATCGCCGCTCTCCAGGCGCGCGGCTTCAAGTCGCCGTATCTGCGCAACTATGTGGTCGCCCGCATCAACCCGGTGCGGTTCCACAAGACGAAGAAAGGCGATACGACCCCGCCGATGCCACTTGCACAGGCGCTCACCCGCATGGCCGCGGCGGCGCGCAAGTTCAACGTTGCCTCGGTATCCAACTCCGACCTTGCCTGGGTAGCGGTGGGTGCGGGCGAGTAGTGTCAGCGCAGCGCCTGTGCACTCGCGCCATCGGTCTCCGGCAACTGCGGCAGGTCGCCATCGTCGCGGTAGTTGAGACCGTAGCCGTACGGAAACAGGGGTCGTTCCCCGGGGCGCCGGCCGATCGCGGGCGGTCGCGGAGAGCCGGGCCAGGAAAAGGACAGGCGGCCGCGGAAGTCGTAGCGTATGGCTCCATCGGCGGCGCGGAACAGCACATCGGCAACACCGCCGCCCTCCGCCCCCGGCAGCCAGGCGGCGACGAAGCTATCGGCGGCGTTGAGCTCGGCATTGACCCACAGCGGCCGGCCCGACAGAAATAGCGCCACCACCGGGATGTGCTGCGCGTGCAGCCGGCGCAGCAGCGCGAGATCGTGCTTGTCGGTGGGACTGTATTCGAGCGTCGTCACATCACCCTTGAACTCCGCATAGGGATGTTCGCCGAAGACGACGATGGCGACGTCGGGCTGCTCAGTGAAGTTGCCCTCGGCGCTCAGCGTCGCCGTGCCACCCGCGGCAAGCACGCAGTGCGCGATGCCCGCGTAGATCGTTTCGGCATGCGGAAAGGCCTGGTTCGGCTTGGTGCCCTGCCAATCAATGGTCCAACCGCCACTTTGTCGGGCGATGCTGTCGGCGGCATCACCGGCGATCAACACGTGTGCGCGCGGCGAGAGCGGCAGCAGGTGCTGGTGGTTCTTCAGCAGCACGAGTGACTCACGCACTGCCTGGCGCGCCACTGCACGATGCTCGGCCGCACCCAGCAACTCGTAATGACCGGCGAACGGCCGCGCTGAGGGGCGCCCTTCGCTGTCGAGGTGAGCGCGCAGCTTGACCCGCAGCACGCGCCGCACGGCATCCTCCAGCCGCTGTGCCGGCACCTGCCCGGCGCCCGCCTCGCGCAGCAGGTTGGCGTGCAGCTCGCGCCAGCCCTCGGGCGCCATGAGCACATCGATCCCGGCATTGACGGCGGCTGCACAGTGGACTGCCGTGCATCCGGGCAGCTGCGCGTGGGCATTCCAGTCCCCGATCAGCAAGCCGTCGAACCCCATGCGTTCCTTCAATACCTGGGTGAGGAGCGCCTGGTTTCCGTGCATCTTCACCCCCTGCCAGCTTGAGTAGGACACCATGATGGTCTGGACCCCGGCGATGATTGCGGCCTCGTAGCCGGCCGCGTCGACATCGCGCAGCTCACTCTCGCTCGCCGTGTTGTCGCCCTGATCCCGCCCACCCTCGGTACCTCCATCACCGAGGAAATGCTTGGCAGTGGCGAGCACGTGCGCGGCATCGAGAAACTGCGGCGTCCCTGGGACCCCCTGCAGCCCCTCCACCATGGCCGCGGCGTACTCGCGTACCAGGCCCGGATTCTCGGCATAGCTTTCGTAGGTGCGCCCCCAGCGTGCATCGCGCGCCACGGCCACGGTCGGGGAAAAGGTCCAGTCGAGGCCCGTGACCCGGACCTCGAGCGCCGTGATCTCACCGATACGGCGGATGAGCTGCGGATCGCGTGCCGCCCCCAGTCCGATGTTGTGCGGAAACAGGGTGGCACCGGGGATGTTGTTGTGGCCATGCACCGCATCGGTGCCCCACAGCAGCGGCAGCCCCCCGGGTAAATCCGCAATCGAGGCCTCATAGAACCGGTCTGCGAGGCTCAGCCACTTACTCGGTGCCGCGAGCTTGTCGCCGCGGGGCGAGGAGTCGCCGCCATTCAGGATGGAGCCGAGGGGATAGTGCCGCAGATCTTCCGGAGTGATGCTGCCGATGTCGGCCTGGATCAGCTGACCGACCTTCTGTGCAGCCGTCATGCTTGCGAGCAGCTTCTCGACGCGAGCGTCGAGCAGCGGATCGCGCGCGAGCGGCAGGGGCAACTTTGGCCAGCGCCGCGGATGTACGGTGGGCCCCCTCGCAGAATCCGCGCCTGCCGCCGCAATGGCGGCGGCCCATACCGCCAGCGCGCAGACCGCGCAATACGCGGCCAGCCGAACCGGTCTCCTCATGGGGCTCCTAGGATACACAGCACAGGGTGATGCAATATGCTGGAACCGACCCTTCATAGCGGCCTCGACACGGGGGCCGTACGTTTGCGGCGCACTGCCTCAGGGAGCGCCGGGCCGCAGACACTCCCGGACCTGCTGCTCATCGAACGGGCGCGCGCCGGGGAAAGCTCCGCGATCGAGGCCTTGATACGCCGCTATAGCGCGCGACTGTTCCGGGTGGCGAACTGCGTGCTGCTCGACCCGCAGCGCGCCGAGGCCGCGGTCCTCGAGGCGGTACTCGTCGCGTTCGGTGATCTCAGTCGCTACGAGCCCACCGGCAAGTTCGCCGCCTGGTTGACTCGGCTCGTCTATAGCCACGCGCGCGCACTGCGCATCAGTACCCGCGGCGCGCACTTTGTGACAGCGATCGAAGCGTCAACGAGCGAGTCAGCGCCCGCCGCCGATGGAGTCCGCGAGCGCCAGGAGCTCGAGCAGTCGATCGCCGCGCTACCGGAAGTGTTCCGCATCGTCTACGTGTTGCGTGTGGTAGAGGGCATCAGCGGCATCGAAACTGCCGCATCGCTCGGACTGCACGAAACTACGGTACGCACCCGGCTGTTCCGCGCGCACCGGCGCCTATCGCCAGACACTGCGCAACGGGTGCGAGCTACGCCTGCACTGCTGGAGCTCTCGGCGGAGCGCGCCGAGCGCATCGCGAGCACGGCGCTCGCGCAGCTGCCTCAAGGCTCGATGCTGATGATCTCCGCCTCCCCGCCCTGAAAGGTGACGCTCTCACCGGCTTCACGACCGAGCAGCGCCTGAGCTAGCGGGGCCATCCAGCTGATGAGCCCGGATGAGGCGTCCGCCTCGTCTTCGCCCACGAGGCGAAACCTCTCGGTGGCCCCGGAGTTGAGTCGCAGCGTGACGAGCATGCCGAAGCGCACGCGCCTCGATGGCGGCGAGGCCGCGGCGGGTGACGAAGTTGGGATGCGGACTGATCTGCCTGTCGGACAACGGCTCCGGGTAAGCGTCGGACTCGCGCACGAACGCCCGGCTCATGACACGCCCGGCCCGGTGACAATGTAATGAGTGACCGTCATACTCATCACGCTGCTGTGAGACTGGATGGTATATGAAAGGCACGAAGCGCAGCGTATTGCGAGCCGGCGCGCAGTGACTGCAGTTGTCAGCGCATTCCTGCTGACGTTCGCTGCTCTGTTTCCCATCGTTAATCCACTCGAGGGGGCGCCGTTCTTCCTCAGCTTGACCGCGGGCCTCTCGAGCGCCGAACGGCGTGTGCTCGCCGGCAAGGCTGCCGTCAACGGATTCGCGCTGCTGCTCGGCTCGATGGCGCTCGGTCCGTGGCTGCTCGAGGTGTTCGGTATCCAGCTACCGGTGGTGCGCATCGCCGGCGGACTCGTGGTTGCCGCGCTCGGTTGGAAGCTGCTCACCCAGGAGCAGTGGTCCGACCACGCAGCGGGAGTACAGGCCGGGAGCGCGGCCAAAGTTGGCAGTTTCTACCCCCTCACGATGCCTCTCACCGTCGGACCGGGGTCGATGTCAGTGGCTATTACCATCGGCAGCCGTAAACCGGGCTTCACGCAAGTGTCAGAGCTCGTCGAACACGCCGGTGGAGCGCTGCTCGGTCTCATCGCGATCGCACTCAGCATCTACCTCGCTTACCGCTTCGCCGACAACATCGCGCGGCTTTTGGGCCAGACCGGACTCGAGGTGCTGGTGCGACTGTCGGCGTTCATCCTCATGTGCATCGGCATCGAGATCATCTGGAATGGCTACAGCACGCTGACGGTCAGCGCGCACTGATCCGCGAGCGGGTCCGGCAGCTGCCGGTCGGCCGGCTGCTCATCAGACTGAAGTGCTGAGTAGCTCCACGACTGCCGCGCGTGCTGCCGCCGAGTGCACCGGCAGTGCGAGCACGTCCCCGGGCTGCGCCCACGCGAGCGCGGCGTGCGCCGCCTCGAGCTCGCTCATGCGCAGCTGCAAGGCCGAGGGCGGCAGGCCGGCACGCAGCAGCGCCGCATGAATGAGCCGCGGCACCTCGCCGGGCGTGCGGCCGCGCAGATGAGCTTCGTTTTCCTTGATGACGATGAGCGCGGGGTGAAACTGTGCTGCTGCTGAGGCAAGCGCCTCGAGCTCGGTGTCCTGGCGGTTACCGGCGTGGCCGAGGAGCAGCCCGAGCCTGCCGCTGCCCGCGCGCACGTGCTCGGCCACCGCCAACAGGCCGCGCAGACCCTCGGGGTTGTGCGCGTAATCGACGAGCACATGCACACCCGCACGCTCGAAACGCATCAGCCGGCCGAAGTTGTCGCTCATGCTCGAGCCGAAGTGCGCAAACACTCCGGCGATGGTGGTCGCCGGTATACCGAGCGCCGCCGCCGCGAGCGCGGCACCGGCCAGATTCGCGATGTTGTAAGTCGCGCTCCCATCGACCGCGAGTGGCATGGCGGTCACCTCGCCCAGTTCGCGATCAGCACCGCCATGGTGGAGCACGAGCCGGCCGGCACGCACGCCGCACGTGGCGCCGCCGCGCGCGCGATGAGCGCGCAGCGTGGGCAGGTCCGCATCGAGGGCAAACCACCCGAGCGTGGGTGCACGACCGAAACGTCGCGCCAGGTTTTGCGCACGCTGAGCCAGCTGCGCATCCCCGGCGTTGAGCACCAGGATCCCGCTTTGCGACAAGGCGCCCGCGACCGTGAGCTTCACGTCCGCGAGACCCTCCAGACTGTCGATGCCGTACTCGCCGAAGTGATCGGCACTCACGTTGGTGACGAGCGCCACGCCGACGCCCGAGACGGCGATTCCCCGCCGCAGGATGCCGCCGCGGGCCGTCTCGAGGACGGCAGCCTGTGCACTGCTCTCGCGCACGACCCGCCGCGCGCCGTCGGGCCCGGAATAGTCGCCACGGGCAAGCGCGCGTGCCCCGACGAACACTCCATCAGTGCAGCAGTAGGCGGCCGGAAGCCAGCCATGCGCCTCGGCGCAGGCGGCGATGAGGCGCACACTGGTGGTCTTGCCGTTGGAGCCGGTCACGAGTGCCGTCGGGATGGCGTGCAGCGACTGCCACGGCACCTGCTCCACTGCCGGCAGATCGCAGAGCGCAAACGTTCGTCCGCCCGAGCCCGCGCCGAGTGTCAGCACCTCATCATCGAGCACGTGCGGCAGGCTGCGCACCGCTGCCGCCTCGAGCAGATCCTGCAGCCGCGGCCGCGCCTCACGCGCGGCCAGCTGTTCGAAACGCGAGAATGCCGCACGCTCATCGAGCACCGGGGAGATGACGCTCGCCGCATCGGTGGCATCCTCGAGCGCGGCGGCAGCGAGCTGCGCTTCGAGCCCGCTCCAGCGCGCGGCATCGAGCGAGAGCAACGCCGCGCACAGCGCCCATTCGTTCACCTCGGTCGCCGCGTAAAGCACATCGAGGGGTGCGGCAAGCGCGAGCGAGGCGCCGCTCGCGTGCAGACGCGCTGCCAGTCCCGTCTGCCCACTGACGGAGTCCCCGGCATCCCACTGCAGGTGTGTGCGCGCGCGCGCGGCGTGCGCGTGCCAGGCGTCGAGCAACGCCTTATCGACGGAGAGGCCGGCGGTTTCCAGCTGCGCGCCGCTCCCCGCGAAGAATAGATTTGCGCCGATCAGGCGCCGCGAGGCCTCGAAGGGCAGCACGCTGTCACCGCTCAGTCTTCTGCATCCGGCGCGAAGTGCACGCCGCGCTCATCGCGGATGAGACCCTCGAGACTGAAGCTCGCGGGGGCTTCGCGCTTGTCGCCATAGCTGGCGGCCTCGGTCACCGGTGGCAACGGCGGTGGCAGCGGTTGCGGCGCAGCCGCTCCTGCGGGTTTGAACTTGATGATCTGTTTCCACGACCGCACCAACGCATCGGCAAAGATGAGCAGCAGGTCACCGGGCTGCCCCATCTCGAGCGCAGCGTTGATCGCATCCTGCTCGTCCGGAATCACCGAGATCGTTTCGCGCGCGACACCTGCCGCGACCAGCGCCGCGGCCTGGATGCGCGGCACGTCATCGGGCTTACGCTCGCGCAGATTATCGTCGCGGCGGCAGATGTAGTGATCGAAGCGGCCCGCAACGGCGCGGGCGATGGCGATGAGATCCTCATCGCGGCGGTCGCCCGGACCTGCCAGCACCACGATGCGTTTACCCTGCACCTCGAGGCGCTGCGCGAGGCCGGCCATGGCGTCAACCGCGTGTGCATTGTGGCCGTAGTCAAACAGCACCTTGAAGGGGTGCTCGTTGAAAACGTTCATGCGCCCCGGTGCCTGGAAGAAGGTCGAATCGAAGGTGCGCAGTCCCTGGCGGATCGCCTCCAGCTTGACGCCGAGCGCGAAGGCCATGGCAGCGGCGAACATCGCGTTTTGCACATTGTGGATCGCGCGGCCCTCGAGCGTCGCGGGAATCAGGTGCGTCCACAGCAACGGGATGTGGGCACCCTTCTCGTACAGAGTGATCATCTGGCCGTTGACGCCGGCCTCGAGCGCACAAGCGCGCCCGCCGGCGCGCACGTGCTCGCGCACCAGCGCGTGCTGAGGATTGAGCGTCACGTAGCAGATGTGTTTCGCTTGGGTGTAACCCGACATCTTCGCTACCAGCGCATCGTCGGCATTGAGCACTGCACAGTCGCTCGCCACCTCGACCACGATGCGCTTCACCTCGGCGAGCTGCTCGAGAGTCTCGATGCCCTTGAGCCCGAGGTGATCCGGCTGCACGTTGAGCACCGCGCCCACATTGACCTCGTTCACGCCCATGCCGGCGCGCAGCAGACCCCCGCGCGCGGTCTCGAGCACGGCAATATCGATCTGCGGATCGGCGAGCACCATACGTGCCGATACCGGACCGGTCATGTCGCCCGAGACGGTCCGCTGACCATCGATGTAGACACCATCGGTGGTCGTAAGCCCCGGGGTGTAACCGGCCATCTTGGTGATGTGCGCCAGCATGCGCGCGGTGGTGGTCTTGCCGTTGGTGCCGGTGAGCGCGGCGATCGGCACGCGCGCCGCAGTTCCCGGCGGAAACAGCATGTCGAGCACCGGCGCGGCGACATCACGCGCCGTCCCCTCGCTCGGAGCCACGTGCATGCGAAAGCCGGGGGCGGCGTTCACCTCGCAGATGCCCCCGCCGATCGCGCGGTAGCTTTCGCTGATATTCTTGGAGAGGAAATCGACACCGCCCACATCCAGGCCGATGGCGCGCACCGCGCGCTCGGCCATCTCGCGATTGTCGGGGTGAATGACGTCGGTCACATCGGTGGCGGTGCCACCGGTGGAGAGGTTCGCGGTCGAGCGCAGATACACCGGGCGGCCGTTCTCTGGCACCGACTCTGCGCTGAGCCCGGCGCGCTCGAGCATGCGGTGCGCCTGTGCATCGAGCTCGAGCCGCGTGAGTACTTTCTCGTGTCCCACGCCGCGGCGCGGATCCTGGTTGACCATGTCGATGAGCTGCGCAACGGTATGCTCGCCATCGCCCACGACGTGTCCCGGCGTACGCCGAGTGGCGGCCACCAGCTCGCCATTCACCACCAGCAGCCGGTGATCGTCGCCCTCGAGGAAGCTTTCGACCACCACTGAGCGCGAGTGCTCGCGGGCCACTACGAACCCGTGCGCAACTTCCTCTTCGGTGGTCAGCCGAATGGAGATACCCCGGCCGTGGTTGCCGTTGTAGGGCTTGGTCACTACCGGAAAGCCGATGCGCCGCGCGGCGCGCACCGCCTGGGTTTCGCTCTGCACCAACTCCTGTTGCGGCACCGGCAGGCCTAGGCCGGCGAGAATCTTGTTGGTCTCCTCCTTGTCGCTCGCCAGCTCGACCGATATATGCGGAGTGCGCCCGGTCACGGTCGCCTGGATACGCTGCTGGTATTTGCCGTGCCCGAGCTGGACCAGCGACTGATCATTCAGCCGCAGCCAGGGGATGCCGCGCCGCTCGGCGGCATGCACGAGCGCTGCAGTGGAAGGACCCAATGCGCGGCGCTGCGCGAAGCGGATGAACTGATCGCGCGCCTCGGGGAAGCTCCACCCTTCGGGAACGCTTCCCTCTGGGCGCAGCTCCGCGGGTAAAAGCGAGCACAGGAGGCGCAGCCCGAGCTCACCCGCCGCGATTCCCTCATCGCGCTGCGCGTACTCGTAGACCACGATGTAGACACCGGGAGCCGCGGCACTGCGCGTCTTGCCGAAGGTCACCGCTTCGCCGGCGATGTTCTGCAGCTCGATGGCCACGTGCTCGAGCACGTGGCCGAGCCAGGTGCCTTCGCCCTCGCGCATGCGGCGATAGAAGCCGCCCGGCTCGCGGTAGCTGCAGCCGTGCTCGGCCAGCCCCGGCAGCGCGGCAGCGAGCGCGTCGATGAAGCCCTCACCGAGGCGCGCGGTGGGCCAGCCCTCGAGGGCACCGAGATCCAGCTCCAGACGGATGACCGGAAAGCGCGCGTACAGCGAGGGGCCGACGTACACGGAACGATCTAGGATGCGCATGGGTGTTGCTCGTCGTAGTAATTATTCAGGCAACCGGTCGCGCGCGGGCGGGTCAGGTAGTGATCTACTCCTTCGACTGGGTGAGCGCGGTGGCGCTCGCGACGTGCGTCTTCAGGTTGAAAGTCGCTCCGGTTACCAGCATATGCAGTCGCAGGCCCAGCATACACGCGGGCTGGCCGTCTTCGACCGTGCCGATGGAAGAAAAACTCACCTCTGAGGGGTCCACCAGGGTCACGCTGCCGCTGCCCTCGACCTCCACCACCTCGTCCGGCCCGATGAAAGCCGCGGTATCCTCATCGAGGCCGATACCCACCGCGAAGGGGTTGTAGGCAACTGCGGTAAGGAGCCTCCCCAGACGATCGCGCTCGCGGAAATGCTGATCGATGATGAAGCGGTTCGTCAGCCCGAGACCGGGCGCAAGCCGCACGCTGCCGGCGACGATGGACGAGCCCTCATCTCCACCGGCGATCATGTGCTCGCATAGAATGCTGGCGCCTGCGCTGGTACCGCCGACGCTCACACCGCGCGCATTGCGGATGCGGATGAGCTTGGCCACCGGGGTGCCGCCGAGAAGTGTGGTGAGGCGCAGCTGATTGCCGCCGGTGAAGAAGATGCCGCTCGCCTCCTCGATGCGCTTCAACCGCCCCGGCTCGCGGCAGTCCCGGCGCGTATCGAAGTCCATGACCGTGACGCGGGCCGCGCCGAGTGCCTTGAATATCTCTTCGTAGCGCGAACCGGTCTCGTGCATGCGGCTGGCGGTCGGTATCACAACGATGTCGGCTTCTTCGGCCCCCGAGATACGCACGAAGCGCTCGAGGATGCGCCGGTCGTTCTCCTTGTTCTCCGCACCCCCGATGGGGATGATCCAGCCGCGCGCTTGGCCCTCCGGTACTCTGCTCGGCATCCGCTACTGACTCCTTGAATATCCGCTGGCGCGGGGGAGTTAAAGTTACCACGCCGGCGCTGCGGCCGCGCATTGCGTGCATCAGATCGGTTAAATCCTACGGCAGAATGAGCTCTCCACGTCGGGCCGCGCCCCGGGTCGCAACGCTGCGACGCCGTGCCTGTGAGACTCGCGTCGCACTCCCCAGCGCTGCGCCTCGCAGTGCGCCCCCGCATGCGCACGAGCGCAGCGCCAGCCGGCAGGATCCGCGAGATCCGAGCCGGGTAACGAGGACGCACACCGAATATAAACATGTTGATATACGTCGGTAGCAACATGTTGAGACTGCCAGCGTGCATCACCCGGATAGCCGCCGGACCTACGAGGCTGCGGCGTGCAGCGCAACCACCATCGCTGAGCTGCTATGCATTTTTGTGGACGGCTATGCCTTTTCCCCGCTTGACGCCGCCTTGCCCGCTCGGGCTCTATTGCGCCATTCGAACCATAGCGGCAGCGGCCTCGAGGGGCGCTGGCTGCAGGTGCAACAGCCTTCATGAGACCTCGCCGGCGAGATGCCCAGAGAAGCGCGCCCAGCGGACAGGCGCAGCGCTCGCTCCGCTACCGTAATCTGCGCAATCCGTTCGCGCCGGTAAGAATCTTCTCGGACGACCACATCGAAAGCATGCACATGGCGGCGCTCGGCATCCTCGAGCGCCAGGGCATGCGCGTGCTCTCGGCGCGCGGCCGCGCGCTGCTCGCGGCCGCGGGCGCGAGCGTCGATGAGGCGACGCACATGGTACGGCTCGATGCGGCGATGGTGAGCCGCGCGCTGGCGACGGTGCCCGCCGAAGTGACGATCATCGGACGCGACCCGGCCCACTCATGCCGAGTGGGTGGCCAAAACGTGGTATTCGCGCCGGTCGCCGGCCCACCGAGCGTCAGCGACCTCGTGCGCGGCAAACGCACCGGCTCGATCGCGGATTTTCGCGACTTCGTACGGCTGTCGCAGGCCTTCGATGTCGTGCACGTTCTCGCGCAAACCACCGAGCCGCAGGATGTGCCGGTGAACGAGCGGCATCTCGACGCCGCGCTCGCGCAGCTCACCCTCGCCGACAAGGCGCCCAACTTCTACAGCCGTGGCGATGCTCAGCTCGCGGACTGCTTTGCGATGCTGCGCATCGCCCACGGCATCGATGAGGCGACCTTTCGCGCCGCACCGCGCTGCTTCAGCATCTGCAACACCAACTCGCCGCTGCAGCTCGATGTGCCGATGACCGACGGCATCATGGAGTTCGCGCTCAACGGCCAGCTCATGATCGTCACGCCCTTCACGCTCGCTGGCGCCATGGCGCCGGTCACCATTCCTGGCGCACTGACGCTCGCGCACGCCGAGGCGCTCTTCGGCATCACGCTGTCGCAGACGGCCCGCCCTGGTGCACCGGTCATGTACGGCAGCTTCACCTCGAACGTCGACATGAAATCCGGCTCGCCGGCTTTCGGCACGCCCGAATACGCCAAGGCAGCCTTCGGTGCCGGACAACTCGCGCGGCGCATCGGTGTGCCGTGGCGCTGCTCGAGTGCAACGGCATCCAACGCACCCGATGCGCAGGCGGCGTACGAAGCGCAGATGAGCTTGTGGGGCGCGCTGCTCGGTGGCTGCAACTTCATGCTGCACGCTGCCGGATGGCTGGAGGGTGGCCTCACGGCGTCATTCGAGAAGTTCATTCTCGATGTCGAAATGCTGCAGATGTTCGCGGAGCTCTTCCAGCCGGTTGCGGCTACGGCAGAGGAGATCGGCATCGATGCGGTGGCCGAAGTCGGACCCGGGGGTCACTTCTTCGCAGCGGCGCACACCATGCAGCGCTACCGTGACGCCTTCTACACTCCATTGATCTCCGACTGGCGCAACTACGGCGCCTGGGTGGAGGCTGGCGCGAAGACTGCCACCGAGCGCGCCGCCAGCGTGTGGCAACAGACGCTGGCAGCGTTTCAACCGCCTCCGATGGATGCCGCCGTGCAGGAAGAGCTCGCGGCCTTCGTCGAGCGGCGACGCCGCGAGGGTGGCGCGCCTCCGGCAGGCTAGCTATCTCAGTCGCCACACCACTGGCAACTCCAGCGCTCCTGCGCTGAGACCTTGAGCACCAGGTCGAGCCGGATCTGGTGGCCCACGCATCCGCCACGCGTCCAGGATTTTCCGACGGCATTGCCGGGCCATGCTCCGATGCTCGGATCGACCCATTCGCGATAATTCGCCTTGCGATCGAGCGGCGGCCGGGTTTCCAACGGCCGCGGATAGTCCTGCAGGAACGACTCGAACTCCGCCAACGACACATCAAACCAGCGCTCGCGCAGTACGAACGGTTCAGCCATGAGATCAGCGTAGAAAGGCAGCGGTGCGACGTCCATGAAGTCTCGACGGACGGCGACTACTGGATAGGTCATCGACTGCCGACGGGGCCGCCTGAGCGACGGCGGATCGCTCAATGGATTCGCAACACCACCTTGCCGAGCACGTGCCCGCTCTCCAGGCGCGCGTGCGCTGCAGCGGCCTCGCCGAGCGGATACTCGGCAGCGATGGGTACCTGCAGCTTCGTGCCGGTGATCGCCTGATTCAGGTGCTCGAATTCCTGAGGCCCGGCGATGGCATTGAAGCGGGTGCTGCTTCTGATATCGACGTTCGGCTTGGGCTCAGGACTGACTCCCCAGGGGAAGGCCACGCGTCCACCGGGTTTCAGCGCCTCGACGCACTGCGCGAAACCATCACCGCCAGCAAACGCCAGCACCGCATCGACTCCTCCGGGAGCGAACTGGCGCGCGACGGCTGGAATGTCGCCCTTGCGGCCATCGACCACCGTGTCCGCTCCCAGCCGCTTCGCCAGGCTGACGCCATCGTCTCCCGAAGCGGTGCCGAGCACGCGCGCACCGCGCAATTTCGCAAACTGCAGCGCAAGAGTGCCCACGCCACCGGAGGCGCCATGAATGATCAGCGTCTCACCGGATCTGATGTGCAGGGCGTCATCGATCCCCTGAATGGCGGTCAACGCCGATGCGGCGATCGCGCCGGCGTCACGCAGGCTCAGCCCCGCAGGCAGATGGCCGACGTGCTTCGCCGGTATGGCCACATATTCGGCGTAGAAGCCACCCTTGGGGTTGTCCCACATATAACCATAGACCGGATCACCGGGCCTGAAGCCGCGTACCTGCGCGCCCACCGCGGCGATCACGCCAGAACCATCGGTACCGAGCACCAGTGGGAAGTGAGCGTGTTTCAGCTCCTCGGGATGAGCGCGAACCGAGGCATCCCACACCGCCACATCGGCGCTGTCCACGGCGATCAGCACGTCGTCTGCCTCAGGCTTTGGCACCGGCACGGTATGGAGCGTGATGACCTGCGGGCCGCCCGCCGCATCGATCGCAGCGGCGCGCATGGTCTGCGGCACCGCCGCGCCGGTGGCCTGCCACAGCGACAAACTCAGGCCGGCTGCTGCGACCATTGGCTTCAGGCTCATGCTTTTTGCTCCATGAGGTCAGGACTCGGGAGCGCATCATACGTCGCGCCGCGCAGTGGCATCCAAGCGCTCGCCGCACTCCCCTAACCATTCGGCGCCCGTTGGGTGAGTGCGTGCCCGAGGGCAATCGGCAATAATCCGCGAAAAGGAGCCGCCACACAGCGGCCGGGCCGAGGGGCGCATGTCCAAACTGACCGACCACCCCCTGTTGCTGTTCGTCGTCTCGCTCGTAGTGTTTTGGGGGTGTGCCCAGCTTGGCGCGGCCCTGCGCCGTAAACAGGAAGCGCACGGCGAGCGCGCACCTGAGATCTTCACCATCGTACTGACCGCGTCGTTGACGCTTCTCGGCCTGATCATCGGGTTCACCTTCTCCATGGCCGTGAGCCGCTATGACCAGCGCAAGGACTACGAAGAGAACGAGGCCACCGCGATCGGCACGGAATATGTCCGCGCCGGGCTCCTGTCGTCGACCGACGCCGCAACGACGCGCCTGTTGCTGCGAAGTTATCTCGAGCAGCGGATCCTTCTATACCAAAGCGAAGAGGAAACTCAGCGCGCAAGGCTCAGAGAGCGAACCACGCAGCTGCAGGCGCAGCTGTGGTCTACGGTGCAGAGCGCGGCAATCGCACAACCCGGTCCTCTCACGGCGCTCGCCGCAGCCGGGATGAACGATGTGCTCAACACTCAGGGATTCACACAGGCGGCTTGGTGGAACCGCATCCCTGGAGCGGCCTGGTTGCTGATGCTGCTGATTGCCCTGCTTTGCAACGTCATGGTCGGTTATGCGGCGCGCGGCGGGACAGTGCGTACGCTGCTGCTCACCATCATGCCGTTATTGATCTCAACCGCATTCCTGCTCATTGCCGATATCGACAGCCCGCGTGGCGGCGTGATCCGCGTCAGTCCGCAGAATCTGCTGAGCCTTTTCCAGCAGCTGCATTGACTGGTTGACTGCAGCGCTTGCGCGCGGGCGTGCTGCGCACCGGGCGGCACGGCGATGGCCGGGATCCGGCCTACAATCCGGTCTCGTGACACTCTTCGTGAGCCTTGCCGAAACCTCGCAACGGGTGGGCGCCACCGCGGCCCGTCTGGGGAAGGTGCGCGAGCTCGCAACGCTGCTGGAGCAGCTCGCACCCGAAGAGGTTGGACCCGCGGTCCAGTATCTGTCCGGGGAGATGCCGCAGGGGCGCATCGGCATCGGACCCGCGGCGGTCGGCCGCGCAGCCGCGACCGACCCCGCTCCGGTGGCAACACTTTCGATCAGCGACCTGGACCTGCGCCTCAGCTCGCTTGCTGCCATCAGCGGCACAGGCTCGGCGGCCCAGCGTGCGGAGCGGCTGCGCGAGCTCTTTGCGCTCGCGACCGCAGCCGAGCAGCGGTTCCTCCTGCAGCTGCTGGTGGGCGAGCTGCGGCAGGGCGCGCTCGCGGGAGTGATGCTCGAGGCCATCGCGAGCGCCGCGCGGCTGAGTATTGCGCAAGTGCGCCGCGCGGCGATGTATTGCCGCGATCTCGGTGCGCTCGCGCACGCCGCTCTGCTCGGTGGCGCCACGGCGCTCGCGCGATTCCAGCTCGAGCTATTCGTACCGGTTGCTCCGATGCTCGCCCAGACTGCTGCCGATGTTGGCACTGCGCTGCGCGAGCTCGGCGGCGAAGCGGCCTTCGAGTGGAAGATGGACGGGGCCCGCATACAGGTGCACAAGAACGCCGAGGAAGTACGCATCTACACCCGCGGTT
>Ga0310811_10002903_pt1 | contig 21519 bp, 23 predicted proteins | sample YCmetagenome_FD_207642 | JGI IMG/M metagenome (GOLD analysis project Ga0310811, IMG submission 207642) | Soil microbial communities from experimental microcosm in Duke University, North Carolina, United States - YC | ecosystem: Engineered > Artificial ecosystem > Soil microcosm > Unclassified ...
GACCAGATCGCGGCCATCTCGGGACGGGAATAACGGGGGATCATGCTGCCTCGGATCAGGGAAGGCGGGGCGCGTCACGCGACCACCGTCAGGCTTCGGATGAGGGCGATCTAGCAAATTCGCAGGCCCGCGCCAAACCCGATCCTGCGGACAAGGTGGCCGTGCCGGTGCAAAAGCGCAGGACAGACGTATGCAAATATAGCAGACTGTCAGCGGCGGCGCGGCCTGTCCGGACGCCGGTACGAAAGCAGCGTGGCAGCATCACCGGGGGGCGATATGGCTGGCAACGATTCGAACTGGATTTTTCTCCTTCTGCCCGTGCTGTTCATCGGCGTTGGCGCGCTGTTTTTCTACATCGGTCTGAAACAGTTTCGCGACGCCGGCAGCCAGGGCAAATGGGCGAGCGTGGCCGGCACGGTTGTAAGCGCCGATCCCGGTATCGGCTATCGTTCGCCGGAGGAACAGCGCGGCAAGCTGAGCGGCTGTTTCCCGGTCGTGACCTATCAATATGTCCTTAATAACCTGCTCTACACCGGCAACCGGTTGGGCAATGTCAGCCCCAACGGCGTCTCGGAGGCGCATGCCAACAAGGTCGCTGCTGAATATCCGGCGGGCCGCGCCGTCGCGGTGTATTACGATCAGGCCAATCCGCAGAATGCCGTGCTGATCCCGCAAAAGGCCGGCTGCGGCGCAGTCTTCACGGTGACCATCGGGGGCGTTCTGTTGGCTGTCGGGCTGCTCGCTGCGGTCGGAGCCGCGTATGTCGCGATGCATATGCCGGCATGATGGCGCGCGTCGTTAAGCGGCTTCGCCGCGCGCGATGGCGCCGACCATGCGGATAGCAGCGATGTTCTTTGCATAATCGCCGCCGTTCGGCTTGAACACGGCGTTGCCGGCCACAAGCACATTTGCGCCGGCGGCAACCACAAGGCCCGCCGTTTCCGGCGAAACGCCGCCATCGACCTCGATGTCGATCGGCCGGCCGCCGATCATCAGCGCCAGGCGCTGGATCTTTTCCACCGTGGTCTTGATGAAGGCCTGACCGCCGAAGCCGGGATTGACCGACATTATGAGGACCTGATCGACCAGGTCGAGGACGTATTCGAGCGACTCGATCGGCGTTGCCGGATTGAGCGTGACGCCAACCTTTTTGCCGAGTGCGCGGATCGCCTGCAGCGAGCGATGCAGATGCGGCCCGGCTTCGACATGGACGGTGATGAGGTCGGCGCCGGCCTTGGCAAAGGCCTCGAGATATGGGTCGCACGGTGCGATCATCAGATGCACGTCGAACAACTTCTTCGTATGGGGCCGCAGTGCCTTCACCACGTCGGGTCCGATGGTGATGTTGGGCACGAAATGGCCGTCCATCACATCGACATGGATGTAGTCGGCGCCAGCGGCATCGATGGCATGGATTTCCTCGCCGAGTTTTGCGAAATCGGCGGACAGGATCGACGGCGAAATGAGAAGCGGGCGGCGCATGAAATTCTCCCGGCATTTCGGTATCACGGCCCCGAAAAGCGGGCAATGCATGGACGGTGAAGGGAGCGCAGCTTAACGGCCGAAGCGGTCACGCCAGGCCGGCAGGGCACCGGAAAAGGGCAGCGCCTTGGCCTCATAGACGCCGCGCGCGACGGCGCGGGCCAGCACATTCGCAGCGACCGCGCCAAGCCGCGTGAGGCCGAGATGCGGATCGCCGAATGGTTTGCGGCCGGTCGCGGCGGCATAGACGACATCGCCATCGAGCGGGGTATGGACGGGATAGATCGCCCGCGCCAGACCCGTTTGCGCGATGACGGCCAGTCGGTGCGCCTGCGCCTTGGTGAGGGTCGCGTCGGTTGCGATGACGGCCAATGTCGTGTTCTCGGGCGCGCTGCCCTTGGTTCGCGGCACAAGCGCAGCCGCGGGGAACGATGCAGGCCAGCCCTGCGCACCGTATTCGCCGTTCTGTTCGAACGGCGCCGCCCAGAAATGCGGCCCGTTGCCGATGGTCACGCTGCCGGCGGCATTGACAGCAACCAGCGCCCCGACGGTGAAGCCGTCGATGGTGTCCGAGGCCGTGCCGATGCCGCCCTTGAAGTTTGCGGTCGTCGCACCGAACCCGGCACCAACGGTCCCGAGGGCCACATCCGTTCCAGCATCGACGGCAGCGGCATAGGCGAGGTCGCGATAGGGCGGAAACCGGCCCCATGATTTGTCGCCGCCGTTGAGCAGGTCGAACAAGATGGCTTGAGGCACGATCGGCACGCGCGCCTCGCGCACGGCAAAGCCGCGTCCCTGCTCGGCGAGGTAGGCCTGGACGCCGGAGGCCGCATCGAGGCCGAAAGCCGAGCCGCCGGAAAGCGCGATCGCATCGACCCCCTGCACAGTCTGCGCCGGATCGAGCATCGCAGTTTCGCGCGTGCCCGGTCCGCCGCCACGCACATCGACGCTTGCGACCACCGGCTCATCGAAGAGGACGACGCTGACGCCGGAGGCGAGCCTGGCATCGCCGGCATGGCCGACGCGCAATCCGGCGACATCGGTGATGGTGTTGCGCGGTACTGTCATCGGCCGTTGGCTATAGTTCCGCAAAGGACGCGACAGCATGCGGCGGTTTGCGCGGTGACGCAATGCGTGCGCTTCCGTTGAGTCGCTCGTCCCGGCGGCGCGCGACATCGTGAAGAGGACCCGCGCGATCGTGAGCGTATCGGTACCGTGCGGGGCTTGCTTTTGCCAAACGACCCCGGCACATGGTGCGGCATGGCTTCCAATGTCAGTTTCCTTGCCGCGCTGATTGCCGGGCTGGTGAGTTTTTTGTCGCCCTGCGTGCTGCCGCTGGTCCCGCCCTATCTCGTCTATCTGGCCGGCACGTCGCTTGAACGCATCGCCTCGCCCGACACGGGCGCGACTGGCGTTGCCGACCGGCCGGCGCGCGCCGCGCTTCCGGCAGCGATCCTGTTCGTGCTCGGCTTTTCGACGGTCTTCATCGCACTCGGCGCTAGTGCAAGCGTCGTCGGATCGCTGGTGCGCGTTTATTCGAGTCAGTTGGCGATCGTGGCCGGCATCGCCATCATCATCATGGGGCTGCATTTCCTCGGCGTGTTTCGCATCCCCTTCCTGATGATGGAAAAGCGCGTCGAGGTGTCGAAGCCCGTCGGCGTATGGGGCGCTTATGTGATGGGGCTTGCCTTCGCGTTCGGCTGGACCCCGTGCATCGGGCCGGTGCTGGCGACGATTCTGGCGATCGCGGCTTCGGACAAGACCGTGGGCGAGGGCGCGTTGCTGCTCGCCGTCTATTCTCTCGGCCTCGGCATTCCGTTCCTCATTGCAGCCTTCGCTGTGGCGCCGTTCGCACGCTTCCTCGCGCGCTTCCGCCATCATCTCGCGACCATGGAGCGGGTGATGGGTGGACTGCTGGTGCTCACCGGCATCGCCTTCCTCACCGGCTTCGTCAGCGAGGTCAGTTTCTGGCTGCTCGAATCCTTCCCTGTGCTCGGGCGGATCGGCTGAAGCATTGCGTTCAAACTTGAGGCGCGCCCGACATTGTCATTCCGGGGCGCGAGCTTTTGCGAGCGAACCCGGAATCCATAACCACGACCGGGACTATGGATTCCGGGCCTGCGCGTACAGAACGCGCATCCCGGAATGACGGATATGTCGTAGGCGCTATTTGTCCTGGGACGCCGGAGGTGTCGCGGGCGCGGGAGTTGCACTCGAAGGCGCAGCAGGTGCTGCGGGAGCGACGGCGCCTGGCGCGGCCGACGCCTGATCCGAGATCTCCGCATAGGTGATCTTGCCGTCGGGATTTTTCTGCCAGCGATAGACGACGTAATCGAGCCGGTTGACGTCGCCTTTTTTGTTGAAAGAAAAATCGCCGATCACGGTCTTGAAGGTCATGCCGGAGGTCATCTTTTCGGCGACCTTTTTCGGATCGAGTGATTGCGCGGCTTCCGCCGCCTGCTTGAACACCTGCACGGCGGCATAGCTGTAAAGCGTGTAGGCTTCCGGATCGAAATTCTGCGCGCGGAATTCATCGACCACGGCCTTGGCTTCCGGGCGTTTGCGCGGATCGGGACCATAGGTCATCAGCGTGCCGACAGCGCCCGGCCCGGCGATCGACGCGAATTCATCGGACGCGATGCCGTCGCCGCCCATCAGGATCGCGTTGACGCCCTGGCCGCGCATCTGCCGCACCAGCAGGCCGCCTTCGGTCTGCAACCCGCCCCAATAGACGAGATCGGCGCCCGATTCCTTGATCTTCGATACGATGGAGGAAAAATCCTTGTCGCCGACGCTGATGCTTTCGTCGAGGACTTCCTTGACGCCCTTTTCGTTCATGCGCTTGCGGGCTTCGTCGGCGAGGCCCTTGCCGTAGGTCGTCTTGTCGTCGACGATGGCAACCTTCTTGTCGGCGAAATGCGCGGCAATGTAATCGCCGGCGACGCTGCCCTGCTGGTCGTCGCGGCCGCAGATGCGAAACACGTTCCACAAGCCGCGCTCCGTCACCTGCGGGTTAGTGGAGGCCGGTGTGATTTCGACGATGCCGTTCTCGTTGTAGACAGCGCCAGCCGGAATCGTGACCCCGGAGTTGAAGTGCCCGACGACGAATTTCACACCGTCGGCGACGAATTTGTTGGCGACGGAGACGCCCTGTTTCGGATCGCCCACGTCGTCGCCGACTTCCGAGGCGACTTTCTTGCCGAGAATGCCGCCGGCCTTGTTGATGTCGACGACCGCCTGCTCGCCGCCGCGTTTGAGTTGCTGGCCGAAGGAGGCGCTGGAGCCGGTGACAGGGCCGCCGATGCCGATGAGCACGGTGTCGTCCGAGCTGCCACCGCAGCCCGCCAGCGTCAGGGCCAGTGCGCCCGCAATCGCGAGTGCCAGCAGCTTTGTCATAACAGTCTCTCCCTCAGCCGATTCCGCCGGTCTGTTGCTGCTGGATATAGCAAGAATCCCGCCCGGAAGGCGAATATGTCATTCGGCTGAAGGCGGCGGCTTCTGTCCGCCGTGCAGCCAGTCATATTGCGTGACCATCTGCCGCTGCCGCGTCACGACGTAGCCGAAGCCGGTCAAGGCGAGACAGGTTGCCGCGTCGATGCAGTAGGCCGGGGCCGAGAGCAGCGGTTCCTGGAACAGGGCGAAGTGCAGGAAGCGCACCGCGCCGCCGAGGATCAGGGCATAGGTCACGACCTGCCACAGCGGCCGCCAGGTCTGGGCGAGCGCCCGGCCAGCGAGGTAGCCGGCGCCACCGCCGAGGATGACCGACAGCAGGAGAAAATTGTTCGACGATAAATAGGCGAGAAGGTTGGTCATCCGGCGTCCGTCAGTTGCCGGCCGCCTTCGAGATAGGCGGATTTGACTTCGGGGCGCGCCAGCAGTTCAGCGCCGGTGCCGCTCAGCGTGATGAGGCCGTTGCACATGACGTAGCCGCGGTGCGCAAGCCGCAAGGCATGGAAGGCATTCTGCTCGACAAGAAATACCGTGAGCCCGTCGCGTTTGTTGAGATCGCGGATCGCGCTGAATATCTGGCGCACGATGAGCGGCGCGAGGCCGAGCGACGGCTCGTCGAGCATCAACAGGCGCGGGCGGCTGACCAGCGCGCGCGCGATCGCGAGCATTTGCTGTTCGCCGCCGGACAGCGTGCCGGCGCGCTGCGTCAAGCGCTCGCGCACGCGCGGGAATAGCGTCAGCACGCGCTCGAGGTCCTGCGCAAAATGCTGGTTGCCGGCGGTCACCGTGCCCATCTGCAGATTTTCCATCACGCTCATGCGCTGGAAAATGCGACGCCCTTCCGGCGATTGCGCGATCCGCAGATGCGCGATGTCGTGCGTCTGCATCTGCGTGATGTCCTGGCCGTCGTAAACGATGCTGCCTTCTTTTGCGCGCGGATTGCCGCAGATCGTCATCATCAAGGTCGACTTGCCGGCGCCATTGGCGCCGATCAGGGTCACGATCTCGCCTTCGTTGACGTCGAGATCGACGCCCTTGAGCGCCATGACGCGGCCGTAAAAAGTTTTGACGCCGCGGATCGCGAGGAGTGCCGTCACAGGCCGACCTCCGCTTCAACGGTTTCGACATCCTCTTCCTCGACGCCAAGATAGGCAGCGATCACGGCTTCGTCGTTGCGGATCTCCTGCGGCATGCCATCGGCGATTTTCGCGCCGTGATCGAGCACCACGATGTGGTCGGAAATCTCCATCACCACCGACATGTCGTGTTCGATGAGCAGGATCGAGGTGCCGTGTTCGTCGCGGATGACGCGCAACAGGTCGTTGAGTGCGCCGCTCTCGCGCGGATTGAGGCCGGCCGCCGGCTCATCGAGACAGAGCAGCACGGGGTCGGTGCACATCGCCCGTGCAATTTCGAGCCGGCGCTGGTCGCCATAAGGGAGTTCGCCCGCCGCATCGTCGGCGCGCTCGATCAGGCCCACGCGTTCGAGCCAAAGACTGGCGGTCTCGATAGCCGCTTTCTCAGACTGATGATAGCGATGATAGGCGAGCAGCCCCAGCACTGTGAAGCCGGATGCGTGCATCAGCCGGTTGTGCTGGGCGACGAGAAGATTTTCGAGCACGCTCATGCCGGGAAACAGCCGGATGTTCTGGAAGGTGCGGGCCACGCGCGCCTGCTGCGTCGCGAGATAATCCGGCAGACGTTCGAGCAGATAGAGCGAGCCGTTGGCGCGGCGCGTATAGCGCTTGCCGCTGGCGGTGAGCGTGTCCATCTCCTGCCACACGGCCGGATCGCCGTGCACGAGGCCGATGCGGCCACGCGTCGGCTTATAAAATCCGGTGATACAATTGAACACGGTGGTCTTGCCGGCGCCGTTGGGGCCGATCAGCGCCGTGATCGCGCCACGCCGCGCATCGAAGCAGAGATCGTTGACGGCGACGAGACCGCCGAAGCGCATCGACAGGTGCTCGACCTGCAGAACGATATCTGCCTCCGTCATCCGCGTCCCTCGCCGATAAGGTCGGCCGCGACCGCTTTTTTCTGTTTGAGCGCCACTGACGGTTCGCGCGAGGAGACGAAACCGCGCGGCCGCCACACCATGATCATGACCATGGCGAAGCCGAACAGCAGCATGCGGTATTGCGTCGGATCGAAGCCAGCGCCGAACACCGATTTGAGGATGTCGAGATCGCGCATCGCCTCGGTGCCGCCGATCATCACGACGGCCGCGATGGCGACGCCGATCTGGCTGCCCATGCCGCCCAGCACGACGATGGCGAGGATTGTGGCCGACTCGATGAAGGTGAAGGATTCCGGCGTGATGAAGCCCTGACGCGCGGCGAAGAACGCGCCGGCAAAACCGCCGAGCATGGCGCCCATGGCGAAGGCAGTGAGTTTTGTGTTGGTCGTGTTGATGCCGAGCGAGCGACAGGCGATCTCGTCTTCACGCAGCGCTTCCCAGGCGCGACCGACCGGCAGGCGGCGCAGGCGCAGCGTCAGTCCCGCCGTCAGCAGCGCCAATGCGAGGATGATGTAATAGAGAAACACGACCCGCTGCAGCGGACTGAACGGAATGTGGAATGTCGCTGCGAAGCCGTTGGCCGAGGCGTCGAGAGGCAATCCGAAAAAGCTTGGCCGCGGAATGCCGCCGACCCCCGCATAGCCGTTCGTCACCGGCACCCAGTTGATCAGCACCAGACGAATGATCTCGCCGAAGGCGAGCGTAACGATGGCGAGATAGTCGCCGCGCAGGCGCAGCACCGGAAAGCCGAGAATGATGCCCCAGAACGAGGCGAGGATGCCGGACAGCGGCAGCAGGAGCCAGAACGACAGTCCGAAATTCTTGGCGAGCAGCGCATAGGAATAGGCGCCGACCGCATAGAACGCGACATAGCCGAGATCGAGCAGGCCGGCGAGACCGACGACGATGTTCAGGCCCCAGCCGAGCATCACGTAGATGAGAATCTGGATGCCAAAATTGTCGATCCATTTGATCGCCCCGCTGGAGCGATTGAGCAGCAGCACGAGGATCGGATAGGCCATGACGAAGCCGAGCGCGGCCGGCACGAACCAGCGCGAGACCTTTGCGCGCCAGGATGCTGGCGCGGCGGGCGGTGTCGTGTCGCGTCGCTGCCGTTCTTTCCGGCGCGCGACGAACGGCACGATGAATATCATTTGGACGAAACGTGCCGCGATGATCAACGCCACCATCGCCGCGAGCAGCGGCCAGCGCGTCCGGAACGTCAGCGCGTTGTTGATGTCCTGTTCGGTGCGGATACCGATGAGGGGAAGAAACAGTCCGAACGCGATGAGACCGGCGAGAAGGGCAGACTTTGCTGCGCGCAACCAGGCCGGCGGCTCGTGCTGGTCGAACGCGCGCGCCATCAGACTTTCTCGACGTCCGGCCGGCCAAAAATGCCCTGCGGCAGGAAGATCAGCGTGATCGCCAGGATGGAGAACGCCGCGACATCCTTGTAGCTGCTCGAGACGTAACCGGACCAGAAGGTCTCGATGAGGCCGATCAGCAATCCGCCGATCACAGCGCCGGGGAGCGAGCCGATGCCGCCGAGCACCGCGGCGGTGAATGCCTTCACGCCGGGCAAGAAGCCGTCGGAAAAGCTCACGACGCCGTAATACATGAGGTAGAGCGTACCGGCGACGGCGGCGAGTGCCGCCGCGATGACGAACGTCAGCGAGATTGTGCGATCGACATTCACGCCGAGCAGCGCCGCCATTTTCTGGTCCTGCTCGCAGGCGCGCTGGGCGCGGCCGAGCGCGGTGTGGCGCACCAGCAGCCAGAAGCCGACGAGCAGTACGGCCGTGACGCCCCAGATGACGATCTGCTTGTAAGAGAGCGTCGCGTGGTAGCCGGGGCCGCTCGTCAACGCGATGACGTCATTGAACATCGGCGGAATAGATTTGTTGCGCGGTCCCTGCGTGTCCTGCACGAAATTCGACAGGAAGATCGACATGCCGATCGCCGAGATCAGCGGCGCCAGCCGGAACGATCCGCGCAGCGGCCGGTAGGCAACGCGCTCGATCGCCCAGTTGATCAGGGAGGTGAAGGCCATGGCGGCGATCATCACGATCACCAGCGCCAGGCCCATGGCGCTCATGCCCAGCGCCTGTGTGAGCACCAAGAGCGTGATCAGGGCGATGAAGACCGACACCATGAACACGTCGCCATGGGCAAAGTTCACCATGCCGATGATGCCGAAGACCATGGTGTAGCCGAGCGCGATCAGGCCGTAGATCGAACCGAGCGTCAGGCCGTTGATGAGCTGTTGCAGGAAGATGTCCATTTCAACCTGTTCCCATAGGGCTTGATTCTCTGCCGCTGATACGCGCGATCCTGTGGCCTGGAACCGGCTTTGTCATCAAGAATAGTGCGGCTGTTAATGGTTCAGCCGTTCCATCGCGCGGTCGTAATGGCGCAGGTCGATATAGCGCTCGGGCGCCTGCGGCTTGCCGCCTTCGACCTCGGCGCGGATATCCAGCATGGCACGGAAGCCGGTGAGGTCGAGCCGGGCGTCGGGCGTGAAGCCGAAATCCGGGTCGAGCAGCGGCGGGTAAGTCTCCTGCGCCTCGTCGTCGCTGATCTTGAGCGTATCGCGGAGCATGGCGATCGCCTCGGCCTTGTTGGCGGGATCGCGCGCCCAGCGTAGTGATTCGATATAGGCGGCCAGATAACGTTCGAGCAGCGCGCCATTCGCCTGCGCCCATGGTCGCAGGGTGAAAATGCTGCCTGCCTGATAGGGGCCGAGCAGATCGGTGGCGCGACCAAGGCTTTTCATGCCGGCCTTTGCTGCCTGGATCGTAAACGGCAAATTGAGCATGGCGCCGCCGAGGGTCTTATCCGCAAGCATGGCGCGCAGCCGGTGGACTCCGCCGCCGACCGGTTTGACGGTGTAATCGCTTCCTCCCTTGAGCCCGTGCCGCGCGAGAATTTTTCGGGCGAGCAGGGCATAAGCCGTTGTTGCCGCATCGACCGCCAGCGCGCGGCCTTTCATGGCGGCGAAGGAGGTCACATCCGCCTGCACGATGAATTCGTTCATGCCACTATCGCCGCCACCAATGATGACCACATCGACGCCGGCGACTTCGATCATGGCGATGGCGTTGTCGACGGCTGAATGCACGATGTCGCTTTTGCCGTGCGCAAGACCGTCGCGCTGCTCGTCGGAGTTCGGCGTGAATTGCGGCTCGAGCGCGATGCCGTATCTGGCGAAGATGCCCTTGGCGATGCCGGCATGCAGCGGCAGCGCTTTGGCGTTGGGGAATGTGTTGACGCGCACGACATCGTGCGGCTTCGTTTTCGTATCTGTCATGTGATGAGAAACCGGTGAATGCAGCGCCACTTTATGGGGCCGCATTCGCGCGGGCAATCGCTTCGCGGCTCGGCCGCATCGCTTTTCCCGCCCTTACCCGGTTGACGACCCACGGCAAAACCGGAACAACGCGCGCGACGCCGTCCGCCACGGGGACCACCAAGGGAGACACCTATGCGTTCAATCACGCTCGACGAGGCCAATAAAATCATTGCCGGCACATTCGCCGCCGCCAAGGACAAGGACGTCTATCCACTCGCGGCGATCGTGCTCGATGCCGGCGGCCGCGTGAAAGCGTTCCAGAAGCAGGACGGCGCTTCCCTGATGCGGTTCGAGATCGCCTACGGCAAAGCGTTCGGCGCGCTGGCGCTCGGCCGGTCCTCGCGGATGACGCTGCAGAAGTCGCGCGAGAAGCCGATCTTCATGCAGAATCTCGAAGCGCTGTCGGACGGACCGATCTTCCTCGAAGGCGGCGGCCAGCTTGTTCGTGACGAGACCGGCGAGATCGTTGCTGCGATTGGCGTCACCGGCGACGTCAATGAGATGGATGACATCTGCGCGGTGGAAGGCATCCGTCATGCCGGCTTCAAGTCGGATTACGATTTCAGCCCGGAGATGGCGCATCGCCTGAACATCAAGGAAAACCCGGCGCTCGTCGATCCGCGCAAGAAGAAGTAGGCGGCTTCACTCTTCGGTCATTGCGATCCGGGACATTGCGGTGCGGCGGTGCCTCGCCGCGTTCCTGTCGCACCTGAAAACCGCCGGCCTCATTCGTTCCACCGAACCCCGGAAAGATGCCTTGCCCGTCAGGCATGGTTTGCTTCACCGTGCAGGATAAGGAATCTGCGAGCGGCGGAGGAGACCGGCATGGGTGTACGCAAGGCCGAAGAGGTCATCGCCGACAAGAAGCGTCCGTTCACGGGGCAGGAATATCTCGAAAGCCTGCGCGACGGACGCGAAATTTACATCTATGGCGAGCGCGTCGATGATGTGACGACGCATCCGGCCTTTCGCAATGCGGCGCGCAGCATCGCACGGCTTTACGACGCGCTGCATGATCCGAAGACCAAGGATGCGCTGACGGTGCCGACTGATACCGGCTCCGGGGGTTACACGCACAAATTCTTCCGCGTCGCGCGGTCGCGCGAGGAGATGGTGGCGCAGCGCGATGCCATCGCCGCCTGGGCACGCATGAGCTATGGCTGGATGGGGCGCACGCCCGATTACAAAGCCTCGCTGATGAATACGTTCGGCGCGAATGCCGAATTCTACGGCCAGTTCGCAGACAATGCGCGCGCCTGGCACAGGCGGGCACAGGATCACGTCCTGTTCATGAACCACGCCATCGTCAATCCGCCGGTCGACCGCGCCAAGGCGGCGGAGCAGGTGAAGGATGTGTTCATCACCATCCAGAAGGAGACGGATACCGGCGTCTTCGTCTCCGGCGCCAAGGTCGTCGCGACCTCCTCGGCGCTGACGCATTACAACTTTCTCGGCCAGAACGCGGCGATGCCGATCAACGATCCCGATCTCGCGATCATGTTTATCGCGCCGATGAATGCGCCGGGCGTGAAACTGTTCTGCCGCAATTCCTACGAGATGACGGCGGCGGTCATGGGCACGCCGTTCGATTATCCGCTGTCGTCGCGCTTCGACGAGAACGATGCGATCTTCGTGTTCGATAACGTCTTCATTCCGTGGGAGGACGTGCTGCTTCATCGTGATATCGACAAGATCAAGATGTTTTATCCGCGCTCGGGTTTCGTCGCCGGCTTCCAGATGCAAGGCTGCACGCGGCTGGCGGTAAAGCTCGATTTCCTTGCCGGCCTTATCGCCAAGGCGCTGCGTGCGACCGGCGCCGATGAATTTCGCGGCAATCAGGCGATGCTCGGCGAGGTTATAGCGCTGCGCAACATGTTCTGGGCGCTGACCGATGCGATGGCGCACAACCCGACGCCGTGGGTGGACAACACGTTGCTGCCCAACGCCCAGGCCGGGGCGAGCTACCGCGTTCTCGCGGGAGATGCCTACGGCCGCGTCAAGGAGATCGTCGAAAAGATCGTGGCGTCCGCGCTGATCTATCTGCCGTCGTCGGCCAAGGATTTCGCCAATCCCGACATCGACAAATATCTGCAACGCTACGTGCGCGGCTCGAACGGCATTGGCTACAAGGAGCGCATCAAGACGATGAAGCTCCTCTGGGATGCGATCGGCACCGAGTTCGGCGGCCGCCACGAACTCTACGAGATCAATTACGCCGGAAACCACGAGGACACGCGCATCCAGTGCATGTTCAACGCGCGGGGGTCCGGTGCACTCGACAGCATGATCGGCCTCGCCGAACAGTGCATGGCCGATTACGACGAGAACGGCTGGACCAGCCCGGACTGGGTCAATCCGACGCCGTAACGGGCGGCGAAATCGTCGAGAACAACGCTGTTTCCGCGCTTCCCCCGGTAGGCCGGTTGCGCGTATCATCGCACCATGAGCGCGACCAATGTCCTGCCTCTGTTTCATCTGTACGGCGATCCGCCGGACGGGCAGGCATTCGATTTCATTCATATCGAAACCATCGTTGCGCGCTCCTCGGTCAATGACTGGGTGATCCGCGCGCATCGTCACCGCAACCTGTTCCAGATCCTGCTGATCGCGGAGGGCGGCGGCGAGATGGCCTTCGAGGCCATGAACGCGCGCTTTTCGGCGCCCGTCGCGATCCTGATCCCGCCTGCCGTGGCGCACGGCTTCCGTTTCGAGCCGGGCCGCACCGACGGCTGGGTGATCAGCTTCACCGAGGATGTGTCGTCCGCAGTCGGCGGGCGGGCAGGCGAGGCGACGGCGCGACTGCGGGCGCTGGCCGCCGATCCGGTGATCCCGCTCATCCATGCGGCGGAACGCGAGCGGCTGTTTGCGCTGTGCAAGGAATTGCACGACGAACGCTTCCTCGCGCGCGAAGGCTATCGACTGGCCATGCACGGCCTGCTGGCATTGATCGCAGTCACCGTGGCGCGGCTTGCCGCGGGCCGGGCGCGCAGCGGCGCGATGACGCTGGCGTCGACGGATGCGACCGTCACGGCGCTGAGCGATATGGTCGAGGAAAACTTCCGCAGCGAGCGCATGATCGCCTTCTATGCCGAGAAGCTGGCGATGACGCCGGACCGGCTCAATGACCATGTCAAACGCGCGACGGGCGTCACGGCCGGACACCTGATCCGCCAGCGGGTGCTCACCGAGGCGAAACGCCAGCTCGTCTTCACGACGCAGGCAGTGGGCGAGATTGCCTACGATCTCGGATTTTCCGATCCTTCGCATTTTGCCCGCTTTTTCCGCAAGCAGACGGGAACCACCCCGCAGGCGTTCCGCGACGGCGCCGCGCGTTAACCATGGCGCGGCCGCATGGGGGACAATCCCCTTAACATGTAGGGTAAATATTTGGTTAGCATTGAGCGGCCGGATTGATTTGAATACGCCTGACGCAGGGCCGCGTGCCGCCAAGGAACGGCAGACGATGGCCGACGGAGGCGGTCATGCGAACAACCTCGCTCTTGCTGCAGGTCATCATCCTCGCCATCGCGGTGCATTTCGCCTGCTACTTCACGTATGAAGCGGCGGTGCCGTTCTCGATCGTCGACGAGCCTGATCTCGCGCGCATCTCCGCGGTCATGAGTCTGGCGCGCCTGTTCGCGCTCGGATCGACCGGCGCTTTCATCTTCATCTCCGTTCTGTCGGTCCTGAAATGGGGCACGGCGGTGCTGCTCTTCGGCCATATCGTCGATCGTGCGACGAAACTCGAGCGCGGCATCGTGCATCCCGGCATATTCGACGTCGCGGTCGTGCTGACGGTTTTGTCGCTGGCCCTGACGATGGCCGGCTCAATTCTTGCCGGCGACGTTCACTCCATGCGGCTGACCGGCATGCAGTTGATCGCGACGGCCGTCATGGCGCTGTGTTCGGATCTCGTATTGTACTGGGCAGCGCCGGCGTCTGATGAATTCGATCGTCACGACGCGCGTGATGCCTGGGCGCACAATGCCTGGTCGCGTGATTCTTGGGCGCATGAGCCGCCGGCGGTCACCATCCTGTTGCCGAATGAAGGCGATGCGGCGAGCATTTACGCTCATCGATGGACCGCGCGCATCCGCACCAATTCGCTGCTGCGCTGGGCCGATATGCGCTCGCGCAACATATAGTGCGCGCTAAGCCATGAACCGCCGCACCGCCTGCAGATAGGCATCCGGCTGTTCGACGTTTGCGATATGTGCGGCATCAAGAACGGTTAGCGTCGCGCCGGGGATTTCACCGCGGATGAATTCGGCGTTGACGACGGTGGTCGCCATGTCGTGACGGCCGGCGATCACCAGCGTCGGCGCCGCGATATCCTTGAGCAAGGCCCGGTGATCCATATCGCGGACCGCGGCGCAGCAGCCGAGGTAGCCTTCGAGCGGGGTTGCGACCAGCGCAGCGCGCATCCGCGCGACGGCGTCCGGTTCGCGCGCGCGAAAATTTTGAGAAAACCACAACGCCATCAAGCCGTCCGCAATCAGCTCCAGCCCCTTCTCGCGCACGGCCTGCATGCGCGTATTCCAGACTGCCTTGTCCGCATAATAGCTCGACGTGTTCGACAGGATCAGGCGCGCGATGCGCTCCGGCGCCTTGGCGCCGAGCCACATGCCGACCATGCCGCCCATCGACAGGCCGCACCAGTTCACCTGCGCGATGCCCAACGCATCGAGGATGCCGAGCGCGTCGTGACCCAATTGCTCCATGGTGTAGGGACCGGGCGTCACGGCGCTCGCGCCGTGGCCGCGGCGGTCGTAGCGGATCAGGCGATAATCGCGCGCCAGCGCTTCGGCCTGCGCATCCCACATATGGAGATCCGCTCCGAGCGAGTTCGACAGCATCAACGCCGGTTTGTCAGGCACGCCGGCTATTTCGACATTGAATGCGCAGCCGTCGACGGTGATGATGGACACTGCAATCTTTCCCAATTCTGCTGTCGCTTAGCTGTTCTTGTTTTTCTTATCGTGCAGCGGTGCAAGGAGGCGGTCGATGAATGCCTGCGAGACGCCCTGATAGGACAGCGGATCGCAGAGTTTTGCGATGTCGTCCCTGGTCAAGTGCTTGGTGATGCGAACGTCCTCCGCGAGCAGGTCGCGCAAATGCCTTTTCTCGGCGACGGCCTTGCGCGAAACGTCCTCGATCGCCTTGTGCGCAGCCTGCTTGCCGATGGTTTTGGCGAGCGCCATCGACACCGCCTCCGCCATGATGAGGCCGTGGGTGATGTCGAGATTGCGCTGCATGCGCGCCGCATCGACCTCGAGACCTTCGGCAAGATCGACGACGCTGCGCAGCGCGCCGGACACGCAGAGCAGCAGCGCCGGAAAGGTCGGCCATTCCACCTGCCAGCCGCTGAGCGACCGCTCGTGTTCGTGGATTTCGGCGGACAGGATCGTTGCCGCAAGCTGCGGCGCGAGCGCGGCCGACGCCATCGCCGCAGCGGAAGCCACGGGATTGCGCTTGTGCGGCATGGTCGAGGAGCCGCCGCGGCCTTCTTCAGCTTTCTCGGACGCTTCGCCGACCTCCGTCTGCATCAACAGCGAGACGTCGCGGGCAATTTTCCCGCAGGTTCCGGCGAGGATCGACAGCGCCGCCGCGATCTCGCCGAGACGGTCGCGATGGCTATGCCATGGCGCGTCGGGCAGCGGCAGCGCGAGCAGTTTTGCGAGATTCTGGCTGACAATCAGTCCCTTGTCGTCAAGCGCGGCGAGTGTGCCGGCGGCGCCGCCGAACTGCACGCACAGCGCCTCATCGCGCAACCGCATCAACCGCGCGCGCGAGCGCCCAAGGGCTGCGGCATAGCCGGCGAGTTTCAGCCCGAACGGCATCGGCAAAGCCTGTTGCAGCCAGGTCCGCGCAACGGTCGCCGTATTGCGGTGAGCGTCGGCCATGGCGGCAAAGCCGGTAATAGCGCGGTCGAGATCGTCGCCGAGAAGGCCGATTGCCGCCTTGAGGTCGAGCGCAAGCGCCGTATCGATGACATCCTGGCTGGTCGCGCCCCAATGCACGTAGCGCGCCGCCTCGGCGTCGGCCTCCGCGACCGACTTGGTCAGCGCTTTGACGAGAGGAATGGCGGTGTTGCCGGCTGCGACCGCATCCCGGCCGATTGCCGCCGGATCGAAACGGTCCGCCTTGCAGGCCGCGGCGATAGGTTCGGCGGCGGTGGGAGGGATCACGCCGGCTTCCGCCTCGGCGCGCGCCAGAGCAGCCTCGAAGTCCAGCATCCGTTGCAGGCGCGCCGTATCGGTCAGTGCGGCTTGCATGGCTGGACTTGAGAACAGGGGGCCGTAAAGCGACGAGGTCTGGACCGGATGGGTCATGCGGCGTTGATGGCTGTGCGAGAGGACAAGGATAAGTTGCGGGCCACCTTAATCGTGGCTCGGGCCCTGCGCCAACCCCGCAGCGGTCGCGGAAAGCTGGACTGGGCGGTCCGCCACCGCGATGTGAACGATAGCGAAGAGGGCTTCCCTGCGAGGCGCGGAGGCTTTAAGCCCTGTGCAGGTCACTTTTCAAAGACACAAAAATATTTGGAGTAGCCGATGGCCATGACAATGAATGGCGAATATCAACTCGCCGCCGAACGCCAAAAAGTCTGGGAGAAACTCAACGACGCCGAAACCCTCAAGGCCTGCATCCCCGGATGCGATGAGCTGATCAAGAGCGCAGACAACGAATTCCAGGCCGTCGCGACCCAGAAAATCGGCCCCGTCAAAGCCAAGTTCAAGGGAACCGTGAAGCTCCTCGATCTCGATCCGCCGAACGGCTATCGCATTCAGGGCGAGGGCAATGGCGGCGTCGCCGGCTTCGCCAAGGGCGGCGCGACCGTCACGCTTGCCGACAAGGATGGCGGGACGCTCCTGACATACAATGTCGAGGCGCAGATCGGCGGCAAGCTCGCCCAGGTTGGGCAGCGGCTGGTCAATGGCGTCGCCAAGAAGCTCGCCGATGAATTCTTCAAGCGATTCTCGGCCGCGGTCACCGAGGGAAGCTGAAACCCGTCCGCGTCACGCCGGGCCCCAACGACCGCTGTCCAGCGCGCAGGGCAGCATCCCGCGATTGCATAATAATCCCGGCGATTCAGGGGCTTCCTGCATATCGCCGGGCACCCTCTCTTGACCTCTGCCGCCCCCGCGGGCCACATTAGAGTGGTTCCGGCACAGGTCTTCTGCTGCGTGGGCTGTTTTCGCCCGCGTTCCGTGTTGCCGCTTGCAGGTGTCTGTCTGGACGCCCCGTTGAGGAGGAAAAAATATGCCCGCCGTTTCAATGACGGTTAACGGCAAAGCCGTTTCTGCGGATGTCGATCCGCGCACCCTTCTGGTCGAATATTTGCGCGAGCATCTCCGTCTGACCGGCACCCATGTCGGCTGCGACACGTCGCAATGCGGCTGCTGCGTCGTGCATATCGACGGGATCGCCGTCAAATCCTGCACCACTCTCGCCATGCAGGTCGAGGGTGCGGAGATCGTGACCATCGAAGGCCTGGCCGAAGAAGACGGCACCTTGCATCCAATGCAGGCCGCGTTCCGTGAGCATCATGGTTTGCAGTGCGGTTTCTGCACGCCGGGCATGATCATGACGGCGGTCGACATGGTGCGCCGCAAGGGCAACAAGCTTGACGAACAGACGATCCGGCACGAGCTCGACGGCAACATCTGCCGCTGCACCGGCTACCACAACATCGTGAAAGCCATCGCCGCCGGCGCCGAGGCCATGGGCCCCGATGCGGGTTCGAAAAAGCAGGCAGCCGCCTGACCGGCCGCGCGCAGCAGTAGTTTGGGAGACCAGAATGTACGCCTTTACGTTCCATCGTCCGACCACGGTGCGGCAGGCCGCGAACATGCTCGCCAAGAACGAGGACGCAAAACTCCTCGCCGGCGGCCATACGCTGATCCCGACCATGAAGCAGCGTCTGGCTGCTCCGCCCCAACTCGTCGATCTCAGCAAGGTCGAAGGCCTCAGCGGCATCGAATTGAAAGGCCGTTCCGTCGTTATCGGCGCGACCACCAGGCATATCGAGGTCGCGAATTCTGAACTCGTGCGCGAGCACATCCCGGCACTGGCAGGCCTTGCCGGCGTGATCGGCGATCCGGCCGTGCGTCATCGCGGCACCCTAGGCGGCTCCGTCGCCAATAACGATCCGACCGCCGACTATCCCGCCGGCTGCCTCGCGCTTGGCGCGACCATCATCACCAACAAGCGCCGCATCGTGGCCGACGAGTTCTTCACCGGCCTGTTCGAGACCGCGCTTGAGCCGGGCGAGATCATCGTCAAGATCAGCTTCCCGATTCCGAAAAAGGCGGGTTACGAGAAATTCCGCAACCAGGCGTCGCGCTACGCTCTGGTCGGCGTCTTCGTCGCGCGCCGCCCGTCGGAAGTGCGGGTAGCGGTCACCGGCTCCGGCGGCAACGGCGTCTTCCGCCTGACGGCATTCGAGGAAGCGTTGAAGAAGCGCTTTTCGCCGAAGGCGATCGAAGGTCTTACGGTCCCGGCCGAGGGCCTGTCGAGCGATATCCACGGAAGCGCCGAATATCGCGCCCACCTCATTGGCGTGATCGCGCGGCGCGCGGTGGCCAACGCCAATGGATGATGGCGACGGCGTGCGCGTGCGCGCGCTTCCGGACTCGATCGACCAAACACTTGAACTGCTCGGGTCGGCCAGCTACCTGGCCGACCGGTCCCTCGCCACGGTGCTCTTTCTCGCACTGAAGATGCAGCGTCCGCTCTTCCTTGAAGGCGAGGCCGGCGTCGGCAAGACTGAAATTGCAAAAGTTCTGGCGCAGACGCTCGCCCGCAAGCTGATCCGCTTGCAGTGCTACGAAGGTCTCGACGTCTCCGGCGCGGTGTATGAGTGGAATTACGCCGCGCAGATGATTTCCATCCGTCTGGCGGAAGCCGAAGGCAACGTCGACCGCGATCGGGTTGCGGGCGATGTGTTCTCCGAGCGCTATCTCATCAAGCGGCCGCTTTTGCAGGCGCTCGAACCGGACGCCTCCGGGGCGCCCGTTTTGCTGATCGACGAGATCGACCGCACAGATGAAGCGTTCGAGGCGTATCTGCTCGAAGTGCTTGCCGATTATCAGGTGACGATTTCCGAACTCGGAACGATCAAGGCGGCGCATCCGCCAATCGTGATCCTGACGTCGAACCGCACGCGCGAGGTGCATGATGCGCTCAAGCGGCGTTGCCTCTATCACTGGGTCGGCTATCCGACGGCCGAACGCGAATTGAAGATCGTGCGCGCCAAAGTGCCCGGCATTGCGGAACAGCTTGCGCGCGACGTCGTCGGTTTCGTGCAGGCCTTGCGCAAGGACGATCTGTTCAAGGCACCGGGCGTGGCCGAAACGCTCGATTGGGCGCAAGCGCTTACCGCGCTCGATGCCAGGGCGCTGGATCCCGCCGTTGTGTCCGATACGCTCGGCGTTGTGCTAAAATACCAAGATGATATCGCACGCATCGATGGATCGCGTGCGAGCGCCCTTCTCGACGAGATGCGTGCCGGCCTTCGGGCTGTGGGATAGGCGCTTTCCTGACGCGACGGCGTTCCGCCGTTGTGCCGGATTTTAAGTCTGAACGGGAGGCTTGCGCGTGCAAGACCTGCTAGGCACGTCATCCGGTCATCTGGCCGAGAACATCGTTTATTTCGCGCGCGCCTTGCGCGCCGCCGGCATTCCGCTGGGGCCGAGGTCGGTGATCGATGCGCTCGCCGCCGTGCGCGTTGCAGGCCTACGGCGGCGCGATGATTTCTATTGGACGCTGCATGCGGTCTTCGTGAAGCGGCATGAGCATTTCCTGTTGTTCGATCAGGCGTTCCGGCTGTTCTTCCGCAAGCGCGACGAACTTGAACAATTGCTCGCGAGCGCGGCGCCGCCGTCGGGCGAAGCGGACGAAGGCGAGCCGATCTCGCGCCGCATTTACGAGGCGCTGTTCGATTTAACCCGCGAGACGGCGAGCGAACATCTCGAAATCGAAAAGGACGCGCGCCACACGGTGTCCGACGACGAACTGTTGCAGAAGAAAGATTTCGCCCAGATGACGGCGGCGGAAATCGCATTGGCAAAGGATGCCATCGCCAGACTGCGGCTGCCGTTACATGAAGTGAAGACGCGGCGCATGCAATCGGCGGTGCGCGGTCACCGTATCGATTTGCGGGCGACGCTGCGCAAGAGCATGAAGGCCGGCGGCGCGGTCATCGATCTGCGCTATCTCGGGCCACGCACGCGGCAGCCGCCGCTTGTCGCGCTGCTCGATATTTCCGGATCGATGAGCCAGTACACGCGGCTGTTCCTGCATTTCCTCCATGGGCTGACAGAGCAGCGCCGCCGCGTCCACACCTTCCTGTTCGGCACGCGCCTGACCAACGTCACCCGTGCGCTGACAGCGCGCGATCCGGACGAGGCGCTGGCGCTGTGTTCGGAAAGCGTCGAGGACTGGTCCGGTGGCACGCGCATCGCAACGTCGCTGCGCGAGTTCAACAAGCGCTGGGCGCGCCGCGTGCTGACGCAAGGCGCCATCGTGTTGCTGATCACCGATGGGCTGGAGCGCGATCCCGACGCTTCGCTGGCGTTTGAACTCGATCGCCTGCATCGCTCGTGCCGGCGGCTGATCTGGCTTAATCCGCTGCTGCGTTTCGAGGGGTTCGAGGCGAAGGCGCAAGGGGTGCGGGCCATGCTCCCGCATGTTGACGAATTCCGTCCGATACACAATTTGGAGTCCATGGCTGGGCTGGTGGAAGCGCTGTCCGGCGAGCAGTCGGTCCACCACGATCCGCGGCCGTGGCTGCAGCGCGTCGCCTGAGGAGGCATTCATGTCATTGCAAACACCACCCCCGCAAACCCTGTCGTCCAACGACGACATTCTCAAAGCCGCCGAAGACTGGCGCCGGGAGGGCCGCGATGTCGCCATGGCGACCGTCGTGGAGACCTGGGGTTCGGCGCCGCGTCCGGTCGGCTCCAATCTCGTCATTGACAGCGAGGGCAATTTCCTCGGCTCGGTCTCCGGCGGTTGCGTCGAAGGCGCGGTCGTCGCCGAAGCCATCGACGTCATCGGGTCGGGCAAGCCAAAAATGTTGGAATTCGGCGTTGCCGATGAATCGGCCTGGCAGGTTGGCCTGTCCTGCGGCGGCAATATCCGGGTCTTCGTGGAGAAGATCGTCTGATGCGCCTTGATTTTCTCAGCATTCTCAATGCCGAACGTGCCGCACGGCGCG
>Ga0310811_10002905_pt1 | contig 21510 bp, 14 predicted proteins | sample YCmetagenome_FD_207642 | JGI IMG/M metagenome (GOLD analysis project Ga0310811, IMG submission 207642) | Soil microbial communities from experimental microcosm in Duke University, North Carolina, United States - YC | ecosystem: Engineered > Artificial ecosystem > Soil microcosm > Unclassified ...
TGGATGAAACCCAGCTCGTCGTTGCCTCGGCGCCGGAGTTACCCGTGGCGGAGCATTCGACTGACATGCCGGCGATCGACGGGTCGACAATCAGACGGACGGCCCGATGGCCTCGCCATTCCGCGAGCTCGGCAATCAAGCCCGTTTCACCGCTGTCGCGTGCCACGAATAGGTGCACGATCGTTCCGTGATTGCTCACTTGAGAACGAGCCGACGTGAGGAAGACGAGGTCGGCGCCCCCTCGATCACCTCGCCGGTGAGCTCTCACACTATCCAGCGCTCGAAAAACGACTTCGTCTTCCTCGACCGTCAGGCGCGCGTTCGACAACCATCTCGTGAGCATTTGTCGGACGGCGAAGGCATGGGTCGTGGAATCGGCGTGCGAAGCAGCGACAGACCGGCGGTCGCTGATCGACGCGTACGCTTGGTAGCCCGAGGCGATCGCCGCGGCGGTGATGGCGATTGCCACGACAAGCTCGATGAGCGTCATTCCTCTCCGGCGACTCATCGCGCCGCGAGACCATTGGGGTCGTACCTACGCTCGGACAGGGTGAAGGAGCCGGATCCCCACGCGATTTCTACGCGGAATTCCACCAGGTCCTCCATCGGACGAGGCTTTGTTGTCGTCGCCGTCCACGAGTACTCGTCGAACGGGGCCTCGAACCGGCCTCGCGACAGTGAATCGGGAAGCTGAGAAAGTGGCCCGAGTCGCGCTCCCTCGAGGCTCGTCAAGCGTTCCTCTGCCAGCGCCGCCGCCGGAAGCATCCGATCCGCGCGCTCGGCGGCGCGAAGGTCAGCGCCGAACGCTCCGAGCGCGCCAACGCTGACCAGGCCAATTATGGTCATCGCCACAATCGCCTCGAGGAGCGCAAATCCTCGTCGCATGTCAGCGGTCGGCACGCACACCGGTGGTCGATTCGCCTTGTTGGACGAATAGCGCGTCGCTCATGGCCGCCTCCCCGGTTGGTTCGAGCTGGATGTGAACGCGCCTCGCGCGGGAGAGGAGGGTCGCGCCCTCGGGCAAGGCAAGGTCCCCGGCCGTATCGGGGAGATCGAGCCAGAACCGACTGGTTGCCGGATCGATGACGAGGTTGACCCTTCGCGCTCGCTCAATCGCCGTTGCTCTGGCGAACCGCAGGAGCGCATCGACGCGGTCGAGCGCTGACTCATTCGTGATGCGCCTTTCGGGGGAAAGAATACTCGGAGCGACGACGCCCGCCATGATCCCGATCAGCGCCATCACGACGACCATCTCGATCACGGTTACACCGCTCCGACTGCGTCGAATCGTCATCGAAATGCGTTCGCGTTCACGCCGTAGATGGCCTGCAACAGCGACAATGCGACCGACCCGACGACCAGAGCGAGCACGACGATCATGAGTGGCTCGGCCAGCGCCACGAGTCGCGCCAACGTGCGTTCGCATCGTTGCTCGAACAGGTCGGCCGCCTTTCGGAGGAACTCGTGCAACTTCCCCGTTTCTTCGCCCAGCTCGACGAGTTGGGCGAGCAGCGGAGGAAGGAGGTTGATGTCGCGAAGGGCGGTCGACAGGCGCGTTCCCTCCCGGACTTGCGCGCGAACTCGCACGAGCGCCGCGCGCGCCACGGGATCGCCGAGTGACGTGGCCGCATTGTCCAATGCACCGAGCACCGGCGTTCCGCCCTCGAGCAAGACACTCGTGAGGCGGGCGAAGCGCGCGGCGAGAATGTCGCGGCGGATCATCCGAAGGCCAGGAATGCGGAGCTGGGCCTCCGCCCACGCTCGCGCGCCCCGCTCGGTGGTTCCGATCCACGCGATCGCGATTGGGACGCTTGCGATTGGCGAGATGACGATGAGCCAGTGATCTCGCGCGGCTGCTGACACGGTGAGTAGGAGTTGCGTGGATCTTGGCAGGTGCGCGCCCGCGCTTTCGAGGATGCCCGCGAAGCGAGGCAGAACGAACAGCGTCAGGAGGAGCATCGCCGCGGTCCCGACGATGGCAAGGAGCGCGGGATAGATTGCCGCCGAGCCGAGTCGAGAGCGCAGTTCGTGGTCGCGCTCGAGTTGTGCCGCGAGGCGAGTGAATGCCGCGGGAAGGTCCGCTGCCCGCTCGCCGGCGCGAACGAGGCCGAGATAGAACGGTGGAAACAAGTTCGGATGCGCGCTCATCGCCGCCGCGAGCGTCTCGCCTCTGGCAACGGCGCGATGGATCTCGTCGAGACCTTCTCGATAGGGGCTGCCGGTCATCGATTTCGCTGTGGAGAGCGCGCGTGAGAGTGGAAGTCCCGCCGCGAGCAGGCCAGCGATGGCGCGGGTGACGTCGATAAGGGTTTTATGATGTCGCCGCAGCGCATGGCTGGCGGTGGTCAGAGCCTCGACTTCGGACCACTCGAGAACAAAGAGGCCTTGCCCCGTGAGCGACTCAAGGAGCGCTTCGGGCGTCGTTGCAACCGCGCGGCCAGTTCGCCGTGATCCCGATCGGTCGACGGCCCGATAAGCAAAAGTCTGCAACTGTGGTGGACATTCGAGGCGCCCACATGTGTGGTTGGTGACGTCGAGTGCTACCCGGCCGCTACCGTCTTCGATATGGACAAGCCGATTGGCGGCGAATCACCTTACCATTGCTGCCAATGTTCCGAGTAGTTCTGGAATCGTGCGCGCTCCCTTCACCCGTCGCATGAGCACGTCGAAATCGCCGCGGGATCTCCAGCCGTCCCAAGAGTCAAAATCCTTCAACACAATCCCTTTGACATCCTCGAGACTTGCTTCGCGATGTTCATCTTCGAGGTCCAGGCCAACGCGGATCCACTGATTAAAGAAGATGCTGTAGCCGCCAAACCTACCTACACCGTGCAGCTTGTGCGCCGAGCGGACCCGATACCACTTCGATTGAGAATCCACGAGACGAAGGTCATTGAAGTGGCCACGCTTCAGACCGCGTGACGTGTAGGTGGTCAAGTATGCAGGCGTGGCGGCAATTTTTAGTGCGCCGTTGGGAAAAACGCCAAGAACCGGATAGGAAAGGTCATCAGCACCCACATCCACTCCTTCCAATTCGCTTTCCAATTTTGGCGGCGTTCGAGGCCGCGGTCGGCTTCGTCCAGTCCGGGTAGCCGTGCCACATTCGCTCGGCCCAATTGAGTCCATCACCCGCTGGGCCCAACGAGCGGCCTTCAACCATTGCGTGCCATTCGTTCATGGTAATCCCCTCAGGCGGGGTCAGAGGCTTGAGGTTCCACCATTGGTTCTTCAGCCAATCAGGAAACTCGGATGATCGTTGTATGAACGCATGATGTACGTGCTGATATTTTTCGGCGAGGCCTTCTCGCCCCAGCCACGCCCGGGTAGCCTTCCACGTGTGTGAGCCTACCTTCCAGCTGCCCTTTGCCAGTTCACCTACGCCAAAGCCATCCAAGACCGCCAAACCCGTGTCGAACGTGGCCCACCCGTAGTTACCGTCTTGAAAATCATCGATCGCGTCGAGGCCGGGGCCAACGACGGGGATGAACGAAACGAGCTCACGTCCAATCCCGCGACATCGCAAGCCATCTGGATCGACCAGGTTGATTGGATCGTTATCGACGTACACATATAGATTTTCTTGCCCCGCCGCAAACCCGACCGGATCTTTGGCAGTCCAGCGACCGATTTCGGCGTCGTAATCTCGAGCCCCGAACCGCGTGAGCTTCGTGTCATCATCGTACAGCCCGCCCGCGAAGCCAAATGGTTGAAACCCGGGGTTGGTGTTGACAACAACCCGCCCGAACTCGTCGTAGTCGATCCGCTGCGCCACGTCTCCTGTCGTCGTGTTAATGACGAGGCGGACACTTCCCAGTTGGTCGGTGAGTACCCGGTAGGTCGCGCCTGACTTCATGAGATACGCGGGAGCGTTCCCGCGGTCACCGTACACGAACCGACTCACCACTACGCCGTTAGAATCGAGCTCCGCGATCGGCGATAACTGTCCTTGATAGAGGAACCCCTGCGTCAGGAATCCATTCACCTTCTTGCCGATGCGACGGTTTTGCCCATCTACCAGGTACGACACGACGGTCCCATCGCGCAAACGCACGGCGAGAAGATTGCCGAGTACATCGTAGCTGTAAGTGATCGTATCCGACCCGGCGATCTGTTGGGCAAGCTCACCGTTCGCGCCGAAGGTGAATGTTGCGCTTCCATAGCTAACCAAGCGGTCTTGCGCATCGGCCACCCCGGACAACACGCCTGTTGGCGTGGTCAATCGGATACGATTGCCGTTGATGTCGTAGTCGTAGTCGGCGACGAGTGTGCCGTTCTGCCGAACTTGATCCAGACGGCCGATCGAGTCGTAGGCAAATGTCCGAGTGGTGCTTGTGCCCTGAATGCTCTCGACGACCTGGGTGACTCGACCGATCGTGTCGCGACTATAGCTTGCATCGAAGATCGTGGACGTGCCGAACTTGGCGGCCACTCGGGTCAAGGTTCCTACGCTGTCGTGATAGGTGCTCGTCGTCGTTACGGCTCCGAGACTCGTTGTCGCTATTCGTCCACTAGCGGCGTCGCGGGTAATTGTCAGTGAGCCTGCGAGTGTGAGCAGGTCATCGCGATCATAGCCGAGGCTGATCGGGCTAGCGCCGTTCACACTGATCGCCTTGACTCGAAGCAGAGAATCGTAGGCGGCGCTGACTATCCCGTGAACCAAACCGGTCCATGACTGTGACACGGGGACCACTCCGTCATACGCGAAGGCCAGTCCAGCGCCCGGGTTACCGCTGGCGCCCTGAAGGGAAACAAGAAGTCCGGTTTGCGCGCCGTAAGAGAAGTGAATGCGACCGGTCGGTGTCGTGATGGTATCCAGCCGGCCCGCGGCATCGTACCTAAGGTCGATCGAGAGACTATCCGGTCGGAGGATTCGCGTGAGCTGGCGATCGAGATTGTACTCGAGATGCGTCGCGGATGTCGCCAGCCCGTTGACGGGGGGCGAGTAGACCGTGCCCAAGTCTCTACTGTCGGCAGCGAAGCCGTTCGGAGGCCGACCCGGCGGCGTCAGGGACGAAACATTGCCGTTGGCATCGTATGAGTAGGCGATCTCTCGAAGATCGAACAACGCGCGCCTGACCACGCGCCCGGCAGAGTCGTAGGTAAAGCGCTCGACTCGGCCGAGTGGATCCGTAACCGCCTTCAGTCGCCCAGCCGAATCGTAGTCGTAGCGCGCCACCCTTCCCGCTTGCGTGGCGGCGGTCAGAAGACCACGCGGTCCATAGGTATATCTGACCGCCGCTTCACCCGGAATCGCTGCACTCGTCACCCGTCGGCCAGTGTCAAAAGTGGTTACGAAACGCCGTCCTTCCGGCGTGAAGTGCGTTAGAGTTCTTGCGGTAGCGTCGAAGATGGTTTGGGACACGCTGCCGCCGATAATCAGCGAATCAGTTTGCTGCGTCAGACTGAGCGGATCCTGCAGGTTCGACAAGCTCGCGACGCGGGCGCTGCGCCCGCTGAACGTCAGGCCGCTTGGCAACGATACCGAGAAGCGACTCAGCGATGGTGCTTGCACATCGAACCGCGGATCTCGGGACATCGTTACCGACGTGATCGTGCCATCGGGCGTTTGGCTGCGGGCAGTGCCATCGGACCCCTCGTCAGTCGCCGTCGTCAGACTGTCAGGACTTATGATCAACCGGCGCGTCGTTCCCGTGGGAAGGCTTGCGATCGAGAAGGTCGTCACCCGGCCCATTTGGGACGTGGTCGTGACCGTGACGCTGGTGTCGGACACCGATCGGGCGAGCGCCGTGAACCCGCCCGCCGGATCGGCGTCGCGAGTCAGCCGGCCAAGAGAGTCATATGAGAACTGGTATGGGCTGTTGCCCTTGGGGTCCGACAGGCTACGCAACAAGCCCGTGGCATCGTGCTGCAGATTCACCGTCTCGCCGGCAGGATTCGCGACCGAGCTCAGATACCCCGCGCCGTCGAGTGTGACGTTGGTGCGTTGTCCAAACGGACTGACGAGGCTCGTGAGCTGCCCCGCCCCATCGCGCAGCAGCCGAGTAACATTGCCGTCGGAGTCGGTGATGCTGATGAGGAGACCCGACGCATCGTACCCGAACTGCAGGATCGTTTTGCCGGTCAATCCATCTCGAGTGCGAAGATGCCGGCCATTGGCGTCGAACTCGTAGACTTCGGAGCCATCTTCATTGGGAATCTTGAAGGGCTGGTTTTGATATCCCGTGTACCAAGCGGAAAGCGTATGAATGTTGTGGCCCGTACCGCCGCAGCAGTTCGCCTTCGCTTCGGATAAGTACAGCGTCCCGTCGGGGCCAAACGTGATGAACTCCGGCGCCACCCGCACGCCCGTCGGGAATCCATCGTTCGCCCTCTGCGAGCAGCAGAACATTCCGTCTCCGACGATGGTGCTGATGATGCCGTCGGCGCCCACGCGCAGGAGTCGGCCATTATCGCCATCGGCCAGAAGCAGCGAACCGTCCGCGCCGGGCGCGAGCGACTTTATGTGGAAGGGCGTCGCCAACAGCGCGGGACCGCCCTCGCCGCTGTAGCCGTTGAAGCGTTCATCGCCGCCAAGTCCCGCGACGCGATGAACGATTCCGCTCACGTCGATTCGCCACGCGACGCCGGCATTGTCGCCCACATAGATGCTTCCGTCTCGAGCAAGACGGAGGTAGGAGATCGATCCGAATCGTGCTTGCGCCGCGGGCTGGCCGTCACCGCACGGCTGCAGTCGGCCGTAGTAGCATGCAATCGTGTCGCCGGCGATTCGCTGTATGACGCCATCCGGGCCGACGCGCCGCACGACGGTGTTCTCAGCGATGTAGATCGATCCGTCGGACCCGACGTCTAGTCCGGTCGGGTTGATCTTGGCCAGTGTCGCTGGTCCACCGTCGCCGACGCACGAGGAACCGGAACACGCCGTTCCGTCCCCGGCAACCGTGCTGATGATCCCATTCGGCGCTACTCGCCGAACCCGACCCCCGTCGGAGTTCGCTGCTATATAGATGCTTCCGTCCGCTCCAGCGGCGAGTCTGTGCGGGACCAAGGGAGCTTGCGTCGCCGGACCACCGTCTCCGGTGTTCCCATATCCTCCTGTTCCCGCGAAGGGAATCACCGAACCCGATGGCGAGATCCTGTATACCCGGTTTCGAAGGCCGTCGGCCACCAGGAGGCTTCCGTCCGACGAGGCCACAAGGTCCCAGATCTCTGCGAAATCGAAGAGCAGCGGCGTACCGTTGGGATCTTCATACCCAGCGAACAACTTCAGGCTGGGGTCGGCGCCGAGTCTCGTTCCGTCGCCGAGGTAAATGACGCGCGCAACGGGATCGTAGGCGTGGTGCGGCGAGACCGTCCAACCGCCGGATCGTTCGCCGAGCAGGTCGAGCGTACCGAGCGTCGTCTCGTAGTCGGTGCTGAGAATGCTTTCGCGGCCGGCTCCGTTGAGCGAATTGGAGCTGAGCAGACATGAGCCGGCTCCGATCACACCGGGCGTTCCGGAACACGGCAACCCGAAGCTCGCGATGTAACTCGGCGGAACGAGATAGTTCGTCGGATAGACGTAGCTGATTCGGTACCGCAGCCACTGCCCACCGTTTACTGGCCGACCGTATGAGTCCTTGCCGTCCCAGTTGAACGTGTATGTCTGATTCGGCAGCGGCGAGAAACTCTGCCGGATGGTCCGGCCGGCAATCGACGTTGTCAGGTCGACGCGAAGCAGACTGGCGGGAACGGACGAGCCGGTAAGCCGGATACGCTGCGAGTATGCGGCCGCGAATCCGCGGACTCGATTGCTTCTATATACCAGATTGAACGGGGTGCCCGTAACCGGCAGCTCTTCCCCGAGTACTTGCGTTGTGCATTCGATGATAGAACCGGACTTCCGGCAGGGCTTCTTGTCATCATCGTTTTGCTTTCGGCTATCCGGGCGTATGGCGTCGTCCGGCGGCGCGCTCGGAAAATTCAAATCGAGCGGCGAAAAGTGGGTCACGGATGCGCGCCACAGCGTTTGACCGGCCGCGTAAGTGGTCGCGAGCGTCTGGCGTTCGGCCGTTGTAATCCCCAGCGCGGCCAGTGTCGCCGAATCGGCGGGCGCGTTGGTGGGCGACGCGCTTATTGTCGCCGTTCCACCGGTCGTGCTGAGAATCTTGATGATTCGCCCGTCGGGTGAAGGGATCCAGCGACCGGCGATGCGGTCGTAGCTCGCCACGGGCACGGGAGTTCCAACGGGAAAGTTGAGGAAGTTCTCGACGTAGACTGGTACCGGCTTGTCGAAGTTGACACTCGATGCCCCAGCGGCGACCGCCTCATCGACGCTCAACTCCGCGGCGTATGTGTACGCGCTCATTGGCGGCAGGGGCGCTGGCATCGCCGCTGGACCGTTGGTACCGACGGTGTACTCGGTCGCTCTAACGGTTAGCGACGACAACGGCTGCGTCGTTCCGTTTGCCAGAGTCATGGAGGCGTGCGTGCCCTGCGAAAAAAGCGCTGTCATTCGGCGGACGCCGAGTGTATCGGACTGGGCGCTTCCCCTCGCAACTTGAACCGATGTCGAGAAATCGACTCGCGTGGACGCCGAATCGACGGGAATCATCACGACGTCGTCGATCGCGCCGTAGTCTTGGCGCGGCGCGGAGACCTGCCGCTGCAGAGGGAGAAATCCGGCCTTCACGTAGGTGACGGTGAGCGTTGCCCCGCCGTTGACGGCGAGGTCGAACGCGCCGTCAGCGCGGGTCAGCGTTTGTCCGAACTCCGGATGTTGCAGCACGGCAACGGTGACACCACTCACCGGCACGGTTTGACGGTTGATAACACGTCCGCGTAGCACCGAAGCACGAACGCGGTCGATCGCACCGGTCGTTACTCCTGTTTGAATCGGATTCGCCCCCGAGTACAGGAAGGCAGTTGCATCGCCGAGGGTCGTCGTCACCAGTGGGCTGTTCTGGGAAGCGACCGTCGACGGATCGGGCGGCAGCGGCGTCGAGTTGTCGCGAATCACCGTGCGCGTGAGAGACGAGACGTTGCCGGCGGCGTCGGTGGCTTGAACGACAATCGCGTTCGTGCCCATCGACAGGGGTACGGTCGTCGAGAAACCGCCATTCATGCCTGGTGCGACCGCGGCTCCGTTGATTATGAGTGTGACGGCGGTTGCGTCCTGCACCGTGCCAGCGACCGTGATTGTGCTTTGCCCCGTCGTCATGCCGTCGACCGGCCCAGTGAGCGTGAGCACGGGGGCGTTACTGTCTCGGATGCCCGTGCGCGTCGTAGTCGCGGCGTTCCCGACCGTATCGGTCGCGCCAACGGTGATAAAGTTGGATCCGTTGGTGAGCGGCACGGCGCCGGCGAAGGCGCCGGACGGGTCGACCGGAAGCGGAATGCCATTGGCGTTTACCGTGACGGGATTGGCGTCGATCACCGATCCGCGCACTGTCACGGTATCGAAACGCGTCACGAAGCCGTCAGGCGGCGCGCTGACGGTCAGGGTGAGTGGCTGAGTGCTTCTGATTACCGTGCGCGTCGAATCGGCGACATTCCCCGCCGCGTCCGTCGCGACGACGTGAAGGACGTTCGGCCCCTCGTTCGGGAGGGGAACGGTAGCCGTGTAGGTGTTCGCCGTGATGGTTGCGGGAACGCCGACGACCTTGACCTTGATGGCGGTTCGATCCGAGACAGTGCCGCTCACCGTGACCGACCCGCTCCTTATCGTCGTATTCGGCGCCGGCGACGCGATGGACAACGTTGGCGGCGCGACATCGGTGCCGACGACGGTCAGCGTGATTTGCGAGTTCGGGGAGCTCTTGACGAAGTCGGGCGCGATGGTGTTCGCGGGGAGAACATTGATGTTCTTCGTGATGAGCGCGACGTCTTGCTTCACCTCGTTGCTGGCGACTACCGCGACGCCGTTGAGCGTGACGCTGGCGCTCGACGCGCGATGCGCGCCGGTCGAATCTCCGTTTCTGGCGATGAGCGTGAATGGCGCTCCGATACCGGCGATCCCGGGGAAGTTGTCGGACGGATTCGACGAATTGCCGTTCGGGCGTATGTAAGTCTTTGGACCGAACAGCGTCACCGTGGAGCGTGCCGTTGCCAGAACACTCACAACCACGTGTGCGTCCGCGCCGCCGGCAATGGTGGCAACGACTGTATCGACGCTCCTCGGCAGGATGTCACGGACAATTGTCTGCGGTCCGGAGGCGAGATCGGACGAAGTAGCGACTACAGTTCCGTTCAATTGGACGGAGCCCGACGTCGCTCGTTTGACGCCGCCTGCGTCTCCATTTACTACCTTGAGTAGGTATTTGGCGCCGGTATCGAGCGTGATGGCAAAGCGCTCGAGATTTACCGTTTGTGAGCCGGTCGGAGTGGTGAACGTGCGTGGGCCGTAGACGATGTTCGTGTCGCCGGGGCCCGGTGAAGACGCTAGCCGAGCGCGCGCGCCCGCGGTGTGATTGAAGCTCGTTGGAGTCGCGGACGCCCGTTCGAGGACGAGGCCGACCGCGGCGGCGGACAGCGCAACGGCTGCCGCGCGCGCGAAATGAGTCGCGTGCAAGTATGTGTCCGAAAGGGTGACACCCAGGCGTGTCAGGACACGCGACCGGGCAACGAGAGCGGGCGATCAACGCCCTGAACGCCGAGATCGGCGAGTCACCCCGTGCCCGCGAATCGGCCTTGAGAATTCTCTCACGGCCTAACGGCTGGTCGGGCGGGGGAGTGGCTGCGATCGGCCGCCAAGTTGCACGCACTCCTCGATCCGACCGTCATCGATCGCTTGCTTGTCGAATCAAACCCGTTCTTGGAGTCTGACCCTCATCGAGCTCTGACCCCTTCATCGAGCTCTCGGCAGGGCTCCGACAGGATCTAATTAGAGGACTTAAAAGACTGCCGAGCGCCTTCGGTGGAAATCACATTTCCACCTGTAAACTCTGTTTCCATCCGACGGCAGTTCCATTGTGTGGAAAACGTCACAATTCACCAGTCAACATGACGCAAAATTGCCACTTGATGATTCGGCACGACCTGCCGATATATGCCAAGTAGGTTTTCATCGGCCGTCATCCGTCGCAGTCGGCGGATGCATTCCCTTACGCGAATGATTCGGCACCTCGCTTACTTCGAAGAATTGGCCGCGCTCGACGAACGCGAAGATTCGTGGCGCGAAATCTCTGCCGGACTCGTCGTTCTCCGGCTCGTCGACTCCTGGTTCGAACAGGGCGCCTCCGTCGTCACTCCCGGCGCATGGAACTTGGGCGCCGTCATCAACGCCGTCGCCGAGATCCCGAACGGACGCGCGGCGCGTGGCATGCTCAAGAGCGTCGTCGACGCCATGATCGACGCGCGCACGCCCGCCGCGCACGTCGTCGCGCCGCGCCTCATGGCTTACGCCCGCTCGCTCGACTTCGACGCGCGATGGAACCTCGCCATCGATGTCTACCGCGCCGTCATCAGCCATAGCGAGCCGCTCGACGACGCCGACACCGTCATCGCCGCTCACCTCCGGCTCGGCTTCTGCCTCCGCCAGGTCGGCGAGATCTCCGAATCGGCCGCCGCCTACGGAATCGCCAGCCAGCTCGCCGAGCGTGTCGGCGACATGATGGGCGTGCTTCGCGCCCGCATCGGCGACGCGAAGATCGCCCTCCTTCGCGGCAACATCCCCCGCGCCGAATCGATCCTCGACGCCACGATCGACGACGCCGAGCGCCATGGCTTCAGCGGCGTCCATTCGATGGCGCTCCACGACCGCGCCAACGCCGCCTATATGCGCGGCGACTTCGAGCTCGCCGTCAGGCTCTCGTACCAGGCGCTCGACGGCACCGAGACCGACCGCAACCGCGATCGTATCCTTCACGATATCGCGGCGTCGTTCAATCGACTCGGCGTGCGAAGCGCGGCGCGGGACGCCTATATGGTGATCGTCACGACCTCGCAGGAGCAGTACCTGCGCTGGGCCGCCACGATTCAGCTTCTTGCCATCGCGGCGGATGACGGCATGAGCCCGGTGTTCGAGCGGTATCGCCGCGAGCTCAATGACGTCGCGCTTCCGCCGGCGCTATCCGCCGACTTCCAGATGCAGGTCGGACGGGGCTACCGAATCTTTGGGCAGCCTGACGCCGCACGCACCTGGCTCACTGCCGCCATCGCCACGGCGCAGCAGCACGGCTTCAACCAGTTCCTGTTCGAAAGCGAAGCCGAGCTGTTGGAGCTCGAGCGGCCGGTCTCGCGGCGGATCATTCCAGAGACGACACCGTCTCTCGCCATCTCCGAGGTCGCTGCCGCCATTCGCGAAATGCGCGAAGCGGTCGGCGCGACGTAACTCCTCGTGTGAAGCACGAAGGGCCCGGATGCCCGGGCCCTTCCTGTTCAACCAGTGGTTCGACTATTCGTGGCAGCGGCCGTCGCTTCCCACCACCCCGCTGCAAGGCTCGTCACCGCGAGGCTGCGGCGCGGTCGCGCTGTTGCAAGCCGCTAGAACGAAGGAGGTAATCGCAATCGCGAGGAGGGCAACTGGGCGGCGGGACATGGCGTTCTCCGTCTGGTCGATCGGGGGGGGAGGGAAACAGCTTTTCGTCAGAAGCAGTCTCTCCGCCATTGTAGGTTTCCGCGCCGAGTCGTAAACTCGGAATTCGTGTCACGGTTTCGCGATTTCGTGACACCGCTGCGGACCCCGACCTACCGCCCGTGGACGTCGTCGCGTACCTCCCGCGCCAACTCCTCAACCACCTCAAAATCGTCCTCGGCTCGGAGCATTCCCTTGCCGTTGCCACTAATTGGGCCGATCTCCGCACGACCGTTCAGCTCGTTGTCGCTGACCTAGTCGTCGCCGACCCGGCGGCATCCGGCACGATCGATCACGATTCGCTCGAGCAGCTCCGCCGCGACTATCCCTCGCTGCCGGTCGTCCTTTACACGAGGCTCAACCCCTCGTCGATGAAGGCGATCGTCCGGTTGGCGAAGTCCGGCATCGAGCACGTGATCATTGCCCATTTCGACGATGAGCCGGCGCAGTTCCGCGAGCTGCTCGAAAGCATTCCCGCCCACGCTCTGGGCGAGCGCATGCTCCGCGAGCTCGCCGAGCGGCTGTCGGCGCTTCCCGTCGTCGTGGTACGCGGCATCGACCAGCTCTTCCGGTCACCGGCCCGGTTCGGCGGTGCACAGGACCTGGCCAACGCCGCGGGGATGAATCTTCGAACGCTCTATCGGAACCTGGAACCAGCGGGCATCCATTCGGCCCGGACGCTCGTCGTGGCGGCGCGATTACTGCGCGCCTACTCGTACCTGCAGGACCCTGGACGCTCGATCAAGGAAGTCGCGGCAAAGACCGGTTATCACTCACCCTGGCAGCTATCGCAGCACATGCGCGACATGACGGGATACACCACGGAGCACGTGCGGCACGCCCTCACCGGAGACGAATTCGTGAGCGTGCTCGCCGAGCGCATCGTTCAGCGGAGACCGACGCCGCCATGACCTGGAATGCGCTCCGCGGACAGCAGATTCGGGTGCTGGTCGTCGACGACGAAGCGCCGATCTGCCGCGCCGTCTCGCTCGCGCTGAAGCAGGCGGCGTACGAGGTCACCACCGCGCGCAGCGGCGAGGCCGCGTTCTCGCTGCTCAAGGCGGAGCATTTCGACATTCTCGTCGTCGATTTGCGGATCCCCGACGAGCGCGGAGACGTGATCTTCGAGTTCGCCGCCGGCGAACAGCCGCACCTGCGCTACGCGTCGCTCTTCCTCACCGGCGACATCTCCGAGCAGGCCGCGAAGCTGATGGCGGCGTGCAAGATCCCTGTCCTCATGAAGCCCTTCGAGCTCGACGACCTGCTCAACGCCGTCAGTTCGCTCGCCCCGCGCGCGCGCGACGCCGCCGGCTGACGCATCCCGCCGCGAACGGGCGGGACCGTTCGCGGCATTCGCTTTGCGTTAACGGCCGGACGACCCAGACTCGTCCGCATGTCCGAATCGCCAATCGTCGTCGCGATCGTCAACACCAATCCGGATCTCATCCGCTTGCTCCGCGTGAGCCTCGAGAGCGCCGGCTATATCGTGATCGTCATTCACATCGAGGACATCAAGACCGCGGCCGGCGACGTCGAAGCGACCATCGTGCGCCACAATCCGCGCGTGATCATCTACGACATCGTGCCGCCGTACGACGTGAACTGGCGCTTCTTCGACCACCTGCGCTGCACGGAGGCGTTCAAGGGCCGGCACTTCGTGCTCACCACCGTGAACATCAGCCAGGTACAGCGGATCGTCGGGAAGGAGTCGATCGTCTACGAGGTCGTCGGCGAGGCGAGCGACATCCAACAGGTCGTGCGCGCCGTGAGAGAGGCGACGAGGGCGAGATCGATTCGGTGACGCCGGGCCGCGGGGCGCCCTAACTTTCTAGTTATGCAAAAGGCAGGATCCGAGAACCCGGGCGTCACATTGCGTCCGGAATCTTCTTCCTTGGTTGCCGCGGTCGAGCGCGGACGAGACGCGTTCGCGCGCGGAGCGTGGCGGGCGGCGTTCACCGAGCTCTCCGCGGCGGACTCCCTCGGACCGCTGGACTGCGACGATCTGGCCTTGCTTGCCGGCGCCGCGCACTTGCTCGGCGAGACGTCGGCGAGCGCGGCAGCATGGGAGCGCGCCCACCGCGCGGCGCTCGACGCCGGCGACGCACGCGGCGCGGCCCGCGCGACCTTTTGGCTCTCACTCGGTCTGCTCGTGCGCCGCAACATCGCGCATGCGACGGGATGGATGGCACGAGGCGTTCGAGTGTTGGACGAAGCCGCCGCGGACAGCGAAGTCTTGCACGATTGCGTGGAGCGAGGCTACCTGCGTTTCACCGAGGCCCTCCGTCATGCCGTCGAACGCGACGCGGTCGCCGCCGAACGGACCTTCGCCGACGCCGCGGCGATCGGCGCTCGCTTCGACGACCGCAACCTCGTGGCGCTCGCCCGCCACGCTCAGGGCCGCGCGCTGATCTTTTCCGGCGACCCGGCGCGCGGCGCGACTCTTCTCGACGAAACACTGATCGCGCTCGAGTCCGGGGAAGTCGCGGCGCTCTTCGTCGGCGACATCTACTGCAGCGCCGTCGACGCCTGCCGCGAGATGTACGACCTGACCCGCGCCGCCGAGTGGACCGCGGCGCTCGATCGCTGGTGCGAATCGCAGAGCGATCAGATCGTTTATCGCGGCATGTGCGCGATCCACCGCGCCGAGATCGTACGTCTGCGCGGCGAGTGGAATGACGCCGCGGCGGAGCTCGACCGGGCGCGTGAGTGGTTCGCGCGGCAGCCGGCGCACTTTGGCGTCGGCCTCGCCTGGTACGAGATCGGTGAAATTCATCGGCTGCGCGGCGCGTTCGACGACGCCGATGCCGCCTACCGAATGTCCAGCCGCGCGGGATACGATCCGCAGCCCGGCCTTTCGTTGCTTCGTCTGGCGCAGGGAAAAGCGACGGCGGCGAAAGCGAGCATCCGCCGGGCGGTCGACGAGGCGGAGCTGTGGCCGATCCGCTCGCGGCGGTTGCCCGCTCTCGTCGAGATCGCGTTGGCCGCGGGCGACGTCGACCTCGCGCGACAAGGAGCTGGCGAGCTGGCGGAGCTCGCCCGCGCGATCGGTGCGCCGCTGCTCGGCGCCGCGTCGTCATTCGCCAACGGCGCGGTCGCGCTGGCGGATGGAGACCCCCGCTCGGCGCTGACGGCGCTCCGCGCCGCGGCGACCATTTCGCAGGCGGTCAACGTCCCGTACGACGTGGCGCGCGCCCGCGTTCTGGTTGCTGTCGCCTGCCGCGCACTGGGCGACGATGAAGCCGCGGAGCTCGAGCTCGACGCCGCGCGCGAGCAGTTCCAGCAACTCGGCGCGCGCCCCGACGTCGCGCGCGTCGATGCGCTGCGCCGCGGCTCGCCGAGCGTCGCCGGCGGATTGACGTCGCGCGAGACGGAAGTACTTCGCCACATCGCCAAGGGTGAGACCAATCGCGCCATCGCGTCGGCGCTGCGGATCAGCGAGAAAACCGTGGCGCGCCACGTGAGCAACATCTTCCTCAAGCTGAACGTCCCCAATCGCGCCGCGGCGACCGCGTTCGCCCACGAGCGGGGCGTCGTCCCTTCTGCCGCCTTCCGCTCTACATAGAAATACCCACGCGTACGCATCGCGGACGTGGGTATTGCGTTCGATGCGCGCCGCGCCGGCCAATTCTATTCTGCGCCATCATTTTTCGCGGAATAGTTCAGTGGCAACATCGAATCGCACGACCCTGATCAAAGGGCAACGACTTCACACCGTCGTCATCGGCGGCGGACAGGCGGGACTCGCCGTCGGCTACTATTTGTCGCAGCGCGGCATCCCCTTCGTGATACTGGACGCGAACGAACGCATCGGCGATAGCTGGCGCCGCCGATGGGATTCGCTTCGCCTCTTCACGCGCGCCCGCTACGACGCACTACCGGGGATGCCCTTCCCCGCTCCGGCCGGTTCATTCCCGTCCAAAGACGAGATGGCCGATTACCTCGAGGCGTATGCCGCTCGCTTTCACTTACCGGTCTACACGAGAACCCGCGTCGATCGCCTCTGGAAGCGCAACGGTCGCTACGTCATCGATACCGGTCAGCTGCGCCTCGAGGCGGATAATGTCGTTGTCGCCATGTCGTCCTTTCAGCAGCCGGCGATCCCACCCTTCGCGCGGGATTTGAAGTCGGACATCCGACAAATTGCCTCATCCGATTATCGCAATCCGTCACAGCTGCAGCCAGGTGCGGTGCTCGTTGTCGGGGCGAGCAACTCGGGCGCCGAGATCGCGCTCGACATCGCGCGCGGGGGGGAGCAGCGTGACGTGTGGCTTGCCGGGCGGCATCCCGGGCACCTTCCGTACGACATCGATGGAATGTTCGCTCGGTTCGTGTTGTCGCCGCTGCTCTTCCGCTTCGTATTTCACCGCGTATTCACGATCGACACGCCGGTGGGACGCAAAGTGCGGCCCAAGTTCCTCGGCAAAGGCAGTCCGCTCATTCGCGCCCGGCCGCGCGATCTCGAGGCCGCGGGAATCCTTCGTGTTCCGCGGATGGTCGGCGTCGAAGGAGGCCGTCCGCTGCTCGAGGATCGCGCGCTGCTCAATGTGACGAACGTGATCTGGAGCGCCGGTTTCACGCCGGGCTTCTCGTGGATCGATCTACCGGTCTTCTCGGCGGACGGAACGCTCGTTCACCGCGGCGGGCTCACGGAGACAGAGCCTCGGCTGTTCTTCGTCGGCCTGAACTTTCTCTACTCGTTGTCGTCGACGATGATCCAGGGCGTCGGCCGAGACGCGAAGCGGATCGTCGACGCGATTGTTTCGGGGAATGCGCTCACCTCTCCCGTCGCAGAGTCTTTAGAGTCTCCTCGAGAGCCAGTCGCTGAGCCGTCGGCGGGCCTTCGGCGAGAAGGGACTCGTACGTCTCGATTGCGAGCTTGAGCGCCACCGGATCGTCTTCGTCCGTCGCCAGACTCGTCGCGTTGTCGGCCAATGCGGCGCGCGCGAGCTGGTCGGCGGGGAAGTGCTTCGTCACCTCGAGCCATCGGTCCACGCGCTTCCGCACGCTCGACTCGGCAAGGGCCCACAGATGCCAAGCTCCCCGGTTCGAGGGGTCGATCTCTTTGGCCTTCGATGCCAGGCGCGATACCGCGTCCGGCCCACGCCCGGCCAGCCAGTAGGCGTTGGCGAGGATCACCATCGCCTGCGCATCGCCCAGGCGCTCGGCAGTAATCCGTTCGTAGAGCGGGATAACGACCTCCGGCATGCCGAGAAACGGCTTTGCCGCCGCCGCCAGGAAGTCGGCATCGGTCCGCTCCGCGAACGCCTTGAGATGGTCGAGCAGCTGTCCTAGATCCCCGGAGCGCTGGTACGCCGCGACATATCCGGCCAATTCGGCGGAGAGGGGATCGTTCGGGCCTTTGGGGGGGTACAAGGGAAGGCTGAGGTTTGTGGTCGGGGTTCAGATTGCGACCCTAGTCGCGGGCGATGCGGGACGGGGCCTGTAGCTCTCAGGTCATAGGTCTCAGGTCAAAGGTTGAGACGGCGCAACCGCGGTTACACGTGAGACCTGGGACCAGGGACCTGTGACCTCAATCGCCGCCATTAGGCCACGCGAAACCTACCCGACCGCCCAACCCGAGACTGCACGGCACAAAGTTCGCAGCCCAGCAGGGAGCCTAGGGGACATCGACGTCAGGGTTGCGCCAAACTGGAGAAGTGGCGATACTCTTGGCGTCCGCCGGCACGACCGCGACGTCGTCCCTCCGGCACACACGTCAGGGTATTCGGCCGCACCAAGGCGGTGCACCGGGACCGGACGTCGATAGCCGCGCCGTAGCGCCAGCATCGTTGGATCTCGCGTGAGGGATCCGCGCCCCGACGATACCGACAGCACGTCGCGTCGAAGTACTCCCGTCATTCTTCGCATTTCATCGCGCGCAGTGCATTCCGCGAGCGATCCGTGAGGGCGTTTTCCGTCCGGCGTGTTTCGGACCTGCCCTTTTGAACCGTGAAGCATTCGTCCGCGAACGGCGCGGACAGGCTAGATAGAATCACCCTTTTACCAAGCACAGCATGAGCGAAAGTCGACGCCCACCCCGTCGCGGACGTGGTCGACGTCCGTCCAACCGTTCCGGCGCGGACACTGGCGACAACCCTTATCGCGACGACGTTGAGTCGGCGGGTTCGGCGCCTGCCGCGACGAGTGAACCCGAGACGCCTTTGGCGCCGCCCGTCGCACGTGAAGAGAACGAGGGGGCACAGCCCGAGCGGCCACGTCGCGGCAGACAGCCCAGATCCAGTCGACCGCGGAGCGACGAAGCAGCAGCGACGCCCCCGGCCGAAGCGGCAGCGGCAGCGCAACCCCCGTCGAACTTCGAAACCTCAGCGCCTCCGGCGCCGGCGCCGAGCGAGCGAACGGAGTTCGTGCAACGAAGGCCTGATGAAGGCGAAGGCCGGCGCACCGACGAATTCCAGACGCCTCCCTCTGGCCCGCCGCAAGGCATGAACGGCTCGTTCCCGCCGATCAGCCGCGGAGCCGAACAACCAGGCAGCCCGCCGAACGCCGGTGGGGGAGGGGGTTACGACCGGCAGCAAAATCAGTATCAGCGCTTCGACCGTCACGAACGCCACGATCGCGGCCAGGATGCCGGCGGCGGTGGCGGGGGCGGCGGCGGCTTCCATGATCGCCGCAATGGGCGCCGGCATCGTCGGGGGCGCGGCCGTGGGCCGCGACGCGATCAGCCGCAGCAACAGCAGCAGCAGTCGCAACAACCGATACAGATCATCGCGTCGACCGAGATGCACGGATGGTTCGAGCCGGCGAGAGACGCCGGTTTCCTGCGTCGCGCGTCGAACAGTTACCTCGCCGAGCCGGGCGATCCGTACGTGCCGCCGCATCTCGTGCGGCAGATGCAGCTACGGCGTGCCGACCTGATCGACGCCGCCGTCGGTTTCGACCAGCGCGGCCGTCCGACGGTCGTCGAGATCCGAACGATCAACGAGTCCGATCCGGCGCTCGCCGCCAAGCGCCCAGAGTTCAACGCGCTCCCCGCCTCGTACCCGGAACGGAAGCTGTTCATGGAGACGGGACGCCCGGCACGCGGCGGCGCCGAGCTCATTCGCCGCGCCGTGGACCTTATCGCGCCGATCGGCTACGGCCAGCGCGCTCTGATCGTCGCGCCGGCCCGCGCCGGTAAGACGACGCTGCTCCACGCGATCACGGAAGGCGTCGCGCTCAACCACCCGAACGCGGTGCTGCTCATCCTCCTCGTCGACGAACGTCCCGAGGAAGTGAGCGAAGCCATCTCGTGGGGCGTCGGCGAGGTCATTTCCTCGAGCTTCGACCAGCCGGCGCAGCGCCACGTCGAGGTAACGGAGATGGTTCTCAACCGTGCGCACCGGCTCGTCGAGAGCGGAAGGGACGTCGTCATCGTCCTCGATTCGCTGACGCGCATGGCCCGCGCGCACAACACCGCTGAGCGCGGCACGGGACGCACGCTCTCCGGTGGTTTGGACGCGACGGCGATGGCGAAGCCGAAGGCCTTCTTTGGGTCAGCTCGCTCCATTCCCGCGACGTCTGGCGGCGGCTCCCTCACAATCATCGCCACCGCGCTAGTCGAGACGGGGTCGCGGATGGACGATGTGATCTTCGAGGAATTCAAGGGCACCGGCAACTGCGAGATCAAGCTGGATCGCGGTCTCGCCGAGAAGCGCATCTACCCCGCGATCGATATCGGGACGAGCGGCACGCGCCGCGAGGAAAAGCTCTTCCGCCCCGACCAGATCGACGGCGTCTACACGCTCCGGCGCGGTTTGAGCCAGATGCCACCGCAATCCGCAATGGAATGGCTGATCAAGCGGATCGCGGCGACGCCATCGAATGATGCTCTATTGGCCGGACTCTAGCCCTACGGCATAAACGGCGCTTCTTTGCACCGCTTGTAAACGGCGCTTTTAGACGGCGCTGGTAAAGGACGCGTGTAACCTGCGCTGAAACCGCGGGCGTCGCTTACCAGCGCTCGCAACAAACGCCGTTTGAGCGCTGGATTGTAGCGCCGCTTCACAGCGCCGTTTACCAGCGCGGTTTGAGCGCCGTTTACCAGCGCGGTTTGAGCGCCGTCTCCCAGCGGCGTTTAGGAGCGCGGTCTCAAAGCGCGGTTTACTAGCGCCGTTAATCAGCGCCCTTTATGCCCTAGAAAGCGCCGTTTTCGTCTTGCCGGGCTCGTCTATTCGCCCGGGCGTAGGGCTTGCTTGAAAGCAGGCCACATGCGGCACTCCATCTATCGATGGCTTGCAACCTTCGCTGTCGGAGCGGCACTCGTCGGTCCTCGCGCTTCCCGCGCCCAAAATACTCGCGACCAGCAGCGAGAAGCCCCCGAAATCCGCCGGCTCCGGTTTACCGGAGTCAAAAGCGTCGATCAGGCCGACCTGCAGAAGAGCATCGCCACCCAGGCGACGAAGTGCCGGAGCATGCTCCTTCTGCCCTTCTGCTGGATCAGTGGTTCTCCAACCATCAAGGACCGGCACTACCTCGACCAGGCGGAATTCGAGCGCGACGTCCTTCGCATCCGGCTGTACTACTGGAAACGCGGTTTTCGTGATGCCACCGTCGATACGACGGTCGCCCGCAGCGGCGCGCGGCAAGTACACATCACCTTCGACGTCCACGAGAATCAGCCGACCGTCGTCCGCAAGATCGCCATCAGCTACGACTCGTCGTTGATCTCGGACAAGGTTCGCAACCGGCTCACGCTGCTGCGAGCCAACAAGCCGCTCGATCTGGTGCTCCTCGACTCGATGCGCGTCATGTTCCAGAATCAGCTTTGGGACATGGGGTACGGCGACGCGGTGATCGATGCGACGGTCGACGTCGACAGCGTTGCTCGCGTCGGCGATGTGGCGATGACGCTCACGCCCAACCGCCGCACGACGATCGGCAAGATCAGCATCGCCGGCAATCAGCGCGTCAGCATCGGAACCATCCGCAACTCGCTCACCTTCCAGTCGGGCGACCTGTACCGGCAGACAGACATTCTCGAGAGCCAGCGGAATCTCTAC
>Ga0310811_10002906_pt1 | contig 21507 bp, 20 predicted proteins | sample YCmetagenome_FD_207642 | JGI IMG/M metagenome (GOLD analysis project Ga0310811, IMG submission 207642) | Soil microbial communities from experimental microcosm in Duke University, North Carolina, United States - YC | ecosystem: Engineered > Artificial ecosystem > Soil microcosm > Unclassified ...
GGCGACATCATCACCGGCATCGCCGATGAGACGTCGGACAGCGTCACCTTCCACGCTGGCACCACGCTAAGCGGCGACAAGCTGACGACTTCGGGCGGACGCGTGCTGTGCGTGGTTGGCCTTGGCGACAGTGTTAAAGTCGCACAGAAAAGAGCGTATGAAGCGGTCGACCAGATCCATTTCGACGGCATGCAGTTCCGCCGCGATATCGGCTGGCGCGCGATGAAACGTCCGTGACCTTGTGCCACGCGGCCGGCACGCGCGCATGGTGCTGCGCGGTGCCGCTGCTGCTGATGCTTGCCGCGTGCGATCGTCGTCCAAGCGACGAATCCAGCGTTCGCAGTGCGCCAGGCGATCCGGCGGCCGGCAAGATCGTTTTTACTGCGTGCGCGAACTGCCATCAGGTAGGGCCATCAGCCCGTGGCGGCTTCGGTCCGCAGTTGAACGGCATCGTCGGCAGAATGGCAGGGGCCACACCGGACTATCGCTATTCCGATGCGATGAAAAATGCGGGCTTCATCTGGACCGAAGACAGGCTGCGCGCTTTCGTAAAGGATCCGGACCAAGTCGTGCCGGGCAACAAGATGCGTTTCTTCGGCATTCGCAGCGATCGCGAAATCAATGATTTGCTCGCCTATCTGCGCACCTTTTCCTAGGGCGGCCTGCCTGCCGCCCAGAGTACAATCCGCCTAACGCCGTCAACCTGTTTACGCTGTGATCTCTTCTTCCCCTTCCGCCAAGGCGGTACTCGATTATCTGCAGGATCTGCAAACGCACATCGTCTCCGAACTGGAAGCCGTCGACGGCAAACCGTTCGTGCTGGATCGCTGGCAGCGCGCCGAAGGTGGTGGCGGTATCTCGCGCATCATCGAGGAAGGTAACGTCTTCGAACGCGGCGGGGTCGGCTTCTCGCATGTGCTCGGCAAGAACCTGCCGCCGTCTGCAGCGGCAAATCGTCCGGAAATCGCCGGCCGCAACTGGGAAGCGATGGGCGTATCGCTGGTGCTGCATCCACACAATCCCTATGCGCCAACCGTGCACATGAACGTGCGATTCTTCCTCGCGATGGCGGAAAACCAGGAGCCGATCTGGTGGTTCGGCGGCGGCATGGACCTGACGCCCTACTACGGCTTCGCCGACGACGCCCAGCACTTTCATCGCAGCTGCCGCGATGCACTGCAGCCTTTCGGCGAGGAACTACATCCGCGCTACAAGAAGTGGTGCGACGATTATTTTTACCTGAAGCACAGACAGGAGGCGCGCGGCGTCGGCGGCGTTTTCTTCGACGACCTGAACGAAGGCGGTTTCGAACACTGCTTCGCGTTGCAGCGCAGTGTTGGCAACGCGTTTCTCGATGCCTATTTGCCGATCCTGCATCGCCGCAAGGACATGGCGTATGGCGAACGCGAACGCGACTTCCAGGCTTATCGCCGCGGCCGCTATGTCGAATTCAACCTGGTGTTCGATCGTGGCACGCTATTCGGACTGCAGTCCGGCGGCCGCACGGAATCGATCCTGATGTCGATGCCGCCGGTTGTGAAGTGGCGCTACAACTGGCAACCGGAAGCAGGCAGCGCGGAAGCGCGACTGACGTCCGACTTCCTTGTGGCGCGCGATTGGATCTGATGAGCAAACCGCGCTGCGTTGCCGTGCTGGGCGGCAGTTTTAATCCGCCGCACAAAGGCCATGTCGCATTGGCCGAGCATTTCATTGCCCTGCTGCAGCCGGATGAACTACGCATTGTGCCAGCCGGCAATCCGTGGCAGAAGCAAGGCATGCAGGCTTCCGCTCAGGACCGCGTGGCAATGGTACGCGCTGCATTTGGAGTCGTCTCTATTCCAGTGGTCATCGACGAGCAGGAAATTCACCGGACCGGCCCGAGCTATACCGTCGATACATTGCGTGCCTTGCGTGAAGAGCATGGACCGCAAACGTCGATCGCTTTCCTGATGGGTGCGGACCAATTGCAAAGGCTCCACACCTGGCACGCGTGGCGCGATCTGTTTGACTACGCCCATTTATGTGTTGCCGCCCGTCCGGGTTTCGTGCTCGAAGCCGGTTCGGACGATACCGCACAGGAATTTACTCGGCGTATTGCGACAATAGACCGGATCCGTGCAACGCCGGGTGGCCTCAGCCTCTTGTCGGCCGATTTGTCGGTCGATATTGCTGCGACCGAACTTCGTGCTGCACTGCAACGCGGTGAGCGCCCCAGCAATTTTCAGCTTCATTCGCAGCTCTCGCCTGCGGTGCTAGACTATATCGAACAACATCAACTCTACAGAAACTAATGGATATCAAAAAACTGCAAGCCCTCGTCATCGACGCGCTGGAAGACGTCAAGGCACAAGACATCAAGCTGTTCGACACCGTGCACCTGACCAGCCTGTTTGACCGGCTCGCAGTCGCGTCGGGCACCTCGAACCGCCAGACCAAGGCACTCGCTGCTTCAGTGCGCGACAAGGTCAAGGCAAACGGCGGCGAAATCGTCAGCATCGAAGGTGAAGACACCGGCGAATGGGTGCTGGTCGATCTGGGCGACATGATCGTCCACATCATGCAACCGGCGATCCGCGCCTACTACCGACTCGAAGAAATCTGGGGCGACAAGGAAGTCAAGTTTGGTGCGGCCAAGCGCACAGCCAAACGCAGCACCACATCGGACGACGCGCCCAAGAAAACTACTCGCCATGTCGCCGCCAGCCAGGCTGACATGGACGACGAGCCAAAGAAACCGGCGCGCAAGACGACTGCCCGGAAAACGGCGGACGCTGCGGAAAAGCCGGCACGGAAAACGGCGGCAAAGAAATCGACCGCTGCTGGCAAGACGGCTGCAAAAAGCACCGGACAGAAGATCAAGGTCGCTGCGCCCAAAACCGCACAGGCGTACAAGAAGTCTGTCGCGAAAAAAGCCGCGCCGGCAAAGAAGGTGGCCGCCAAGCGCGCCCCCGCCAAGAAAACCCGCTCCGCCGAATAAGCGCCCGTCATGCAGCTCGTCATCGCTGCGGTGGGCCACAAGATGCCGACATGGATCAGCAACGGATTCGATGAATACGTGAAGCGCATGCCGGCCGATTGTCGCATCGTGCTGAAGGAACTCAAGCCGGTCGAACGCTCGGGCAGCAAGACTGCCGAAACCGCGATGGCACTGGAACGCACGCGCATTGAAGCGGCTTTGCCCAAGGGTGCGCGCATCGTCGCGCTGGATGAACGCGGCAAGGACCTCACCTCCGTGCAACTGGCGCAGCACCTGACGCAATGGCAGCAGGACGGCCGCGACGTCGCCTTCATCATTGGCGGTGCGGATGGATTGGATGCCGAATTCAAGACAAAAGCCGATATGATGCTGCGTATCTCCAGCCTGACGCTGCCGCACGGCATGGTGCGCGTATTGCTGGCGGAGCAGCTGTATCGCGCATGGTCGATCACGCAAAATCATCCTTACCACCGGGTCTGACGCCGATGAAACCGATTCCCCAAAAAATCTACCTGGCATCGAAGAGTCCGCGCCGTCGCGAGCTGCTGCGGCAAATTGGTGTCGAATTCGAACTGCTGATGCTGCGCGACCAGACGCCGCGCGGTCCCGAAGTCAGCGAAGCGATATTGCCGGACGAACGCGCCGAGGATTACGTCAAACGCGTGACGATGGAAAAAGCGCTGTTCGCGCAGCAGACGATGTGGTGGCGCAAGCTGCCGCAACGTCCGATCCTCGCCGCGGACACGACCGTCGTGCTGGACGGCCGCGTACTCGGCAAGCCGGTGGACGAGGCTGAAGCAATCGACATGATGCGGGCGCTATCCGGCCGCACGCACCAGGTGCTGACCCACGTCGTCGTACTGAACAACGACCAGACTTTTCAGACCACGCAGCGCTCGGACGTCGCATTTGCCAAATTGACCGACCGCGAGATTCGCGCCTACTGCGGCACGGCGGAGCCCTATGACAAGGCAGGCGGCTACGCTATTCAGGGCCAGGCTGCGCTGTTCGTGCAGGACATCGCCGGCAGCTACTCCGGCATCATGGGTCTGCCGCTGTTTGAAACAGGACAACTGCTGGCGCAGGCCGGCTTGCACATTCTATGAGTGAAGACATTCTCGTCAACGTCACGCCGCAGGAAACGCGGGTGGCGCTGGTGCTGCAGGGCGCGGTGCAGGAACTGCACATCGAGCGCACGCAATCGCGCGGCATCGCTGGCAATATCTATCTTGGCAAGGTCGTACGCGTGCTGCCCGGCATGCAATCCGCCTTCGTCGACATCGGCCTGGAACGCGCCGCTTTTCTGCACATCGCCGATATCTGGGACGCCCGTTCGCACGATGGTTCGCCAATGACGCCGGTGCCGATCGAGCGCATGCTGAACGATGGCCAGGCGATCACGGTGCAGGTGATCAAAGACCCGATCGGCACTAAGGGCGCGCGACTGTCTACACAGATTTCAATTGCCGGCCGCATGCTGGTCTACCTGCCGCAGGATTCGCATATCGGCGTGTCGCAGCGCATCGAGAACGAAGCCGAACGCGAACAGCTGCGTGAAAAAGTACAGAAGCTGATGAAGCCGGAAGAAAAAGGCGGCTTCATTATCCGCACGATGGCGGAAGACGCCTCGGATGGCGATCTGCAAGGCGACGTCGAATACCTGCGCAAAACTTGGGCCAACATCACGCAGATGGCGAAGACGCAACCGGCGCCCTCGCTGTTATATCAAGACCTGAACCTGGCACAGCGCGTGATGCGCGACTTCGTCAATGACGATACATCCATCATCCAGGTCGACTCGCGCGAGAATTACCTGAAGCTCAAGCAGTTCGGCGAGCTGTACACACCGTCGGTGCTGTCCAAGCTGGTGCACTATCCGGGCGAACGGCCGCTGTTCGACTTGTACGGCGTGGAAGAGGAAATCCAGCGTGCGCTCGGCCGACGCGTGGACCTCAAATCTGGCGGCTATCTGATTGTCGACCAAACTGAAGCGATGACGACGATCGATGTCAATACCGGCAGCTTCGTCAACGGCCGCAATTTCGATGACACGATCTTCAAGACCAATCTGGAAGCCTCGCACGCGATTGCCCGCCAGCTACGTCTACGCAATCTCGGCGGCATCATCATTCTGGATTTCATCGACATGGAAAATCCGGAACATCGTGCGGCGGTGCTGAGCGAACTGCAGCGTGCCCTGTCGCGCGACCGCACCAAGATTTCGGTATCCGGATTTTCCGCGCTCGGCCTGGTCGAGATGACACGCAAGCGCACGCGCGAATCGCTCGCGCATATTCTGTGCGAACCCTGCCCCGCCTGCGGCGGCAAGGGCCAGGTCAAGACCGCGCGCACCGTCTGCTACGAAATCCTGCGCGAACTGACGCGCGAAGCAAAGCAGTTCAATCCGCGCGAATTCCGTATTCTGGCGTCGCAGGTTGTGATCGATATGTTCCTGGAAGAAGAATCGCAGCATCTGGCGCTTCTGAGCGACTTCCTGAAAAAGCCGATCTCGCTGCAGGTGGAAACGCTGTATCACCAGGAACAGTACGACATCATCCTGATGTAAGTTAAATCGCGGCGGAGCCAACTAGCCCGCGGCGCGGCCTCGCTCGCCGTAGCGCGCCAGCACCATGTCAAGGAAGGTCCGCAGTCGGCGCATGCCGCGCAGGTCGCGGTGATAGCCAAACCACACATCGCGGCCGGGCGGCGACGCGCCAACATCAATGCGCTGAACGCCCGGAATCATGTCCCCAAGCGGCCGGGGCAATACCGCCAGTCCTGCGCCGCGCGCGCACATCATCGCCTGTACATCGCGGTTGTTACTGCGAAAAACCACGTGCGCATCGGGCAGCAGGCGACGCAGCCATTGCACGTCCGGAAAATCGTCGAACGCGCTATCGAGCATGATGAGTGGGCAACCTTTCCCGCCGTTCGCTTTCAGATCGCCATATTCGGTCGTCCCATACAGCGCGTATTCAACATGCATCAGCCTTCGCTGAAAAATATCCGGCTGGTCAAAAGGCTGAATACGAAAAACGAGATCTGCCTCACGCCGCGCAAGATTGAACAGCCGCGCATCTGTCAGCAATTCAACGGTCACGCCGGGGTACGTTCGCGAGAATTCCGTGCACACCGGCGTCAGCATATGCAGACCAAACCAGTCCGACGACGATACCCGCAGGGTGCCGCCCAGCTCCACCTCTTGACCGTTCAATGAGCGTGTGAACGCCAGGGTTTCCTCTTCCACGCGCTCGGCATGGTGTAGAACGGCGCGGCCTTCATCAGTGAGAACGAATCCCTCACTGGTGCGCTGAAACAGCGCATGCCCGACGGCGTGTTCCAGGGCACGCAAGCGCCTGCCCATCGTCGGTTGCGTCTGTCCGATCAGGCGCGCAGCACCGCCCAGCGTACCGGCCCGCGCAATCGCGAGAAAGATTTTCAGATCGCCCCATTCCATTTTTCACTCATTCATTTTTGAATAGACATCAGTCATTTATGTAAATTGCAAACCATTTTGCATGGACTAAGATGACACCGTCAATTCGCAATCACAACTGAAGGAATGAGATCATGAACGGCAATACCATGCGAGCCCTCGTGCTCGAGCAGTACAACACTCCCTTTGCTATGCGCACCCTTACTCGCCCGTCGCCCAAGGCCGGAGAGATACTGGTACGCATTCATGCCAGTGGCATCAATCCGCTTGACGTCAAGATTCGCAGCGGCGCGGCGGCACATGCGCGTACAAACTTGCCCGCAATTCTCGGCATGGACGTCGCCGGTACCGTAGAGGCAATCGGGGACAAGGTCAGCGGCTTCACTATCGGCGACCGCGTCTATGGCATGGCAGGCGGAATCGGCGGCGTACCGGGATCGATGGCAGAGTTCGGCGCTTTTGACGCGGACCTGTTGGCAAAAATGCCCGCCAACCTGAGCATGCGCGAAGCAGCTGCATTGCCGCTGATTTTCATCACCGCGTGGGAAGGGCTGGTTGATCGCGCCAATGTCCGCGCGGGTCAGAAAGTGCTGATACATGGCGGTGCCGGGGGCGTCGGGCATGTCGCCGTCCAGATCGCCCTTGCACGCGGTGCTAAGGTTTATGCGACCGGCAGCGCCGGGCAAACGGCCTATATCGAAAGCCTGGGCGCGACCGCCATCGATTACCGCAGCACTACCGTAGAGCAATACGTCGAGCAGCATACGGACGGCGAAGGATTTGATATCGTCTACGACACGGTAGGCGGGACTACGCTGGACGCATCCTTCCTTGCGGCCAAGGCCTACGTCGGGCACGTCATCAGCTGCCTGGGCTGGGGCACACACAGCTTGGCGCCGTTGTCGTTTCGCGCGGCCAGCTATTCGGGCGTGTTTACACTGATGCCGCTGCTGACCGGAAAAGGCCGCGCGCACCATGGAGAGATCATGCATGAAGCAAGCGCCCTGGTGGAACAGGAGAAACTGCAGGTACGTGTAGATACGCACCGCTTTACTTTCGACAATGCGACAGATGCTCATCTGGCGATTGAAAATCGCACTGCCACCGGGAAAATTGTGATTGATGTTTCCGCATGATTGAAATACCTGCACAAGGCGTCACGCGACCACAGAGGATTTCGGTGTTTGGCTACGCCGCGCTTGGTTTGATCGCAGCAACTGGCAATGCTGATCCACCTCCCGAAGAAGCCAATCTCATTGCAGTGGAAACCTGTATCATCGGAAGCACGACATCATCCTGATGTGAGTGATCAACCAATTCGGATGACAATCATGGCAAAGAAAGAAGAGCTAGATCCTGAAACGCTGGCGTTGATCAACTGGTGCATTGAGGTGGAAGGCTTTTTGGTCGCCGGCGGGGCGACCGTAACGGAAGCGCAAGACCATATCGAGGAACAAATCGAATGGTTCACTGACCAGTTCTATGACGGGTTGACGCCTGAAGAGGCAGCGAAGGCCGCGCTCGCTTGAGATTTTTCGATATTCGCTGTTTCGACCCCGCATCGAGCATCGACGCCGCGCTGCGAACTACGCTGCGCCGCTATCCATATCGCCAAGCGCGACCGCAGGAGGCGTAACTGGTCGCAGGCCGTTGTGATCCAGTTGTGCGTGACGCTTGTTGGAACCTAGCACCAGCCGACCCAGCGCGCTGTCCCGATGCGGATCGCCGAAGTGGTACAAGGCGGTTGCACGTAGCTTGTGCGGATTGCACAGTTCATTCGCATGCAGACTGCGATAGCCCCAGAACAGATAGGCATTGCCCGGCACCAGCTTCACGGTCATTGGCTTCAACCAGCGCCGCTTGACAGCTAAGGCGGTCAGTTTCTGGCTAATTCTGTTATGCAAAATGCCTTTCTCGACGATGTTCACGAGTACATTGCGGCGCACCGGACGGATATTCGGAAAGCTGATCAGATCACCGCAATGCGCGTCGCCGGTCGGGATGAACAGCGGCACGAGCATCGTCACCAGCGTCGCATCGAAATGATAAAAGTGCGATTCCTTCCAGCCGCTTTCCCCCTGAAGGCAACGAATGACGGGAAAAACTCTTTCTTCGTCGGATGCGGCTGCACGCGCGCCGACACGGTAAATTTCGGCAAGCATTTGTCGCAAAGCGGCGGAGGCGCCAAGGCTGCCGAGCAAACTCCCTTCCATCGCCTCGACGCCGTGAATCGCAAAGAATTCGCGCTCGCGCTGATTCACTTCCTGCATCACATATGTTCGCGCCTGCACCAACTGCTCAGATGTTAAAAAATCGTTCAGAACGGCGAATCCGTTCTTTTCCATTTCCGATACCAGGGACGCAAGGCGTTGCGCGTCGAACGACGCGAAGTTCGATGTGAGGTCCATTTATTCTGTTCGTTGATGACAGAGCGGCCGTGCTCTGCGGACGTGTCACTTTGCCTAGCTCGGACTGAAGCTCGACTGGAAGGTTCAACGACAGACGAACGACGCGCGTGCATCGTTCGCGAAAGACGATGATCTTTCCAAACAGAAAGGACATGTCCCGCCCTTCGCGGATCGTGCTATTCAATCAGAACTAGGAGGCTTAGTAGACCGGTCAGGCCGCGTCGTTGGCAAACTGCAGCTTGTACAGGTTCGCGTACACGCCGTTCTGCTGTAGCAGTTCCTGATGCGAACCAATTTCCGCGATTTCGCCTTCGACCAGCACCGCGATGCGGTCTGCACGTTCAATCGTCGACAGACGATGTGCAATGACCAGGGTGGTACGACCACGCATCAATTCATCCAGCGCAGCCTGCACCGCGCGTTCGGATTCCGAATCGAGCGCCGACGTCGCTTCGTCGAGGATCAGGATAGGCGCGTCTTTGTAAATGGCACGTGCAATCGCCAGGCGCTGGCGCTGGCCGCCGGACAGCCTGCTCCCGTTGTCGCCGACCATCGTGTCGAGTCCTTCCGGCAAGCCGTTGACGACATCTTCCAGATGCGCCGCCTTGGCTGCCGCGACCACACGTGCGCGATCCGGTGCCGGGTCGCCGTAGGCGATATTGGCCGCAACGGTGTCGTCGAACAACACCACATGCTGGCTGACCATTGCGATCTGCTGACGCAAGCTCGGTAGCGAGATCCGGGCGATCGATACGCCATCGAGACGGATCTCGCCTTCGGTAACCGGATAGAAACCCGGCACCAGATTCACCAGCGTCGACTTGCCGCCGCCGGACATGCCGACGAAAGCGATCGTCTCGCCCGGCGTGATGGCGAGATTGATATTGCGCAGTGCGCGCTGCCGGTGTCCCGGATAGGAGAAGCTCAGGTTGACGAATTCCAGCCTGCCTTGCGCACGCGCAGACAGGGTTTCGCCATCGGTGCGTTCCGGCGTTTCATCGATAAGACCGAATACCGCTTCTGACGCGGTCAGGCCGCGTTGCAGCGGTCCGTTGACTTCAGCGATGCTTTTCAGCGGCGCCAGCAGCATCAGCATTGCGGTAATGAATGAAACGAAACCGCCGACCGTGGTCTGGTTATGGCCGGACTGGATCAGCGCGATCACGATCACGACCGCCACTGCACAGGCCGCCATGATCTGCGTAATCGGTGTCGTAGCCGCCAGCGAACTGACCATGCGCATCGAATAGCTGCGCAATTTATCGGCACGTTTCTCGAAGCGATCCTGTTCGTATTGCTGGCCGCCGAAAATCTTGATGACCTGGTTAGCACGGGTAGTTTCCTCGACCACTTGTGTGAGTTCACCGTTGACGCGCTGGTACTCGCGCGTCAGGCGTCGCACACGCTTGCCGGTCAGGCGCACCACGGTTGCGATCAGTGGCAGCAGCACCAGCGCCACCAGCGTCAGCCGCCAGTTCAGCCACAGCAGGAAGGCGAGCAGACCGAACACGGTCAACGTGTCGCGGATCAGCGGCACCACGATGCGTGTGATCATGTCGATCACTTGCTGCACCTCGAACATCATGGAATTGATGACACGGCCAACGGAGTGTGCGGCATAGAACCCCATCGGTAAATCCAGCATGCGGTTGAACATTTTCTGCCGCAGCGTGCTCAGCAGGCGCGACGTAATCCACGTCATGGTGTAAGTCGTCATGAAGGTCGAAATGCCGCGCAGCACGAAGATGCCGATGATCGCAACCGGCACCAGCCACAGCGAAAAACTCGGCTTGCCGGCAAAGCCCTTGTCCAGCAGCAGCCGCATCACCGCCGGAAACATCGGCTCGGTTGCCGCGGTTACGATCATGCCGAGCAGCGCCACCAGCAGGCGCTTCTTGTACGGGCCGAGCATGCCGAACAGGCGTTTCAAATGGGGAGGAATCTTCATCGGGCGCGTCTCTCATGATCGCGGGCGGCGATCGGCTTCTTTTGTTTATTGGTGTTCATGTCCGGACGTGATGCGCGGCAAAGCGCGGCCTGCATCACTCGTACGCAATCTGCACATTATTTTCAGAAAACAAGTCGATCAGCTTCTGCTTGATGTTGTCGTCCGGATTGATGCGCCACTGTTCGGGCAGGCACAGTTCGGATTGTCCTAGCTGATTCTGATACTGGATCACGACCGGACTGCCGTCGGGACGGACCGCGGTCTGCAGTGTCGCCATCAGTGCATTGACATCGGCGCTGGCCTGCAAGGACAGCTTCACGCACTTCGCATACTGAATACGCGCGCTCGCAATGTCCATCACCTTTTCGGCCGTGATACGCAAGCCGCCGGAGAAGCGATCCTCCGACACCTTGCCCGTCACCGCGAGGAATTCGTCTTCCTTGAACAGGTTGCGATTGGCATCGAACACTTCGTTGTAAACGGTGACGTCTACCGTGGCGCTGCCGTCATCGAGCGTGACGATCACCATGCGGCCGCGCTGCGTCATTTGCGTACGCAGGCCGGAAATCACGCCGGCGATCAGTTTCGGTTCACGCGACGGCTCCAGACTGGAAAGCTTGGCGCGCGCAAAACGACGTACTTCTTCCGCATAGCTGTCGAAAGGATGGCCGGACAGATAAAAGCCAAGCGCGGCCTTTTCCTCGATCAGGCGCTGCCTGTCGCTCCACGGCGCCGCTTTCACATAATCGGGTGGCGTTTCCAGATCGCTGTCATCGCCGCCGAACAGGCTGACCTGATTTGCCGCCGCTTCTGCCTGCTCTGCGCATTCCAGCGCAAAGCCGACCGACGCCAGCAAAATGCCGCGGTCAACCTTGAAGCAGTCGAAAGCGCCGGCGCGGATCAGCGATTCGATGGTGCGACGATTGATCTGGCGCTTGTCGATACGCTTGCAGAAATCAAACAGATCGGTGAATGGCTGGCCCTGACGTGCGACGATGATCGCGTCGATCGCACCCTTGCCCGAGCCTTTCACCGCGCCGAGGCCGTAGCGAATCTGCGTGGCCTTTTTCCCCGGTTCGCCGACGGGTGTGAAGCGGTAGTCGGACAGATTGATGTCCGGCGGCAGCAGGGTCAGGCCGCAGACGTCGATCGCATCCTCGACCAGGATCTTTACTTTGTCGGTATCGTCCATCGCGAGCGACATGTTGGCTGCCATGAAGGCGGCGGGATGATGCGCTTTCAGGTAGGCGGTGTGATACGACAGCAATGCGTACGCAGCGGCGTGCGACTTGTTGAAACCGTAGCCCGCGAACTTCTCCATCAGGTCGAAGATCTCGTCGGCCTTTTCCGCCGACAAGTCGTTCTTCGCCGCGCCTTCGCGGAACAGCTCGCGATGCTTGGCCATTTCCTCGGCCTTCTTCTTGCCCATTGCCCGGCGCAGCAAATCAGCGCCGCCGAGCGAGTAGCCGCCGATGACCTGCGCCATCTGCATCACCTGCTCCTGATAGACCATGATGCCGTAGGTCTCGGACAGGATGCCTTCGGTACGCGGATCGGGATACTCGAAACGTTCGCCATGCTTGCGCCGGCAAAAATCGGGAATCAGGTCCATCGGGCCCGGTCGGTACAGTGCAACCAGCGCAATGATGTCCTCGAAGCGGTCGGGCCGTGCATCCTTCAGCATGCCTTGCATGCCGCGGCTTTCCAGCTGAAACACAGCGACCGTTTTCGCCTTGGTCAGCAAATCGTAGGAGGCTCGATCGTCAAGCGGCAGTTTGGCGAGATCGAAATCTGCCATCGCCGGATCGAGTTCCTTGATGTAGCGCACCGCGCGGTCGAGAATCGTCAGGGTAGTCAGGCCCAGAAAGTCGAACTTGACCAGGCCGACCGCTTCGACGTCGTCCTTGTCGTACTGCGACACCACGCCGGCGTCACCGCCCTGCGTGTACAGCGGGCAGAAATCGGTCAGCTTGCCCGGCGCGATCAGCACGCCGCCGGCGTGCATGCCGATATTGCGCGCGATGCCTTCGACCTGCTGCGCGAGGTCCAGCAGTTGCTTGACCTCTTCTTCCTTGTCGATGCGCTCTGCCAGCATCGGCTCTTCCTTGATTGCGTCCGCTATCGTCACCAGTTTGCCCGGTTTAAACGGGATCAGCTTGGAAATGCCGTCGCAAAAGTTGTAGCCAAAATCGAGCACGCGGCCGACATCGCGCACTGCCCCTTTTGCGGCCATCGTGCCGAAGGTCGCGATCTGCGACACCGCATCCTTGCCGTAGCGGTCCTTCACATATTGAATGACGCGGTCACGCCCTTCCTGGCAAAAGTCGATATCGAAGTCGGGCATCGATACCCGCTCCGGGTTCAGGAAGCGCTCGAACAGCAAGTTGTATTTCAGCGGATCGAGATCGGTGATCAGCAGCGAATAGGCGACCAGCGAACCGGCGCCGGAACCGCGGCCCGGGCCCACCGGCACGCCATTGTTCTTGGCCCATTGAATGAAGTCGGCCACGATCAGGAAGTAGCCCGGGAACTTCATCTTGATGATGGTATCGGTCTCGAACTTCAGCCGCTCGGCATAACGTGGCCGCTGCTTCTCGCGTTCGGCGGGATCCGGATACAACTGCTGCAGCCGCATTTCCAGGCCGCGCTCGGCTTCCTGCACCAGAAATTCATCGATCGAGATGCCGTTCGGCGTCGGGAAATTCGGCAATTGCGGCTTGCCCAGTTCCAGCGTCAAATTGCAGCGCTTGGCGATCTCGACGGAATTTCGCAGTGCATTTGGCATGTCGGCAAACAGATCGGCCATTTCGGCCTGCGTCAGGAAGCGCTGCTGCTCATTGAAGCGCTTGACGCGGCGCGGGTTGGCAAGGATCTCGCCTTCCGCGATGCAGGTGCGCGCCTCATGCGCGACGAATTCGTCTTCCGACAGGAATTGCACCGGATGCGTGGCCACCAGCGGCAGCTTCAGCTTGGCTGCCAGCGCGGTCGCCTGGCGCACGTGCGCGTCCATGTTCGGCTGGCCGGCGCGCTGCACTTCTACGTAGAAATGATTCGGGAACAGTTCGGCCCAGCGTTGCGCGGCACGTTCGGCGCCGGCAAAGTTGCCGTTGTCGATCGCCACGCCGACATCGCCGAAATGCGCACCGGACAGCACGATCAGCCCTGGCGGGCCGCCGGCATGTGCGATTTCCTCGAGCCACTCCGGCCGCAACTCGGCACGTCCGCGGTGCAGGTTCGTCAGCCAGGCGCGCGACAGTAAATCGCACAGTTGCAGGTAGCCAGTCTTGTTCTTGACCAGCAACAGCAGGCGGAACGGCTTGTCGCGGTCGCTGTCGTTGCTGATCCACACATCGCAACCGACAATCGGCTTGACGCCATTCGCGCGTGCTTCCTTGTAAAACTTGACCATGCCGAACAGGTTGGCCAGATCGGTAATGGCCAGCGCGGGCTGATTGTCCTTGACGGCAGCCTCGATGGCGTCGTCGATACGGACCAGGCCGTCGACGATTGAATATTCGGAATGCAGGCGAAGATGGATGAATTGCGGTGCGGTCATAGGGCCGTATTCTACCGCGCGGCGGTGGCGGGAAAACCGCTCTTTGCATCTGGACTGCGACATTGCGTCCACGCCCGCACGACAGCGGCGAAGTTTATAATGGCAGGCTTTCGCTTCGCGCCTGATCAGGCGGCAACTTGCCATCCTGACAGCACCACGTCCAGTCGAACACCTATGCAAGCCAGTAACGCCATCGTCAACATCGCTGCCTATAAATTCATCACTTTCGATGACACGGTCGAAAAGCGCCCTGTATTTATTGAAAAGTGCGACGCTCTGGGGCTAAAAGGGACGATCCTGCTCAGCCCGGAAGGCATCAACCTGTTCCTGGCCGGTACGCGCACCGCGATCGACGATTTTCTCGCATGGTTGCGCGCCGACCCGCGCTTTGCCGACCTCGAAGTGAAGGAAAGCCTGTCCGACGAACAGCCCTTCGACAAGATGCTGGTCAAGCTGAAGCGCGAAATCATCACGATGAAGCATCCGCTGATCAAGCCCGAAGAAGGCCGCGCTCCGGCGGTGGAAGCGAAGACATTGAAGCGCTGGCTTGACCAGGGTCATGACGATGACGGCAAGCCGGTCGTGATGATGGATACGCGCAATGCGTTCGAGGTCGATGTCGGCACCTTCAACCACACGCTCGATTACCGCATCGAGAAGTTCAGCGAATTTCCGGACGTGGTGGCGCGGCACAAGGACGAACTGAACGACAAGACGATCGTCACCTTCTGCACCGGTGGCATCCGGTGCGAGAAAGCCGCGATCCACATGAAGAATATCGGCTACGACAGCGTGTACCAGCTGGAAGGCGGCATCCTGAAATATTTCGAGGAAGTCGGCGGCGATCACTACAGTGGCGACTGCTTCGTGTTCGACCACCGCACCGCGCTGAATCCGCGACTGGAACCAAGCACGGTGCCGACCAGCTGCCCGAATTGCAAGGCGACGGTGTCGCCACGCGAACAACTGGCACCGGAATTCGTTGCGGGACAGTCGTGTCCGCATTGCGCAAGCTAATCAACCATCATCACTAGCGAGACAATCATGATCCAGATCGGCGATATCAAGGTCGACAACAGCCTGCCCTTCGTCCTGTTCGGCGGCATCAACGTGCTGGAGTCACGCGAACTGGCACTGCAATCCTGTGAAGAATACGTACGTGTGACGCGGAAACTCGGTATCCCGTACGTGTTCAAGGCGTCCTTTGACAAGGCCAACCGCTCGTCCATCCACTCCTACCGCGGCCCTGGCCTCGACGAAGGCATGCGCATCTTCGAGGAAGTGAAGAAGACCTTTGGCGTGCCGGTCATCACCGATGTGCACGAGCCGTATCAGGCTGCAGTTGTCGCCGAAGTCGTCGACGTATTGCAGCTGCCGGCCTTCCTCGCGCGCCAGACCGACCTGGTCACCGCACTGGCAAAAACCGGGCGCGTCATCAATATCAAGAAACCGCAATTCCTCAGCCCTTCGCAGATGCGCAATATCGTCGATAAATTTCGCGAAGCGGGTAACGAGCAACTGATCCTGTGCGATCGCGGCAGCAACTTCGGCTACGACAACCTGGTAGTCGACATGCTCGGTTTCGGCGTCATGAAGAAAACCTGTGACAACCTGCCCGTGATCTTCGACGTGACGCACGCGCTGCAACAGCGCGATCCGGGCGGCGCTGCTTCCGGCGGCCGCCGCGAACAGGTGCTCGATCTGGCGCGCGCCGGCATGGGCGTCGGCTTGGCCGGCCTCTTCCTCGAAGCCCATCCAGATCCCAAGGTCGCCAAGTGCGACGGCCCGAGCGCGTTGCCGCTGGCGAAACTAGAGCCCTTCCTCGCGCAGTTGAAACAGCTGGACGATCTGGTCAAGTCGTTTGCGCCGCTGGATATCGAAGCCTGATTTCCGACGTAAGAGAAAAGCATAAAGGGCGGCATCTAGTGGATGCCGCCCTTTTTTCATTGCCCGATCCGATTGATCAAACCAGATCAAACACCAGCACTTCCGCGCCCTTGCCGTGACTGACGCTCAGCTCTGCGACGTCGCTGGCCTTCAGCGCGTCACCAGCCTTCAATGCGATGCCGTTCACTTCCACTTCACCGCGCGCGATATGGACAAAGGCCCGGCGGCCGGCTGCGAGCGGCAAACGCGCCGCTTCGTCATTGTCGAACAGGCCGACGTACAGCTTCGCATCCTGGTGCATGTGCACCGAGCCGTCTGCGCCATCCTGGCTGGCGATCAAGCGCAGTCGACCGCGTTTTTCTTCTTCGGGAAAATGCTTTTCCTCGTAGCTCGGCGTCACGCCACCCCGGTTCGGCTCGATCCAGATCTGCAGCAGATGCGTCTTGTTCACCGGCGACGGATTGAATTCCGAATGTTGCACGCCGGTGCCGGCGCTCATGCGCTGTACATCGCCGGGCCGAATCGTGCTGCCGTTGCCCATGCTGTCGCGGTGCGCCACCTCGCCTTCCAGCACGTAGGTGATGATTTCCATATCGCGATGACCATGCGTGCCGAATCCCTTACCGGCGGCAACACGATCTTCATTGATAACACGCAAGGGACCGAAACCCATGTGCTGCTCGTCGTAGTAACTGGCGAACGAGAAGGTATGACGGGCGTCGAGCCAGCCGTGATTGGCATGGCCGCGGTCTTCGCTTTTACGGACTTCCAGCATGATGCGCTCCTTTCAGTGAGTTTTATTGTGTAACTGAGTGACACTATAGACCCGCAAAAGCCTTTGAATAAGGGCATAATTCCGGATAACTTGTTCAAATATTTTGAATACAAATTCCCCCCATGAATCTGACGCTGGAAGCGATCCGCATACTGGACACAATAGACCGCAAGGGCAGCTTCGGCGCTGCGGCAATCGCACTCGACCGCGTGCCGTCGGCGCTGACCTATAGCGTGCGCAAGCTGGAAGACGATCTCGATGTGCTGTTGTTCGACCGCCGCGGCCACCGCGCCAAGCTGACGCCGGCCGGCCAGGAATTGCTGGACGAAGGCCGCCACCTGCTGCGGGCCGCCGATGAGCTGGAACAGCGCGTCAAGCGCACCGCGACCGGTTGGGAAGTGGAGCTGCGCATCGTGCTCGACGCCATCATTCCATTTGAGAAGATGGTGCCGCTGATCGAAGAATTCGACCGCGAGCAATCGGGGACGCGGCTGCGCTTTTCGACCGAGGTCCTGTCCGGCACCTGGGAAAGCTTGCTCAACGGCGATGCCGATCTGGCAATCGGCGTGTCTTTCGATGGGCCCGAACTGGTGCGCAACAGCGGCGGCTTTCGCGTCAAGGCGATGCGCGACATCGATTGGGTCTTTGCGGTCGCACCGACGCATCCGCTGGCGGCGGCGCCCGAGCCCTTGACGGCAGCGATCGTGCAGCAACATCGCGCCGTCGCAACCGGTGACAGCGGCCGCATGCTGCCCGGAATGAGTTCCGGCTTGCTGACCGGCCAACCGACGCTGACAGTGCCGACCGTGCGCGACAAGCTGATCGCACAGGTCGCCGGCCTCGGCTGCGGCCATCTGCCGCGCAAATGGGCACAGCCTTTCATCGACAGCGGCGCGCTGATCGAGAAGGCCACTACCGAATCGAAACCCGGCGGCCCGCCGCAATATGCGTGGCGCGCCGACTCACGCGGCAAATGCCTGAAGTGGTTCCTGAACCGGCTCGCCGATCCCGGTGTACAGCAGATGCTGCTGGAGGTGTAAGCAATGGCTCACTCCTCTGGCTACGTCGGCCGTTTTGCGCCCTCGCCCAGCGGCCCGCTGCATGCCGGTTCGCTGGTCGCGGCACTCGCCAGTTATCTCGACGCGAAAGCGCATCAAGGGCGATGGTTGCTGCGCATCGAGGACGTGGATGAAGCGCGCACTGTGGCTGGCGCAGCCGAGACGATTCAGCAGGCGCTGACCGTATTCGGCATGCAGCACGATGGCGAGATTCTGGTGCAGAGCGGACGCAAGGCGATCTACCAGGCAGCTTGCGAGCGTCTGGCCAATTTTACGTATGCCTGCGGCTGCACGCGCCGTGAAATTGCGGATTCACGGCTCGGCACCGCGGCCGATGGCGCGCCAATTTATCCCGGCACCTGTCGTGGCGGTGTTGCGCCCGGCAAGTCGGCGCGCGCGTTGCGGCTGCGCGTGCCTGACCAGGGCCAACCAAATGAATCAATATGCTTCGAGGATCGGTGGCTGGGCAGTATGACGCAGCATCTGGCGAGCGAAGTCGGCGACTTCGTGCTGAAGCGGGGGGACGGATTCTGGGCTTATCAGCTTGCGGTGGTAGTGGACGACGCAGAACAGCAAGTCACGCATATCGTGCGCGGTACCGATCTGCTGGATTCAACCGGGCGCCAGATTTACTTGCAGCGGCTGCTTGACTATCCAACGCCGGCCTACATGCATGTGCCGGTGGTGGTCAATGAAGTGGGAGAAAAACTGTCGAAGCAGACCGGCGCGCAAGCGCTCGACCTGAACGACCCGCTGGGAGAACTGCAACGCGCGGCGCGCTTTCTGCAACTGGATATCGAAGCCGGCACGCTGGCAGATTTCTGGCCGCGCGCCACCTCGGCATGGATGCAGCGCTTCGGCGATCGATAAGCCTTATTGGTTCGCCGCCCGTTCCACCTGCGCAATATCGATCTTTGTCATCGTCATCATCGCCTGCATCGCACGTGCAGCCTTTGCCTTGTCCGGATCGGTGAACAGCTCCATGAGCCGGCGCGGTGCAGTCTGCCATGACACGCCGAATTTATCCTTCAGCCAGCCGCACTGGCCGGTACTGCCGCCTTCCGACAGGCGAGTCCAATAGGTATCGACTTCCTGCTGATCGGCGCAGTCGATGCTCAATGAAATTGCTTCGGTAAACGGAAAATCGGGACCGGCGTTCAATGCCTGGAACTGGGATCCGTCCAGTTCGAACAGAATGGTCAGCACCTTGCCCTTGTGTTGCGGTACGGCGTCGCCGTAGTAAGAGGTCTCGAGTATGCGCGCGTTGGGAAAGATGCCGAGATAATAGTTCACGGCTTCTTCGGCATTGAAATTGAACCACAGGCAGGGAACGACTTTCTGGCGATCGGTCATGTATGTCTCCTTGTGTTCATCAAGGCCGCCGCAAGCTTTAACGCTTCGGCGCGCCGCCCAGTAGGGCTGCCACCTTCTGCTTGCCCGGTTTAATCGAGGATTTGTGTTCGGCCGGCGTGTTTTCTTCCGTCGGCGCGTTGGATGCAACGTAAGGCTGGGTGAAGAACGGATCGACTTTTTCGCGGCGCGGCGAGCCATGGCCGATACGGCTGCCCGACGAGCTGGCATTCCCTGCGCCGGACGAACGCGCCGCACGGCCGGATTCATCGCGACGACCGCTGCGCTCGCCAGTGCGTTCCGTTGAACGTTCGCCCGAACGCTCGCCCGGACGTTCGCGATTGCCGCCGCGAGATGACAAGCCTTCCAGCTGCAATGGCATGAATTTCTGCTTGGTCAGTTTCTCGATATCGACCAGCAGGCGCGCGTCCTTTTCGGAGTACAGCGAGATTGCATCGCCGGTTGCACCAGCGCGGCCGGTGCGACCGATGCGATGCACATAGTCTTCCGCGTTGTAGGGCAGGTCGAAGTTGATCACGCAAGGCAGCTCGGCGATATCCAGCCCACGCGCAGCGACATCGGTTGCCACCAGCACTTCCACTTCGCCGTTCTTGAATTGTTCCAGCGCCTGCATGCGCTCGCCCTGCGACTTGTCGCCGTGAATCGCGGAAGCCTTCACGCCTTCGCTCACCAGCTGGCGCGCCAGGCGCGAAGCGCCGATCTTGGTATTCGAAAAAACGATTACCTGTTTCAGGCCGCGTTCGCGAATGATGTGCGACACCGCATCACGCTTCGCCTCTTCCTCGACCTTGTAGATGATCTGCGTAACGTTCTCGGCGGTGGCATTGCTGCGCGCCACTTCGATCGTGACCGGATCTTTCAGGAAAGTATTCGCGAGCTTCTTGATTTCCGGCGAAAAGGTCGCGGAAAACATCAGGTTTTGGCGCTGCTTCGGCAGCAGGTTGATGATGCGCTGCAGATCGGGCAGGAAACCCATGTCCAGCATGCGATCGGCCTCATCCATCACCAGGATTTGCGTCTGCGACAGGTTGACGGTCTTTTGCTGCACGTGATCCAGCAAGCGGCCCGGTGTGGCGATCACGATCTCTACGCCGGAACGCAATGCTGCCGTCTGGGGACCGATATCCACGCCGCCGAACACCACGGTCGCGCGCAGCGGCGTATGGCGCGAATACGCTTTCACGTTATCCGCCACCTGATCGGCCAGCTCACGCGTCGGCGTCAGGATCAGCGCGCGCACCGGATGGCGCGCCGGCGATGCGCTGGTATTCGCATGCGCAAGCAGCAGCTGGATGATGGGCAGCGAAAATCCGGCGGTCTTGCCAGTGCCTGTCTGCGCAGCGCCCATTACATCGATGCCTTTCAGCACGATCGGAATCGCCTCCGCCTGGATGGGCGTCGGATGAACGTAACCCTGATCGCTTAGCGCGCGTAGGATTTCCGGCGCCAGGCCGAAATCCTGAAAGCGAATGGCGGGTGCAGCATCGATAGGAGCGGTGGGCGCAGCGGTCTGATTGTCGGACATGATGATCAGCAGGTCCTGCCGTGATGAATTACAACCGGATCGAATAACGCGGCGATCGCGATGACCGCATCACGCATTCGTGAAAAGACCTGACTCTTTCGATAGTTGAATGATGGCTCAATGAAGATCGAGGCCGGGGCGCGATCGGAACGACGCGAAGACGAAGCGTTGCGACCCGCCGGATGGACGCTCGACGGAAACCGGCATTATACGCCTGGTGGCAGAAAGACGTGATTTATCAAGGGTTTGCGCGGTGCTGTGCGATGGAGTCGACAAAACGCCAGGACAGCAAAACAATTGCCAGACAACAATAAGCAGTGCGTAGTTCGCAAACCGGCTTCCCCGGGTCACCCAGAGTTGAACCTCGCGCAGAGAGACGCTTGCCGTGTAGGGATTATGCATTTGTAAAATCTCGCTTCGTACAGGAACGTACACCGCCAAACCGCTATCCAAACCGCGAGATGCACGCGAACAGCGGCGGCGCTAACCTCCCTTTACCTTTGTCATGCATCCTCCCTTCTCCGAAGATCTTTTCAGACTCTTCGCCGACAATGCCAGTGATCATG
>Ga0310811_10002907_pt1 | contig 21506 bp, 21 predicted proteins | sample YCmetagenome_FD_207642 | JGI IMG/M metagenome (GOLD analysis project Ga0310811, IMG submission 207642) | Soil microbial communities from experimental microcosm in Duke University, North Carolina, United States - YC | ecosystem: Engineered > Artificial ecosystem > Soil microcosm > Unclassified ...
CGGGGGGCAGTGTTCGTCTCGTGACGAACCCCACCGTCTCGTCGCTTTGCGACGAGACGCCTCCCCTTTTTCAGGAGGAGGATGGGTTCACGGAATAGCCCCCCGCGCGAGCGCGTCCACCCGTTCGTTTTCCGGATGTCCGTCATGGCCGCGCACCCATTGCCAGCGAATGCTGTGCCTGGCGGCCTCGGCGTCGAGCGTGCGCCACAGATCCTCGTTCTTCACCGGCTTCTTGTCCGCGGTCTTCCAGCCGTTCTTCTTCCAGCCGAGGATCCACTTCGTCGCGCCGTCGAGCACGTAGCGGGAGTCCGTATAGAGCGTGATCTCCGAAGGCTTCGTCAGCGCCTGGAGCCCCTTGATCACCGCCATCATTTCCATGCGGTTGTTGGTCGTCGCGCGCTCGCCGCCCGACATCTCCTTCTCCGTGCCGCCGGCGCGCAGGATCACGCCCCAGCCGCCCGGTCCCGGATTGCCCGAACAGGCGCCGTCGGTGAACATCTCGATCTTCACAGCCCGTACTCCGAGGCATTGCGCACCTTCCGGTGGAAGCGCAGGCGGCGCGAGAAATCGCGCGGATCCTTGGGCCGCACCAGAGCGTTGGGATCGTGGTTGATCCGGTCGTAGAGCCGCGTCAGCAGGAAGCGCAACGCCGATCCCGCCGCCAGCACCGGCAGCGCCGCGATCTCCTCCGCCGTCAGCCTGCGCCGCGCCTGATAGGCGGCGAGCAGCGCCTTGCTCTTGGTGACGTTAAACCCGCCATCGCCCTCGAAACACCAGGCATTCATCAGCACGGCGAGGTCGTAGGCGAGCGCGTCGTTGCAGGCGAAGTAGAAATCGATCAGCCCCGAGACCTCGGCATGCATGAACAGCACATTGTCGGGAAAGAGGTCGGCATGGATCACGCCCTCCGGCAGCCCGCCCGGCCATCCAGCCATGAGATCGCGATAGCTCTCCGCGATCAGGTCTCGCAACCCGGCCTCGATCCCGTCGGCGCCTTCCACCGTCTTCTCGACCAGTTCGCCCCAGCCGCTTGGCCCAAGCGCATTGCGCCGCTGTAATCCGAACGAGCGCCCCGCCTCATGCAGCCGCGCCAGCGCGTCGCCCGCCGCTGCACAATGCGCGACCTCTGGCCGCCGCAGCGACAGCCCGTTCAGGAAGGTCACCAGCGCCGCAGGCCGCCCGTTGATCCGCGTCCACTGGCCGCCATCCGCCCGCCGCACCGGCCGCGGACAGGCGATCCCGTTCAGCGCCAGATGCTCCATCAACCCCAGGAAGAACGGCAGGTCCTCTTCCTTCATCCGCTTTTCGTAAAGCGTGAGGAAATAGGCCCCGCGGTCGGTCTGGAGGTAGAAGTTCGAGTTCTCGACCCCTTCGGCGATGCCCTTGAAACTCAGCGGGGCGCCGACGTCGTAACCGGCAAGCGCGGCCTCCAGCTCCTCGAATGAAACATCGGTATAAACCGCCATTGCGGGTCGTACTTTCCCTTCGGCGCGGCCATTTGCTAGTGTCCGCCCCGCATTTGCGCCGTGGCCGAGAAGTCGGCCGGGGCCCCCGAAAAGTCAAGCTAACCCGCGGCCCCCGCGCTCCGAAGGGACCATGAAGAAGTTTATCGTAACCGCGGCGTTTGCCGGTCTTGCGCTCCTCCTCACCGGCTGCCAGTCGGCCAAGATCAAGGCCCTGTGCCCCTCGGTCACCGTGCTCGCGAATACCGCGACGCTGACCAAGTTCAAGGAGGGCATGCAGGGCGATCCCTCCGGCGAGTTCTTCACCATCGAGATCGTCGGCGTGCGGTCGAGCTGCAGCGTCGATGCCGACGAAGGCACTACCGATTCCGATATCGACATCACCTTCCGCGCCACCCGCGCCCCGAACGGCGAGGTCGGCGAATACACCGCGCCCTTCTTCGTCTCCAGCCTGCTCGACGGCACCACCATCCTCGACAAGAAGATGCTCGCCACTGCCTTCACCTTCCGGCCCGGCGAGTCCACCATCACCTTCACCGAGAACGTGCCCTCGCACATCATCAAGTTCGAGAACGGGGTGAAGCCCTACCAGTACAGCATCGTGGTCGGCCTCCAGCTCACCCGCGAGCAGCTCGACTATTCCAAGAAGCGCGGGCGCTTCGGTCCATGATCGCGCTCCAGTCCGAGCTGAGCGCGATCGCGGGCGCCGCGTTCGCGGCCGAAGGTCTTTCGGAAAGCTTCGGCCAGGTCCAGCGCTCCGACCGGCCCGATCTCGCGCAATTCCAGTGCAACGGCGCGCTCGCCGCCGCGAAAGCCGCCAAGCAGAATCCCCGCGCCATCGCGACGAAGATCGCCGATGCGCTGAAGGCCAATCCGCTCTTCGCCAAGGTCGAGATCGCCGGCCCTGGTTTCATCAATCTCGACCTTACCGATGCGGCGCTGACCGAACGCGGCGTGACGCTCTCGACGGACGCCAAGCTCGGCGCTCCCGCGACGGGCACGGGCAAAGCCATGGTCATCGATTTCGGCGGCCCGAACGTCGCCAAGCCGATGCATGTCGGCCATCTGCGTTCCTCCGTGATCGGCGACAGCCTGCAACGCCTCTTCCGCGCCAATGGCTGGACGGTTACCAGCGATATCCATCTCGGCGATTGGGGCCTGCAGATGGGCCAGTTGATCTCCGAGATCGGTCATCGCGGCATCGCTCCGGTCTATTTCGACGCTAACATCACCGGCCCCTATCCCGAGCAGTCGCCTGTCACGATGGACGATCTCGAGGAGATCTATCCCGCTGCCTCCGCCGCCTGCAAAGCCGACGAGGCCCGCCTCGCCGAAGCGCGCCAGGCCACCGCCGATCTCCAGTCCGGTCGCCCCGGCTACCGCGCCCTCTGGCAGCATTTCTACAACGTCTCGAAAGTCGGCCTCGACCGCGAATTCGGCAGCCTCGGCATCCATTTCGACATGTGGAAAGGCGAAGCCAGCGTCGACGCCATCACCGTTCCGATGGTCGAGGACTTCAAGACCCGCCACATCGCGGTCGAGAGCGAAGGCGCGCTCGTCATCCCGGTCGAGCGCAACACCGACAAGAAGGAGATGCCGCCGCTCATCCTGGTCAAACAGGACGGCGCGGTGCTCTACGGCACGACCGATCTCGCCACCATCATCGACCGTGTGCGCGAGCAGAACCCCGATCTCGTCCTTTACGTCGTCGACCAGCGCCAGCATTTGCATTTCGAGCAGGTCTTCCGCGCCGCCGAGAAGGCGGGCATCGCCGGCAAGGCCACGCTGGAGCATGCCGGCTTCGGCACGATGAACGGCACCGACGGCAAGCCCTTCAAGACCCGCGCCGGCGGCGTGATGAAGCTCTATGACCTGATCGCGATGGTCACCGCCGAAGCCGAGAAGCGGTTGGCGGAGCAGGGCCTCGGCGCCGACTACGCGGCCGAAGAGCGCGCCGACATCGCGAAGAAGGTCGGCATCGCGACGCTGAAATTCGCCGATCTCTCGAACTACCGCCTGACCGACTACATCTTCGATATCGAGCGCTTCTCGAAATTCGAGGGCAAGACCGGTCCCTATCTGCAATACGCGGCGGTTCGCATCAAATCGATCCTGCGCCGCGCGGCGGAGCAGGGCTTCGCCGTCGGCACCCCCGCGATCCATTCGCCGGAAGAGCGCGCACTCTTTCTCCAGCTCCTCGCGCTCCCTGACGCGATGACCGCCGCCGAGAAGGGCCGCGCGCCCAATATCCTCTGCGACTACGTCTTCACGCTCGCCCAGAACTACAGCCGCTTCTATGCCGAGCACCACATCCTCTCCGAATCGGAGGAGGCCCTCCGCGCCGCCCGCCTCGGCCTCTGCAAGTCGACGCTCGACGTCCTGACCATGGTCCTGGGCCTCCTGGGCATCGAAGTTCCGGAAAGAATGTGAGCAAAAGCCGCTCGGATCGCGGCTTTCGTTGACTCGCCATTCCCGCTCTTTATGATGCACCGCAACGGACTTGCCCGCCGCGATGGCGCGCCAGTCCGGCCACACAATCGATCCCTCGCGGGAGACGTATTGCTCCAAAGGTGCGCGAAAGCCGACCCGTCGGCCGAAGCCCCGGAGGGGCGTAGGCCGAAGGAGCAACCGCCCCGGAAACTCTCAGGCAAAAGGACCGCGAAGGGGATGAACTTCTGGAAAGCAGGGCGCTTCGGTTAAGGGCGTTCTCACCGAAGGGGTAATCCGCGCGAGCCGAAACGGCCGGCGGGGAAATCTCTCAGGTCCATATACAGAGGGGCGCGCGGTTCGTGGATTGCGAAGCCGCGCCGCCGCAACACTCTGTACACGGACCGAATATGACCGGCAGCGAAGACCTCAGGAAGACGCCGCTCCATGCTTTGCATGTCGAGCTCGGCGCCAAGATGGTGCCGTTCGGCGGTTACGACATGCCGGTGCAGTATCCCGCCGGCATCCTGAAAGAGCATCTTCACACCCGTGAGAAGGCCGGCCTGTTCGACGTCTCGCATATGGGCCAGGCCTTCCTCTCCGGTGACGATCCGGCTCGCGCGCTCGAACGCCTAACGCCTGCCGATGTCATGGGCCTCAAGGAAGGCATGCAACGTTACGGCCTCCTCCTAACCGAGGCGGGCACGATCAAGGACGATTTCATGTTCTCGCGCCTCGCCGGCGAGAGCGCTCTCTACGTCGTCGTCAACGCCGGTACCAAGGAAGGCGACTTCGCTTACATTGCCGAGAAGCTGAGGGGCCTCGCCGTGCTGGAGCCGCGCCCCGACCGCGCGCTTCTTGCGTTGCAGGGCCCCGCCGCCGGCGCCGTGCTGGAGCGCCATTCTCCCGGCATCGATAAGCTCACCTTCATGAAAGTCGCCCGCTGCCTCGTCGCCGGCGCCCCTGCTATCGTCTCCCGCTCCGGCTATACCGGCGAAGACGGTTTCGAGATCTCCATCGAGGCGATCCATGCCGAGCGCGTCGCCCGCGCGCTTCTCGGCGAGGACGAAGTCCTCCCCATCGGCCTCGGCGCCCGCGACAGCCTGCGCCTCGAGGCCGGCCTATGCCTCTATGGCCACGACATCGACGAGACCACCGATCCGGTCTCCGCCAATCTTGTCTGGTCTATCGCCAAGCGCCGCAAGCTGGACAAGGATTTCCTCGCCGCCGAGGCGATCATGGACAAGGTCTTCAACGGCACGCCGACAAAACGCGTCGGCTTCCGCACCGAGGGCCGGGCGCCCGCCCGCGAAGGCACCGAGATCGCCGACAAGTCGGGCCGCATCGTCGGCAAGATCACCTCGGGCGGCTTCGGCCCCTCGCTGAACGCGCCCGTCGCGATGGGTTACATCGACAGCGCGCTTGCGGCCGACGGCACCGAGATCGACCTCATCGTCCGCGGCAAGCCGCTTCCGGCCAAAGTCGCGCCCATGCCTTTCGTCCCCCATCGTTACCGGAGAGCCATATGAGCGAAGTCCGTTTCACCGATCAGCATGAATGGGTCCGCGTCGATGGCGACGAGGCCACCATCGGCATCACGAAATACGCTGCCGAGCAGCTCGGCGACGTCGTCTTCGTCGATCTTCCCGAAGCGGGCCGCAAGGTCGGCGCCGGCGGCGAAGCCGCAGTGGTCGAGAGCGTGAAAGCCGCGAGCGAGGTCTATGCCCCGGTCGGCGGTGAAGTCACCGCCAACAATGCCGCCCTCGCCGAAGATCCTGCGAAGGTCAATGACGATCCGGAAGGCGACGCCTGGTTCTTCAAGCTCAAGCTCGCCGACAAGGCCGAGTTCGAGAAGCTGATGACCAAAGCCCAGTACGACGAGTTCGTGAAAGGCCTCTGATTTATGCGTTACCACCCCCTCACCGCCGCGGACCGCGCGGCGATGCTTGCCAAGATCGGCGTCGGCTCCGTCGATGCCCTGTTCAAGGACGTACCGAAGGAAGCTGTCGTTCCGCTCTCGGCCTTCGATCTTCCCGACACCCAGGGCGAGCTCGAGGTCGACCGCAAGCTCTCGCGCATGGCGGCGAAGAACACCGCTGCCGGCGCCGCGCCGTTCTTCTGCGGGGCAGGGGCCTACAAGCATCACGTCCCGGCCGCGGTCGATCACCTGATCCAGCGCAGCGAGTTTCTCACCAGCTACACGCCCTACCAGCCCGAGATCGCGCAGGGCACGCTGCAATACATGTTCGAGTTCCAGACCCAGGTCGCGCTCCTGACCGGCATGGAAGTCGCCAACGCCTCGCTCTACGACGGCTCGACCGCCACCGCCGAAGCCGTGCTGATGGCCCAGCGTGTGACCAAGCGCCCGAAGGCGATCCTCTCCGGCGGCCTCCATCCGCATTATGCCGAGACGGTCGAGACCGTCGCCGGCCTCTCCGGCATCGTCACCCGTGCGCCGGTCACCCCTGGCAAGGCAGAGGACATCGCCAAGCTGATCGACAGCGATACCGCCTGCGTCGTGGTTCAGAGCCCCGATGTTTTCGGCCTCATCCGCGATCTGAAGCCCATCGCCGCTGCGGCGCACGCCAAGGGCGCGCTGTTGGTCGCCGTCGTCACCGAAGTGATCTCGCTCGGCCTGCTCGAAGCCCCCGGCTTCCAGGATGCCGACATCGTCGCCTGCGAAGGCCAGTCGATCGGCAACGGTCTCAATTTCGGCGGCCCCTATGTCGGTCTCTTCGCGACCAAGGAGAAATACCTCCGCCAGATGCCCGGCCGTCTCACCGGCGAGACCGCCGACGCCGCCGGCAAGCGCGGCTATGTGCTCACGCTTTCGACCCGCGAGCAGCACATCCGCCGCGAGAAGGCGACCTCGAACATCTGCACCAACTCCGGCCTCTGCTGCCTCGCCTTCACCATCCATCTCTCGCTGCTCGGCGAGGAAGGCCTGACGCGCCTTGCCCGCATCAACCACGCCAAAGCTTCGGCGCTGGCCGACAAGCTCGCGGCGGTGAAGGGCGTCAGCCTCGTCACGCCTGCTTTCTTCAACGAGTTCACGTTGAAGCTGCCCAAACCCGCCGCCGAAGTCGTCGATGCGTTGGCGGCGAAGGGCATCATCGCCGGCGTCCCAGCCTCGCGCCTCCTGCCGCACGATCCTGCCGCAAAAGCTCTCCTGATCGTTGCCGCGACCGAAACCACTACCGACGAAGACGCCGACGCCTTCGCCGCCGCGCTGTCCGAGGTCCTCTGACATGACGATGAACAACCAGGGCCGCCCCACCGCGCCGGGCACCATCGAAGCCAACGAGCTGGCGACCATCTCCGGCGACCGGGGTCTCGACCACGAAGAGCCGCTGATCTTCGAGATCGGCCGCGAAGGTCATTGCGGCGTCGATCTGCCCGACATGCAGATGTCGGAATCGCGCCTCGGCGGCATGCGACGCCGCGCGCCCATTGGTCTGCCGGGCCTCTCCGAGCCGGAAGTCATTCGCCACTATGTGCGCCTCAGCCGCATGAATTACGCGATCGACAGCGGCCTCTACCCGCTCGGCTCCTGCACGATGAAGCACAACCCGCGCCTCAACGAGAAGATGGCGCGGCTCCCCGGTTTCGGCGATCTCCATCCGCTGGCGCCGCAATCCACCACCCAGGGCGCGCTCGAACTCATCAGTGAGCTGATGAAGTGGCTCACCACCCTCACAGGCATGCCCGCCGTCGCGATGTCGCCCAAGGCCGGCGCCCATGGCGAGCTCTGCGGCCTCCTCGCGATCCGTGCCGCCATCCAGGCCCGCGGCGAGAAGCGCAACCGCATCCTCGTCCCCGAATCCGCCCATGGCACCAACCCCGCCACCGCCGCCTTCGCCGGTTTCGTCATCGACGAGGTCAGGGGCACCGCCGACGGCCGCGTCGACATGGTGGAGTTGGAAGGCAAGCTCGGTCCCGACGTCGCCGCCATCATGCTCACCAATCCCAACACTTGCGGCCTGTTCGAGCGCGACATTCGCCACATGGCCGACGCCACGCACAAGGCCGGCGCCTACTTCTATTGCGACGGCGCCAATTTCAACGCCATCGCCGGCCGCGTCCGCCCCGGCGATCTCGGCATCGACGCGATGCACATCAACCTGCACAAGACCTTCTCCACCCCGCATGGCGGCGGCGGTCCGGGCGCGGGTCCGGTCGTGCTCTCCGCCGCGCTCGCGCCCTTCGCGCCGCTGCCGCTCCTCGTCCATGACGCGGACGGCTTCCGCCTGATCGAGGATCGCGAGCAGCTGCCGCAGGGCGCGCAGCCCTTCGGCCGCATGTGCGCCTTCCACGGCCAGATGGGCATGTTCAGCCGCGCGCTCAGCTACATGCTCAGCCACGGCCGCGACGGCGTCCGCCAGGCCTCCGAAGACGCGGTGCTCAGTGCCAACTACATCCTTGCCAGCCTCAAGGACGTGATGAGCGCGCCCTTCGGCGACGGCCCCTGCATGCACGAAGCGCTGTTCGACGATCATTTCCTCGACGGCACCGGCGTCACCACGCTCGATTTCGCCAAGGCGATGATCGACGAGGGCTATCACCCGATGACCATGTATTTTCCGCTGGTCGTTCACGGCGCGATGCTGATCGAACCGACGGAGTCGGAATCGAAGGAATCCCTCGACCGCTTCATCCATGTCCTGCGCGAGATGGCGCTGGAAGCGAAGGCGAAGAAGACCGAGCGGTTCGCCGGTGCTCCACGCCTCGCCCCGCGCCGCCGCCTCGACGAGACTGCGGCTGCGCGCAAGCCCATCCTGCGCTGGAAGAAGAAAGAGGGCGTGCCGCAGGCCGCCGAGTAGCCGTGCCGGACCGCAGGCAGACCGTCGCGCTTGCCGGCATCGCGCTGATCGTCATCGGCTGCTTCACGCCGCTGGCGTATCTCGGCCTCGCCGGCGACGTGACGCTCTACGGCTATGGCGCCGGCGATGCGCCCTTCGTGCTGGCGCTGATGATCGTCTCGCTCTGGTTGGTCAGCGCGCGCCATTTCCGTATTTTGATCCCGGCCGCGCTGGCTGCGGCCGGAATCGCGGCGCTCAAATTCTTCGACCTGCGCGGGCCCGATTCCCTGGCCGTTCTGCCGGTAACCTTCACCTGGGGCTGGGCACCGCTTGGGCTCGGCGTGCTTCTCATGATCGCTGCGGGCATCTGGTTCCCGCGGTCCGAAGCGCGCTAGGGTTTCGCCGCAATCCTGTCTCGGATCCCCCATTTTGCGGACCCGGTGCGTCCTTCTCGCAGCCGCCCTCGCGGCATTCCAGATATCGGCCGCGGCCAGCCCGTGGAAACCGGTGCAGTTCGCGGCGCTTTCGCTGCAGGTCCCGTCCGAGGCGCGTGTCGCGTCGCGTCCCGGCGGCCTGCGCATCGAGGCGGCGCGTTTCTGGCTCGACATCCGCATCGGGCCCGCTGTGCAGGATCTCGACGATGGCGAGCCGGCGGTCTGCTACACGTCCGAGACTTTGATGCTCGCAGACCGCAGGGCGACGTTGCGCATCGCCCGCCCATCGCCGCGGCTCGATTGTCCGGAACGCTACGCATCGCTCTATCTGGCGCCGCGGGCCGGCGATGCCGTCTATCTCATGGGGCAGGGCAGCAGCTACGAGGATCTCGCGCTGCTTCGCGAGATCGTCGCAACCATCAGACTGGACAACTAGCGTTTGTCGAGCACCACGACCATCGGCCCGATATCGCGCCAGCTTCCCGAACGACACTGTGTCGTCGCTGATGACGAAAAACGCCGTGAACCGGTCCTTCAGCCCGACGCCGTTCCGGATCAGCCGCGACGGCCCGTCCTCCGAGATCTGCGGATGCAGCTTCCCGCCGATCAGCAGCATCGGTCCCGACTGGGTCGCGAACCGCGCCGCTCCGCCGCGCGCCGCGTAGGCCTCGCTGGTCTCGATCCGCATCATGCCGTCCTCGTCGAGCGAGAACACGCCGTTCGGCTTCAGGTAGAAATTGCCCCCCGCTTCGGCGGTGTTGAGCCGCCTGAGCATACGCCCGCCCTCGACATAGAGCCCCACCGGCCGCCCATCGGCCTCGTACATCCCACCATTCATCATGAAGCGCAGCCGCTGCGCATCGCGCCCAAGCTTCAGCGCCAGCCGTGGGATCGTCCGCACCGCCTCGCCGCGCGCATTCTTCCATACGAGCCGCAGTTCCTGCGCGCGCGAGTCGAAGGCGCAGGCGGTGAACCGGCTGCCCTCGAAGCTCTGCGCTTCGCAGACCGGCGCAGCTCCCACGACGCCGGCGCTGCCCAGCACCGCGAGGAGCGCGAGTGCAGCGCGTCGGATCAGATATGCGATGGCGCCGCTCCGTCGGGTTTCGCCGCCGGAGGCTGGCCATGGGCTGCGCGCCGCGCCGCGATCGCCGCTTCGACGACGGTCTTCAACTCCTGCGGCAACCGCGCCTGGGCCTGATCCGTCGTCGGCAGCGTACCGTCGGCATTGGGCGCATAGGCCCGCTGCAGCGCGCCGGCGAAATCGTCGCGCGTGATGTAGACCGGCGGCAGCCGCGTCTTCATTAGATCGACCAGCTCCGGCCGGTCGACGCGCAGCCGTTCGATCACATCGGCGCTGGAATCGTTGAAGCGATAGGCGATGTACTTGAACTCGTTGGCGTCGCGCCCGGTGAAGAACAGCGCGTTCAGCGCCTTCATCCCGCTGCTCATCTGGGTCTTGTAGTCGAGCAGCTCGGTATCGAGTGTGCCCATGTAAACCACTTCGCCAGCCTTCACCTCGATATCGCCGAACCACAGCGCCGCGGTCGACATCGAAGCCGGGTAATAGCCCGCCTTGAGGCACGATGCGCCTGCCAGGCGGTAGCGCCCCGGCTCGACCACCATCGCTGCGGGCGCCGAGGTTCCATAGCCGGCCTGGCGATAGGTGATGAATACGTCGTTCTTCTCCGCGCCCTCGCGGTGCAGCGCGATAAAGGTCGTGTCGCAGAACAGCGCACCCGAGGTGTTGATCACGATGATCGCGGAGTGGCCTTCCGCGAAACGCGACATGGAGTCCATGTTCAGCGTGGTCTGTTCGATCTTCGCACAGCTGCTCAAGCCCATAGCCAGCAGCGCAACGGCAAGGAAACGGTGCAAAAACGCCCCCGAATGATAAGCCCCGCATCACGTTAATCCGCTTGCGAAGCATTTGCCATCGCGCGTGCACGCCGTTAGCGTCGCAACCAAAGCGGGGGCTGTCATCATGACCGGGATTTCACGCACGGGCGCGCTCTTCGGCGCCGTCATGCTCGCATCTTGCGCCACGGGTTATCAGTCGCCGGGTCTTACCGGCGGCGTCCAGGCGACGTTCCAGCCCGATGGAACCTGGCTTATCCTGGCCGTCGGCAACGGCTACACCTCCGTGGAAGCGGTGCGCGACTTCACCTATCTGAAGGCGGCGGAGGTCGTGAAATCCGAAGGCGCGCTCTGCTTCGAGGTCGTCGGCCAGTATGCGGCGATGGAGGAAGAATCCATGCCGTCGCAATACGGCACGATGAATTTCCGCAAGCCCGATGCGCGGCTGCGCATTCGCATCCGCGCCGATCTCAAGACCTGCCCCGATGAGACCAATGCCGACGCGATCATCGCCAGGCTGCACGACAAGGTGAAAGATTCGCGCAACTACTCCCGCGACGGCGAGTAAAAAAGACCCCGCCCGGTACATCCGCGGGCGGGGCTGAGGTTATGTCCCTAGGAGGAGGACAGAACGGGTCAGGTGCAGAGATGCACCTTGAGGCCGGCCGGCACGCGCGTTTCGCCGTCGCCGCAAGCCTGGTCGAGCTGTTTCTGGGTCAGGCCCTTCGCCTTGGTCAAGTCTGTGCCCTTGAGCGAGGTGATGTCCAGGATCGCGCCCGAGAGATCGGCGCCATCGAGATTGGCGTGGGCGAGGTTCGCGCCCGACAGATCGGTGCCGCGGAACGTCGCGTTCGAGAAATTGGCGAAGGACATGCACATCAGCACCGCCGTTGCGCCGTCAAAATTGGCGCCGGAGAGATCCTTGCCCTTCACGCAGGTGTTCGAGAGGTCGGCGCCGGCCAGATTGCAGGCCGGGCAGTCGACGATCGCGGCATGGATGCGGGCGACCGCGGCGGCATCGTAGCCCGTAGCCGAACCCGCCATGGCCTGGCCGGCGCTCACCGCGAGCAGCGCGAAGATCAGGGAAAGCAGCTTGGCCAAGTGAGGTGTCCCAAAACGAAACCGACACCGTCTACGTCGCAAGCGCCGTGCCGCGGCGTTCGAAAAACTGCGTACGCATAAGACCCGATGGGCGGCCGCGCTTTTATTGACCTCTCGTAATAAAACGGGGCGCAGACGGCGCAGAATAAAAACACAAAGAACAGATGTGAATGGGTGGAGCGATGTTCAGGATGGTATTCGGTGTTTTCCTTCTTGTCGTGATCTTGGGAGCAGCCGTGGGCACCGGTGGCGCCGGTCCCTCCGATCCCTTGCTACAGGTCCATGGCGATATCGTGCGCAGCGTTGCAGCGCTGCGCCAACAACTTCAGGACGCAAGCGCCCGAAGGCAGCAAGAAGCGGGCTGCTGTGGCGACAACCGTATTGCAGACTGGCTTTCGACACCCTGACCGGACCCACCATGTCCTTCCGCATCCTCGGCCTCGATCCCACGCCTTTCGCGCCGCTCTTCGCCCTCGCTGACTCCGATCTTGCCGCGCGCGACATCCGCCGCGTCACCGCCGATGCTCCGAAGAGCGCGCCCTGCCGCGTCACTCTCGAAGACGCCGAGCCCGGCGAAGAGCTTTTGCTTCTCCCCTTCGCCCACCAGACCGCGCACTCGCCCTACAAGGCTTCCGGCCCGATCTATATCCGCAAGGCCGCTGCCGAACCCTTCAACGCCATCGACACGCTCCCGCCGGTCTTCGACGGCAGATTGCTGGCGGTTCGCGCCTACGATGCCGAAGGTTTGATGACCGCCGCCGAAGTCGCCGACAGCGATCCGCGCGCATTGTTCGACAGCTTCTTCGCCGATCCCGCCGTGGCCTATCTCCATGTCCACTACGCCAGGCGCGGCTGCTACAGCTGCAGCGTGGAGCGGGCCTAGCGCCGTCATTACCTCCCCACGGTGGGGGCGAAGAAAGACACGAGCCGGCGAGAGGTCGGCAAGGGCTGCCCGGCTCCCTTCGCGGTCGCTCAGGGAGCGTCGCTACGCTGCCGCTACCAACTCCGTCCGGAACCGCGACAAACAAAGAGCGAGAGCATTTTTGCGATTCAACGAAGCGCGAAGATGCTCTAGCGACCCCCACAAACGCAAACGGAGGCCCCTCGCGATGGCCTCCGTCCACGGTCAGCACACTGGTTTCCCTGCCCGTCTTCCGTACCGGCCGGCACGGCTCGTCTCAGGACCTGTGCGATCTTTTTCGACGCTTCGTCTACGCCTTTCTTTCGTCCGGCGCGCCCGCCTTTCGTTGGGCCTTCCACGTCACGCTCGCGCGGCCTTAAGGTTCCGCCTCTCGCGCCCAGCTTGACCGGTTTCCCCGCCGGTCCCTGGATTCTCGGTCCACTTCAGGGTTCTAGAACCCTTTCCGCGGCCCTTGTCGCACTCCGGTCCGTTTCAGGCTCGAGCCCTCACCGTCCGGTACAAGGTGTGCGCCGGTCACCACTTTCAGGTGCCTTGGGCTTTTCCCGTGTGCGCGGGCTTCCCTGACGCCCGTGAAGCTTGCGCGCGATTGGCCGCGCTGTCGAGCGATACGAATCACTTGTCCACAGAAAGCGAATCGAGTCCGAAAATTGCGCGCCCATCGATTCCGCTTGACCGCCATCCGGAACGATCCGCAGCGCGGGAAATTCTATTTCATCCGTGCACGAATTATTTCCGCTGCGCCAAAAAGCGGAAGGGGCGGAGGTTCGCGAGACCCTCCACCCCTTCCCACCCATCGCGAGGTGTTCGGTATCAGCTGCAGCCGCTCGTCGAGCCGCAGGTGTTGCACTTCATGCAGGTGCCGTTGCGCACCAGGGTGAAATTCCCGCAGCCGCCGCAGGCGTCGCCTTCGTAGCCCTTCATCCGGGCTTCAGCGGCGCGCTTGGCCTGCAATTCGCGAGCCTTGCCGGCCCTGTCGGCGGCCGTTTCGGCGCGTTCCTTGAGGCGCACGCCGAGCTTGTCGACCAGTTCGCCCACCGGATTGCTCGCCTCGGCCATCACGCTGGCGCGAATCTCGCTCAGCGCTTCGCTGACCTCGACATCGGTCTCGAGATACTCCTCTTCGATCACGTCATGCGCATGTTCGACATGACCGTGGTGATGATGCGCGTGCTCGGCATGGGGATCGAGCTTCGGCGCCGCGCCGCCGCGGACGACCGCGATGGTGCGCGACAGGCGGCCGCGCACGAAGCCGGGCGAGACCACGCGCTTGACCACTTCGGTCGTCGCATCGCCTTCATCCGTTCCGACGCCGACATCCTCGTCGCCCTCGGGCTGGACATGGGCGAGGTCGTTGCGGCCGAGATAGGACACCGCCAGTTCGCGGAAGATGTAGTCCAGGATCGAGGTCGCGTTCTTGATCGAGTCGTTTCCGATCACCAGGCCCGCCGGCTCGAAGCGGGTGAAGGTGAAGGCGTCGACGAACTCGTCGAGCGGAACGCCGTATTGCAGGCCCATCGAGATCGCGATGGCGAAGGCATCCATGAGCGAACGGAACGCCGCGCCGTCCTTGTGCATGTCGATGAAGATCTCGCCGATGCGGCCGTCTTCATATTCGCCGGTGCGCAGATAGACCTTGTGCCCACCGACAATTGCCTTCTGGGTGTAACCCTTGCGGCGCTGCGGCAGCTTTTCGCGCTCCTTGGTGTGGATGCGCTCGATGACCTTCTCGACGATCCGCTCGGTGACGACCGTGGTGCGGGCCGCGGCGGGCAGCTCTTCGGTCTCATCCTCCTCGTCGTCGATCTGCAGCACCTGACTCGCCAGCGGCTGGCTGAGCTTGGAGCCGTCGCGATAGAGCGCGTTGGCCTTGAGGCCGAGACGCCAGGACTTCAGATAGCTTGCGCCGCACTCCTCGACCGTGGCGCTGTTCGGCATGTTGATGGTCTTGGAGATCGCGCCCGAGATGAAGGGCTGGACCGCGGCCATCATGTCGATATGGCTGTCGACCGAGAGCGCGCGCTTGCCGATGCGGCCGCAGGGATTGGCGCAGTCGAACACTGCGAGATCCTTGTCCTTCAGATGCGGCGCGCCTTCGAGGGTCATCGCACCGCAGACATGGAGGTTCGCCGCATCGACATCGGCGCGGCCGAAGCCGAGCGTCTTCAGCATGTCGAAATCCGGCGAGTCGAGCGTCGCCGCGTCGATGCCTAGCGTCTTCATGCAGAACTCGGCGCCCAGCGTCCACTTGTTGAACACGAAGCGGATGTCGAAGGCGGATTCGAGATTGCTCTCGATGGCGTTGATCTGCTCGTCGCCGAAGCCCTTGGCGCGCAGCGCGTCGTGGCAGAGCGCGCCCTTGAAGCCGTCGAGCGTGCCGTGGCCCACGGCATAAGCGACGATATCGTCGATCTGGCCCTGCGTGTACTGCAGCGTCTTCAGCGCCTCCGGCACGCAGCGGTTGATAATCTTGAAGTAGCCGCCGCCGGCCAGCTTCTTGAACTTCACCAGCGCGAAGTCGGGCTCGACGCCGGTGGTGTCGCAATCCATCACGAGGCCGATCGTGCCCGTCGGCGCGATCACGGTGGACTGGGCGTTGCGGAAGCCGAAGCCTTCGCCGAGCGAGACCGCGTCGTCCCAGGCGCGCTGGGCGGCGTAGGCAAGCTCCTTGTTCGCCACCGCGTCGAGATCGAGAGGGACGGGCAGGGTGGAGAGGCCCTCATAGCCGGTCTTCTCGCCATGGGCGGCGCGGCGATGGTTGCGCATCACGCGCAGCATCGCGTCCTTGTTCTTCGCATATTCCGGGAACGGCCCGAGCTCGCCGGCCATCTCGGCCGAAGTCGCATAGGCGACGCCCGTCATCACCGCGCTGATCGCCCCGGCAATGGCGCGGCCTTCGCGCGAGTCATACGAGATGCCGGCCGCCATCAGCAGGCCGCCGATATTGGCGAAGCCGAGGCCGAGGGTGCGGTAGTCATAGGAAAGCTGCGCGATCTCCTTCGACGGGAACTGCGCCATCAGCACCGAGATCTCGAGCACGATGGTCCACAGGCGGCAGCCATGCTCGAACGCCTGGGTGTCGAACACCTTGGCGCCGTCGACCTCCTTGCGGAACTGCATCAGGTTCAGCGAGGCGAGATTGCACGCCGTGTCGTCGAGGAACATGTACTCGGAGCACGGGTTGGACGCGCGGATCTGGCCGCCGGCCGGGCAGGTGTGCCAGTCGTTGATGGTCGAGTGGAACTGGATGCCCGGATCGGCGCAGGCCCAGGCGGAGTAGGAGATCTTCTCCCACAGCTCGCGCGCTTTCACGGTCTTCGCGACCTTGTTCGAGCCGCGATAGGTCAGCGCCCAGTCCTTGTCTTCGAGCACGGCTTGCAGGAATTCGTCGGTGACGCGCACAGAGTTGTTCGAGTTCTGGCCGGAGACGGTGAGATAGGCCTCGCTGTCCCAATCGGTGTCGTAGACCTTGAAGTCGATGTCCTTAAAACCCTGCTTGGCGAAGCTGATCACGCGCTCGATGTAGTTGTCGGGGATCATCGACTTGCGCGCGGCTTTCACCTCGCGGCGCAGCGCCGGGTTCTTCTTCGGATCGAAGCAGTCGTCGTTCGAGCCCTGGCAGTTGATGCAGGCCTTCATGATCGCCTTGAGATGCTTCTCGGCGAGCTTGGAGCCCGCGACCATCGCCGCGACCTTCTGCTCTTCGATCACCTTCCAGTCGATGAAGGCTTCGATATCGGGATGATCGACATCGACGATCACCATCTTGGCGGCGCGGCGCGTGGTGCCGCCCGACTTGATCGCGCCCGCGGCGCGGTCGCCGATCTTCAGGAAGCTCATCAGGCCCGACGACCTGCCGCCGCCCGACAACTTCTCGTTCTCGCCGCGCAGCGAGGAGAAATTCGTGCCGGTGCCCGAACCGTATTTGAACAGCCGCGCTTCGCGGGTCCAAAGGTCCATGATGCCGCCTTCGTTCACCAGGTCGTCGGCGACCGACTGGATGAAGCAGGCATGCGGCTGCGGATGCTCATAGGACGAGGCGGATTTCGTCAGCCGGCCGGTCTTGTGGTCGACATAGTAGTGCCCTTGGCTCGGGCCATCGATGCCATAGGCCCAGTGCAGGCCGGTGTTGAACCATTGCGGGGAGTTCGGCGCCGCCTTCTGCGTTGCGAGCATGTAGGAAAGCTCGTCCTTGAACGCGCGCGCATCGGCTTCGGTGTCGAAATAGCCGCCCTTCCAGCCCCAATAGGCCCAGGTACCGGCCAGGCGGTCGAATACTTCCTTGGCCGAGTTCTCGCCGCGGGTCTCGGTACTGTCGGCGGTCTGGCGCCACAGGAATTCCGGCACGCCTTCTTCGGCGACGGGCTTCAGCGCGGTCGGAACGCCGGCCTTGCGGAAATACTTCTGGGCGAGCACGTCGCAGGCGACCTGGCTCCACTCTTCCGGCACTTCGATGCCGGTCTGGGAGAACACCACCGAGCCATCGGGATTCCTGATCTCACTGGTTGCCGAGCGGAAAGCGATACCTTCGTACGGCGAACGACCCTCGACCGTGAACTGACGGCGAATGCGCATGGATGATCCCCAAAAGCTGACTGGTTTGCTGCCCTCATGCCGCCGCTCGGGTACCGCTTCGGGGACAGTTGTCCCTGCGCCGGGCCACCCCACGATGTGTGAAGGAGCCTCGGCGGGGAGATGACATCACGTCCGCCAGATTTGGTGTCGCGAGCAGCGACTGGCCCTAAGTATGGGCACCGTTCGAAATCGCCCGCAAGGGAAAAGTAGTAAACGAAATCTTACCCACCATATGTAGTAGTCCGGTGAACCCGCGATTTTGCTGGGCAAAGATCGCTGTCAAGCGGTTAACCGGAATCGCGCAGAAATTTTTTTCGCTCGTGTGACAGCCGTCGAATGCGCGCGGGTTTGGGATTGATTGTGGACAGAACCGGCCGTGCAGCGCCCTCAGATTCCGGACTCGGCACCTCGAAATACGGAAAATGAAACTTATAATTGGGTTGAATCCAGAATAATTAAATTGACGGAAAGTTAAAATAAAAACAAGTATAGATAGTTGTGTAGTAAATAAAAAATTCTTGGTTGCATTTTCCAAAATTGAAAAAGGAGAGGAATATGACTTTGTTGAATCGAAAAATGGCACTTCTGCTTCTCAGTTCGGCCGTTCTGGGTGGGGCCGCGTTGGCCGCGCCGGCACCGGCCGTGGTGAACGGGCCGCCGGCAGGTGCGCCGGCGATGATGATGGCGGCACCGGCCGGTTCGGCGTCGTCGAACCATGGTCACTTCGTCTGCACCGCGGCGATCCGGAGCAACGGCACCGCCTACAGCGGCGAGTACGTCAATGGCGGACAGACCATGCGTCTGGCGACCGGCCAGTATCAGGTCGGCTTCAATGCGCCGTGCCCGGATGTCCGTATCGCTCTGGGCTGGTTCCGCGTGGTCCAGCCGGACACGCTGAGCATCGGTACGCTGCCGGCGGTGACTTGCATCACGGCGGACCGCTATGGCGTTGCCAGCGCCGTCTGGGTCGAATGTTACGGTCAGAACGGCCAGCCGATGGATGTGTCGTTTACGCTGAGCGTCTCCCGCTAGGGTGGTCCGATCGGGGCGCGGGTAAGACCCTGCGCCCCGGCGCCGCATGCTGGACGCGGCTTGGTTGGCTTTGGGCGGAATTGCCCCTTATATTCCGCGCGAATTTCTCAAGACGAATCCAGTCATGACGTTCATCCGCATGATCTTCGCCTGGTGGCACCACGCCACCTTCGGCACGCTCTTCACCACTTGGTGGTCGGGCACGCTGGTCGGCAGCGACCAGTTCGGCAACCGCTACTACGAGGCGAAGAAATCGGGCCGCCGCTGGGTGCTCTATGCCGGTACGGTCGAGGCGAGCCGCGTGCCGCCGGATTGGCACGGCTGGCTACACCACACCTTCAAGGAGCCGCCGACGGTCGCGCCGTTCAAGGACAAGGCGTGGGAGAAGCCGCATCAGCCCAACCTCACCGGCACCGATGGCGCCTATCGCCCGAGCGGCAGCCTGCTCGCCAGCGGCGTGCGGCCGAAGGCGACCGGCGATTATCAGGCCTGGAAGCCGGAGTAGATCATGCGCAACAACACGGTCGAGACGATCATGGGGGCGATCGTCGTGCTGGTCGCGGCGGCCTTCCTCTATTACGCCTATTCGACGACCGGTTCGGGAGCGCTCGCCGGCGGCTATGAGCTGACCGCAAAGATGCCCCGTGTCGACGGCCTCGCCACCGGCACGGATGTGCGCCTTTCCGGCATCAAGATCGGCGCAGTGCGCGAGCTGACGCTCGATCCCAAGACCTACCTGGTCACGCTGCATATGAGCATCAGCGACAAGTACCAGATCCCGACCGATTCCTCGCTGATGGTGACCTCGTCTGGCCTGCTCGGCGGCTCCTATCTCTCGATCACCCCGGGCGGGGACGACACAATGTTGCCACCGGGCGGTGCGATCACGAATGTCCAGGGCTCCGTCGATCTGATGGGCCTCGTCGGCCGCTTCATCGGCGGCGGCGGTAGTGGTGGACAATCCGGTGGCCAATCCAAGCCTGCGCCCAATGCCCATCCTTAAGCGCGTTCCAGCGCTTCTCATTGCCGGTGCACTGCTGGCGGGTGTTGCTTTCGCCGATCCGGCGCCGAAGCCGGTCAAGCCGGCCGCGAAGCCCACGGCTGCTGCAAAGCCCACCGAACCGCCCAGGCCGGTCGAGCCGCCGAAGCCGAAAGGCCCGCTGACGCTGATCATGCGCGGCATCGACAAGATCACCGGCCGCGCCACCACGGTGCTGGTTCCGATCGGCAAATCGACCCAGTTCGCCACGCTGACCATCAGCGCACGCTACTGCTACGCGACGCCCTCGACCGAGACGCCCGAGACTGCGGCCTTCGTGCAGATCACCGATCACCGCCCAGACCAGCCCGAGCACAAGATCTTCTCCGGCTGGATGTATGCCTCGAGCCCCGGCCTCAACGGCCTCGAGCATCCGCTCTACGACGTCTGGGTGATCACCTGCAGGGCGGTGGCACCGGGCGAGATCGTGACCATCGGTCCCGCCAAGCCGGTCAAGCCGGTGTCGCCGGATGCGCCGGATACCGAAAAGCCTGTCGCGCTCCCCGAAGACGCCAGCCAGTGAGCCTGATGGCCTAGAGCCGTGTTCAGCCGCGCGAGATATTGCGCGCGCGGGATTTCGACCGCGCCGAAGCTCGCCAGATGTCCGGTGAGGAACTGGGTGTCGAGCAGCACGAAGCCGCCGCGGATCAGCTGCGCCACCAGATGCACCAGCGCGACTTTGCTGGCATCCCGCTCGCGCGAGAACATGCTCTCGCCGAAGAACGCGCCGCCCAGATTGACGCCATAGAGGCCGCCCACGAGCTTCCCCTCGCGCCAGCACTCGACCGAATGTGCATGCTCCGCGGCGTGCAGCGCCGTGTAGAGGCGCAGGATCTCCTCGTTGATCCAGCTCTCCATGCGCCCCGGCGCTGGCTCGGCGCAGGCCCGCATGACCGCACTGAAACAGCTATCGAAGGTAACGGTGAACCTGTCCTGCCGCACCGTGCGCCCAAGTCGGTGCGAGACATGGAAGCTCTCGAGCGGGATGACGCCGCGCAGCTCGGGCGAGACCCAGAACAAGGTCGGGTCGTCGCGCCGTTCCGCCATCGGGAACAGCCCTTCGGCATAGGCGTGCAAGAGAAGCTCTGGCGTCAGCTGCGGTGAGCCGTGCATGACGCCAGTCTATCGCGTGTCCGGCGCGGCCCCTAGAGCGTCTGTGAGCGGCTGAGCGCGATCGGGCCGGGGCCGGCCGCGGCGATGTAAAGGAAGATGAAGCAGAACAGGATCGCGTCCTCGCCCTTATTGACCAGCGGCAGCAGCGACTTCGCCATGGCGACATGTCCGAGCCAGTAGGCCACGGCCATCTCGCCGGAGCAGATGAAGGCCGTCACGCGGGTGAAGAGGCCCAGGGTCAGCAGCGCGCCGCCGACCAGCTCCATCACCGCCGCGACCTTCAGGATCATTATCGTCTCGACCGCGTGCACCATCTCGGGCGGCAGCGGCGGGAAGCCGAACAGCTTTTGCGTGCCATGTTCGAGGAAGAGAAGTCCGGCGACGATACGCAGGATGCTGAGAAGTTGCGGCTGATACTTTGCGAGCCAGGCCATGGGTTCCCCCCGTTGTTGGGACTCACCCAAGTCTATCACGTCAAACCGGCGGCGGCGGAAGGCTCTCCGGCGCGTCTTCCTTGAGGGCGACGCCGGTCGTGCCCAATCGCCGCGCCGCAGCCATGAGCCAGGCAAGACGGTGCGCAGCTTCGTCGAGCGCCAGCCCGCCGGGGCGGATATTGGAGAGGCAGTTGCGGCCGGCATCGGTGGTGATGCCGGCGCGCGGCTTGCGCGTGAGATAGAGCCCGGCCGAGTCGGCCGACGAAAGTCCCGGCCGCTCACCGATCATCACGGCCGCGAACTCCGCGCCGAGCGC